>Ga0183260_10000596_pt1 | contig 30615 bp, 26 predicted proteins | sample AntDrymUQ4972206_2_FD_129768 | JGI IMG/M metagenome (GOLD analysis project Ga0183260, IMG submission 129768) | Polar desert sand microbial communities from Dry Valleys, Antarctica - metaG UQ497 (22.06) (version 2) (version 2) | ecosystem: Environmental > Terrestrial > Soil > Desert | place...
CCTCTGGTGTACCATGCCCGCATATATTTAGGATCATAAGTTATAGACTGGGATAAATCGCCCACAGCTTCATTGTACTGCTCTGCCCAATAATAGGCTTCACCGCGGTGAAACCAGGTAAGCGCAGATTTAGGATTTAATTTTAATGATTCAGAAAAATTCTCAATTGCTTTATCCAATTGATTGAGCCAGTAATAACTGCTTCCCCTCCATCTCCAAACCAGGGCATCACCTGGATTATTTTTGATGCTTGTGTTAAAATCAATAATAGAAGAATCCAGTTGGTTTTGAAAATAATAGGAAGCGCCTCGCCACTTCAAAGCTTCAGTGTTTTTAGGATCAAGCTGAAGTGCTTTATTGCAGTCAGTTAGCGCTGCAGCAAAGTTTTCTTTTTCTACATAAGCTTTGCAGCGGTTAACGTATGCAGTATAGTTGTTGGGATTGGTTGTAATTTCCAGGGAGAATCTGCTAATGAGTTGGTCTATGCTATCATTTTGTGCTGAGACAGAAACCGAAAAAAAAATGATCAAAGAAATAAAAGAATATTGCCGCATTTGATAATCCTGTAGTTAAATAAAAGAATTAAACTTTAAGTAAAATTGCCAATCTCAATTGTAAAAATAGTTTAGTGAAAGATGCCTATCTGCATTGCATGACCCAAGAGATTACTGCTTCTAAATTAAGTAAATTTATTGAATATCATATTAAGATTTTTCTAATAAAATATCCACTAATTCGATTAGCCAAATTTTACTTTTAAAAGTCCTTAAGACTATTCAAACCCCATCCCTGGTTATATTAAAGTCCTTTAATTTTCTCCAAAGAAATACCACATAATTTTTAAAGTCATACAATTTTCCCTTATAAAAACGATAAGATGTTATGATATTTCTTTTTGTCTTATGCCGCATTTCGATCTCTGCAAAAAGCAATGAAGGAAAAATCAAAGCAACCTGCACCTTATAGATGAAAAAACTGATCATTGCAAGCAAAAACATACAACCAAAATAAGTAATGTATTTCTGAATTAATCGCAAGAGATACGGTGGAAAAGCATCTTCACTAAGTTTCACCTTTGGCATACCGCTAAACCATGCAATGTAACTGAGTACCGAGAAAACAATCAGCAAAATAATAACCCAGCCCGGGGATATAATATGATGCCTGTTGATCAATGATAAATAGAGATTTGCAAGTATGACCGGCCCACTCATTTTACCAATAGGAGTAGTGTGTATATCCTCCTGAAAGTTGCCGATGATCACAATTTTATTGTTAAAATAAGTGTCCCTGTTTGCCGGATTCACACTTAGGTCGAGGATGAGTTCGCCTATGTTGTAATAGGCAGTGGAAATTCTTTTTTTACTTGTGTATATATGCTCATCCCCAATATTTTTTACGAGGGTAGATGTATCATTCCACACATTCATTACGCTGTCATTGTTGATAAAGTATCCGGGCCACATCGCTGATAACGAAAGCCTTCCGTTGCACCTTGCAAATAACCAACTATCATGATATACTGTACCATTGATTTCCTCATCCATGCGTACAGGTATAGACTTTATGGAATCCTGATTTAGAATCCTGAATTTATTGAAATTGCCTACGTAGGTAACATAATCTGACGAGCCATAAGTTGCAGGATATAATGGAGCTTTATATTCACTGCCATTTCTAAGGATTGGTATTAGTATTTTATTATTTTTTTTCAATTCTTTTGCAAGTAGTCTATCTATAGCTATGTCTTTGCTGTATGGATAATAAAATTGAATATCTAAAACAGTGTAATTCGGTTTTTGTCTGGCTGCATTAATATGCTGTATCAATTGAAGAATCAAACTTCTATCGGACACTGCGATATTCCCATAGTCTATAGTGTCTTCTACCAGAGCGAGGTCTTTGCCGGTATTTATAAAAACAAGATCCGCTGTCTTATTTGGATCAGATAATACCTGGTACTTCCATAGTAATGAAACATTTTTAAAAAATTTGTCTTCAACAGAGCGTGAAAAAGATGAGTTCTGATACATCCAGGTAATGAAAAATATAATCAGTCCGCTAAGAAAGGAAAGAAGAATTTTTCTTGTCATAAACAGTTTTGGAGACTACCTGGTTACTATAAAATTATTGAAAATAATTTAGGCCTAAAGCATAGTTGATCAGATACTTATATTTATAGAAAATAGCAGTAAATTAATCGGGAAATTACACAGACTGCCAACCAACAAAGACTGCATTTTATGAAAGTATCATCATCTAAAAAAAACAACATTCTCAGCAATGAAGACTTTACCCAACATCCAAAAGTGTTGGAATGCATTTCAGATCTGAAATCCAAATTTGGTGAAAATTTTGAACGTCTTATAGTATCTGATACATTGGATGAACAAGGCCACCAGTATGTGAATGTGGTGCAAAAGGGTGGGGGTATACTCGGTGTGGCATTGGTGGGTTATACTTATATCCTGGAACTCGTGGGTATTCGTTTTCTCAGACTTGCCGGAACCAGTGCAGGAGCCATCAACACTGCATTATTAGTCGTGATTGGGAATAAAGAAGATACCAAATCAGAAAAAATTCTGGAGTACTTGCGTGGATTAAATTTTTTCAAATTTGTAGATGGGCATCCTTTTATAAAATGGCTTATCCGAAATTTCATTACGCACAAGCAGTTTGATCAAAGGCTCAAGCAATGGTTTTTCGGAATAATATTCATTCTGCTTGGGCTTACCATTTCAAATTTTGTGTTCCTCGGCCTTAGGCCATTTTATTATTGGGCTGTTATCGGGTTCAGGGTTTCTTATATCTTAACTGCTATTCACCTGGGGCTCATCACTTATTTGATTTTCTATTTCAACAGACTTTTTGATAGTCTGCGTACGGGAGGTCATGGTATCAATCCGGGAAACTATTTTTACAAATGGATAGCAAGAAGGATGGAAGAGAATGGTGTGTCCACCGTTACACAACTGAACGCGAAAGCTGCAACACTGCCAAAACTAAAAGTAAGAAACCCTGGGACACAGAATGTAGATACGCTCTGTGGTGATGTCACATTTATCACTTCTGAGATTTCATCACAGAATAAAATAGAATTTCCAAAAATGGCAAATCTGTTTCGGGAAGATCCTGATGAATTGCATCCGGCACATTTTGTAAGAGCATCCATGTCTATTCCCATCTTCTTTGAGTCGCACATCATAAAAGACATTCCAAGAAAAAGTCAAAAGATAAAAGATGCCTGGCTTTATCATTTTGGAACAGATAATTTTATCCCAAAGAAAGCAAGATTTGTAGATGGAGGGATGATGTCAAATTTTCCTATTAATATGTTTTATAATCCTAAAATATTGGAGCCGCGCCTTCCCTCATTTGGAATAGATCTTGATGATAGTGTAGCCAATATAGAAACAGATGAAGATGTATTACCATCTAACCTGGCAAGTTACTTGGGAGGCCTTTTTAATACGATCCGGTATTATTACGACAAGGATTTTTTAATCAAAAACAATGTGTTTAAAAAAGGAATAGGCAAAATACATTTATCGGAATTTAATTGGCTGAATTTTTTTATTTCTGAAGACGAAAAATTAAAAATGTTTATCAGAGGTGCCGAATCTGCAAGGGATTTTTTATTGAATTTCGATTGGGCAAAATACCAGCACGAAAGAACTTCTATGCAAGTAGTGTTGAACGAAAAATCTGTTCCTGAAGTAAGTGTGCAAACTACTTAAGATAGTGAAGAGACATATTGTTTCAGGCAAGCTTAACCATTACTCTTAAATAAACCAGGCGTTGTTTATTTCAACTAACGAGGTACTATTATATAAAAAAATCCGGCGGTCATGAATAATTATTTCATGGTATCCGCCGGAAATCCTGAGTCCAAAAAAAATATCTTAACCTTAAAAAAAGGGTCAGGCTACTGCACTTTGTTTGGTGACCACCTTAAGATTGTTCTTTGATTTCTGACTATTTCTATATACAAGCCATGCTCCTGCAAGTGCCAGCAGCACTCCTGCATAAGTGAGTATTCTTGACATAAGGCCAATAGTAGTTGAATAGGTCATTAGTGAATTGCCAAAACTATCTTTTTCAATTTTAGCATTATTGGCATTAGAAGGCAGATGAATTTTTTGTGTTTGATTTATAAAAAGCCCATTAGTGGTCATGTTCTGCGTAATTACAAATTCACGATCAGAAAGCTTAGTTACATCTGGGTTTTTTGTTTCTAATTTCGATTCCCATTTACCGCCTTTACCGAGCGTACTCAAACCCAAAATATCAAAACCAATCTTATAAGTTCTTTCCATCTGGTCTTCAGAATATTTAAAGTCGCTTAAATAATACTTGGGCATTGCTCTCTCCATTTCCTTTTTCAGAATAGAATTGTTATTGCTCAAGGGGCTTCGTTTATAATTTTCCCATTGAGAGGCATTCAATTTCATGGTTACTTCCACTTCAGCATTTCCTTTATCATCCATTTTTACATCAAACACCTGCTTCAAGCCTTCAACCACTTGCTGTGCATGCACACTAGTAATTATTGATGACAGTGCTAAGCACATTGTTATTTTCAAAAAAAATGTTCTGATGCTCATCTTACTGAATTTAAAATTTTATTAAGAGTTTGATTATATTTCTGACCAACCATTCCATTAGCACCGGCTGCAATGCCTTCTACACCGTTTCCTGTCACTTTAAAAGCAGCCATCCAGTTTATTGAATTTTCACCAAAGAAAGTTTGACCGCTATAGAGACTGAATCCATTACTCTGGCCATGAGATTTATACTGTAGCTGGCCGCCGTACTGAGCTACATATTGCTGGACAGCCTGGATGCCCTGGGTTGGATTATTGATTCCCTGGAATTGGTACACTTCAATATAAGCTGAATTATCGTTATTTGAAATTAATTGCTTCAGGTATGGACTTGATTGCGCATTCCTTGGGTGCACTCTCCAGGTACGGGGATAAGCAAACGAAACAGGGCCCTGGTAAAGTTTATATCCACTGGGCACAGTGGTGTTTGTGTTCCCGCCGCCTGAATCGTCAGGAGTATTTCCGCCACCGCCGTTGTCAGGGGCATTGCCACCTTCATTACCGGGATTCATCACATTTTCCGGCTGAGCAACGTTGCTTACGTTCGGAGTCCTGGTCTCAAAGCTTTGCGCAATTTCGTCTATTTTTTGCCGTAGGTAGGTGTCGTCTTTTAATTCCATGGCAACGGCGCCTTTGCTTATTGATTCACGTACATCAATAATCCTGTAACGATCATCACCTGATTGTGCACCTTTTATAAATTCCTCAATGGACTTCATCCCCATTTGTAAAGCCTGCTCTGCTGAATACTTGCCGGAGGGGTTATTCTTATTGGCTAATCCTTCACCACCAATGCCGGTGGACTCAATCGCATAGTAACTTCCGTTCATCCTGAAGCCGGGATATGCATGCCCTGGAACAAGATAAATGATGGGGTCAAGACCGGCATTCATAAGTATACTGGCATACAAAAGTGTGAGCTCGATACACAATCCGGTTTTGCCTGTCACTACTTCTCTCGGAAGCCGTATGCTTTGAACAGTGGATTGCACATCGCCAACCTTTAAGGGTACACCACTCGTACCGCTGTACACCATGTGGCTCATTAAAGTGGCGTCGTATATTCCGGCCAGCACACGCACACCTTCCTGCGGTGTCTGTACTACCACGGCCTGCTCGCCCTTTAAAACTTTCTCCTGTATTTTTTGGGTGTAATATTTTATCACTGGATCTTCCGGTGTTACATAACAGGTCAGCAGGTCCATATTGTCAAATAGATCGCCCATAGTGCGTATTTCATCAGCAGGGATGCTGGTGTACATAAATTCATTGCGTCCCTTTACCTCAATTCCAAAACTTTGTTCCACCTCCTCGATGTTGCTTCCTGTCACCTTTATATTTACCTGCTCCTTGGATGAAGTCGTTTTCTCCACAATCTTCTCATTAAACGATGGATAGCAATTTACCACTACAGATTGACCCGGAAGAATCATTGGAAACTTGGCGACTTGTTTCCAATCTATATAATTAGGCATCTGGTAACTTACTTCTACGTTTCTTGCCGTATTAGAGCTGTTATTTGTCACCAGCATTTTAAAGAGGCTGTACTTACCTTCCAGCGCATTATCATTCGCATATACCTTATATACAGCGGGCATAATAATCGGCTGGTGTTGAATTTTCAACTCAAGATCGGCCGGGGAAACCATCGCGGAAATAGGTTTGTGAAATGCAAGACCCAGCCCTGCTACAATAAGCAGTAGCGGTATTAAATTCTTTTTACTTTTTACCTCGTTTAAATTGAAACTCATAAGCTCTATTTTGACATTATTGATTAAAGAATAGATTGGTGTTTACTTTATACCAGGGTAGGAAAAAATCAAAGGATAAAGATGGAGGATAGAATTTGTAAAAAAAATACTCTGTTTGGTGTATTGTTATTTTAAAAAAAAAGTGTTATTAGCAAAAAAAAATAATAATAAAGAATAAATTAAAAAAAAGATTTTGTCACAGGTATGATTAGGATGCGCTGTATTTAATTTTTTAAAAAAAAATCTTCCCCCTCATCCACAGCCAATATGCAAACAATGACAAGATACATCATACCAATATCTTTGCTGAAATGACATGTAGTTGAAGCATTTAAAGCACCTTGGTAAGTACTTCTGGAAGTATAGATTGAGACTGAGCATGGGAGTACTGTTCATAATAATTTCAAATTATTTTGCTGTATTAGCCCCGCAGATTACCGGTTACGTTATAGACTATGTACAGCGTAGCCTGAAACTCACCGGCTACCGGGTCAAAACACGTGCATCAAATTATGATGTGCTCGTACAAAAATTCATTGACAATATAGAATCAATGCAATTCTCTGTTCCGCAAATAGTAGCTATTAGCGGCATCACTATTCTCCTGCTTGCATTGTTGCGGGGCATGTTCCTGTTTTTTATGAGGCAAACGATAATAGTGATGAGCCGGCACATAGAGTACGATCAAAAGAACGACGTGTACTATCATTATCAAAAACTGGACATAAACTTTTTTAAACAAAACAGCATTGGCGACCTTATGAGCCGGATAGCAGAAGATGTAAGCCGGGTAAGGATGTTTACCGGTCCTGCTATTATGTACCTTATTAATTTGACAGCGCTTATTTCGCTCTCGATATTTTTCATGTATAAGCGAAGTCCGGAACTTACATTTTATGTATTGTCACCGTTGCCTGTTTTGGCAATCACCATTTATCTGGTAAATAATATTATCCATAAAAAAAGTGAAAGGCTACAGGCCACTTTAGCTTCGCTCACTACCAACGCACAACAATCATACAGCGGGATACGGGTCATTAAATCTTTCGTCCAGGAAAATGCAATGATGAATTTTTTTAGAAATAATAGTGAAAAATATAGAAAAGATGCAGTAGAATTAGCAAGAATCGAATCGCTTTACTTTCCTTCGATGGCCTTTTTCATTGGGTTGAGCACTCTGCTCACCATTATGATTGGTGGGTTGCAATATATGAGGGGCTCTGCGGATATCGGGCTTGATACTATTGTAGAATTTATCATTTACATCAATATGCTTACGTTTCCCGTAAGCGCCATCGGATGGACGGCAAGCATGATACAAAGAGGGGCTGCATCCCAAAAAAGACTCAATGAATTTTTACAAACAAAACCACAGATAGAAAATGCAATCGCGCCGGTTGTTATAAACATTGAAGGTTATATAGAATTTAAAACTGTAGATTTTACTTATCCTAATACGGGTATTCATGCACTTAAAAACTTTAACCTTAAAATAAACGCAGGTGATAAAGTAGCCATTGTAGGCCGGACAGGAAGCGGAAAAACAACGATTGTGCAACTTCTTCTCCGCATGTATGATCCTACATCGGGTGAAGTAATTATTGATAACTGTAATGTAAGTACAATTGACCTTGCTACTCTACGTTCAGCAATAGCTTATGTGCCGCAAGATGGCTTTTTGTTCAGCGATAGTGTGGAAAGAAATATATGTTTTGGTCTTACTGAAACAGACTCTGTGAAAGCAAAAGAAGCGGCGCAAACAGCGGCTGTAGAAAGAGAGATACTTGGCTTTGCAGATGGATATAAAACCCTCTTAGGAGAAAGAGGAGTTACACTGAGCGGAGGACAAAAACAACGGGTATCCATTGCACGTGCTGTAGCAAAAAAAAGCCCGGTGCTGGTAATGGATGATAGTCTCAGTGCTGTAGATGCCCGCACCGAAATGGAAATTTTTTCAAACATCCAAAAATTTATGAAAGACAAAACAGCCATTGTCATTACACATAAGATCACCGGCCTTACCGGCTTCGATAATATAGTGGTGCTGGAAGAAGGTAGTATAATAGAAATGGGAAAGCATGCCGAACTCATGCAAAATAAAAGTACTTACTATGAGATGTATGTTAGACAACAAGTGCAGGAACGTAATTAGTTTTTGTTAATTTGGTTCTTTTGAAAACATATTTATATTTGTATAGTATAATTAACTAACTGCAAAACCTTTAAGACGTGGCGTACGAAAACAATGACAACAAAATGGAGAGCATATACAGCAAACGGATTCGTGCCGGCAAACGCCGTACTTATTTTTTTGATGTGAGAGCTACTCGTGCAAATGATTATTATTTGACCATCACTGAGAGCAGGAAACGCTTTAACGACGGTGGTTATGACAGGCACAAGGTTTTTTTATACAAAGAAGATTTTAATAAATTTTTAAAAGCGCTTACGGAAACTGTAGATCATGTGAAAACGCAGCTTATGCCTGATTTTGATTTTGATGCATTTAATCATGAAGAAAGCGAACAGGACGTTCACCATGAAGATGTATTGTCGGTAGCGGAAACGCCTGAAACATCAGAGCCGGTTAGTGAAGTGCCTATTGAAGTACCTCAAACAAATGGCACACCTTCAGAAGATGCAGATAAATGGTAGTAAAAAATATATTTTTAAGAAGCCTTCACTTGAAGGCTTTTTTTTGATCTACCCGCAGGCTTTTATAAGCATTGATCAATCCATTGGTAGATGCATCATGATTGTTTACCACATCTTCGTTTTGAAGTTCCGGTAAAATATTATTGGCTAATTGTTTACCGAGCTCCACACCCCATTGATCGAAGCTGAAAATATTCCAGATCACACCCTGCACAAATATCTTATGTTCATATAAAGCAATCATCTGGCCTAATGTATAGGGTGTAAGTTTTTTTAATAAAATAGAATTTGTCGGTTTATTTCCAGCGAAAATTTTAAAAGGAAATAACGCTGCAGTTTCATCATTCGATTTGCCGGCATTTGATAATTCATCCTTCACGGTATCAGTGTTTTTACCATTCATCAGTGCTTCGGTCTGAGCAAAAAAGTTAGACATCAGGATATGATGGTGATCGCCTAAAGGATTATGCGATTGCGCACATGCAATAAAATCACAGGGAATAACTCTGGTACCCTGGTGTATTAGCTGATAAAAAGCATGTTGCCCGTTAGTACCCGGCTCGCCCCATACAATTGGGCCTGTATCGTATTGCACCGTTTCTCCATTCCGGTCAACGCTTTTTCCATTGCTCTCCATATTACCTTGCTGAAAGTAAGCCGCAAAGCGATGCAGGTATTGATCGTATGGCAAAATAGCTTCTGTTTGTGCATCGAAAAAATTGATATACCACAATGATACAAGCGCCATCAGTAAAGGTATATTTTCATGCATATCTTTTTCATAAAAATGTTTATCGCTGACATGCGCTCCCTTTAGCAATTCTTCAAAATGGTCGAAGCCCACAGTAAGTGCAATAGATAAACCGATTGCACTCCAAAGTGAATAACGCCCGCCCACCCAGTCCCAAAACTGGAACATATTTTCTTTATCTATGCCAAACTTCGTTACCTCTTTTTCATTGGTAGATAGTGCAACAAAATGTTTTGCAATAAATTTTTCATCTATTGCGCTTTTTAAAAACCATTGACGGGCACTATGTGCATTGGTCATAGTTTCCTGAGTGGTGAATGTTTTAGAAGCTATCAGAAATAACGTTTCTTCAGGATCAATCTTCTTCAAAGCTTCAGCCAGATGGGAGGCATCTATATTAGAAACGAAATGTGTCTGTATATTATTTATCCAATAGGGTTTCAAGGCTTCCGTTACCATGTATGGCCCCAGGTCGCTGCCACCAATTCCAATATTGACAATGTATTTTATTTTTTTCCCCGTATAACCAAGCCAGTCACCTTTATGCACACGGTCGCAAAAGTTTTTAATGTGCGCTAAAACTTCTTTCACCTGAGGCATTACATTTTTTCCTGACACAGTATAACTGCGCTCTGAGAAGTTGCGAAGTGCTACATGCAATACAGATCTGCCTTCGGTCTCATTGATTGCATCACCTCTGAACATGGATTCTTTGGCATCCTTTACTTTACATTCTTCTGCAAGGTTGAAAAGCAAATCCATTGTTTTTTCATCAATAAGATTTTTAGAAAAGTCAATAAGAATATCTTCAAAGCGAAATGAATATTTTTCAAAACGGTCTTGTTCTTTAAACAAATCCTTTATATGCAGTTTTTTCATTTCTGCTGCATGTTTCGTAAGCTCTATCCATGCTTGGGTTGTAGTAGGGTTAATATGAGGAAGCATTGTTTACTATTATAATTGTTCGATTGTTTGAATTGTTTTGTCAATCATTTCCGGAGTTATGTCCAGATGTGTAACCAGGCGCACCTGAGTAGGAGAGATGGCATATCCTAAAATTCCTTTTTCTTTTAGTAAAGCAACGAGCGTTTTTGGAGTATATGTTTTGCTGATACTGAAAATGATAATGTTGGTTTCTACAGGTAAAATATCCTGAACAAAATCTTTCTTTCGCAAAGAATCAGCTATTTGCTTTGCATGCCCATGGTCTTCCTTCAACCGGCTAATGTTGTTTTCCAAAGCGTAGATACCTGCTGCTGCAATAAAACCTGCCTGTCGCATACCTCCGCCAAACGCTTTACGTATTCTCCTTGCTTTTTTTATGTCGTCTTTTGTTCCTAAGAGTAGGCTGCCTACCGGGCAACCCAGACTTTTGCTCAAACAAATAGATATGGAATGAAATATTTTTCCGTATTCAAGGGGATCATCATTTTTGGCAACAAGTGCATTGAACAGCCTAGCACCATCCAGGTGAAGCTTAAGGTCACGTTGATTACAAACTTCTTTTATTTTATACAACTCACTTAATTGATAACAACTACCTCCACCACGATTAGAAGTATTTTCGAGACAAACAAGGCTCGTTTTCGCCTTATGCACATCATCAGCATTGATCGCATTTTCTACCTGTGCGGCATTTATTCGTCCATTATCTCCATTGAGCAGTTTTACCGATGCTCCGGAATTAAAAGCAATGCCACCACCTTCATATTGATATACATGGGATGAAGTATCACAGACAACTTCATCTCCCGGGTGTGTATGGCATTTAATAGCTATCTGGTTCGTCATGGTGCCTGAAGGACAATAGATACCCGATTCCATTCCAAAATAAGCAGCTGATAACTTTTCAAGTTCATTTACCGTAGGATCTTCACCAAAAACGTCATCACCTACCTGTGCGGCATTCATGGCCTGCAGCATCCCTTGACCTGGTTTCGTAACGGTATCGGAACGGTAATCAATCATCATTACATAATTTATGCAAGATTATATGCAATAAATGATCGAAATAATTTTTTTTATAATTTATTGTAACGTCATGGCTTTGTCAGCGTCCTATTGCTACCCTATGACCATTCATCAATTTAATTTACCGTTCAGTATAAAACAATGTACTATATAAAGCATAGTACTTACCTTTGGCTTGTAACAATGATTAACAAGTACTAAAATTAATAAAATGACACGTTTTTTACTTCTATTTATTAGCTTTATTTTTTTCTCGCTTGCTCAGGCGCAAACTCAGAAAGGGACCATTACTGGAACTATAGTGGATGAAAAAAACACGGGTCGGGATGGATCCACCGTATCTCTTTTAAACTCAAAAGATTCCTCAATACTCAAAATGGTCGCTGCTGATAAAAGCGGTAAATACATTTTTGAAAATATTTCCCATGGAAGCTACCTTGTAAGTGCTACAGGTATAGGAAGTAAAAAAGGATATTCCTCAAATTTTGAAATGAATGAAAAAGCAACAAATGTGGAATTGAAAGCCATTCTTTTGACGGAACAAGCTAAAACGATAGCAGGTGTCACAGTAGCTGCGAAAAGACCTTTAATAGAACAAAAGATAGATCGTACCGTGGTAAATGTAGATGCTGCCATTACCAATGCCGGGAGCACTGCTTTAGAGGTTTTGGAAAAATCACCTGGAATTACAGTAGATAAAGATGGTAATATAAGTCTCAAGGGCAAACAAGGGGTTATGGTATTGGTAGATGGGAGGCCAACTCAGCTAGGGGCGTCCGATCTGGCCAATATGCTGCGAAGCATGCATGCAAGTCAGTTAGATCAAATAGAGATTATGACCAATCCACCTTCGAAGTATGATGCAGCTGGTAATGCCGGAATCATTAATATAAAAACAAAGAAGAACAGGCAACTGGGATATAATGGTACGCTTACATTGGGTTATGGCCAGGGCAAATACCCAAAATTCAACGAAGGATTAAACTTCAATTATAGTAATGGAAAAATTAATTTATTTACAAACCTGAGCCATAATTACAGGAAAAATTTTAATACACTAACCATTCAACGCAATTTTCTTGATAAGAATACGAAAGAAATAAAGTCGCATTTTGACCAGACGGCTAATATGATCAATGAAAGCCAGTCATTCAACGGAAAGGTTGGGCTCGATTATCTTGCCTCTAAAAAAACCACAGTGGGTGTTGTGCTTTCAGGTTTTGAAAACCCAAGAGCATTCACTAACAGGAATAGCACTTTCATTACTTCAGGTATTAATGAAAATCAGACCAGGGCATTCGCTGAGTATGAGCAATTATGGAAAAATTTCAGTACCAACCTGAACTTTCGTCAGTTGCTGGATACTACCGGAAAAGAATTAACCGCTGATGCTGATTATATAATGTACGATTCACGAAACGATCAAACGTTAAGCAATTTCTACTTTGATGCATCAGGAAATGCCACTGAAAAATCAGATACGCTATTGGGTGCTTTACCCCAAAATATTAAAATATATAGTGGTAAAATAGATTATACACATCCACTTAAAAAAGGCGCACGGTTTGAAGCTGGTATTAAAAGCAGTATTGTAAAAACGGATAATAATGCAAAATATGATAGCGTTAACTATGGTATTATAGTTCCGGATTATAATCGCAGCAATCATTTTATTTACGAAGAAAATATAAATGCTGCATACATAAATCTGAGCGGCCCACTGAGTAAAAAATGGAATGGTCAATTAGGCCTGCGTTTAGAAAACACCCATGCAAAAGGAGATCAGGTAACCACCGGTGAAAAATTTGATCGTCCTTACACACAGTTATTTCCTACCGCATTTCTGCAATACCTTCACAATGAGAAAAATCAATTTGTAGTAAATTACGGAAGAAGGCTTCGACGCCCTAATTACCAAAGCCTCAATCCATTCATAGAGTTTATTGACAGGTACACGTATCAGCAGGGCAATCCTCAATTACGTCCGCAGTTCAGCCATAATCTAGAGCTTCGCCACACCTACAAAAATTTCCTTACCACCACTTTGAACTATACAAACACTACAGATATCATTCAACAGGTAATTGAACAAAATGAGGAAAGAAACGAAACATTTGTAAAGCAGGCGAATATTGCAAAGCAGCGTCAGTACGGTATATCCATCAATACTTCTAATCCCATTACCAAATGGTGGACGAACAATATGTTTGTTAATGTGTTTCATAACGAATTCAGTGGAATTGTGAATGGCACCTTCGTTAGAGTCGATGCCACTACACTTACACTCAACGGTTCGCAGCAATTCAAATTAAGCAAAACGTTCACAGGGGAACTCAGCGGTTTTTATAGAACTGCGGCTGTAGAGGGTGTTATCAAAGCAAAATCAATGGGCCAGGTTTCGGCAGGTTTTAGCAAACAGATCATGAAAAACAATGGAACACTTCGATTAAATTTCCGGGATTTGTTTTACACACAAAAATTCAGTGGTGTAAGTAAATACAGTAACATTGATGCAGCCTTTCAGGAAAAATCCGATTCCCGTGTTGTAAATCTTGGATTTACTTACCGCTTTACAAAAGGAAAAATGAATGGTGCACCAAAAAAGAAAAATGGGGGCAGTGCATCTGATGAACAAAACAGGGTAGGAGGTTCAGGAAATTAAATCTCGTTAAGCATAAAAATTAAAATCCCTATCTTGATCGAATGGGATTTTTTTTGCTGTAAATCTTTAGAGATACAAGTATTAAGGAGTTTTAAGCAATCGAAAGAGCAACTACTTTTACTTTTTCCAACCCTATTTATCCTTAGTGGCTTTCCTAAGCCAAAAAAAAATCGTAAATCTGTACCCGAATTCAAAAACTTTTTATGCCTTCATTCGATATTGTAAGTAAAGTAGATATGCAAACCCTGGATAATGCTGTAAACATTACCAAAAAAGAAATTGAAAACCGCTTTGATTTCAAAGGATCCCACGTTGCGATCAACCTTGATAAAAAAGAATCCAAGATCGCAATAGAAACAGACAGTGAGATGCAAATGCGGCAATTGACTGACGTGCTCATTAGTCGTGGTATGAAACAGGGAATAGAAGCACAAGCCTTTGACTTTTCAAAAGAGGCGTATCAAAGTGGCAAAATCACAAAGAAAGACGTACCGGTACGTAATGGTTTGAAACAGGAAGATGCAAAGAAAGTAGTAAAGCTGATAAAAGACGCAGGACTCAAAGTTCAGTCACAAATAATGGATGATACCATACGTGTGACAGGCAAAAAAATAGACGACTTGCAGGAAGTTATTCAGCTATGTAAGGAAGGCAATCTTGATTTTCCGCTTCAGTATATCAATATGAGGGGTTAGTGAAAGGCAAAGTTTTGGAAATAACCTTGAATTTTTTTACATTTGCGGCTCCTATAAAATAGATACTACTAATTAATACTGATTTGATATGAAAAAAGGACTTCATCCAGAAAATTACCGTAATGTAGTTTTTAAAGATATGAGTAATGGCCACAGCTTCTTGAGCCGCTCTACTGCATCAACAAAAGAGTCTGTAAAATGGGAAGACGGAAACGAATATCCATTGGTGAAACTCGAAATTTCTAATATGTCTCATCCTTTCTTTACAGGTAAAAATGTATTGGTTGACACGGCAGGACGTATAGATAAATTCAATAAGAAATACGCTAAAAAATCTGTTTAAGATTTTTTTTCAGATTCTACATCCTGCTTTATAGCGGGATTTTTTATTTTAGGACAACAGTAACTGTATGGAAAAGATCATTTTTACTGAAAAGTTTTGCAGCCCTGAAAAATTGTTTCCATTTACACTGACGAGAAGGATGCAGGATATAAGAGTAGGCATTTTGACGATAAGAGAAAAATGGGAAAATTACTTAGGCTATCCTTCATTCGACAAAGAAGAAGAAGATTATAAAGACACAGAAAGATCAATAGTCATTGATGAAACGATTGGCAAGGATATTATTTATCTTATACACGGCAACGTACTGCCAACTCCGGAATTGGTAAAACAGGTAAAGAAACTCAAACCCGGCACCTGTCTGAGTATGCCTGAAAAAGAAAATTTCGTGTACTGCATTTCCCAGAAACAAATAACCGATGGACAAAATATTAAGATTGAAAAGGCAATAGACTTTACCGGGGAACTGGATGAAATAAGGGTACCCTGGGATATTTTAAAATTAAATGCACCGGCAATAAAGACAGATTTTCTTAAACTATCCGGAACAAGAAAAGGGCAAGCTATTTCTTCAACCAACAAAGTCGTAAATCCAAAAAATATATTTATTGAAAAAGGCGCTCATGTTGAACATTGTTTCTTAAATGCTTTTGAAGGACCCATCTACATTGAAAAAGGAAGTACCGTAATGGAAGGCACTGCCATCAGGGGCCCCGTTGGTGTGTGCGCAAATGCTGTAGTGAAGATGGGAGCTCGGATTTATGGTGCAACCACCGTTGGGCCGAACTGCATAGTAGGGGGGGAAATTAAAAATTCTGTATTTTTCTCTAATTCGAATAAAGCACACGACGGATATTTGGGTGATTCTGTGATAGGAGAATGGTGTAACCTTGGAGCCGGTACTACTAATTCCAATGTAAAAAATAATGCTTCCAATGTAAAAGTATATACTCCGGAGGGTATGGTGGATGCAGGTTTGAAATGCGGAGTGATGATTGGTGATTACAGTCGGACCGCCATCAACACATCTATCAATACAGGCACGGTGATTGGTGTTTGTTCTAATGTTTTTGGCAATGGCCTTACACCTAAGTACATTCCATCTTTTTCATGGGGTAGCGATGGAATTCAGCGCTACGAATTTGACAAAGCCTTAGCCCATATTGACAATTGGAAAAAAATGAAAGGTCAGCAAATTACTGATGCAGAAACATCTGTTTTGAATCATATTTTTGATCATTATTAATATATTTTATGCGCAAATTCGAATACACAGTTTTGGATGTGCCAACGAAAGGATTTTGGGGTAAGATTGATCATGATTCCCTCCAATCGAAACTAAATGAACTGGGTGCAAAAGGTTGGGAGATTTCTATTAGTAACGATACAAATATTCAACATGGTTCATCACGAACAATCATGATTATCTTGAAAAGAGAACTTTCTCATTAATACATATTATGCGAAAACAAATAGCGGCTGCTAACTGGAAGATGAACCTGACTTACCAGGACAGTGAAAAATTACTTGATGAAATTCTTAGTGCTAAGATTAAGCTCAATGACCATCAGGAAGTAATATTTGCAGTCCCGTTTCCCTACCTCATCATGTGTAAGAGTGAAGTAGCTGAAGAAAGTGGATACCACATTGCAGCACAAAATTGCAATGAAAAAAAGAACGGCGCCTTTACAGGAGAAATTTCTGCTGAAATGATACATTCTATTGGCATCAGGTACTGTATCATTGGACACAGCGAACGACGAGCTATGTTTGGCGAAACCGCTCAAATGCTCCAAGACAAAGTCAATCTTTGCCTTGGAAATTTTATAACCCCTATTTTTTGTTGTGGCGAACCTTTGGACATAAGAGATGCAACCCAGCAAAATCAATATGTGCAAAATCAAATTGAAGAATCCTTATTTCATCTTACACCGGAACATATAGAAACGATCATTATAGCCTATGAACCTATATGGGCTATTGGTACAGGCCGGTCAGCATCTACTGAGCAAGCACAGGAAATGCATGCACATATACGTTCGGTCTTAGCTAAAAAATATGGTGATGCTGTTGCACAAAAAATTTCTGTGCTATATGGAGGTAGTGTAAAAAAAGAAAATGCTTATGAAATTTTTTCATGTCCCGATGTGGATGGAGGGCTAGTAGGTGGCGCTTCACTGGTTGCACCCGATTTTATTGAGATCATTAAAGCATTAAAAAAATAGCCCTCACACCCACATATAAAACAGTATTGATTTTACAAAAAGCTGTACTTCTTGATCTACTGAAAGTAAGGGTGATAGCGAATGGTAATCGCATTTATGAACTTAATGTTACCCGGCCGGTCGTGATCTCAGAGCCCATTGCACAATCCATTATCATTATTACAGATGGCTATCATTACACCAGGCCCCTGCTGTTAGAAGGGCGGTCACAGCCTGTTGCTTATTATTCAGTAATGTGTACCATAGATGATAACAGGCTTCTTGCAGGGAGCATTATTACTGCCCTACTTTATGCTATTGGATATACTTCAGGCCTGCTCATTGTGCAGGTTTGCAGCTTCGTACCGTTGCTTATGCTTATTTACATCTATTATTTAAACAAAAGAACTTTTATACGTGTAAAATCAGTCCGCTTTTAAATCAAGTAGTTCAAAATCATTAAGCGCATCTATATTCAATATGGTAGCGTTCTGAGATTTGGAAGAACGGAACATAGGTTTGAATTTTGCATTATCTATAAACTCATCAGCAGTATAGAAAGTTCTTGCTACTACTGTATTGGCAAATACTTCATCATATGCTTTTAAAAAGACCAGTAATTCAGCTTTTACTTCTTTCAGTTGATCCAGACTCAATCCGTATAAAGGACTGTCTTCAGTGATCGGGTGCACAATGGTCCAGTTCAAAACAAGTGTATTTATCTTACTGAATTCAGCTTTCAAAGGGTAAAATTCGTTCTTGGTTTCATTGCCTGTTTTAATGCGCAATCCCAGGGTTAGTTTTACCTCGGCATCAGTTAAATGATTATTCTTATAAGGTACAGTCCTGAACATGAGTGCTTTTCCTACTTTGAAAGGAGTGATCAATGCTATGTCGCTGAAGTATAAATAGGGTCTTGGTTTAGCAAAACGTCCATAAAACAATCCACTTGCCAGGGCAAAACACAAAAGCCCGAAAAACGCTTCAAAAGCAGCAATTGCACTTGTTAAAAATCCTACCGGGCTGATACGACCATAACCAACCGTAGTGAATGTTTGCGCACTGAAGAAAAAAGCTTCTGCAAAGTTCTTAACAGGTGATCCTGTTTGTATGCCTCCTAAATGCTCAATGCCGACAAAGTAATAAATACATGCAAAAAATAAGTTCACTATAAGATATACTACCCACAACACGGTATAAAACCTTAATTGGGGCATGGAAAGCATCGTATGATACCAGCTTAACTTATCTAAAAAATGAACGCCGCGACGGATCACATTTACGGAACCGTCTTTACGGTAAAAACGGTCTTCGGTGCCTTTGCTACCAAAGCCTGTTGTAGGATCGGGTCGAAACTTTTCTTTATTGACTGCCATTTATTTAATTAAGCTTAGTTATTTAAAAAAAATAATGTTGACCGTATTTTTCCAGGAATAAAATCAGCTGCATTTTTTTCAGCAGTCTCAGTAATATTATTTAAAAACATTTCATCTTCTGCCAGTTTTATAAATAAAGTTGCTAAGTCATGTATTGAAGAGTATTGAATAGCCTGGGATCTTAATTCTTGTGTTACAAATATGCAACCGGGAATAATTAAGGGTTTACCATATCTAATAGCATCAAAAAAAACACCAGAGCTCTTTGATAAGCCATATTTTTCAACTCCATCTTCTGCTTTAAAACTGCAGTTTAATGGAGCCCAAATGATATCTGCATTCTCCAAATAATAATTATAAGAATGCTGTGGTATAAAATGATCAAATGTTTTTATTTTATAATTCAATACTTCCAATTCATTTATTTTTTGCAAAATTGCATCGCCATATTCTCCAATGGGTTTTCCTAAAATGGTAAATTGAAAATTGCCCTGATATTTTTGTAAGAGTATATTTAAAAGCTCAATAACTTGTTCATACGATCTTCTTTTGGCTTCAATTGCCCCAGGGATTACAATATTCAAGAAACGTTGATTGAGAACTTTATGTTTCTGCACTTGAAAAATTCCTCCTGGAATAACGTAAATGGGTTGAGGGGGAGAAAATTTTTCAACTATATAGTTCTTAGTACTGGATAAAAGAGAGATATATCCAGTGATCTGTTTTTGTAAAAACTTTTTTCCCTTATCACGTAATAATCCCCGTAAAGTTGATAACCTATCAGGTTGAAAAAAACTATTAGCATCATGTATTGTGAGCAAAGATTTTATTTTAAGGAAGTAAAGCATGCAACCAAATAAAAGATGATGATAGCTGATAGTTGTAAATATTAAATAATCGACATTTGATTTAGTACAATATTTATATAACTTATAGCAAAATTTAATACTACTTTCTTTTTTTACAAACCATGTATATTTCAATGCTTCATCACCAAGATTCTCATGTAGGGATTGGTAAACTTCTTTTGTTACAAAGAAGGTTAAATTATTGCTGGGTAGATCTAAAACACGGGAAAATGCAAAAGTTGTTTCAAAATGTTCTGTATCATAAATAACGATCTTCATATTATACTAATCTTAGAAAAGACAGCGGGCATTACTATTTACTTTACCACTTAAAAGAATGTTCAACAAACAAAAGAAATATTTTATCCGTGTATATGATCCCGGAATTAAAGTTAGTCATGGTAAAATTGGCAATTTAGATATAGAAAAAAATCTAAAAAGAAATAATTTCCGGGCAATTAGTTTTCTATTACGCAACAGTTTTACCCTAAGGAGTAAATTCCTTCGGTTTTTTTATTTATTAAAGACTATTAGTACCATACCTGGAAATAGCGTGGTGGTTTTTCAATACCCGCTTTATGCACGATTAGAAATGCTATTGTTAAAGCTATTAAGGTTGAATAGATCATTAAAATTTGTATGCTTTATAACTGATATCAATGGTATAAAAGATGGTAATACAATCTTGCTTCGAAAAGAAATTAATTTCTTCAGGCAGTTTAGTCTTTTTATAGTTCATAATGACACCATGAAGAGATGGCTAAGCGAAAAAGTAGCTTTTGACAATATTAGCATTATTGAGTTCTTTGATTTTTTTGCTAAAACAAATCATTCAGAAAGAAATAAGAAAGCAGAAATAGCATTTGCCGGTAATTTGGAAAAAAGTGGGTTTATAGAGCAGCTGCCTCTTATTTTCAGCAAGACTTCCAATTTCCGAATACATCTTTACGGTCCAGGGTTCCAACCAAAACAAGAAACAGGCAGCAATATTCAATTTGAAGGAGTGGTGGCGCCTTACGAATTACCTTTAAAGATCAAAGGTTCATTTGGCTTGGTTTGGGACGGTGATTCTGATTATGGCCTTGAGGGTTCACTTGGAACATACTTTAAAATTATTAGCCCACATAAGCTTTCGCTTTACATCCTGTCAGGTTTGCCACTTATAACTCATTCTGAAGCAGCATGTGCTCATTTAATTAAAAAATACAGGATTGGGTTTGTTGTTAACAGCATAACAGAAATAAAAAACTGTATTCATAGTTTATCAGACGACGAGTATCAGATGATGAAAGTAAACTGTAATGCACTGGCAGAAAGAATAAGTACAGGACAAAATTTACAAGAGGCTTTAAGAAAATTGTCGGTTTATTGAAACTTACATTTTAATAACCAGCTCAAAATGTGGCTCATTCAATCTGTCTATCTTTTTTTTTATTTCATCCAAAAAGCAAAACGAAGTAAAAATCAGTTGTTCATGAATGGCTATATTAAATTGGGCCTTTGCACTAAGCCGGTAGATTAAGTCGAAAATTTCAGTTAACTCTTGTTTGAATTCAGGAAGCAGACATTCCAGGGTCATATAAGGAATGGGTGTTGACAATCCTTTCAACACTTCCAGCTCAAATCCTTCCACATCTACTTTTATAAAGAAAGGTTTACCGTATTTTTTTATCAGTTGATCAAGTGTGGTTGTTGTTACTTTTAATTCATCAATGTATCTTATTTTTTCACTCCATTTATTGAGCTCATCTGCTTCAGCAATTGTTTTAAATTTATGATTGAGAGTATTAAAGGCTGATCCCGCATGATGTTGATACATTTTCCGTAATCCCTCACAATTACCTACAGCCACATTTTCAATAATTACCTTTTTGTTATTTCGGAAACGGACAGATAACGTGCGGTAATTTTTAATATCGGGTTCACAGCAAATTACCTTGTCAGCAATCTGAACGAAGACAGCCGTTTTATGGCCATCATTTGCACCTATATCAAATATCAGCGCATTTGGCTGCAAAAATGATGTATAAAATCTGGCCTCTTTTTCAAATTCTCTTTTTGTTGATGGCTTAAAAAGATGTTCATAGAGATGAAAGGCAGCACTAAATTTTATGTGCTCATATACACCGAGTGTGGTGAGCATTTTTTTTATAGTGTTCTTCATTTTAAATAGATACAGTGATTATTGCTGATTTACTGCATTGTTGTAAACTTGATAAATTACTTATAAATCTAATTCATTGTTATATTAAGCCCTTTGTTGTTTTACCTTTGCAAGTTCAAAACCTGTTTAAGCAATTAAGCACATGAAGAACATCAGGAATTTTTGCATTATTGCGCATATTGATCATGGAAAGAGTACGCTTGCTGACCGGCTTTTACAAATAACAGATACAATAAGTGAACGGCAAATGATGGACCAGGTGCTTGATGATATGGATCTTGAACGTGAAAAAGGAATAACGATTAAAAGCCATGCTATACAAATCAATCATACACATAAAGGTGAAAATTATACGCTGAACCTGATAGATACACCAGGCCATGTTGACTTTAGCTATGAAGTGAGTCGTGCACTTGCTGCCTGCGAAGGCGCTTTGTTATTGGTAGATGCTACCCAGGGTATCCAGGCACAAACCATATCCAACCTTTACCTCGCTATTGAAAACGATCTTGAGATCATTCCGGTCATTAACAAAATAGACATGGATGGAGCCATGATAGAAGAAGTGAAAGACCAGATCATTGATCTTATCGGGTGCAAGCCAGAATCAATTTTATTAGCCAGCGGCCGCACAGGCATTGGTGTAGATGCCATACTCGAAGCTATTGTAGAAAGAATACCTGCACCGAATGGCAAAGAGATAGCGCCATTACAAGCACTGATCTTTGATAGTGTTTTCAATAGCTTTCGTGGTATCATAGTGTATTACCGTATCGTAAATGGAGTGCTGAATAAAGGTGACAAAGTAAAATTTGTTTCTACAGACCAGGAATATGTAGCAGATGAAGTAGGTATTTTAAAATTAGGACTCGAACCAAAATCTGTAGTGAAAACAGGTGATGTGGGCTACATCATTACAGGGATTAAAAACGCTAAGGAAGTAAAAGTTGGTGATACGATTACGAATGTTATTAATCCGACGCAGGAGATCATAAAAGGATTCCAGGAAGTAAAGCCCATGGTATTTGCGGGAATCTTCCCCGTGAATACAGATGAATTTGAAGAGTTGCGTGATTGCATGGATAAGCTGCAATTGAATGATGCATCATTGACTTATGAGCTGGAAACTTCCCAGGCATTAGGCTTCGGTTTTCGGTGTGGTTTTCTTGGTATGTTGCATATGGAGATTATACAGGAAAGACTGGAGCGGGAATTTGATCAAACAGTGATCACAACTGTTCCCAATGTAAGCTTTATTGCATATAGCACTAAAGGAGAAAAGGTGATTGTAAATAACCCTACTGAAATGCCTGACCCGGTAAAAATTGACAGGATAGAAGAGCCATTTATTAAAGCGCAAATCATTTCAAAGCCGGAATACATCGGCAACATAATGACACTCTGCCTTGGTAAAAGAGGGATTTTACTTAACCAAAATTACCTGACCGCCACACGTGTGGAACTGAGTTTTGAAATGCCGCTCACCGAAATTGTTTTTGATTTTTATGATAAACTTAAAAGCCAAACCCGTGGTTATGCTTCTTTTGATTACAGCCCGATAGGTATGCGGGATGCTGATATTGTAAAGATGGATATTTTATTAAACAATGAAAAAGTAGATGCACTGAGTGCATTGATCCATCGTGGACGTGCACAGGAATTCGGAAGAAAACTTTGTGAAAAATTAAAAGAACTTTTACCGCGACAGCAATTCCAGATTGCCATTCAAGCGGCGATAGGAGCTAAGGTAATTTCAAGAGAAAATATTTCTGCAATGCGAAAAGACGTAACTGCAAAATGCTATGGTGGTGACATCAGCCGCAAGCGTAAGCTTTTGGAAAAACAAAAAGAAGGTAAAAAACGCATGCGTCAGATTGGGAATGTGGAAGTGCCACAGGAAGCTTTTTTAGCGGTGTTAAAGCTGGATGATTAGTTTTTAAGAAGCTCATCAAAAAGGTCCTCCCACTTTTTCATAATCACTTCACTAGAAAATCTCCTTACATTTTCCTTAGCAGAAGCACCAAATTGTTTTCTCTTTTGTTCATCATTCATTAAAATCTTAATTGCCTCAGCTAATTTCTCTGGATTTTCTTTTTCAACTAAAAAACCATCCACATTATGGGTGATGATGTGTCGCGGACCGGTTTCACAATCAAAAGCAATACAAGGCACACCATGACTCATGGCTTCAATCAATGCCATACCAAATACTTCCCTTCTCGAAGTCATTACATAAATGCTTGCATGCAAATATTCATTAGTTAGTTCATGCGATTCCGGTATTTGAAAAATCAATCTGCCTACCCAATTATTATGTAAAATTTTTTGTTGTACTTCTGCTTTCAATGAACCTCTTCCAATTAATTTCCATTTCCATTCAGGGTGTTGTTTAAGAACAATTTGTGCAGCTTTCAATAACAAATCAATTCCCTTATGATTTTCTAATTGTGCAATGGATAATATTGTTTTTGTAGTAAGTGGTGCACGTTGATCTGCCGGTTCAGTAAAGTTGTGTATCACATGCACATTGGTATTGTATTTTCTAAAAATTAATTTTTCAGTATTATTCTGTACAACAATCGCATCAAGTTTTGGATATGCTCTTTTGCAAAAGAAGGACCACATACGGCTTTTCGGTGCATCAAAAACCCCGTGTTGCCAGTAAATGAGACTGGCAATCTTATGAATGCCACTTAAATAAGCAGCGACTGTATAGATATAATCGGTAGTGATAACAAAATCTGCATTAAGATGTAGAAGTATTTTTTTCATTCCTTTTACATCCCTTACAAAATTGAATTTTCGTTGAATATAATTTTTTGATCCGCCCATGCCAAAATCAGCAGGTAATAAAACAGTTGAAACATCTTCATGTAGCGGATAAAAACTATTAGCATTGTTATCATTTATCAGGAGAGTGACCTTGTATTGATAAATAGTCAAATTACTGGAAAGGCTTGTTATTATCCTTTCCAATCCTCCCGGATGGTTCAATCCAGAACATACAAATACAACATGAATTATACTGCAATTAGTCTTCATATTTAATTACTCATAATCCAATTTTTTTTATTTATTGACCAGAATTTTTAAATAATTTTTTTAATCCTGTATCTAATAGTAAAATATAGCTTTCGGAAAATGGTAAAATTTTTATTACAAATCTTATAGCTTTTCCGCTTGTTGAAAGAGAAATCTTTTTAATCGAGTTCTAATTAAAAGATAGCCTTTTAACCTTTGAAATAAGAACAGTATTTTATTAGAATAAACATTTTTAAAATCATTTAACTTGACACCATATTCATTCAAAATTCTTTTATATTCATCAAAATAATTTTTTAAATGCGGATCAAATCCATCAACAATATGCTGAATAGTGGCTTGATTAAAGTGAATAAAAATTGGTTCAAAAAATTCATTAATCAGTAATTTTCCATTCACAATCTTTCTTTGGCATGTATCAATATTCCAACAGGCTAGATTACAACCGCGATGTTTTAAAATCTCAACTCCGTCAAATTCGATTGGTAATATATCAAGATATCTTTGATCATCGAAAACACCCAGTTCCTTTTGTCGGTCCATTTTATAATGACAAACTTCAGCCCACCATGTGAGTGCTTTGATGCCTTTGCTATTTGATGCAACAAAACCAGCATTATATAAACCGGCAATTAAAATGGAGTAAAGTGAATTCTCAGATTTTAAGGGATCTATATTGCTCCAATGAGGAGTTAGTAAAATATTACTGTGATCTAATTTTGAAAATAAAAAGTGATAAGCGCCAACAAAAAACACATCAGGATCAACGAAGATAACTTTTTTATATCCCAATTGTAACAGGTGTATAAGGAAAATAGGCTTAAGTGCCCACCGTAAATGATCTATATTAGTAGAAGAATATTTATTGTAAATCTTATTTGCAATTTCAGAGCGTAATACAGATTTTATTGGATGATATATAATATTTTCTCGCTGATCTGTAATAGTTACCAGATCTGAGTCAACAATAAGTACTTGCAATGATATATTTTTATCAAATTTTTTTGCTGAAAAAAATAAAGTGTGGGCAAATGGCAGGTTTTTCTTATCTACTATAGTACAGAAAGTATCAGAAAAATTTAAGTTTGCGTGAATTGCTTTTTCCATTTCTGTATGTTAGATAAAGGTAATTTAATTATAGAAAGTGTTCTATCGTTACCTATCCATTCTAACATAGACTTATAATCTTCCCTTTCTATTATAGGAAGCTCCATATCCTTTCCCATTTCAGCAGCACGGTTATCAATACTTATAATCAAAGTAGGCCTATTATATTGCAGACTCCTAATGCCACCATGGAGCCGTGTACCAATATAATTCACTTCCGTATCCTTTAATAAATTTGAATAATCTTGAATATTATGCTCCAATATTTTAAATTTTGATTTATTGATTTTATACGATTGTAAAGATTTTAAATATGCTAAATCACCTGCTCCCTGTGGAAAGAAATAAGTTTCTTTACCCGAAACATTTAGTATTAACCGTAATAGTTTTTCGTCATTTTTAGGGCATTGAAAATAATCTGTCAGCGTGAAAACTATATTGCTATTCGGATTAAACTTATTGATAAAACCATTATTTAATTTCCATGTGGTAGGGCAACCGGTAAAAATGGTTTTTTTAATAAAAGCTTTTCGTAGCATTGTTTCAGAATATTTGTCTCGTAGTGAATGATAATAAGAAGAGTGTAGTATCCTTTTATAGTATATAGATGATGACTTGTCAGGGCTATCTGTGTACCAGCTCCAGCCTGTACCTAATAAAACTATGTTTTTTAATCCCGGAAAAAGATAAAACCATTTATATTTCACCGGCACCATTCTATCAAAATACCTGATATATGAACTCAATATATTAGTTCCCCCTACAAAAGCCAGCTCGCTTTGATTAATTATTTCTTTTTCTCTGGCAGAAAATGGTAAATGTAGAGAAACTCTTACAATTTCTGTATTGGGGAATAATTCCGAAAGCACCTCCTTTACAGAATCATATATAATACAATCGCCAAGGTTATCAGATGGTGTTCCGGAATTATCTTTTATAGAAGGATCTATCAAAGCGAGGTAATTGCTCATATTGTTTTAAGTCTTGGTGTCCTCTATATAAACCATGTACAGCCCTTGTTGATAACACCATAATCATAATTAATAAACTCATATTTTGTATTGCTTATCAAAATTTCAAATTTCATGAATCCCTTTAATATTTGTATTACTTCTATGTTTTTATTCAAAATGGATAAGTCAATAAAATAAACATGAGGAGTGAGCATTCCTTTAGGTACAATTATCTTCCCCTTGATTGTTCCACTTAAGTTCCTGCAATCAACCTCCTTTTCATCCCGCAATAATCTTTTTCCGAATTGATCATTTATAGCAAATCCAATTGTACATATTGAATTCCACCCGTTATTATCCAATTCAAAATTTAAAATTATTTCTTCATCCAGATTAAATATGTTTTTCTGTTTGTTGTTATTATCCGCGAAATAAATCTTTGAAAAAAAGAGGGGTAATTTTTGATCTTTATAAGCTTTATATATTTCGGGTGATGAGTCTGCTATATCAGATGTATATTGCTCAATTACCCTTTTCGCTGAATCTGCTAAAACGATCTTTCCTTCTTCAAGTAGAATTGCTTTATTGCAAAGAGATCCTATTGAAGCTAAATTATGACTTACGAAAAGTATAGTCCTTCCTGATTGTGTGCTAATTTCTTCCATCTTTCCCATACATTTTTTCTGAAACTCCATATCACCTACAGCCAGCACTTCATCAATCAATAAAATTTCCGGCTCGAGGTGCGCCGCCACTGAAAATGCCAAACGCAACTGCATGCCTGTGCTGAAGTGTTTCATGGGAGTATCAATAAAAGATTCAACGCCACTGAAATCAATGATCTCATCAAACTTTTTATCAATTTCCTTTTTGGTTAATCCGAGTATGGAACCATTTAAATAAATATTTTCACGGCCCGTTAATTCGGGGTGAAATCCGGTACCGACCTCTAATAAACTGGCTACTCTTCCATTCAAAATAATTTTTCCGGAACTGGGAGGGGTGATGCGGCTGATGATCTTTAATAATGTGCTTTTACCCGCTCCGTTTGCACCAATGATACCAATACGTTCTCCAGGCCCCACTTCTAAATTGATATCTTTTAATGCCCAGAACTGGGATCGTTTTTCATTTTTACTAAAAGCATTTTTAAAACCATTACTGATCACATCCCTTAATGCCACATAAGGTGTGCCTTGCTGCAGTGTATATTTTTTTGAAAGGTCGTGAATGGTAATAGCAGGTTTCATCAGGATAAATCGGCAAAGTACGCTTCTGATTTTCGAAAATAGAGTAATCCTATAAATGTAATGAATAAGGCAGATGCAGCACTAATGATAACTATTGCAGATTCGAACTGCCCGGTGTATGCATACCGAAACAATTCCACTGCTCCATTCACAGGATTCAACGCCATTGAATATCTCAACCAATCGGGTTCAATCTTGTTCAAAGGATAAACGACCTGTGTAGCAAAAAATAGAAATTGTAACACAAAGGGCACTACATACCTGAAGTCCCGGTATTTAATATTTAATGCGGAAAGAAAAACACCGGTACCAAATGCAGAGACCAGGATAAGCAGGATGGCAAATGGAAACGAATAAAACGCCGTCCATCCCGGGAATACGTTATATACAATGCTAAAAATTAAAAAGGCTATCAGTGCAATTATGAAATCAAATAAGGCTGCCAATATTGATGAGACAGGAATGATCAATCGTGGAAAGAAAACCTTTTTAATAATCGCAGCATGTTGCAACATACTTTCGGAAGCCATAGAAACAGATGAATAAAAAAGATTCCATAAAATCAAACCACTTAGAACAAAGATCTCATAGCGTAGGGGTGAAGAACTAAAATTCAGATTTTTTGAGAATACAAAGGTGAATAAAAGCATCAGGCTTAAAGGCTGGATCAGCGCCCATATAATGCCCAGGTAAGTTTGTTTATACTTGACCTTAATATCTCGCCAGGTAAAAAAATAAAATAATTCCCTGTATTGCCAGAGCTCCCTAAAACGAAGTGATAACCGTGAATGCGGCTCAATAATGATTTGATTTTCTGCCATCTAAAATGGCAGCTAAGATAGTGCAATGTGTAGGTAAGAGACTAATCTTTGCCCTTCTTCTTCACCTTATTCTTTTCCGATTGTTCGATCAAACGTTCTTCATTTCGTTTGCCGTCTTTACCTATCAGGGGTTCATCACCGGGCGCATTGCCAAGAAGTGGATCTACACCTTTCATATCTACTTTGAAATTGAAAACCTTGTTAACATGCACCCATTTACCATTTTGCCACTTAAAACCTTCATAGTCACCATCAGGAATAAAAGTATAAGGTTTATCATCTTCATCAGTTTCAGATATAAGATGGTCCACTAATATTAATCCTTCATCGGGAACATAGTTGACCAATGTGCTTGCTTCTTTTTTATACTCGATATGAAAGCGGTGCAATGGCGCTTTTTTAGGACTGTCTTTGTCAAAAATAAACATAGGGCCTCCAAAAACGGGTTGATCTTTATCATTGAAGGTGAGTACTTCTATCCATTTTTTTGTAGTACGTACACTGTTGTTATCAAAACCGAATAGGGTGTAATAATTTTTTCCGTTGTGCTGTGTTTTAATGATGTTATAATACACAGCCCCAATCCAGTTGTCTTTACTGCGTACGGAATCATTTGGTTTAGCGGTGAATTCTGAAAAATCTCTGAGTGCAACCAATTTCAATGAACCATCTTTGGTCCTGTATTGAATAGCGCCCCGCTGGCGGGAATAATAATCGTCGTAAGAAAGCGACCATGTAAAAATGCGGAATGTGCTGTCGGGTGCATATATTTTTGATACACCTTGTACAGAATCGAAAGGATAATAAAATGAATTTTTTACCTGCAGCGAACGAACCAGAGTGCGAATGAACAAACTGTCGTTACGCATCCGTTGTGCGGTAAGGCTGTCTATGATCAAACTTTTAGAAAGGTTCTTTAATGAATCTTCTTTTTTCTTCAAAGATTTTAAGTCACTGGGTGCGATCCTTTGTGCATCCATTGAAGTAGAAAAAAATAGAGTTATTACTATGAGCGATAACAGTTTAAACACGGATAAAAATTGTTACACTAAGAACGACAAAAAAAAGTAAATGGTATCTTAAGATTTTTTGAAACCGGCCGGGAAAAGAGTAAAGATTATCCTTTACCATTTATTTTGCCTGACAATAACCTAATGGCCTCTGTAAGATTACTCCACGAATGCTTTTGTTTTTCATTTTGAATATTTGGAATAAAATGTTGTTCACCCATTTGGTAAAACAACAAAATAGATTCAGCTATGGAAATAGCATTTGGTTCGCATACAAGGCCGACTTTTTTGTGTGGCACAAGTGCCGGCAAGCCTCCCACATTAGTAACGATCATAGGCTTTTCAAAATGGTAGGCGAGAGGCGTAACACCACTTTGTGTGGCCGTGCGATATGGCTGTATCACCACA
>Ga0183260_10000597_pt1 | contig 30606 bp, 33 predicted proteins | sample AntDrymUQ4972206_2_FD_129768 | JGI IMG/M metagenome (GOLD analysis project Ga0183260, IMG submission 129768) | Polar desert sand microbial communities from Dry Valleys, Antarctica - metaG UQ497 (22.06) (version 2) (version 2) | ecosystem: Environmental > Terrestrial > Soil > Desert | place...
TACGGATAAAGTTAGGTAGTTAATATTGCAACAGGGATTGCACCTTTTCGTGCAAATACTTTTTCGACAGAAAATTTTTTTCCAAGTCCATATTGAAAGGTACAGGTGTATCCAGTGAAGCACAACGAATGACAGGTGCATCAAGATATTGAAAACAGTTTTCAATAATCCATGCACTGATTTCTCCACCCAGTCCTCCTGTCAAATTATCTTCATGCAGAATCAATACTTTACCTGTTCTTTTTACAGTAACGCTTATAGCAGGAAAGTCCAGTGGAAGTAAAGTACGCAGGTCAAGAATATCCAATGAAATTTCCGGGTGCTCAGATGCGTACTCTTCAGCCCAATGAACTCCGGCTCCATAAGTAATAATTGAAATGTCTTCACCGCTTTGTACATGCCGGGCTTTGCCTATTTCTATTCCGAAATAATCTTCAGGAACACTTCCACTCACGCTCCGGTATAATGCTTTGTGCTCAAAATAAAGCACCGGATTGGGGTCATTAATCGCTGCAATCAACAAACCTTTTGCATCGGCTGGTGTAGAAGGATATACCACTTTCAAACCCGGTACATGCGTGAACCAGGCTTCATTACTCTGCGAATGAAACGGACCGGCACCAACACCTCCGCCTGTGGGCATGCGTATCACCACATCAGCATTTTGTCCCCAGCGGTAATGTATTTTAGCGAGGTTATTTACAATTTGATTAAAACCAACAGTGACAAAATCTGCAAACTGCATTTCCATCACAGTCTTAAATCCTTCGAGTGACATTCCCAAACAGGCACCAACAATGGCACTTTCACAAAGCGGTGTATTGCGAACTCTTTCTTTTCCAAACTCCTCTACAAACCCTTCTGTGATTTTAAATGCACCTCCATACTCTGCTATATCCTGCCCCATGAGTACCAGGTTTTGGTGCTGTTGCATAGATTGAAAAAGACCTTCTTTGATGGCGTCAATGAAACGTGCCTCCCTATCCCCTAAGAGGGGATTGTCCGGCGCACTTACCTCACTTTTCGACGTGCCCTTATTATTAGCAGATTCTGCAGGAGCTTTGTATATATCATTTACTTCATCTTCCGTATTTACTTCTATTTGTTTGCTGTCAAATCCAATTCGCAATTCTTCTTCTATCTGAAGCCTTTGGCTGCTACGTATATCTTCTATTTCATTCTGTGTGAAGACGCCTTCATCCAATAACCATTTTTCATAGTTAAGAATGGGATCTTTCTCACTCCATTCATCAAACAATTCTTTAGGCACATACTTGGTTCCGCTGGCTTCTTCATGCCCGCGCATACGAAAGGTCATGCATTCAATTAAGTATGGCTTTTGTTCTTTTATGCAATAGTCACGAACTCCTTTGATGGTGTCATACACAGTTAAAATATTATTTCCATCAATTACTACGTATTCCATTCCGTAGCCTTTAGCACGATCTGCTAATTGAGCACAACGGTATTGCTCATTTACAGGCGTACTTAATCCATACCCATTATTCTCAATTATAAAAATTACAGGTAAATCCCATACGGCAGCAACGTTTAATGCTTCATGAAAATCTCCTTCGCTGGTACCACCATCTCCGGTAAAGGCCAGGGAAACTTTTTCCTGTTTGTTTAATTTGTAAGCCAGTGCCACCCCATCAGCTATGGCCAATTGGGGACCAAGGTGTGATATCATACCACAGATGTAATGTGGCTTGCTGCCAAAATGGAAACTGCGTTCTCTTCCTTTACTGTAGCCATCCTGCGCTCCCTGCCATTGCTTAAATAATTTATGCAAAGGCATTTTTCTACAGGTGAACACACCAAGGTTGCGATGCAACGGCATGATCCATTCATCATTCTGTAAAGCAAGGGTGGCACCTACAGATATGGCTTCCTGCCCAATGCCGCTGAACCATTTGGAAATGCGACCCTGTCTTAAAAGAAGAAGCATTTTTTCTTCAATCAACCGCGGCCACAGCAGGTTCTCATAAATGTCGATAAGTTCTCCATCTGTTAAGCCATTCCTCAAAAATTGCATGTATTCAAATTGAATTGATCCGTTTTGTAAAGAAATTGGATGGCTAAATTATCAGAATACTTTTATGATTATCTACTTTACATTTTATACTTCAAAACAAAAATAACAGTGTTTGATCAGTTTAATTTTTACTGGGTTCAATATTTAGGTTACAGAGCCAGGGGATCAAATTTTAATACTCACAATTATTTTGTAAATTAGATGTGGCATTTATTTTATTTAAACAAAACCAAAACTAAATTTTATGAAAAAGAATTTTGCCATATTCACCTTATTAATTTGCCTCGCCTTTCCTGCAATACTTCAGGCTCAACATGCTGAGATGGCCGATAATTCAAGTACTGAGGGCCACAAGATGCTTAACGAAAATAACCTGACATGGAAAGCAGGACCACCGTCATTGCCTCCAGGGGCACAAATGGCTTTATTGGAAGGCGATCCTGCTAAAGCCGGCCCTTTCACGATGCGTTTAATTTTACCTTCAAATTACCGTGTCGGGCCACACTTTCATCCCGCAATAGAACACGTTTCAGTTCTGAAAGGAAGCTTTTACATGGGAACAGGAAAAGTATTTAATGCTGATGCTGCTACCCGCATTAAGGAAAATGGTTTTGCTCTGATGCCTGTAGGTTATGCCCATTATGCATTTACCCGAGGCAAAACCATCATTCAGCTTCATGGTGTAGGTCCGTGGGGGATTACTTATATAAATGATGCTGATGATCCGAGGAAAAAATAGAACAGAAATATTTATTAATCCCGGTCAAAGATCATATCCAGGACATAACTAACCACAGAAACAATAAGGCTAAATAAGATGGCTGAAAGCCATCCCTGTACCGTGAAACCATCAATAAAATAATCGGCCAGCTTAACAATGATGGCATTGATGATCAATAGAAATAAACCGAGGGTGATGATGGTGATTGGTATAGTTAACCAGACTAATATTGGCTTCAGAAAAGTATTCAACAAAGCCAATACTATGGCCACAATGATGGTTGTTTTTATATCAGCAATTTCTACTCCGGGTAAAAAATACGCTGCTACAAATGCTGCAACTGCAGTGATCAGAATTTTTATGATGATTCCCATTTGTAAACTATTTCTAACAAATGTAAAGTTCTTGCTCTATGGATTTCTATATCACTACCAATTCAAAAAAATTCTCCGGCACCAGGTATTTCTTAGATAGTTCCTGGAGTTCACCGGGGCTAATCTGTTTGATCGTATTGATTTGTTTGTAGAAATAATCTTCACACAATCCATTAAGAATTAGATTTTTCCACCTGTTGATAATTTGAAAAGGTCCATCAAGGTCGCCAAGCAGGCTTCCCATCATATAATTTTGAACAAGTAATAATTCTGCTTTGTCTACTGGCTCATTGCGCAGCCTTTCCATTTCTTTATAGATCTCTGTCACAGTTTCTTCGCATACATCTCTCCCTGCTTCGGTGCTGATCACCCAGGCACTCTGGTGTATATGGTTTTCGAGATAACTATAAATGCCATAAGTATAACCCTTCTCTTCGCGGATATTGCTCATGAGGCGGGAACCGAAAAAGCCACCAAATAAACTGTTTAGCACCATTGTTTTTAGAAAATCAGGATGTTGCCGGTTTGGGAAAGGAGTACCCAGGCGTATCGCACCCTGCACACCATTCGGGTCGTTGATGACCCTGTGCTTTTTTTCTTTTTCTAAATTACCTGGAATATTATTTAATGCTACAGGTTTATTTTGCAGATCGCCAAAAGCACTGTTTAAAATGGAATAAAGATCCTGAGGTAGTTTGCCGGCTACGAATATTATCAATTTTCCATTCTGATAATATTGTTTGTAAAACTCCACTAAGTCTTCCCTGCTGAATGCTTCGAAATCTTCGAACCTGCTAAACCGCCCATAGGGATGGTCTTCGCCATATAGGTAAGCATCTATCAACCGTGTGGCAACAAAATCACATTTTTTCAAATTCACATTTAGCCTCTGCGCCATGTTTTGCTTGTAAGTGGCTATTTCTTCTTCGGGAAAAATAGAATCTGTCAGTAGTTCTTTGATAACAGGTAATAACGCACCAATATGTTTTGTAAGACAATGAAGGGTGACGGATGCTGTTTCATTGCCGCATGTGCGGGATAGATAAGCTCCATAATATTCAAAATGCTCATTGATCTCAAAAGCATTACTTTTGGATGTCCCGTTTTTTAATAAAAAATTTGTGCTAGCACTTATGAGGTTTCTTTTTTCTACCCAGTTGCCGGCATAAAATACACAGTCCACCATCACCACATCTTCAGCTCCTGCCTCTATGGCATATACATCCACCCCGTTATTCAGTGTATATTTTTCATAAGGCTTTAATTTAAGATCAAACTCAACTGCGTCTTTTATCAGAGGTGGCTTCTTACGGTTTATTTTTGTAGCTGTTACTTCCATTAATATTTATTAATTCTTCGCCATATAATACAAGGTATTGCTGTTCGCATCCCTGAAAATTTTATTGCACTCTTCTATAATGTCATCCACCGTTACCTGGTTATACCTATCCAATTCAGTATTCATAAGATGTGCATCGCCGAGCAATTCATAAAAAGCCAGACTGTTCGCCCTGTTCATTACACTCATATCTTCGAAAGCAATCATGCTTTCTGTTTTATTTTTTACTTTTTGCAATTCTTCTGTTGATACTTTTTCAGCTTTCAGCCTGGCCAATTCGGCTTCTACAGCTTTTTCAGCGTCCCCGATATTTACACCTTTCACCAGTTTACCTTCTATGGCAAGCAGTCCGGCATCTACAGTACCGAAATGATGACATTCAATATTGCTGAATAATTTTTGCTCTTTCACCAATGCCTGGTATAGTCGTGATGAACCCCCACCACTCAATATTTCTGTAATGAGGTCTGCTATGTAATAACGGGAATCTAGCCTGGCGTAAATATGCCAGCATTTGTAAAAGGCATCAAGCGGTACATCCGCATGCACTTCCAGTTTCCGGGGTGCCGTTTGTTCAGGTTCAGAAGGCAATTGACGAATGTATTTTTCTCCTGTCTCAATGGAACCAAACCATTTTTCTGCCAATGTTTTTACCTGATCTACTGTTACATTTCCTGCTACTACAAGTATTGCATTCACGGGACGATAATGCTTATAGAAAAAACCTTTTACATCCTGCAATCCTGCATTTTCAATATGTGACATTTCTTTACCGATCGTCATCCACCTGTAGGGATGTACCTGGTAAGCCAGGTCACGCATCTTCAGCCAAACATCCCCATAAGGCTTATTCAAATAGTGTTCTTTAAATTCTTCACAAACCACTTTTCGTTGCACCTCGAGACTTTTTTTGGTAAAGGCAAGCGACAACATGCGGTCGCTCTCCAGCCAAAAAGCAGTCTCTAAATTTTCTGCAGGCAATTGGATATAATAATTAGTCAGGTCGTTTGTAGTATATGCATTGTTTTCGCCGCCGGCCATTTGCAGGGGTTCATCATACTCCGGAATGTGTACCGAACCGCCGAACATCAGGTGTTCAAAAAGGTGGGCAAAACCCGTGCGTGAAGGATCTTCGTCTTTTGCTCCTACATCATACATCACATTCACTACTGCCATAGGGGTAGATGTATCCTGGTGCACGATTACCCGTAAACCATTGCCTAATTGGAAGCGTTCAAAATTGACCATAAGGGTGCAAAAGTAAGGAAAGCAGAAAAGGGAAAAGCTGGTGCTTTACCGTATCAAATTCCTGATCTTAAATTCGTATTGCATTATATTGCCATCGCGGCGTATGATTAGCTTTGCAGGAGTACCTGTGTGCTGCAAAGCGTTTTTGAACTGATGTATGTTTTGAGAAAAATCTTTGTTTATTGCTATCACCACATCTCCTTCCAGCAACCCGGCTTTTTCTGCTGGCGAGCCTTTGGCTACATCACCCAATATAATCTCACCGTCAATTAAATACAATTCTATTCCGCTGTATGAGTAGTCAAAAGGAGCGTTGAATTGCCCGTTGGGTATCAGGTAAAAATCACGTTTTTCATAGTTGAGGATGCAATTGAAGCGCCTGAGCAAATCGTTACCGATAAGCCCTCCCAGGTAAGGGTAAGAGGTTACATTATAGGTATCATCAAATATATAAACGGGAACATTGCGGAAACGATATGGTCCGAGTTTAAGTTCTTTTATTATTGTCACGTGCATATCAATCTTCCCCCCCAGGCCTTCAGCCTGCTTTGCATACATTCTTCTTTTTTTGCCAAGGAATGCACTGTCCTTTACAAAATCCGTGGTCAGCATCATATTAAGGCCGGCACCTATATCATATAAAAAGCGTGCATTAATGGTCTTTTCATCTCTTACCCTCACAGTTTGTATAGGCAGCGATGTAATGAGTGGTTTAAAAAGAAATCCACCCCGTGGATATTTCATTGCGCCTTTGGTCCAGAACTCAATATTGAGACTATCATAGTTCAACTTAATGATATAGCGACTCAGTACAGAATAGCCAATGATGCCATCTATTTTTTCTCCATACACACTGCTCAGGAGTGAATAGTCAAGGACATGAAAATTGAGGCTATCCACCGTAAGATTGGGGAAGTGTAATTTTTCATTTTTAATAAAACTAACAGCTCTGATACCGGCTATTCCCCTGATGGTGCGGTCTGAAGGCTGGGGTTTCAGACCAAAATAATCAACAGTAGAAGAATCCAGTGATATGCCGCCGCTACCGGAGTCTAAAATGAAATTAAGTGTATCGGGAAATGCAGCAAGTTGGGCTTTCAATACAACGACCCCCCCGGTAAATAATGTAATAGGGAACCGGGAAATAAATTTGGAAGGCGTGATGAATTCTTCCTGGCCATACGCCAATAATTTAAGCAATAAAAAGAAAACTACAACCGCAAATTTCTTCATACAAGCAAGGCTATACTTAACAGACAACAACAAGTGAGGATATGTTGCAACCGAGAATTTTTACTAAAATTAGCAACTATACATCGGTGTACAAACCTGTGAACATAATTTAAGATTTGCCACTGTACCTTTGCGGCTATGAATCTTCAAACTCTGTATGACAAAGCGCTTCATGCTGAATATTTAAGCATCGAAGAGGGCATTTTTTTGTTTGAAGAATCACCGCTTACTGACCTTATGTTTATAGCAGATAGCCTGCGCAAGCGGGCTGTCCCTCATGGTAAAGTGACCTGGCAAATAGACCGCAATGTAAACACAACTAACGTTTGCGTTGCGAATTGTAAATTCTGTAATTTTTACAGAATACCCGGACATCCTGAATCTTACATAACGGATATGCCCACTTACCGTAAAAAAATTGAAGAAACCTTGAGGTACGGCGGCGACCAGTTGTTATTACAGGGAGGTCATCATCCTGAGTTGGGTATTGATTTTTATGCAGATATCTTTCGTCAGATCAAAAAAGAATTTCCAAAAATAAAGCTGCATACACTTGGGCCACCGGAAATTGCACATATATGCAAGGTGAGCAAAATCTCACATAGTGCTGCATTAATAGCATTAAGAGAGGCGGGTATGGATTCACTTCCCGGTGCGGGTGCTGAAATATTAGTTGACAGGGTACGCAGGCTGATCTCGAAAGGGAAATGTGGAGCAGATGAATGGCTGGCGATCATGCATGAAGCACATAAGTTGCATATCACCACATCAGCCACTATGATGTTTGGGCATGTGGAAACACTGCGAGAACGTTTTGAACACTTTGTAAAAATCCGGGATGTGCAGGCAAAAAAACCATCAGATGCAAAAGGTTTCCTTGCATTTATTCCATGGACTTTTCAGGACGTTGACACATTGCTTACAAGGATTCGGGGCGTGCAAAACCTGACTACACCAGAAGAGTACATTCGTACTATAGCCATCAGCAGGATTATGCTGCCGAATGTAATAAACATACAAGCCTCCTGGCTTACTGTGGGTATTCAAACTGCACAGATTTGCCTGCATGCAGGAGCTAATGATTTTGGCTCAATCATGATAGAAGAAAATGTAGTAAGCGCTGCAGGTGCTCCACACCGTTTTACATATAGGACTATACAAAATGCAATACGTGAAGCTGGCTTTGAACCACAACTGCGTAATCAGCAATATGAATGGAGAGAAATTCCTACTATGATAGAAGAGCAGGTGGTAGAATACTGACTTAAGTCTTCGTATAAAAAGGGATTTGCATTGCCGTTATACAATTAAACCTTCAACTACTGAATGTAGAATTAGCTTATTGAAATGCTGATGAAGTTTTAATACCTATTACGATCATTACTATTCCTATCATTATTATAGCCACCGCCATATCCACTACCGCCTCGATTATCTCTACGTGGCGCACTGTTATTTCCCCTGTTGGATGCGCTGCGGTCTTCAGCCTCCTTTACAACTAATTGTTTTTTTCCAAAGGCAATATCACTAAGGTGCTCGATCGCATCGCGGCCATCCTGGTCATTTTGCATTTCCACAAAAGCAAAGCCTCGGCTCTTTCCGGTTTCTTTGTCGAGGGCTACCTTGGCTGAGATTAGCGGTCCGAACTTTTCAAATATTTCTACCAGTTCCTCATCAAACATATCATAAGGTAGTCCCGCCACAAAAAGTTTCATAATAGGATATTTTCTTTCAAAAGTACAGAACTTATATTTAGGTACTGAGGGATGGCTATTGGTTAATCAAATGAATGCTTTTTAGAATATGCCTTATTAGAAAACTGATTGCTGGGCAGATAACGCTATTTCAATGATGTGTTCTTTATTCCTATCCCATGCCAGTCGCGGATGGAATAATACCAATGCAGTTTCTTCGGCCACGGTGGGTAATATCAATTGTCCTCTTTGCACTTTGCAATTCCGGGCATTGAAATCTTCAATTGCTTTCTTTACTTGCGGTGCTGTAAGTTCCTCCACCTGCCCGCCACTGAGCCTGTTAATAATAATTTTATCATGAAGCACTTTGCTGATGCTGTATCGTTTGTTATGAACAATTGATTGCCATTCTATTTTAGCCTTTAAACCTTTGAGGGCATTTTGTTTTACAATTTCCCATGCTGTTTCACTGTCTATCATAGCCCCTCTAAAATATGGAAAAATATATTCTATTGAATTTTGTACCTTTTATTTCAAAATCTTAAAAATACTCAACAAAGAAACATTTGGCACTTAAATTCGAAACACCCGCCTGACGTGACGGACAGGAATTCAGCAAATGATTTAGCATGATATCCTTTTTCAGAATATAGCGGCCAATAATTTATAAGTAAGCCAAATAATAGCAACGATAATAAGAAAAACGACTATCAATACAGGAAAAATGATCTTCCAGGCACTGCCACCATGCCGTCCTTCCTGGTAATGCTCCTGCATCAATTTCATGTTTCGCATATTGGCTTTGAAGGCCACATCAAACAGATCGCCCAAAATGGGGACTGCACCTACAACTGTATCAACCAATATATTCAAAACCATACGGGCCAGTACGAATCCGCTGGCGCCGTTTTTTGCCATGATGAATAATAAATATCCTGATACGGCAAATGTAGAAAGATCGCCTGCTCCGGGTATCAAACCTATTATACTATCAAGCCCAAAGCGAATCTGTGTACCGGGTATCACAAATTGTGCATCCATTAATTTCGCTAAACCCTGAAGCTTGCCTAACCCTTTTTGTTGCGGAATGGCCTGTACCGAATTTTTTAATTCATTCATACTGCACACTATGTGTTCAAAATTGTGCCATAATGCATTGAGCACTTTGGTTATTTATTTTGCAGTCTGACGATCATAGTTTTTTTGTTTCCACTAAAAATGAATATTGAAAGCCTGGTTGCTGTAGCACTCGGGAAGTTCATCAGATAGCACCTCTGCCTCTATACGTAAACGCTTTAACAGCAGAATCACCTTTAAGCTATCTACATCACCGCCTACACACTCGATCCTTAATATATTATCGCAATCCGTGAGGCCGAAATTCACTTTATACTGTACAAAGCTTCTATGCAAGTAATCTACAAGCCAGCATGCATGAATTGGTTTTGTGACATTGGTTTTAAAGACTTCTACCATTGCTGTGCTTTTTTGAAAACCTGCGTAGAATATTGCAGGAATGGGACATACTGCCCTAGTACACTCCAGGCTACTACTGTTTTGGAGCTGACCTCATTTACCGTTTAGTAATAAAACCCCTTCTGTTATTGATTTTTTTGAATGAGTTTATCCATTGAGTATTTGCCACTGCCCAATAGAAATATGACAATAGATAAAATTAAAAATACAAATGCTATCTGCTTTACCTCGAATGGATCTTTTGCATGAGCTATAAAATAGACCACGAACATGGTGATAAAAATAGGTATCACAGCAAGTCTTGTAAACAAGCCTATTAATACCAATGCTCCGCAAAACAATTCTGCAAAGATCACCAGGATCAAAGACAGTTTGGATCCGATACCGATCAGGTCAGGGAATTGAGTTAGCATTTGATCATAGCCGGCAAATTTTAGATAACCATAATAAACGAATAAGCCACCGAAAATTATTCTAAGAACAAGTGCTGCTACATCAGTGCTAAGAGGTTGATAACTGAGTATTTTGTTTTTCATAATGTTTATTGACTCAAAAATTATATTAAAGGAATTCCCAGCTAAGGCGGAGGCGTGCAGGGATAGCTATAGTTTTTCTAAGCACTTTGCGCCTCTGCGAGAAATGATATTCCAGAAAAAAAGCATCTTCAATATTAGCGGCTTTTTGCATTAGCTCAATAGAATTGATGCAGCACAAGTGAGTGACACAACAGTTGCTTCATAGTAGCAATACAGCTAAGTCCATAATTCTTTTTACTTTATGGCTGTGGATTCTCATCGTAGCCCACCATCCAGTTGAAACCAAACTTGTCTTTCAACATGCCGAAATAAGATCCCCAGAAAACATCGGACATTGGCATGGTCGCCTCACCACCTTCAGAAAGACCATTGAATAATTTATCGGCATGCTCCCTGCTATCTGCACTTATGGAAATGGTGATGTTGGTTCCTTCGATTGGCTTGCCGTAAGCTTCCGGCCAATCGCTGCCCATTAAAAGTGAGTCTTGCCCTATCGGCAATGTTATGTGCATGATTTTTTCTCCATCGCTTTCTCCCATCTGGTGTTCGGGCGGAACGTCTTTATAACGCATTACCATTTGGTATTCGCCACCGAAAACTGATTTGTAAAAATCAAACACTTCTTCTGCGTTACCGTTGAAATTAAAATAAGGATTAAGTGTTGCCATTGTTATGTTTTTTATCTGTTGAAAAATATTGCTTTTAAAAAAGGTGCCTGAGGTTGATGTCACCCTGAGCTTGCCGAAGGGTTAAGGCTGTGGAGGAGCCGAGTTGATATCCCTGCCCGTCCGGTCAGGCGGGCATCCAAAACACTTCCCATATATGACCATCAGGATCCTGGAAACTTCTGTGGTACATAAATCCATGATCTTCGGGAGCCCGTAATTTAGAACCTCCTGCCGCGAGAGCCTTGTCAGCTAGTTCATCCACGCCCTCTTTGCTATCGGCAGATAAAGCCATTAAAACTTCTGTAGTTTTTGTTGCATCCGAAATTTCTTTCCCGGGAATAAATGTTTTGAAGAACTCCTCTCTCAAGATCATTGCAAAAATGTCCTCGCTGATAACAATGCAGGCAGCTTTCTCATTAGTAAACTGCGGGTTAATGGTAAAACCAATATCGGTAAAGAATTTTTTTGATCTGTCAAGGTCTTTGGTGGAAAGGTTTACAAAAATTTTTGTTGCCATTTTATTAATAATTAATTGATTCAATAATTGTTGTCAGCTAATTCTACTTCATATTTTCTTCAAGCTTATCAAAACATTCATTCCATCCTTTTATGCACTCGTCATACATTTCCTGAGGCACGCCTACCTGTTGCAAATTCATTTTTGTTTTTCCGCCAATTTCTTCAAACGTAACCGTCACCAGCAATTCCATAGGCCAGTAGCCCGGCATGTTCAAATCAGATGCAGGAATAGCATTTCCATTTTTATCGGAAAAGCTATCAGTGAAAACTATTTTTTTGCCAGGAATGATTTCTTTATAAACACCTGTTGACCAAAATTCTGCTCCTTCGCTTGAACGCATGCAGTTAAGATATTTTCCTCCCACTTTAAAATCAATGTTACAATGAGGACAGGTAAAATCCTTTGGTCCCCACCATTTTTTACAACTTTCCGGTTCTGCCCATGCCTGCCATAATTTTTTTGCAGGCAGATCAAATGTTCTTTCGATGCTTACTGTTTTTTGGCTGGTTGCAGACTCTGTATTTGTTGCCATAGTTATTTTTTTTTAAATATTTTTTTGAGCCAACTTGAATTTTCTATTTGGCTTTGTTGCCTCACACTCCCGTCCGAATGCCAGCCCGAAAGATTCTTTCTGGCGGGGCTTCAGCCGGGCGGGCTTGTGCTGAAGGTACTCTACTCAACAAGGCTTCGGCAAGCTCAGCCTGACAAGCTGCAGTTGAACAATGAAATGAAGTTTGTCACCCTGAGCTTGCCGAAGGGTATTGCATCTTCATCTGCTTGTGTGCTGCATTTGCTGCATGTGAGATTGTATCTTCTATTCTTTGCGCAGCAATTTTTATTCAGCCGCCTGTTTTAATGTTTGTATATCCAACTTCTTCATTTTCATCATGGCCTGCATTACTCTCCCTGCCTTTGCCTTGTCTTTATCTTCCAGTAATTGCATAAGTACGGGAGGTACAATTTGCCACGACACGCCAAATTTATCTTTAAGCCATCCGCATTGCGATTCCTGTCCACCATCGGCAGTAAGTTTGTTCCAGAAGAAATCTATTTCTTCCTGTGTTTCGCAACTTACAAATAAGGAAATGGCTTCGTTAAATTCAAAAGAATGACCTGAACTTTCCATAGCCATAAATACTTGTCCATTAAGTTTGAACTGTGCATGCTTCACTGTGCCTTCTGCCTGGTCTTCACCTGCGGTATATTTTAAAATTCCTTCAACAGAAGAATTATCAAACAGTGAAGTATATAAGTTAACGGCTTCTTCAGCTTTGCCATGTTGCACTTTTGTGAACAGAAACGAAAGTGTAATTTTTTGTCCAACATCGCTGAGCTTTCCATATGATATTTGCCAAGAGATACCAAAGCGGTCTTGTAGCCATCCATATTTTTCACTCCAGTCGTATTTATCAAGCGGCATCATTACACTACCACCTTCCACCAGCTTTTGCCAAACGGTATCTGTTTCTTCTTCTGTTTCGCAAACTGCAAAAAAGGAAATGGAAGGATTGAATTTAAACATGGGGCCAGCATCAAACGCATAAAATTGCTGTCCATCCAATTCAAATGTCGCATTCATTATTTGTTCTTTTGGAAAAGGGCTGCCTTCTGCCCAATGCTTCAGGTTTACAATTTTTGAGTTTTTAAAAAGTGAAGTATAAAAATTCGCGGCTTCTTCTGCTTTTCCATCGAACCATAGGAAGGGTGTTATTTTTTGTTTTGTTACGGAAGGCCAGGACTGGCCATTTTCTGTTTTGTTTTTTGTTTCTAATACAGTTTCCATTGTAATTATTTTTTATTGTTCGGATAATATTTTTACCTGCTCGAGCGCCTTAGGCCACATTTCCTTGAACATATCTTTATACTCGTCTGTTATATCCATTTCAATATCAAGTGTGGTAACGCCGTTACTTTCTCTGAGTGTATAGTTTTCTGTTCCCCCGGCCCATTCTTTTACTTTGTCGCTCGTCCTGTCTTCCACACCATCTTTCACTTCTCCCAATTGCTGAAACGACATGAATTCATTTGGCCGGTTAACCGCAATCCGGCTTATCATTCCGCTACCATTTGGATCAAGAAATTTTACTTCTGTGCCTTCTTTCCAGTTGTCAGTCTCTGCATAAGAACCCTCACAAAAAGCACTTGTCCATTTTCTGTAGTTTGCATCATCCCAAAGCGTTTTCCATACTTTTTCTTTGGGAGCATTGATGGTTGTAGAGAAATTTAATTTTTCCATTTTGCTATGTTTTAGATTGTTTATTTTTTTTAGCCAATAATTTTTCTTCATTCTCAGTGATCTTGGCTGCACAAAGTTTTTTTACCAATGCTGCAGGCAGTGGTTTATCCAGGGGAAAATGAATGGTTACACCTGAAGTATCATAGTCCTTAAGATCATCCTTGAATTGCTTCATTACTGCATGGCTCATTGTAAAAACGCTGCAGTGATTTTTGAATCCGGCAAATGCTATAAAGGCCCGTCCGTTATATTTATATGTAGGTATCTGGTAGCTGATGACTTCTTCGGCTTTTGGCACTGCCGCTTTAATTGTTTTACGAATTTTTTCTAATGTAGTTCTTGCATTTTCAGGAAGCGCAGTAAGATATTGATCAACAGTCGCTGCAGAGGTTTTTGTCATTGTCATAACTAATCATTTTGCATTTTCATCAACTTCAAATATTCCAAATGTGTTATTGCCAGATCAATGAAATACCCTTGCCAGCATATGCCCGGAATAACAAACTTGGGCAATGCAACCTGTCCTCCGTTTTGCATGATAAGCTCACTTTGCCCTGTCAAAATTTTCTACATGCACAGAGCACACAAATGCATTTGTACCACTTTCTGTCGGAGGCACTTTTGCAGGCCGTTTCAAAAGTTCGCCACTGATGCTGTTTGTTTGTATTCTGTAATACTCAATGGGAGCAAAATCTTCTTTTATTAATTTCCAGCCGAATACACTTTCGTAAAATTGAATGTCTCTCTGAGTATCTGAAGATTGAATTTCGAAGTACCCTTTATCGTATTTATTTATTAAGCTTATTGATATTGATAAACTTTTATTTTTGATCGTAAGTTGAGTACTCATATTGTTCATACTTATTCCAATAAAGATATGGGATCAACATATTTGCAAGCATAATTATCGGAAACATTAATTCAAACCCTGTATCGCCTGCAAATGCCCTCGATGCAAAGGCGCCAAGTGATACTGTTTCTATTATCCAAAAAATTACAAAAGATGATGCAGGCTGGAAAATAACTTTTAAACCAATATTCACATTAATAACCTTTTAACTTTAACGGTTTAAATAACCTCAATGCAACAAGGCACTCTTATAAGTTCCATAGAACTGTACAAACTATATATTCCCTTAAAAGAGCCGTTTGTTATATCACTTGGCCCGGTGGACAACGCTGAAAATGTAATAGTTATTGTTAGAACAGCAGACGGTTGTACGGGCTATGGTGAATGCAGTCCCTACACGATGATAAACGGAGAAAGTATAGATACCTGCTTTATTGTGGGACAATACCTGGCAAAAGTTTTAAAAGCAAAAAATGCACTGCATATTGAAACGTGCAGCTTGCTGATGGATAAAACTATTTATGGCAACACCAGCATTAAAAGCGCTTTTGATATGGCGTTGTATGATATTGCTGCGCAGCATGCAGGGGTGCCTGTGTATAAATTCTTAGGTGGAAACAACAACAAAATTTTAGAAACAGATATGACTGTTAGCATAGGTGATTCTGAAAAAATGAAAGCTGATGCTATTAAATTTAAAGAGCAGGGTTTCCCGGCTATAAAAGTGAAGCTGGGTGAAACAAAGGAAAAAGATGAAGAGAGAATTAAAAAAATCCGGGAAGGAATTGGTAATGATATTCCGTTACGTATTGATGCCAACCAGGGATGGCCAACTGCCAACGACGCCATTGAAGTTTTGCAAGCTCTTGCTCCTTACAATATTGAACACTGCGAAGAACCAATACCCCGGCACCGGTTTATGGAATTAAGAAAAGTTTCTGAGGCAAGTACCATTCCCATTATGGCTGATGAAAGTTGCGGTGATGAGCATGACGCAGAACGGCTTATTGAATTAAAAGCCTGCCAGATGTTCAACATCAAGCTTGGGAAATCCTCGGGGTTTTATAAAGCAATGAAGATTGTTGCCTTAGCATCAAAAGCAAACATGCACTTGCAGATTGGCGGCTTTATGGAATCAAGATTGGGCATGACTGCATCAGCACATTTAGCACTCACCAACGATCACATTGTTCATTGTGATTTTGATACACCTCTGATGTTTACAGAAGATCCGGTTATTGGGGGTATTATTTATAAAGAAAAGGGAGTTATTGAAGTGCCGGATGCCCCGGGCCTTGGAGCTGTAGTTGATGAAAGCTTTTTAAGAAATGCGGAGAAAGTGATTATTTAAGAACTGAGAATTATGCTTTACTTTCAAAAGAATGACCAATAATTATCTTAGCAAAAACCACTGCACAAGGCAACGCAAGAGAAGGCTGATAGCCTTGATAATAACAAAAGGTGTAAGTATTCAGCGCAAATAACGCAGCAAGCAATGTAAGCAAAGTCAGAACTTTTCTTTACTTTAACCCTTTGCGCCTTTGTGGGCACAAGACTATCCTACAAGCTCAGGGAAAACTTGCCACATAGCCAAACAGTTACACTCAGATGGGCTTATAATTATTTATATTGTATCCGTGAATGCTTTATTTGCCGTAGAACCTGGTAGCATAAAATGATGCATGAAATTTATTTTTTTGAGATCAAAACAAGAAATTGAATGATGAGTGCTATCGAAAAAGATGTAAGACCCAATTTTTTATTAAGCCTTTTAAGTTCTAAATGTACGCGTTGCCGCAGGGGAGATATGTTCGTTCATCATAATCCATATCATCTCAGCAAATTCATGAAGATGCATGATGAATGCCCGGTTTGTGGACAACCCCTGGACCTGGAGCCGGGATTTTATTATGGAACCAATATGATCAGTTATGGTTTGGCGGTATTGATTTGTGTAATTAGTTTTTTTCTTTGGTGGGCTCTCATAGGTTTCAGCTATAACGATAATCGCTTTTTTTGGTGGATAGGTGTGAATGCATTCTTGCTTATCGCTTTGCAACCACCGCTCATGCGCATATCCAGAACAGTATGGCTGGCATTCTTTGTACACTACAGTCCCAACTGGGCGCAGGGAGATATTATAGAAAGGTATAGTGTGAACAAGGAACATCAGAATAATTGGTGAGGTTGTGAGAATAGTTATTTATTGTACAAACAGTCAGGCTACTATTTAGCTTTACTTGCCCGTCCGTACCGGCACGGGCGGACGTCGCACTCTTGTACTGCTGGTAATTCTATTGAGCACATTAGCAAATTCATTATTTTACAGCTATGCCCCTAAGCTGGAATGAAATAAAAAGTCGTGCTGTTGCTTTCACAAATGAATGGAAAGATGATATAAGTGAAGATGCAGAAGCCAAATCTTTTTGGGATGATTTCTTTAATGTTTTTGGCATTTCACGCCGAAGGGTAGCAACCTTTGAGCAACAGGTAAAAAAAATTGATAATAAGCAAGGCTTTATTGATTTGCTTTGGAAAGGAACTATTTTAGTTGAACACAAAAGCCGTGGTAAAGATTTAGCAAAGGCATATCAGCAGGCTAAAGATTATTTCCCCGGGCTTACAGAAAAAGAACTTCCACGTTATATTTTAGTAAGTGATTTTGAACGATTCAATCTTTATGACCTTGAACAAAATACCGATCATGAATTTAAGCTTACGGATTTTGTAAATCATGTTCATCTCTTTGGCTTTATTGCCGGCTATCAAAAAAGAATTTATAAAGAACAAGACCCTGTAAACCTTGAAGCTGCAGCATTAATGGGTAAGCTGCACGATAAACTGGAGGTCATTGGTTATACAGGACATGCTTTAGAATTATATCTTGTAAGATTGCTTTTCTGTTTGTTTGCTGATGACACAAATATTTTTGAAAAAGGAATTTTACAGGATTATATCGAGCTGCGAACTTCCGAAGATGGCAGCGACCTTGCCAATCATCTTGCACAATTATTTGAAGTACTTAATACCTCCGCAGAAAAACGTTTTAAAAATCTTGATGAAAGCCTTGCTGCCTTTCCTTATGTAAATGGGAAGTTGTTTGAAGAACATTTGCCAACAGCCAGCTTTGATAGTGAAATGCGAAGGACATTGCTTGACTGTACTTTACTTGATTGGGGCAAAATATCTCCGGCAATCTTTGGTTCCCTTTTTCAAAGTGTAATGAACCCTAAAGAAAGAAGAAATCTTGGTGCACATTATACAAGTGAAAAAAATATTTTAAAAGTTATTAAGCCTTTATTTCTTGATGAACTTTGGGCAGCATTTGAAAAGAATAAAGGAGATAAAAATGCGCTTAAAAAACTTCATGAAAGAATTAGCAAACTTCGTTTTCTAGACCCTGCCTGTGGTTGTGGCAACTTTTTAATAATTGCATACCGGGAATTGAGATTGCTTGAAATGGAAATTGTAAAAATCTTATTGAATAATCAAACGGTTACTGATATAGGACATTATTTTTTATTAGATGTAGATAAATTTTATGGAATAGAATATGAAGAATTTCCGGCACAAATTGCACAGGTTGCAATGTGGTTAATTGACCACCAAATGAACATTAAAGCAAGCGAAACCTTTGGAGAATACTATGTGCGTTTACCCTTGCGTAAAAGTGCTGTTATTAAACATGGAAATGCTTTGCAAACAGATTGGCAAAGCTTAATTGAACCAATGCCCTGGGAAAAAGAAGAACCAAAATATAATTACATTTTTGGTAATCCACCTTTTGTTGGAAAGAGTTTACAAAATGCAGAGCAAAAGAAAGACATGAATTTAATTTTTAATGAGGTGAATGGTGCCGGAGTGATGGATTATGTAACTGCATGGTACATTAAAGCTGCACAGTATATGCAGACCCATAATGCTGTCACCCTGAACTTGTCGAAGGGTAGTTCAGGCAGCAGTACAAATGTTCAGCATGGCTTCTCTTCGACAAGCTCAGACCAGGCTAGGCTCAGCCTGACAGTCTGCCCTTTTGTAAGCACTAACTCCATTTCGCAAGGCGAACAGGTTGGTATATTATGGAATGAATTATTTAATAAGTATAAAATAAAAATTCATTTTGCTCATAGAACATTTAAATGGAGCAATGAGGCAAGAGCCAATGCTCAGATTTTAGTTATTATTATCGGTTTTGCAAATTTTGACATATCGACTAAAAGTATTTTTGAATATCAAACAATTGTAAGTGAACCTCATGAAATATTAGCTAAAAATATAAATCCTTATTTGGTCGAAAGCTCTGATGTTGTTGTAGTAAATAGAACTGAACCTATTTGTAAAGTTCCAAGAATAATTTTTGGCAGCATGCCAAATGATGGCGGCTTTTTACTTCTTTCAGAGAATGATAAAAACGAATATCAAAAACATGAAACAAATGGAATGAAATTCGTAAAAGAATTTACAGGCGGAGAAGAATATATAAATCGAATCAATAGATTTTGTTTTTGGCTAAAAGATGCTGATCCTAGTGAAATAAAGCATTTACCAATTTTAATGGATAGAATTAAAAAAGTGAAAGAATATAGGCTAGCAAGTAAAAGACCTACAACAAATAAATTAGCTGAATATCCAATGCTTTTTGCTGAAATTCGGCAACCCCAAAAAGACTATATAATAATTCCAAATTTATCATCAGGATTTAGAAAATATATCCCTATTGGTTTTAAATCTAAAAATGTTATAACTAGTAATCTTGCATTAATCATTCCTAATGCTCAAATTTTTCATTTTGGATTTCTCACTTCATTAATGCATATGACATGGGTTAGATATACATGCGGAATGTTAGGAACAAGTTTGAGGTATTCTAATAAATTAGTTTATAATAACTTTCCATGGGCAGAAAATCCTACAGAAAAACAAATTAAAGCTGTAGAAGTAGCAGCACAAAATGTTTTAGATGTAAGAGCAAAATTTCCTGAAAGCAGTTTAGCAGATTTGTATGACGCTCATACAATGCCACCTGAATTAGTAAAGGCTCATCAGGCACTTGATAAAGCTGTTGACCTTTGTTACCGTTCGCAACCTTTCATCAATGAAACAAAGCGAATTGAATTTTTATTTGAGTTGTATGATAAGTATACGAGTGGGATGTTTGTGAAGGAGAAGAAAAAGAGGAAGTAACTGCAAAGAACAGTAAACTAGTTTTTTTGTGGTATTATATTATCAGCATTTTGTCTTCCGACTTTTCTTCGCATTATACCTTTATTGTGTGGCTTAAAATGTCTTGAAATTTCTTGAGTAATTTCTTTAAAGTTGTCGCTTCCATCCTTTCGAACATAATAAAAAATTTCAATTGTGTTACAGTTTCTATGTTCAAATATTTCATTTAAAAGTATCCTATCTGAAATGCCACAAGAATGACCCACAACATAAACTACATAATGTGCAGAATCAATATAAGAAAGAAGTTCATGGTAATTACTTGTTTTAAAATAACCAAATGATTTTATATGCTCTAAGTAAATATTTTCACCAGAGTCTTCTATGCTCTGATAAGCAGGGTCGCTTTCATCTCCATAACCGAAAATAATTGGGTTATATTCACTTTCTGTAACTCTGCCATGAATATGAATTACTTCATCATCATGAGCATAATGCTTTGCCTGTAAAGTTTCTGTGTAATTGAAATTTAGGAATTTGACGTTTGAATGCTCTTCTTCCTCCTCAAAAACCTTCTTGAAATTGCTTTTAGAATTGATATTTAACTCAGATATATTTCTAATATCGTTATTAATTATTGTGATATATTCTGAAAGTTTTTTTATTAATAAATCAAAGTCACTGTTAAGCTTAAGCACAGATTCTTTTTTACCTGTTTGCCTGGAACTGGAAAACATTGCTTTTAATTTTCCAAAGTAGTAACGTTCAATATCAACCCAATTATTTGTATTATATAACTCAAGTAAATCTTTAAAGAAAGGTGATTTATAAGTTATAGATTGATAATCATTGTAAGAAATAAAACTAAGAACCTCCTCAAAAGTTTTAGGTTTGTTCTCAAAAGAGGAAGTCATACTAGAATATTTATTTTTTATTTCTATTAAACAATCACTATAAGATTTCTTTTCATAAAACTGTTGAAAGGCATCACACATATACCAATCCAAAAAATCTATATAGCTTGTTTTAAGCCCATGTGCTAAATCGAATCCATTCCCAATTAATACTAATCTATTCATGATAATAAAGTCACACAAATTTAAAATTATTTCCCCAAGCTATCCGTAGTCTTCATTAAAGAATGGAAGCTGTCTTGAGTTTGCAACTCAGGACTATTTGTATATGTTAGCTTACTTATGAGTACAGGCGGCTATAAAATAATCAATAAGGATAGTATTCACTTCATAAGTTTTGCAGTAGTAGAATGCCTGCCCGACTGAGTCATTCAAGCGGGGGTAGATGTATTTACAAGAAAAGAATACAAAAACATTTTATTAGATAGCATCAGGTATGTCAGATGGAGAAAGGATTGATATTGTATGCGTGGTGTATTATGAGCAATCACGTACATATGATGATAGCAGCAGAAAATAATGACCCGAGTGAAATTATAAGAGACTTCAAAAAATTTACTTCTAAAAAAATTATTGCAGCAATTCAAAACAATCAGGAGGAAAGCAGGAAGGAATGCCCGCCTGACCGGACGGGCAGGGATGCTCTAAATTTTTAAACGAAATGGATTGATCAATAGCCGTAACAGTGAATACCAATTCTGGAGACAAGATAATCAGCCAAAGGAATGTTACAGCAAACCATTTACCGATCAAAAGCTTAATTACATTCACAACAATCCCATAGAAGAGGGTATTGTGGAAAAGGCAGAAGAATATTTATACAGCAGTGCCAGAGATTACTGCTTTGGAAAAAAATCGGATTACTAGAAATTAAATTTATTGATGAATAAAATCCTGAGTTACAAACTCAGGATAGCAGAGATATTTATTGTTGTATGCCATTTTAAAGAACGTTACTAACATGAACCCGACTGAAGCATTTTTATTATCTTCGCCTTCGTTTTTATATCAACGGTAGCCTTCTTAATAATCATAAATTTTCGAAAATGAAAGCACCAAAATTTATTATTGTAGTTGGCACTTCCGCAGGCGGAATGAATGCACTGATTGAATTGGTTTCGCAGCTAAAAGACAATATGGATGCCGCGGTTTTTATCGTGATGCACTTATCCCGAACAAGTATCAGCGATTTTTTGGTGCATCGGCTTCAACCACATACCCTTTTAAAATGTGCAGTAGCAAAAGAAGATACTGCAATAGAAAACGGTCATATTTACGTTGCTGCACCCAATCAACATTTACTCGTTAAGAAAGATAAAATTATTCTTGGCCGGGGGCCCGAAGAAAATCGTTGGCGACCTTCCATTGATGTATTGTTTCGTTCAGCCGCAGCCGCTTACAGCACAAGAGTTATTGGGGTTATATTAACAGGCTCACTTGATGACGGAACTACAGGCATGTCAGCCATTAAAAGAAGTGGAGGAACCTGCATCGTGCAAGACCCTAACGAAGCAGAATATCCTGACATGCCCCTATCGGTTCTCAATAATATGGAAGTTGATTACTGCATTCCGCTCCATCAAATGGGCGAGACAATTTTTGAAATTACTAAATTGAACCCCGAAGAAATTGCTGCGCCACAAGATGTTATTATTGAATCTGAAATTGCTGAAAGAGTAGTGGTGGATTATGAGAATGTAAAACAATTGGGCGTTAAAAGTATTTATGCTTGCCCCGATTGCGGAGGCGGATTGTGGGACATCAACAAACAGAATGGAAAACCCGACCGTTACCGTTGCCATATTGGGCATTCGTATTCTGAAAAAGATTTGGTAGTGAAGCAGGGTGAAATATTAGAATCTACATTGTGGACAGCCTTGCGTATTATGGAGGAGCGCAGAACTCTTTTGAAGAAAATGGAAGATGATAACAACAAAAAAGGATTATCTAAAATGGGAGCAAGTTACCAGGAAAAAGGAGCAGACATACAATTTCATGTTGACAAAATGAAAGAAATTTTATTCGCCACTCAAAACACTTTGTAAATGTTTATTACTTAGTTAGAGGGACACATCTTCGTGAGAAAAGCAAAACGGCATAAAACCCAAGCTTTCCGTTAGTCTTCATTAAAGAATGGAAGCTGTCCTGAGTTTGCAACTCAGGGACAATTTACTTATGTTAGCTCACTCAATGAGTACAGGCGGCTTCTTAGTCCCCGCCGTGTCTACATATGGCTATTATGCGGAAACCAGTGACACGGCGTTTCAGTATACCGAGTTCATTTTTTTACTACCTCTTTGTCATTGCACGTAAAGCTCAATAACAGAAAAAAACCATTAATTTATAACAATTACTTCCCTGCAGTATGTATCTTTTTTGAGATTATCATTCCGAGAATGTCTATGATAGAATTAGTAAAGTATTTTTGGAAAAATGAATAATCAAGCCGATATAATTAAATTAGCAGAGACAAAATTGTTGGAGGCGGAATGTTTATTTAATAATAACCTTTTTGATGGTGCATATTATTTAGGCGGATATACCATTGAACTCTTGTTAAAAGCGAAAGTTTGCAAAACTCTAGGTATTCCAGATTTTTTCCTATTTGATACAACAAAGGCAAAGGCGGAAACATATAAGCCGTTTAAAGCCCACGACTATAGCCAACTATTGGTTTTATCCGGAATTTATGCTGAACTTGAAAATGAAATAAATACAAATATCATTTTTAAAGGGCATTGGTCAATTGTGAGCAGTTGGAATGAAGGTTGTAGATATTTAACAGGTAAAACTATGTCAGAAGTAAAAACTTTTTTAAATTCGATTAACGAAGTAAGCACATGGATCAAAAGTCATTTATAAAGAAATTACATCAAATTTTCTGTGATACTAACAGAGAGAACAGAAAATACTCTGCTGTATGGCTTTCTGATGTTGATTTAGGAGGAATGTATTATACTGACAAATTCGTACTAAATGTAAAAGCTGAACATCAAATTGATAACTGTAACGAAGAAATTATATCTATTTTAAAATTATTGGACGAAAAAGCGAAAGCAGAACTTAAGCATATCTGGAGGGTTGTTGTATATAATGCTGATGAAGAATGGCATTGCTCCAGTGAAGATCTTCTTATTTATTCTGAGCAAATTGCTTGTTAAAACATCTGAAACCTCTGTTCGTTCCCAGCAACGTCTCATTGCACCCCCAAGCTCTCCGTAGTCTTCATTAAAGAACGGAGGCTGTCCCGAGTTTGCAACTCAGGACAATTTACTTATGTTAGCTCACTCATGAGTACAGGCGGCTATAAAATAATCAATAAGGAAAGTATTCACTTCATAAGTTTTGCAGTAGTAGAATGCCTGCCCGACTGAGTCATTCAGGCGGGGGTAAATGTATTTACAAGAAAAGAATATAAAGACATTTTATTAGATAACATCAGGTATTGCCAGAAGGAGAAGGGATTGATCTTATATGCGTGGTGTATTATGAGCAATCACGTACATATGATGATAGCAGAAGAAAATAATGACCCGAAGGCATTTGATGTGAACATAAGAATGGTGGACATAACTAATGGAAAAGTCACTATCCAAATAGATAGATATTAATCAGTCATTAGCACTTTTATGTATAAAGTTCGCATCGCTCTCGTCCTAATAAAATGATCTTTTAATTGCCTCCTATTATTACTACGAGATCCCTCGTCCTTCGGGATGACAAAAAGGGGTGCATATCATAAACTTAAAATCTTTTTCAGATCAGCGTTGCTTACCGTAAGCAGATTCACTTTTGGTAAACGGCGTGTGAGTTCTTTCCATGCTGCATCTTTACTGAATATTTTTTTAAGTATAGCCATAGCTTTCGCCACTTCTTTGTTGTTAGCAAGTGTAACTGCTGTCCAGTATTGCATTTCCAGTTTTTGAGGAAACATCTTCATGGCTGCATTGTATTCATTCATAGCGGTGACCATGTCATTCTTTTCTATGGCAAGATCGCCATTATTCATGTGCATATAAGCTATATGTACTTTGTATAATCGGCGCAGGTCATTCAGTGGTGCAGGGCTGTCATCTACACGCAGGTCAACTGTACGTTCATCCCATGGTTTACCCTCTGCTTTTGAAGGCACTACTACCATTGCCGCCGATTGCTGGCCTCGTATATCTCCACCAGCTTTCTGTGCAGCTTCCAATGCTAATAACATTCTTTCAGCCAAAGGCTTTCCTTTACTTTTTTCAAATGCATCAGCCATAGCCTTTGGCACTTTGTTGGTCAGCATCATGTTTGCCTGTACAGAAAAATTGTTGCCCTGAATATGACCTGCATGATCAATACAGTTTTTGCCTGTATGTGTAGCCACATTTCCTGTAGCATCAATAATAGCCACTTGCCGCACTTCACGGCCTGCATCATCGCTTAGCAGACTATCCAGTGCCTGCTGCGCATTCAGTCCGTTGCGCAATAAATTGAGGCCACGTATTCCAAAAGATTTATTGGTAAACGATTGTGTAGCTACAGCACCCACTCCGGCCTCAGCCCAGCTTACGGCCGTGCCCACAGAAAACCAATGGCTCTGCACAGCTACACCAATATCTCCCGTAGCTTCATCGCGACAAACAATAGAATAAGTGTGTGTCAAAGGCTGAGCTTTTTTGTACACCTGTGCTAATGAATTTTGTGTTATCCCTATCAAACAAAAGAAGGAAAGTACATGTTTCATGTGAATGTGGTTGTATGAGATAAAATTAACTTCTTTGTTCTGTATGGAGTGCGGATCATTTTTGCTTAGTCACTGCTATCCAACTTCATTTGCAGCAGCTACCAATTCTTTTATCCGCTTCGCTTTTGTTTCGGCAAGCTTAGCACTGTTCAAACGGTACAGCCATATTTTTTGATTCGACTTTGACAAGCTTTCAAAATACCTGAATACTTTTTTATTTTTTGCAAAAACTGTGGAGAGCTCAGGAGGGATCACATGGCTTTCTACATCATCAAGCTTTGTCCATGAACCATTTTTCTTTCCTACATCAATAATCTCCATTCCTGCAGGCATCATCAGATTTTGAGCTATCATTTGCTCCACACGTTTTTTATTTATAGCACTCCATACACTTTTTACTTTACGGGGAGTAAATCTTTGCATGTACTTTTCTTCATCTATTGGTTGTACAATGCTGTCAATCCAGCCAAAGCAAAGGGCTTCTTCCACAGCATCATTGTATGATATATTGCTTTTGCCGCTGCCCTTTTTATAAAATATCAGCCACACGGCAGCTTCTTTTGCTCCATATTTTTGAAGCCACGTGCGCCACTCTTTCCTGTCTTTTGGAGTAAGTCTTATTGTGTCTGCTGGCATTCATTAAGGTTAAGAAAATGATTGTTCTAACCTTCTATCAAACCAGATTGATTTGATAAAAGAATAGGTTAAAAATATCCTGGAACTAAACAAATTAATCAATTCAAAATAAACTGTTCTTTATGGCGTTATGCTTTCCATCTCCCATAAGTTATGAAATTCATTTTTTGTTTTTTAGTTTTTTCGATTTCTATATCTGCGAATGCGCAAATTGCAAGCAATAACTACAATGCAAAACACACAATAGCTTTTGCTGAAACAGATGATGATAATTATTCTTTTTCTTCTCATGCAAGGAAACTATTTCAGCGGAACCATGGAGTAATCCTTGGCATACAACGCGGTAAGTCAACAGTCATTGAACTGGGTGGTGAAGCGCACTGGCGAAAGCTGGCGCTTTCAAAACCACGTATAATTGGTGCAACAGGGAACATGGAATACAATTTTGGTGATCATGTGATCGGGTATAAAGCCGGGATGTGGATGAAACGTGGCCGCGTCAATTTTACCTATGGAGGAAATGTTACCTATTTCAATGACTTCAAAGGATTGCATCGGTATGGGATTGGCCCTGCTGTTGGTTTTCGACTGGCAGGTTTTCATCTGATCAATGGCTACAACTTTTTAGGTGGAGATAAGGAGCTTGATAAGATCAATACACTTTTTATAGCCTTGCGTTATTATTTTCCTTTAGAAAATAAATTTACCTGGGACAGAAAAACGATGAAGAAAAAAGAGAAAAGAAAAAAGGAGAGAGCGAAAAAGAAAAAGCAACGTGAAAAGGAAAAAGAAGATAGTGAGAAAAAAGGGATCAGGAAGATTTTAGATTTTTAAGTTTGAAGTGCTGAGCAAATTTGTAAAATATAATCAGGCTGAAAGTTTCATTACTTCAAGCTGAGTGCCCTTCTTTATTGATTCGTCAGCCTTTTGATAAAGATTGCTACTCATATTTCCATCCAGGAAATTGGCGGCACAATTGTCGCAAACCAAGGCAGGGACTTCCTTAAAAAATCAGCAATGCATCATTTCGTTCGAGGGTTACTGTTACTGTTCCATCAAGCAATGTTCCATTTTTGCAAACCGTACAGAATGAATTCATTTAATTAAAATGTATTTCCTTCATTAGTTTTCCTTACCACGGAAGCCTCTGCTTTTGCTGTTTGTGGTACGGCCTTCACTGCAGTAAAAGGTACTTGTACCTGCAAGCCATTAGGCAATTCAGCTATATATCCTTTTATGTTGATAGCTAATGGCACCATCACTGTATTTGCTTTTGCCATTTCATTACCGAGCTGTTGTGCTTTGAGAAGCCTTAAATAAGTCCTCAGGTTTTTTTCAGGCACAGCAGCAGCCGTCTTTATTGCAGGGTTTACAAAAGGAAAAGGATCAACAGCTCCTGAAGAACCATAAATACCAAAATGAAGATGCGCAGCTGTATTCTTCGCATTGCCCGTGTTACCTACCAGCCCAAGAGTATCGCCCTTCTTTACAGCCTGATCTTCCTGCACCAATTGCCTATCGAGGTGCGCATAATAAAGTGTGTACTTTTTATTTACCGGGTGAAGCCAAACAACTTTTCCGCCAATGCCACCTTCCCCTACACCTGTGATGATTCCATCTGCACCTGCAAGCACAGGAGTGAGTTTTGGTGCAAATATGTCAATGCCTTCATGACTACGCTTTCCACCATCCCGGCTGGCACCCCAATAACTTCCGGTCTTAGCACTCTTGCCCACTACCGGAAAAAGAAGTGATGGACCCACAGACACTGACAAAGTATATTCTCCTGTAGCAAACAACTGTGGCTGTAACCGAAGCACATAGTTTCCGGATCCTTCAATATCAAAACTAAAAGGGGCACTTGCTGTATCGGCCGCATGTAATATCGAATGGCCATTGGCATCTTCTTTAAATAAATCAACATACAAAACAAATGAAGAAGTATTTTTTTTGGTAATGGTAAAAGATAATTTTTCTCCTTGTATTGCCATAAACTTTAATCCCAGCGCACGTGGTTTATCGTTATCAAAAAAACCTTTTTGTTTATAGGGTAGCACAATACTTTGAGGGAGCTCAAGGGCAGTTTTAGATGCAGCAAGCCATTGGCGACCTGCAGGTGTTTTATCAAGATCCCGCTTATCAAGGTCATCGGCGTGTTTTTCGTGTGCACTCTTTTTGCCGAATACCTTTGGAATGGCGGAACTGCACGAATCACCCAATATGGATAACAGGAATAAAAATAGAATACTATTTTTCATAGTGACAAAAATCTCATTTGCAAAAGGAAAGCCGAAAAAAGTGAAAATAATTCTAATGACCACTTCAAACTCTTCCTTGTACAACGTATGAGGTATCAAGGTAATTGCTTATGAAATGCTTCAATGTTAAAAATGATTACATTTTCTTAATGGATAGAATAGGTATAAGTTCCTATCAAAAAATCTTTTTTAATCAGTAATATCTATTTTTTCCAGATCCCTTTTGGAAGGCCCTGTGAGCAGTTCTCCATCATAAGAAAAGCGGGAACCATGGCATGGGCAATCCCAACTTTTTTCAGCACTGTTCCAGCCAACCATGCACTTGGCATGTGGGCATACAGGATCTATTGCATGTATATTCCCATCGTCATCTTTATATAAAGCAATTGATTCACCTTCGTATTTCACGAGTTTACCTTCGCCGTGAGACAATTCGGTTAGTCCTTTTATCTTTTCCTGTTTTATTCTTTTGGTTATAAATTCTTTAACAACATCTACATTTTCTTTTAGAAAATTTGAAAAACCGGCAACCATTTTTATACGATTGGGATCAAACAAATCTTCAAAAGCACTAGTGCCTTTTGTAATGAGATCGGTGAACATATTGGCTGCTACGTGACTGTATGTAATTCCGTTTCCACCAAAACCAGCGGCGACATATACATTTTTAGGATTACCGGGAAGATTACCGATATAAGCCAGCCCATCTGCAGGTTCAAAATATTGGGATGACCATTGGAAAGCAACTTTGTCAATATTATAGTATTTACGAACGTAGGCTTCAAGATTTCTAAAACATCCATCTGTATTTTCTTCATGGGCTGTTTTGTGGTCTTCTCCTCCTACTATTAAATACTTCTCGCCGTCTATTTCCTGTGTACGAAAATAATGATACGGATCTTTCATATCGTAAGCAAGCCCGATGGGATATTGATCGTCTTTCAACTTTATACCAATAACATAACTGCGATAAGGCGCTGTTCGAAAATGTAAAATATTTACACCCGGAGGTGTATGTGTGGCATAGATCAGGTATTTTGATTTTACTATTCCCATGCTCGTCTCTGCAAGCAATTCTTCTCCTGTCTTAAGATCAGTAACTCTGCAATCTTCGAGTAAAATACCGCCAAGGTTTTCAAATTCTTTGGCTAATGCAGCTACATACCTCGAAGGGTGTAATTGTGCCTGACCTTTATATGCTATTGCTTTGGCAAATTCAATAGGTACCGGAATTCCTTTTGCAAAGTCAACATCAGCGCCTGCATTTTTTGAGGACTGTAAAATGTCGTTAAGCGTAGTGCTTTCATCCATGTTTTGCGAAAAAATATAACCGTCTTTTTCTTCATACCCACAATCAATACTATATTCTTCCACGTGTTGTTTGAATAAGTTTAAGGCCTGTCTTGCTGCGAGGTGCACCAGTTGTGCATCTTCTTCCCCAAAGTCTTTTTTGATTTGATTGTAATCCGTATCCATGAAAGTGTTGAGATGAGCTGTAGTACCTCCGGTGGTTCCAAAACAAATGCTTTTGGCTTCGGCGATTAGGCATTTCAAACCTTTCTTCTGCAAAAGAAGACCGGTAGTAATACCTGTAATGCCGCCACCAACAATCACTATATCAAAATGGGTGTCCGGAAGCGCTGTATGTTTCGGGGTAAAATCGTTCGTTGTTTGTTGCCAGATACTGGTTTTTGCTCCGTCTCTTTTCATAAATACCTGTTTTTACAATTTGACAAAAAAATAGTGCCTGAAAAAACAAACTCCATTTATTTAATTCCGTAGTTGAATTTGAACGGAGTGTAAGTCTATGTTTATTTGATAACAAAAAAAGTTTTCTAAATCACCAACGCTCATCATCTTCTATATTACTAATATCCGAATATAATTTTTTTATCCTGGCTTTTTTCAATTGCCTTTGTACAATAAGCTTGCTTATCTCAAGAGATGTTGCAGCGACGTTGTCCATGGAAAATAAAAGAGCA
>Ga0183260_10000598_pt1 | contig 30590 bp, 33 predicted proteins | sample AntDrymUQ4972206_2_FD_129768 | JGI IMG/M metagenome (GOLD analysis project Ga0183260, IMG submission 129768) | Polar desert sand microbial communities from Dry Valleys, Antarctica - metaG UQ497 (22.06) (version 2) (version 2) | ecosystem: Environmental > Terrestrial > Soil > Desert | place...
CTGGCGAACCCGACCTCGACGGCGGCCCAGCCGGCCGGTCTCCTGTACGGCCAGCCGGGTGAGCAGCCACTCCGATCCGCGGGTCATCTCCATCGCCGCGTCGACGACGATGCCGCGGGCCTGATTCTCGTTCATGGTCACCGAGCGGTCCAGCAACTCGCCGAGGACGAGGGTCTCCCCGGCGCGTTGTTCGAAGCGTCGGAGATTGAGCATCCCGGTGCCCAGCCGCACCGCGCCGCTGTCGATGCCGGTCACCCGACCGACCGGTACGAAGATCCGCCGGCGGCCCGCGATCTCGACCAGCAGGCCGAGCACCCGAGGGGGTACCGAGCCGAGCCGCAGCGCCACGACGACATCACGCGCCCGACCTACTCGGTCACCGTTGGGGTCGAAGACGTACAGGCGGGCGAGTTGCGCGACGTACACCTTGGTTGTCGTCGTCACGAGCCGGAAGGCTACCGGTGGCGCCGATCGTGGGTCTCCCGTCCGCGCCGCACCGATTCCGAACGTCGTCACGATCTATTGGGTGTGCAGTAGCTGCCGCGGGCCTGACGGCTGGATCAGGTCTTGTTCTTCGCCTTATCCCCGCGGCGTCGCCGCCAGCGACGGGTGATGTCCGACGGCATCCGGTACGGCGTGGTGGCCGGGCTGGGCAGCGGCACCGCCGCCTGGCTGCCATCGGGCAGGCCGGTGCGTGCTGTGGCCAGGTCGCCGGTCGGACGCAGGCACAGGATGGTCAGGCGCCCCGGCCACGTGGAGACCACGACAACCGGATCGCCACCGTTGAGTCGCCCGGCTGCCAGCTTAGGGGCGACGGTTCCCCATTCCGGTCCGGCAGGATCGACGGCTTCCACTGTCGCCGCCCAGGTGATGGCTCGCCCCCCGGCACGGTCCCGGGCCGTCACCTGGCACCGGGCGCCGTGGACGATTCCTGGAAGTGGTTGCTCTCCGGGGCCGGTCAGCAGATAGCAGGCTTCCTCGGACCAGACATGCCAGACCGGCCCGGTGCTGGACGGATGCATGGGGGTTCCGGTGGGGCCTTGGTCCGGGCTGAGCCAGACCACTCCGGCGCCCTTCATCGCCCCCTCGACCGCAGCCGACGCCTCGGTGGACTCATCGGCACCGTCTTCAGGCACATCGGCGAGCCTAGCTCCCGGGTCGCTGCCGACTCTAATCAGACCGAGCCACCGCGGAGCGTCGATTGCACCCTTCAGGCGACCGGGAAGGGTGCATTCGGTGAACCGCGACGACCCGGTAGGGCCGGTGACAGACTCCGCCTGTGGGAGACGGAGGTCCGACGGCGGTCTCGGCACACGATTGGGCCGTTCACCGGCCCAGCGCCAGGTCATGGACGTTGTTGCTGATCGGTGTCCTCGGAGTGTCGCTGTCCGCCCCACTGACGGCCCTGCTGGTGGCTCCCGCTCTGGCACTCGGGTTCTGGCGTACGGCGCTGGGAGCCGCCTTTCTCGTACCCACCGGTGCATTGCGGCGCGGCGCGGAGTTTCGGGGCCTGCGCCCGGCTGTGATCGGCCGCTGTGCGCTGGCCGGCGCCTTCCTCGCAGCACACTTCGGGACCTGGATCCCGAGCATCACGCTCACGTCCGTCTCGACGGCGACAGCGCTGGTGTGCACCACCCCGATCTGGACGGCACTGGCCGCGAGAATCGCCGGGCAGCGGATGCCGCGGATCGCCTGGATCGGGCTACTCCTCGCGATCGTCGGGACCGGCGTGATCGCCGGGGTCGATGTGACGGTCTCTGCCCGGGCGGTGCTCGGCGACGGCCTTGCCCTGGCCGGTGGCGTCTTCGCCGCCGGGTACGTGTTGATCGGTGCTCGAGTGCGCGAGGAGATCAGCACTAGCACCTATTCGATCTGCTGCTACGGCGTCTGCGCCGCGCTTCTCGGCGGCGTCGCCGTGATCGCCGGCGTACCACTGGTGGGCTTCGAGTTGCGCGACTGGTTGCTGATCCTGGCGATCACCCTGGCCGCACAGTTGTTGGGCCACACCGTATTCAACCTCGTCGTCTCCGATGTCGGCCCCACCGTGGTCGGCCTGGTGCTGCTGCTCGAGGTGCCCGGGGCGGCGCTGTTCGCGCTGATTCTGGTAGACCAGGTGCCGTCGGCTCTCGCGCTGCCGGGTCTGGCTCTCGTGGTCCTCGGCGTTGCCCTGGTGGTGCGTGCCGGAGATCACCCGGCCGAAGTGGCGATCCCGGAGCAGTTCACCCCATAAAGTCGAGTACGGCCGATTCCTGGGACGTTATGCGCATAACGTCCCAGGAAAGGCCTCCGGATCCGGACGTTATGCGCATAACGTGCGGTCACCTCGTCCAAGAGGAGATCCCCTGTGGCAGACCTGCGACCCCGCCGCTCGTGCCTCGCCGTACCCGGCAGCAATCCGCGCTTCCTCGAGAAGGCCAAGAGTCTGAACTCCGACCAGGTCTTCCTCGACCTCGAGGATGCCTGTGCGCCACTGGCCAAGCCCGGGGCGCGCAAGAACATCGTCGCCGCTCTCAACGAGGGCGGTTGGGGGCAGCGGCTGCGCGTGGTACGGGTGAATGACTGGACCACGCACTGGACCTACCGCGATGTGATCGAGGTGGTCGAAGGGGCCGGTGCGAACCTCGACTGCATCATGCTGCCCAAGGTCGCCGATGCGGCGCAGGTCCAGGCGCTGGACATCCTGCTCACGCAGATCGAAAAGACGAACGGCCTCGAGGTGGGCAGGATCGGGATCGAGGCGCAGATCGAGACCGCGCAGGGCCTGATCAACGTCAACGACATCGCCTTCGCCAGCCCGCGGATCGAGGCGATCATCTTCGGCCCGGCGGACTTCATGGCCAGCATCAACATGAAGTCCCTCGTCGTCGGCGCCCTGCATCCGGACTATCCCGGGGACCCGTTCCACTACATCCTCATGCAGATCCTGATGGCCGCCCGCGCTCGTGGCGTACACGCGATCGACGGACCGTTCCTGCAGGTACGCGACGTACCGGCCTTCGAGGAGGTCGCCAAGCGCTCGGCGATGCTGGGCTTCGACGGCAAGTGGGTTCTGCACCCCGGCCAGATCGACGCGGCTAATGAGATCTACGCCCCCGCACAGGCGGACTACGACCACGCCGAACTCATCCTCGACGCCTACGAGCACGCCACCTCAGAGGCCGGCGGCAAGAAGGGCTCGGCCATGCTCGGTGACGAGATGATCGACGAGGCCAGCGCCAAGATGGCTCTGGTCATCGCCGGCAAGGGCCGCGCTGCAGGGCTGGAGCGGACCAGCTCCTTCAGCCCGAGCCAGTCCTGACCTGTCAGGTGCCGTGCCCACCGATCAATAGCCGACGACGGTACTAGCGGCGCCCAGGAAGATGATGAACGCAAGTACGACAAAGGCGATGCTGATGAATCCGACGATGATGCCGGCCAGGGCCAGGCCATCGCCCTGTTCGCCGGTCTGCCTGATCTGCGAACGAGCGATGAAACCGAACACGATGCCCAACGGACTGAACACGAAAGCAAAAACGATGGCCAGGATCGCCATTGTGTTGGTCGGGGGTGGCGGCCCGGAGTAGTACTGCCCAGGGGGCGGCTGGGTTGGGTCGTACGGGTACTGAGCCATGACACCCCGGTTCGCTTCGTTGGGCCGTGATTCTGTCAGACGCCTACCCGGAGGCGCTGTTCGCCCGATCGCCGTTGATGTCGTCGCGCCAGGCCAGCCAATCGGAGAGGGTCGACAGGTCGTAGTCCGGTCCCGACTGATCGACCACGAACAGCCGCGTCCCCACGTCGTAGTACTGCTGGGCGATCTCGGTCGGGTCACCCTTGGCGGTCACTGATCGGGTGATCGCGGCGGGGTCGCGGTCCTCGCGGGCGCACCATTCGTCGAGGACTCGATGTTTGTGTGCGACTCCCTCGACGTCACCGAATCCGTGCCAGATGTCGGCATGTCGCGCCACCAGCCGCAAGGTCTTCTTCTCCCCGCCGCCGCCGATCAGGATCGGGATGTGCCGCGTCGGCGCGGGATTGAGCTTGCCGAGGCGGGTCTCGATCCTGGGCAGCGCCTCGGCAAGGGCATTGAGCCGCCCGCCGGCCGTACCGAACTCGTAGCCGTACTCCGCATAGTCCTTCTCGAACCAACCCGAGCCGATCCCGAGGATCAGCCGGCCGTCGCTTATGTGATCCACCGTGCGGGCCATGTCGGCAAGCAGGTCTGGGTTGCGATAGGAGTTGCACGTCACCAGGGCGCTGAGTTCGCACCGGGAGGTGGCCTGCGCGAGCGCGGCCAGCATCGTCCAGCACTCGAAGTGCTTGCCCTCCGGCTCGCCGAAGAGTGGGTAGAAGTGGTCCCACGTGAACACGATGTCGACGCCCATGTCATCCGCGGCCACTGCGGCGTCTCGGATCTGGACCCAGTCGGCATGTTGTGGCTGGATCTGCAGTCCGACGCGCACCGGGTTGTGATCGGGGGAGGTCAATGGGGCTCCTGACAGGTTTTGACGGCTTCGGTGTGGGTAGGGACCCCACGCTACGCAAGGCCCGGGGGCCATCGTGAGCCCTCGGCCCCGGCCGACCGGCCAGGATCGAACCCCCGGTTTGTCCTGCTGGACATGGACGGCTCACCTGGGCGGGCTCAATCCTGGTCAGAGCCACCCGACCCAGCGTGGCGATCAACGGAAGCTTCCTCGTGCGCATCGCGATGAACATCGGCGGCGATGTCTTCGGCGAGCCGAGCTCCCCGGCCGACGTGGTAGCGCAGGCCCGGCGCGCAGAGGCCGAGGGGTTCGGATCGGCATGGTCGGTGCACTTCTCACGTGGGTACGACGCCCTGAGCACGCTGGCCCTCGCGGGTGCGGCCCCCGAGCGCATCGAGCTCGGCGTCGGAATAGTGCCTACCTATCCCCGTCATCCACTGGCCCTGGCCCAGCAGGCAGCGACCACGCAGGTCTTCTGCGGAGGGCGGCTGACCCTCGGCGTGGGCGTGTCGCATCGTCCGGTGATCGAGGGCCTGCACGGGCTGGACTACACCGCTCCGGCCGCAACATGCGGGAGTACCTGACGGTCCCTGGACTGCCGGTCGCTTTGGCGGATCCCGAGCAAGCTCGCACGGTCGCCCAATCGAGGTTCGCCCGCTACGGCGGATTGGAGAACTACCGCAAGGTCTTCGACCGCGAGGGCGTGGACTCGGTGGCCGAACTCGCCCTCGTGGGCAGCGAGTCGGACCTGGAGAGGGAGTTGGTGGGCTACGCCGGGGCCGGTGTCACCGAACTCTGGCCTGCGGTCTTCCCGGCCGGTGCCGACGCCGCTGCCAGTCTCGACCGGACCCGCGCATTCCTCGCCCAGTTGGGGCCGATCGGTTAGACCTCGCCGGCAGCTTCAGGGGTCAGGGCGGTCAGCCGCTGGAATATCTTTCGGGCGGCGTCGAAGACGATCAGCCTGGCCTCGCCCAGGACCACCGACAGAATGGAGCCCCGGCGCTGCACGATCACCGTCTGTGTGGTCCCCTCGGCCAAGGTGTACTCCACGACGACACGATCCTCGGCCAGCCCGCTCTGGTCGATCGGCGGGATCTCGGTGAACGTCTGGTCCGGTGGGCAGTTCCCGTACGCGCCGCGCAGTTCGATCAAGGCCAATTCAGCGCCGTCGTACTCGTCGTAGGCCACCGCTTCGGTGGCCAGAACTGCGATGCCGTCGGGGTTGATTCCCGTCACAGGCACCTTTGCCGTACGACGGCGTTCGGACAGGAACTCGAAACCGCACAGACCGAGAAAGGTCGGATCGTCGAAGAGGACTCCGTCGGTCGGGCTCTCCTCCACGGTCCAGTCCGCAGGCAGATCGGCGGCGGTCAGGGCGACGGTACGTATCGCCTGCTCCGGCGTTGACGGGGTCGGAGCCGAACTGGAGGCCTCTGTCGGTTCGGCTGGCCCGCCCGGCCCCGACACGGTGACCCGAGTCGACCGGGTTTCACCAGGAGTGCCCTCGGGGCCTAAACCGGACCCGATGCAACCACTGAGCAGAACTGCCGAAGTCACGGCCAGTGCATAACCGCGCGCCGTCGGTGGCATCCCTCCACGGTAGGCGGAGCGGCCCAACAGGGTGGTCCGGATCACCGAGGATCCGGACTTGGACGCAGCGCGGACCGGAGGATACTGCCGGTAACGCCGGACCACGAAGGAGACTCCCGATCCCATGGCCCGCCTTGCGCAGACCCCCGATCTCACCGACATCCAGACCGAGATCCTGGCTGCCGTCCGTACCTTCACCGAGCGGGAGATCGTGCCGCGGGCCCAGGAACTGGAGCACGGCGACATCTACCCGGACAAGATCGTCGACGGGATGATGGACATGGGCCTGTTCGGGCTGACCATCCCCGAGGAGTACGGCGGTCTCGGCGAGTCCCTGTTGACGTATGCGCTGGTCGCCGAGGAGATCGCCAGGGGCTGGATGAGCGTGTCCGGTGTGATCAACACGCACTTCATTCTGAGCTACATGATCGGCCAGCACGGCACCGAGGAGCAGAAGCAGAACTACCTGCCCAGGATGGCCTCCGGTGAGATCCGCGGCGCCTTCTCGATGAGCGAGCCGGGACTCGGGTCAGACGTGGCGGCGATCAAGGCCAAGGCGGTACGCGACGGCGAGGACTATGTGCTGTCCGGGTCGAAGATGTGGCTGACCAACGGGGAGAACGCCGGCCTGGTCGCCTTTTTGATGAAGACCGACGAGGGTAGCGACTCGCCGTACAAGAACCTCACGACGTTCCTGGTCGAGAAGGAGCCGGGGCTCGGCGAGGTACGGCCAGGATTCTCGATTCCAGGCCGGATCGAGAAGATGGGCTACAAGGGAATCGACTCCACCGATGCGAGCTTCGACGGCTTCCGGATCGGTGCCGACGCGATTCTCGGTGGCGAACCGGGCCGCGGCTTCTACCAGATGATGGACGGCGTCGAGGTCGGCCGGGTCAACGTCGCGGCCCGTGGCTGCGGGGTGGCGATCCGGGCCTTCGAGCTCGCGATCGACTACGCGCAGACGCGCGAGACCTTCGGAAAGCCGATCGCCGAGCACCAGGCGATCGCCTTCAAATTGGCCGAGATGGCCACCAAGATCGAGGCGGCGCACACGATGATGGTCAAGGCCGCTCGGCTCAAGGACGCCGGTGCACGAAACGATGTCGAGGCCGGCATGGCGAAGCTGCTGGCCAGCGAGTACTGCATGGAGGTCACCCAGGACTCCTTCCGGATCCACGGCGGCTACGGCTACTCCAAGGAGTACGAGATCGAGCGCCTGATGCGTGAGGCGCCGTTCCTGCTGATCGGTGAAGGCACGAGCGAGATACAGAAAATGATCATCAGTCGTGGGCTGCTCAAGGAGTACCGCAAGGCGACCTAGCGCAAAGCTGGCTTGCGGTCAGTCAGTGCTGCCGTGGTTGACAATCCACTCCTGTGGCTGCCCCGTAAGCTCAGCCACCAATTCGAAGTCCGTCATAGTGCAGCACAGTCAGGCCCCCTCGTCTCGGCGATCGCTGCGACGAGGCGTCGACGAGGGACAAGGCCCGGTGCTGGCCACGACTGCACAGCTCGCCCTGAACCTCCAAGCAGCGCCGGTGATCAGCGTCGGTGACTGGGACCGCTGTGAAGGCGCGCAGGCGCTCAGTCAGCTGTTGTAGTCGTCTTGGCTTCGGGTCGAGTAGCCGAGTTCGAAAGCCACTGGCGGGCATACCCCAACCCGACCTTGCGCCGCCAGTGGCGCGTAGGCAGCCGCAACGCTCGGTTTCGTGAGACGCGGGTACGGACGTCCACAGTCAACCTTCCCGTACGCAGAAGCGGGCGTACACGCGCCGGAACGGCCTTGGGGCCCACCAGTTCCACTCGCCGAGCAACGTCATCGTGGCCGGCACCAGCAGACAGCGGATCAGGGTGGCGTCGATCGCAACTGCGACGGCGAGGGCTACTCCGGTCTGCTTGATGATGATCAGCTGACCTGCAACGAATCCAGCGAAGACGAGGACGACGATCAGGCCCGCCGAGGTGATGATCCGCCCGGAGCGTTGCAAGCCGGCCACGACCGCCTCATTGTTGGACATTCCGCCATCGCGGAATTCCTTGATCCGGCTCAACAGGAAGACCTCGTAGTCCATCGCCAGCCCGAACCCGAAGGCCAGCACCAACAGCGGGATGGTCGTCTCGATACCACCGGTCGGTGTGAAGCCCAACAGATCGCTCAAGTTGCCGTACTGGAAGACCCAGACCAGCACACCGAAGGAGGCGCCCAGAGAGACCACGTTCATGAACAACGCCTTGAGCGGCACCAGGATCGAGCCGGTCATCAGGAAGAGCAACAAGAAGGTTGCAAAGACCACGACGGCGATGGCCAGCGGCGCTCGGTCGGTGATCGCGTCGACGAAGTCGACCAACCCGGCGCTCTGACCGGTGACCCAGGTCTGGTAGCCGGGCGGGTCGGCTCGTACGGCCGCTACCAGCTCCAGGGCCTCGGGGCTGGCCGGATCTCCGTCGGCCGGATAGACCGACAGCACGCTGTAGTCCGGACCGACAGCAGCCGGAGGTGCCACCGTGAGCGAGCTGTCCGTCGCCCTGACCCGCTCGGCCAGCTCGGTCATCTGCTCGGGACTTGCCCGGCCGACGATCTGCACGGCCGGGAAGCCAGCCGTGGCGTACTTGGCGGTCAGGGTGTCGAAGAACTGTCGCTGCGGCGCGGACTCGGGCAACAGCGCGACCCCGGAGTTGCGCAGCTGAAGATCCGAGACCGGGGCGGCGAGCAGCGCCAGGACAGCAAGCACCGCGAGCACCACCAGCACCGGGCGGCGTTGGGTGCCTCGACCCAGCCGGGAGAACAGACCTTCGGCTGGCGCGACATCGCCGAGTCGACGCAGCGCCGACCGCAGGCCCGGAATCCGCTGTAGCAGGCCTGGCCTGACCAACCGCGGGCCGGCCAGCGCCAGGAGGGCAGGTACCAGGGACAGTGCGACCAGCATGGCAACAAGCACGATGCTCATCCCGGCGGCCCCGACCGCGCGCAGGAAGTCGGCACTGAACAGCAGCAGACCGGACAGGCTGATTCCGACAGTGACGGCCGAGAAGACGACGGTACGACCGGCGCTGGCCATCGTCGCGGCGAGCGCCGTACGAACCCGTTCCTGGGTAGCGATCTTGGCGGGAACCGCCTGGGATTCTGTGCTCGGCCGGTGTTCATCCTCGGTTGCGAGCTTGCGCAGTTCTTCCCGGAAGCGGGAGACGATCAGCAGGCCGTAGTCGATGCACAGACCCAGCCCGAGGACGGTGACAACATTGACCACGCTGGCATCGAGATCGATGAGGTAGGAGAAGCCAAGCAGCCCAAGCAGGCTGACCGCGATCGAGGCGATCGCACCGATGATCGGCAGCCCAGCGGCCAGGAAGCCGCCGAAGACGAGGATCATCACCAACAGGCTCACCGGCAGGGCGATTCCCTCACCGGTGGCCAGGTCAGCCGAGACCTGGTCAGTGATCGCGGTGACCAGCGGCTGGGTGCCGCCGACGAGTGTTCGAGCACCCTGGACCGATGCGGTGATGTCTGCGGCCGCCTGGTCGAGGCGGTCCTGCACTGCTGCCAACGCGACGTCGTAGTCAGCTTCGGGCAGTTCTGGTTCGAGGTCGACGACGACCAGCAGGCCGTTGCCGTCTTCGGCAATCAGGCCAGTTGCGGCCGGGCCATCGAGCCCGCCTGGGACGGCGAACGGGTCGAGGACCCGAAGCACCCCGTCGATGCCGGCCAGGTCTTCGCGAGCCGAGGTGATCGGGCCGACCAGGCCGGGGTCGGTGGCCGGAATGCCGTCGGTGAGCAGCGTCAGTCCGCCGCCGGTCTCGGCATTGTCCTGCAGGATGTCCTGCCCGTCCCGAGCCTCTCCCGGCACGGTGGGGTCACCGGAGCTCAGCCGCGGGAACAGCCCTTCGCCGAATCCGCCGAGCGCTGCGGTGAAGCCCAGGACGGCCAGGAAGAGCCAGGCAACGACAACAGGGAGCGGGTGGCGGGCTACCGCGCGCCCCAGACCGGCGAGCACGCCGGCAATACTTCAGGGACGCTGTCCTCAGCTCGGAGCGGGGTGAGCGGCGCTGCTGGATGGCGTCGGTGGGGAAGAGGCGCGCCTCACGCAGCGAGGCTGGCGTGCATCTCCCATACCAGAACTTCAGCGGGCTCGACGGCAGTGATCCTCTGCCCACCGGTCGCGGTAAACCGCACAGCGTCACCCGCCTCCAGCTCGCCGGCGCCTTCCAGCGTGACCGTGCCGCGAGGGACGAACAGGTGCAGATACGGGGCGTCAGGAAGTTGCGCGCTCTGGCCGGGCTGCAACCGCGCGGCGTGCAGGGCGGCGTACCGGTTCGAGATCCGGATGGCCGCCGCACCGGCATGCTGGTCCATGCCGGAAGCGACTGGTACCAGCCCGCCGGAGAGGAGATCGGTCTCGATCTCGACCTGCTCGTACCCGGGGGAGATCCCGGTCTCGTCCGGAACAACCCACATCTGGACGAAATGAACCGTCTCGGTGTGTGCCGTACCGCCCTGCAGCCGCCAGGAGTCGTTCTTCTCCGAGTGCAGGATTCCCGTGCCAGCGCTCATCCGCTGGGCCAGACCTGGATAGATCAAACCGGAGTGACCCGTGGAGTCCTGATGGACAAGCGATCCCTGCAGGACCCAGGTGACGATCTCCATGTCGCGATGCGGGTGGGTCTCGAAGCCGGCGCCCGGCCGTACGACGTCGTCGTTGTTGACCAGCAGGAGACCGTGATGGGTGTTGTGTGGGTCGTAGTGCCCGCCGAAGGAGAATGAGTGCTTCGAGTCCAGCCACGAGATCTTCGTGGCATCCCGCTTCGCTGACCGTCGAACGTCCACCTTCTCGAGGAGCGCTGGCGTCGTCATGTGGCGATCCTTCTTTTCGTCGAGATGTCCGGCACGTACGTCAAGGATCAAGGCGGTTGCATCGGCAACTATTCCTTGCATCTTGTCAGTGTTGACTTCGAGTGCGCTCACACTTCTACCGTTACCGGCATGAACGATGTCTCCGAACGTTTGCAATGCCTGGTCCTCGAGCATGCCGACGGCAAGGAGTTGCCGCCGCTGTCCGAGGAGCTTGTCCGGTCGCTCGACCTACCCGCCGGCGTGGGCAACGCTCTGCCGATCGCCGAAGTCTCCGCGCTGACCGGCGTCACAGCCAACACACTGCGCTACTACGAACGGATCGGGTTGGTCTCGGTTGGCCGCGATGGCGGTGGCCGGCGGTCCTACGACCGGGAGGCGTTGGGCCGGGTCGTATTCATCACCCGACTACGTATGTCCGACATGCCCATTCGCGATATCCGGCGCTACGTCGAGCTGGTCGACCAGGGGCAGTCCACCGTCCCGGAGCGCTTGGACTTGCTCGTCGAGCATCGCGCATCAATCCAGTCCCGGATGGCAGACCTGCAATGGGCACTCGCGGTCATCGACTACAAGATCACCTCCTACGGCGGTGAGTGCTCTCCGTAGACCCTCAGTTGGCCGCCACCGCTTCCGATGTAGACGATCCTGAGGAGAGCACCGATGACCACGAATACGTCCGGCCGCACCCGTCGCCTGAGCGCCGAGCTCAGCGTCTCACCGCTGGGACTGGGCTGCATGGGAATGAGCTATGCCTACGGGCCGACCGACCGTGCCGAAGCGTTGGCGACCATTCGCCGCGCTCTCGACCTCGGCGTGACCTTCGTGGATACCGCAGACATGTACGCCGCCGGCGAGAACGAGGAGCTCGTCGGAGAGGCAATCGCCGGGCGCCGAGACGAGGTCATCCTGGCCACGAAGTTCGGCATCCTCGTCGACCCCGCGACGTCGAGGCCCAACGGTGTGAACGGATCACCGGACTACGTCCGGACAGCGATCGATCGCTCGCTGACCAGGCTCGGAGTCGACCACGTCGACCTCTACTACCTGCACCGGCCAGACCCGCAGGTGCCGATCGAGGAGACCGTGGGCGCCATGGCCGGGCTGGTCGCGGCGGGCAAGGTTGGCGCCCTTGGCTTGTCGGAGGCTTCGGCCGGCACCATCCGCCGGGCTGTTGCGGTGCATCCCATCGCCGCGATCCAGTCCGAGTGGTCGATCTTCAGCCGGGACATCGAGGAGTCGGTGGTCCCGACCGCCCGCGAACTGCACATCGGGCTGGTCCCGTACAGCCCCTTGGGCCGGGGACAGTTGACAGGCGCGGCCACCTCGACGACGGACTTGGCCGACGACGACTTCCGCCGAACGCTGCCGCGCTGGCAGACCGACAACCTGGCCGCGAACCAGGCGCTGGTCGATCGGGTCCGGGCGATTGCCTCCGCGCACGGGGCCGCCCCGGCTCAGGTGGCGCTGGCCTGGTTGCTGGCTCAGGGCGACGACGTTGTGCCTATCCCGGGAACCAAGCGCCGGAACCATCTAGAGGAGAACGCCGGTGCCGTCGACGTGGCTCTGTCACGGGCCGATCTCGCGGAACTGTCGGACCTGCGCGCGTCCGGCGACCGTTACCCCGACATGGCCTGGGTTCAGCGGGACACGCCGGCGCTGGGCTGAGTGGCTGTTGCCAGCAGGACGAGTGCGTCGAGGCCCGCGCCGACGTACGGTGAAAGGCATGTGCCGCAACATTACCGAACTGCGCGGGCTGGAGCCCGCAGCCACCGACGACGAGATCGCTGCTGCTGCCCGGCAGTACGTTCGCAAGGTCTCTGGTCTTCGCGACCCTTCGGGGCCGCCTTCGGCCGCCTTCGAGGCGGCGGTCGCCGAGGTCACAACGACGACCGCTCGGCTGCTCGACCAGCTGCCCGACCGCCGTCAGCCGCCGAAGGCGGTCCCGCCGCTGCGTCGTCCCGAGGTTCGCGCCCGGATCGCCGCCCGACAAGCCGCTTCCGCCCGCTGAGCGCTGGGTTGTTGCCGAGGTAACCGGTCGCAAACGACAACCCAGGCCCCTCAGAACTGTCGTTTGTGACCGGCGGTGGCGCTGCACTGCTGGGTCAGTCGTTGTATCCCGGCCCGGCGTCTGCGTACCGGCTGGTCCGATCACCCTCCCCGACGCTCACCGTGGTTCCGTCGGCATTCGGTCCTTCGAGCACCAGCGAACCGTCGGCTCCGGGTACGTCACGATCGCAAGACCCTCCTCCAGCGGGATGTCGGTTGAGACGAGAACGTCGCCGGGACCAAGTGGACGTGCGGTTGCGTACCCCGGTGGGGCGAGCACCAACAGGGACACGGTCGTCGCTGCGCCGCGGCCGTTCGGCGTGGGAATCCGGCCGGTGGGCGCCTCGAGTCGGAGAGCCAGTCCGGAAAGCTCCAGAAGGCCCGGCGGGAGGACGTTAGATCCGGCTGTCGACAGAGAGCGCGATTCCGTCTTCATTCACGCGACTGGCAATGACAGCGGCACTGACGGCGGTGGCGTCGGAGGGCAGAGTGATCGCGACGACGATCCCGACGGTGTCCCAACCGGGTGTCCCGGGTATCGGTCCGGCGAACAACAGCCTGGGGGAGAGCTCGTTGATCGGGATACCGACGGGTGCGGCGAGTGCAGAGAATCCGTCCGCTATCCATCGCGGTTCTGGGACAAGGTCGCCCAGGCCTCGCGGATCGGCGAACGCGATCGAATCCGGGTCAGGTGTTACATACGTACCGCCCTGAATTGGCGGTGAGCCACGGAAGAGTTGCTGATCGTGCCCGCTATGTCGATATCGGTATGCCGAGAGAGATCTCGACAACATCCCCAGGCGCGGCGACCACCACGACCGGGGACTCAGCCATTGCCGCCTCGCACGGCAGTCATTGGCTCGTCAGGCAAGGCGACCTGTTGTTGTGCACCGGGGCGGAGATTCTTTGCCTCTGCCCCCGCCCAGGCGAAGAACCAGGTGCCGACCACGGTGTCGTCCTCAAGCGCGCCGGCCACGAGTGCCCATCGCTGCTCGAAGAGATCGGCAGCGAAGGCAACGTGTCGGGTTTCCGGCCTGGGCACGCCACCCGCGACATCCCACGGCAGCTGCAGCACCGCCTCGATGAACGTCCGATCATTGCCCAGACTCCCGCGGGTCGGCAGCCCAAGATGTCCGTCGATACCACTGGAATTCACTACCTGACCGGACTCCGCTGAGCTTTGCAGCGCGTTCAGCGAGATCGGGACGCCGATACCGACCAACAGTGCGGCCAAACCGGACGCGACGGCACTCAACCGTCGGCGGTCTGACTTCTGACGGCGTACCTGCTCGTACAGGTTTGGTTCCGGGTCGCCGGCCAGCTGGGCGTCCTGGCGAAGTGCCTCGCGTAGGTAGTCGACGTCCATCACAGGTCCTCTCGGTGGCTTGTGGAGCTGGCGCGTTGGTCGGCGAAGTAGACCCGCAGCCGAGCGAGCCCACGTGAGGTCTGGCTCTTGACGGTTCCGGCCGAACAACCCAGCAATCGGGCTGTCTCGGCTTCGCTGAGGTCCTCGTAGAAGCGCAGCACGATGACCGCTCGCATTCCCGCGGGCAGTTGAGCGAGGGCGGGCAGCGTCCGGCCTTCGATGGCATGGAAGTCATCAGGCTCGCCGCTGAGTCGGGGGACGACGTCGACGAAGCTCTCGACCACCCGTGGACGGCGCAGCCAACTGGTCTGCGTGTTCACCATCACCCGGCGGATATAGGCGTAGCTCGCCTCGCGGTCCACGAGGTGCGTCCAGCGTCGCGAGGTCTTCATCAGCGCCGTCTGCAACAGATCCTCGGCATGCCCGCGGTCCCCGGTGAGCAGGAACGCCACGCGAAGCAGAGCAGCAGACCCCGCGACGACGAAATCGTGGAACGCGTCGTCCTGGTCGCTGCTCATCGCGCCGGCTTCATCCTCGGGAGCATCACACCTATAGACACGCTCGCGACCGGAGAATCGGTTGAGATCCTGGAGTCCCTTTGCGTGACCGTCCGCTGTCCACAGGCGTCGTGAAAGTTTCCTGCGGCGGTTCCGCGCTGTCGCCTACCCTAGGCACCGGATCGTGATCGTGGCCTTACGGGGAGTAGGTGACATGCGCAGCGCTGGCTCGGCGGCGGAGATCATCGACGACGAGGTTCGTGAGCTGATCCGTCGACGCGGCGTAGATCCCTTCCTCGATGCCGGCCGGATTCGCTCGCTCGTCCGTGAGGTCGTGCTGGACTACGAGGACCGTGCCGCGTCGTCGTCGCTGCCGCCGGTCGGTGACCACGACCAGGCCGTACGCGCGGTCCTGGACGAGGTCGCCGGGTTCGGGCCGCTACAGCGCTATCTCGATGATCCAGAGATCGAGGAGATCTGGGTCAACGAGCCGGGCAAGGTTTTCGTCGCTCGCCGGGGACGCTCCGAGCTGACCACCACCATCTTGTCCACGGAGGCGTTGGCCGACCTGGTCGAGCGGATGCTGCGCACCTCCGGGCGCCGGGTCGACCTGAGTCAGCCCTTTGTCGACGCGATGATGCCCGACGGCTCGCGGCTGCACGTTGTCATTCCCGACATCACCCGGGCCCACCTCGCTGTGAACATCCGAAAGTTCGTCCTGCAGGCCTATCACCTGGACGAACTGATCGCCCTGGGCACCATCACCGCGGCGGCGGCTCGGTTCCTGGAAGCAGCGGTCGCAGCCGGACTCAACGTCGTCGTCTCCGGCGGCACCCAGGCCGGCAAGACCACACTGCTCAACTGCTTGTGCGCAGCAATCCCGGCCAGGGAGCGGGTGATCAGCGTCGAAGAGGTCTTCGAATTGCGGATCCCGCTGCCGGATGTGGTCTCGATGCAGACCCGCCAGCCCAACCTCGAGGGTAACGGGGCGATCCTGCTCCGGCGGTTGGTCAAGGAAGCCCTGCGGATGCGCCCGTCCAGGATCATCGTCGGCGAGGTACGGCAGGAGGAAGCCCTCGACCTCCTGATCGCGTTGAACTCAGGCCTGCCCGGCATGTGTTCGATCCACGCCAACTCCGCCCGTGAGGCGGTGATCAAGCTGTGCACGCTGCCGTTGCTGGCCGGCGAGAACATCGGCCACGCCTTCGTGGTGCCGACGGTGGCGACCAGCGTGGATCTGATCGTGCACATCGGAACCGACCCTTCCGGGCAGCGCCGGGTACGCGAGATCGTCGCTCTGTCCGGCCGTACCGAGGGGGACGTGGTCGAGACCAGTGACATCTTCCACTCTCGTGACGGGGTTCTTATACGGGCGGACGGTTTCCCGCCACACGAGGACCGGTTCGCGCGGATCGACGTTGATTTGGTGAGTGTGCTAGGCCCTTCCCCGGATGAACCGACTGCGGCACGGCACACGTCCAATGGGCGACCCTGGTGAGTACGGGCGGCCTGGGCGCTGTTCTCGGGCTCCTGCTGGGCACTGGGCTGCTGCTCATCTGGCGCAGCCAGGCTGTGGCTGCGACGCCCGTGGCGCACACCGGAGGCTTCACCCGGAACCGCAACGAGCAGTTGCGGCGCGCAGGCCTACAGGGTGCGAGCTCGACCCAGCTGCTCTTCGTGCAGATCGCCGCCGGACTGCTCTCGGCGGTTGTCGTCCTGCTCGCGACGAGCACCGTGACGATCAGCATCTGTTTCGGCGTCTTCGGAGGTCTGCTCCCGTGGATGCTGGTCCGCCGACTGGCGTTCAAGCGACTCGCGGATCTGCGAGCGGTCTGGCCGGAGGTCGTCGACAACCTCGTCTCGGCCGTACGCGCGGGATTGTCGCTGCCGGAAGCATTGTCCGGTTTAGCAATTCGCGGTCCTGAAGTCCTACGTGAACCGTTTGCCGAGTTCGCCGCCCGGTATCGCTCCAGTGGGCGCTTCATGGCGTGTCTGGATGCGGTCAAGGACGACCTGGCCGATCCGGTCGCCGACCGCATCATCGAGACCCTGCGGGTGGCTCGTGAGGTCGGCGGGACCGACCTGGGACGGGTGCTGCGGACCCTGGGGACGTTTTTGCGCGAGGACGCTCGGGTGCGAGCTGAGCTGGAAACCCGGCAGGGCTGGACGGTCAATGCCGCTCGGCTGGCCGTCGCGGCTCCCTGGGCGGTGCTGTTGTTGCTGGCCACCCAACAGACGACCCTGGTCGCCTACGACACCCCGGTGGGCACCGGTCTGTTGGTCGGCGGCGGCGTGGTCTGCGTCCTCGCCTACCGGCTGATGCTGCGGATCGGCCGGCTGCCCGACGAGCCGCGGGTGCTGTCGTGAGCGAGCATCGCAGCGAGCTACGAGGGAGCTGCGCAGCGAACAACATTGTGGCGCAACGAGTTTTGTCGTGAGCCCGACCTTGCTCGGCATGAGTCTCGGGCTGGTCGCGGCAGTCGGGGTGTTACTGGCTATAGGCGCCGCGCCGCCGCTTCGCCCCATCCGACTCGAGGATCGCCTGGCGCCGTACCTGCGGGACACCCCGAGTCCGTCGCGCCTGCTGTCAGTGGCCGCACCGGCATCCGGGATGATCGGGCTGATTCGACGCCTTGCCGGTCCGTCCATCGCCGACGGCGCCCGGGTCGTCGATCGGCTGCTCGGCGGTCGGGCCTCGGTCCGCCGTCGCCTCGCGGCGCTGGGCAGTGACGACACCGTCGAGGACTTCAGGATCGAACAAGTCATCTGGGCGGTGTTGGGCCTCGGCGCCGGCTCGGTGGCCGCGCTGCTGTTCACAACGCTCAGTGGGGCGTTGAACCTGCTTTCGGTGACCCTGCTGTGCGGAGCCGGATTCATCGGTGGAGTGCTCGGCCGCGATTGGTGGCTGACCCAGGAGGTCACCAAACGCGAGCAGATCATGCTCGCCGAATTCCCAATCGTCGCCGAGCTGCTCGCCCTTGCGGTGACCGCAGGGGAAAGCCCGGTCGGCGCGATCGATCGGGTTTGTCGGCTCAGCGGCGGACAACTGGGTCAAGAACTCGCCGAGACGCTGGCCCGGGCACGGGCCGGTGTTCCGCTGGTCGAGGCGCTGCAGGGGCTCGTGGACCGCACCTCGCTGGCCCCACTCGCCCGGTTCGTGGACGGCTTGGTCGTGGCCCTGGAGCGAGGCACACCGTTGGCCGAGGTACTGCGCGCTCAAGCCGCGGACGCCCGTGAGGCCGGTAAACGCGAGTTGCTCGACAGCGGTGGGCGCAAGGAGATCGCGATGATGGTGCCGGTGGTCTTTCTGGTCCTTCCGGTCACGGTCCTGTTCGCGTTGTTTCCCGGACTCATCAGCATCGTGTCGCTGGCGAGTTGACGGACATGCACAACTCGTTGAGAGGAAGCAGAAGATGATCGTTCGGAGTCAACGGATCGGCGTCCGCGCCGGCTTGCTGGTGACCGCCGTCCTCCTGTGGTGGGCAACGACCCTGGCGCGCTTGCGCGATCCGGATCGGGAACGCGGTGACGTACCCGGCTGGGTGATGATCACCGTGATGACCGCTGCCCTCGTGCTGGCCATCCTGATCCCGTTCCGTGAGGCGATCGTCGAGGCGATCCAGACGGCGCTGGACAGCGTCACCTCCCAGCAGTGATCCGTCGGCTGCGGTCTCGTGTCCGCGGCGAGGACGGTGCCGCGGTCGTCGAGTTCGTGCTGATCTCCGCACTCGTGATGGGGCTGCTGCTCGCCGTGCTGCAGGTCGCTGTCTACGTGCACGTCCGCAACGTCGTCGCGGCCAGCGCGCAGGAGGGTGCGCGGTACGCCGCGAACGCCGACGTGGATTCCGGGGCAGGTGCACCGCGAACCCTGGACATAGTGGGCAACGCTCTCGGTGGGTCCACAGCGGACGGGCTGAGCTGCTCGTCGGCCGAAGAACTCGACTCCACCGGTCTCGTTCTGGTGGTCGTGCAGTGCACCGGTGCGGTTCCGGCGTTGTTCGGTGCGCTGGGTGATCTGCTGCCGGTCAATGCCACCGGCCGGGCGATCAAGGAAGGTCAGTGATGGCTGCCTTCCGACGGTTGCTGACCCGCCGAATGACTTTGGTGCGCAACGGCCAACGGGATCGAGGGTCGGCGATCATCGAGTTCGTGTTCATCTCGGTGCTGGTGTTCATCCCGATGACCTACCTGATCGTGGGGTTCAGCGCCGTACAACGAGGGATCTTCGCCTCTACCGAAGCAGCGCGTGAGGCCGGTCGGGCGATCGGATCGGCTCCCGACCCGGAACTCGGGATGGCCCGTGCCCAACGGGCCGCAGAACTCGCCGTCGAGGCCCAGTCGGTGGATCTTCAGGACCTGCGGGTCGCTTATGCCCCAGTCGGTACCGGATGCGAGGCCGCCGGCAGCTACGTACCGGGCCTGTTCCCCGGCGAGGAGTTCATCGTCTGCGTCACGGTGACGGTACGAGTGCCCCTGCTGCCGGAGTTCATCGAATCCAACACCGCGACCGGTCTGTTCGTCGTCGAACGCGACCGCTACGCCGCCTGAGGCCGGTCGCGGAGGGGGGAGCCGATGACCAGGTCCTCGCCCCGCAGAAGTGATGAACGGACCTCGAATGTGACGATGGCTCTGTGATCGGGCAGCCTGCGTCGAAGCTCGCGTGGCGCGCGGTCGGCCTCACCGTCTTGCTGGTTGGACTCACCGCGTGCTCGGCTGGCGAACGGGCGGCGCAGATTCCGGACCGCACATCTGCCGTCACGTCCAGTCGACCGCTGGCTTCGGCCACCCAGCAACCCGCGCCGACTGCCGCGCCAGATGCCTGTGCCAGCTCGGCCCTGGCCAGGATGGATCTCAATCAACGGGTCGGCCAGCTACTCATGGTCGGAGTCCCGGCGAATGACCCCGCTGCCGGCTACGCCCAGCTGATCCCGTACGCCGTGGGCGGGGTCTTCCTGGCCGGACGCAGCAGCACCGGAGCGGAGGCCGTCGGTACGGCGGTGACCACGTTGCAGCTACAGGCGATCAACACGACCGGTGCCTTTCTGCATGTAGCCGCGGATCAGGAGGGCGGGCTGGTGCAGACGCTCACCGGGCCCGGCTTCACCGCCATACCCGACGGAGTTGAGCAGGGTCGGCTGAGCACAGCGGAGTTGGCCAGCCAGACCGCTGCCTGGGCCGGGGAGTTGGCCGAGGCCGGCATCACATTCAACCTGGCGCCGGTCGCCGACACCGTGCCAGCCGGCACAGCGGCGTCGAACCCGCCGATCGGAGCCTCGGGTCGGCAGTACGGCGACGATCCGCAGGCAGTCAGCGTGGCTGTGAGCACGGTTGTCACCGCCCTGCAGAGCGCCGGGGTGGACGCCACCGTTAAGCACTTCCCCGGCTTGGGCCGGGTGACCGCGAACACCGACACCTCCGCCCGCGCCGTGGACGAGCAGACGACCGGGGAAGATGTTGCGTTGCAGCCGTTCCTGGCGAGCATCCAAGCCGGAGCGACGGCGGTGATGATGTCCTCGGCGTCCTACCCGCAACTGGACCCCGACAACATCGCAGCGTTCTCGCCTGTGGTGATCGGCGGATTGCTGCGGGATCGACTGGGTTTCACCGGCGTCGTGATCTCCGACGACCTCGGCAATGCTGCTGCGGTGGCCGACGTACCGACTGGCCAGCGCGCCGTGGACTTCGTTGCTGCAGGAGGCGATCTCGTCCTCACCGTCGACGGCAACGACGCAGAACCGATGACGTCGGCGCTGATCACCCGAGCTGCGAGCGATCCGAGCTTCGCTGCCCGCATCGACGACGCTGCCCTGCACGTGTTGATCAGCAAGCAGGACTCCGGCCTGCTGGTCTGCACCTGAGAACGAGCGTTGCTATGGGGTCTGACGGACCTTCTCCGGAGAAAGTCACTTCAGGCGGCTCGCTGAGCGCACATTCTCCGGAGAAAGTCCGTCACGGGCGTCTCCGGAACGCGCCCTCACTGGTAGGTGATCAGCTCTGGTGTCGGAAGAGCCTGGTCGATCGTCTGCTCCGGTGTGAGCATCGGCGAGTCCTCGTCGACGAAGTTCTTCCATCCCCAGTAGACGTCCGCCGGGGGGTTTTCGTGCAGCACGGCCCAGGTCGCCTGCTTGGACCCCTGGTCGCCGTTTCCATCGACATGGATGAGGACTCCCAGCTCCTCGCGGGAGGTGTCGAGTAGTTCCCGCTCCGGGATCATCCCCAGCTGGAACTGGTGCAACACAAGCATCTTCTGCGGCAGCGCGTTTGATCGGGTCAGGTCGGCCAGCCAGGTGACGACCGCGTTCACCTCCTCGATCGACACGAAGCCGATCTGGTCCAGGTGGACCTGGTTGGGCAACAGCCGCCACTCCGGGTCCAGCGCCAGACCGACATGTGGCAAGCGAAGCAGCGGCTCGTAGGACATCGCCTGGGTCAAGAAGTCGGTACGACCCGGCTGCAGGTCGAGCACGACGTAGATGCCAGCAGCGCCTGCGGCATCCACCCACGGCTGCAACTGCGAGATGTCGGCTTCAGACGAGTAGTTGCCGTCGAGTCCAGGAAACTCCGAGGCAACGGTGGCGATGATCTCGAAGGCCGGGACGACTTGGGTTGACACCAGATCCTCGTACTCAGCGGCAGTCTCGATCGCCCGTTCCACCGCGCCATCCGCGTCCTGCTCACCGAGGACCCCCAGCGCACCGCCCTCGGTATAGCCATAGAGCGCCACGAACATTCGCTCCTGGAAGAGCAACTGACCGCCACCGGGCAGTTGTGCTCCGGTCGCCGCCGTCGCGAACTTCCAATCCAGGCCCTGCTGCGTGCCATAGCCAGCGCCCAGGGCGATCACCGCATCCGGCTTGGACTCACTCAGCCTGCTGATCGCCTCGCTGGAGGATCGAGGGTCGAGCTGGTCGGGCGTGACCACCTGCACTTCGACACCGGCGGCGCGCGCGATGGCAATGCCGGGCAACGATTCAGGCGTCGTCGTAGCAAGGACGAGCGTCCCGGTCACCGCGTTCGGTCGGGTCACCTCCGGCAAGGTCGCGTTCTCGGAGTCAGCTTCCGCAGTCGGCTCCGGGGTGGTGGCTGCGTCGGTGGGCAGCAGCGCGACCGGCGCAGCCGGGTCGAGGGCCGCAAGCGCGGCGGCGATGCCCTCCGGTGCGACCGGCTCGGCTTGGCCCAGTTCGACGCCGATGACCTCGGCGAGGGCAGTGGAGTCCGCGGCGACCGCAACAACCTGCAGCTCGTCACCTGGTGGAAGGTCTTGCGCGGCATCGGCTCCGACCGCAAGAACGGATGTGACGCCGAGCCGCTCGAATTCGCTGGTGAGCGGGTCGCCCGGCTGGCCTCCCGGGATCGACAGGAGCAGAGGTACGCCGAGAGCCACCGCAGCACTTGCCCCGAGGGTGATCGCCGCCTGGTCGTCTGGGGCGGCAAGGACGACGACGTCGGAACTGTCGTACAGGGCACGGCTTGTGGAAATCGCTGCCGCGGCTGGGTCCGCGTCCGAGATCAGGGTCAGGGCGGCATCAGGCTTCGAGGAACTGGGTGCCACGGTGGGACGAGCCGACTCGGCGTCGCCGTCGCTGGTGCAGCCGGCCAGTAGCAGGCCGAAACAGGTCGCGGCAGCGGCGAACTGGCTACTCCTGCGCATGGACGTTCCCCATCGTCGGTGCGGACCGGCGGTCAGAGGGCGCAACGCTATCCGACTGCCGATGACCGCTCGGCTTGGTGTTCTTACGCTCAGTACCCGATCCTGACTAGGGTCGATGAATGACCGGGGGCCTGAACAGTACGTCAGCAGCCCTGCTGGGCCTGTTGCACGAGGGCCCCCAGACCGGTGGACAGCTGGTGACCCTGGCCAGCCAGCGGTTCGGGCCGTTGTGGACGCTGACCCGCAGCCAGGTCTATCGCGAACTGCCGGTGATGGCCGGTCGCGGGTACGTACGAGCCGGCAAGCCGGGCTCCAGAGCCTCGCTCGCCTACACGATCAGCGCCGCCGGCAAACGGGCCTTCGCCGCATGGCTGGCCTCCCCGTTGGAGGCCGACCACCCGCGCAATCCTCTGCTGCTGCGCCTGGGCTTCAGCGCCCAGCACAGCAAGGCGGATCTGCGTCGCCTTGTGATCGAGGCCCGTGAACAGCACGAGACCTCGCTGGCGCAGCACACGCAGACGATCAACGCGCTGAAGAAGGACAAGGCGGACCGGTACGCGCTGGCCGCGGCCGAGTTCGGAATCGCTTACGAGAAGGCCCTTCTCAAGTGGCTGGACACCATCCCCAGCTGAGCGGGCTGCGTCCGGCACGTCCGGCACGTCGGGCACGTCGGGCACGTCGTGGCCGGGTACCGTGACAGCCCGTGGCCGTTGACTTCGAGACCGAGCATGCCCGGCTGGACACCAGCCTGCGCAGCATCGAGGCAGTGACCGATGTCGACGCCCTGCGCACCGAGGTCGTGGACCTCGAGAAGCAGGCCTCGGTGCCCGACCTCTGGAACAACCCGGACAACGCCCAGGCCGTGACCAGCCGCCTCTCCTACCTGCAGCAGGACCTACGACGGATCGAGGACCTGCGGACCCGGCTCGACGACATCGCGGTGATGCACGAACTGTCCGTCGACGAGGACGACCAAGCGGTCAAGAACGAAGTGGTCCGCGACCTGGCCAAGCTGCACCGCGAGATCGAGCAACTTGAGATCCGCACTCTGCTGGGCGGTGAGTACGACCTACGCCAGGCCCTGGTCACGATCAGATCTGAAGCCGGGGGTGTGGACGCCGCGGACTGGGCCCAGATGCTGTTGCGGATGTACCTGCGGTGGGCCGAGCGCCACGACTATCCCACCGAGGTCTATGACACCTCCTACGCCGAGGAGGCTGGGATCAAGTCCGCGACCTTCGCCGTACAGGTGCCCTATGCCTACGGGACCCTCTCGGTCGAGCAGGGAACGCATCGGCTGGTACGGATCTCGCCGTTCGACAACCAGGGCCGCCGGCAGACCTCCTTCGCCGGCGTCGAGGTCCTGCCGGTCGTGGAGCAGGACGACCATGTCGAGATCCCGGAAGGTGACATCCGGGTGGACGTCTTCCGATCCTCTGGCCCCGGTGGACAGAGCGTCAACACCACGGACTCGGCTGTACGGCTCACCCACCTGCCGACCGGCATCGTCGTGAGCTGCCAGAACGAGAAGTCCCAGATCCAGAACCGGGCCGCGGCCATGCGAGTCCTGCAGGCCCGGCTGCTGGAGGTACGCCGCCGGGAGCAGAAGGCGGAGATGGATGCGCTCAAGGGCGAGGGCAACTCCTGGGGCAACCAGATGCGCAGCTACGTCCTGCACCCGTATCAGATGGTGAAGGATCTCCGTACCGAGATGGAGACCGGCAACACCACCGCCGTCCTGGACGGAGAGATCGACGAGTTCATCGAAGCCGGGATCCGCTGGCGGCGGGGTCAGGAAACCGCGACCGTCGGCTCCTGAGCCTGACCAGCACCCGACCGCCTCGCGACAACGCCCCGCCCGGGCACGCTCGCCTGGCGGGGGCTGACAGGTCGCTTCGGTACAGTCGACTCCCGTGATCTCGCTTGAAAGTGTGACCAAGACCTATCCCGCCAGCACTCGACCCGCGCTGGATGGCGTCAGCATGGAGATCGAGAAGGGCGAATTCGTCTTTCTGATCGGGCCCTCCGGGTCAGGCAAGTCGACCTGCCTGCGACTGATCCTCAAGGAGGACAGCCCCACCAAAGGCAAGGTCGTCGTCAACGGAAAGACGCTGAACACGCTGAGCAGCCGGCAGGTGCCGAAGCTGCGCCGCACGATGGGTTGCGTGTTCCAGGACTTCCGGCTGCTGCGCAACAAGACGGTCAGCGAGAACGTCGCGTTCGCGCTCGAGGTGATTAACAAGCCGAAGCGGACGATCAACAAGGTCGTCCCGGAAGTCCTCGAGATGGTCGGCCTGGATGGCAAGGCCGAGCGGATGCCGCACGAACTGTCCGGGGGCGAGCAGCAACGCGTGGCGATGGCCCGCGCCTTCGTCAACCGCCCGCTGGTACTGCTCGCTGACGAGCCGACCGGCAACCTCGATCCCGAGACCAGCCAGGACGTCATGCTGCTGCTGGAGCGAATCAACCGAACCGGTACGACCGTGGTGATGGCCACCCACGACTCGAACATCGTCGACTCGATGCGTCGCCGGGTCATCGAACTGAGCATGGGCAAGGTCAGCCGGGACCAGTCCCGAGGGGTCTACGGCGTTGGCCGCTGACGTTCTCCGCTGCGCCGCTGCCGCCCCTCGCTGCGGCGTTGTGTCGATTCCACCGAAACGTTAGGAAGCCATGCGCGTCAATTTCGTCATCTCCGAGGTAGCAACGGGTCTCCGGCGCAACCTCACGATGACGATCGCCATGATCATCACCACCGCGATCTCGTTGGGCCTGCTTGGTGCCGGGCTGCTCATCGCTCGCCAGATCGCGGAGATGAAGGAGATCTACTACGACAAGATCCAGGTCTCGATCTTCCTCAACGACGACATCACCGAGGACGAACGACTCGAGATCAGGTCCGATCTCGAGTCCTCTGGCGAGGTCGAGGATTTCCTGTACGAGAGCAAGGACGAGGCCTACGCCCGCTTCCAGCAACAGTTCCGCGAGCAGCCCGAACTCGTCGCGAACACGCCGTCCGACGCCCTGCCCGCCTCTTTTCGGGTCCAACTCGTCAACCCTGAGCGCTACCCGGTCATCAACGAGGCCTTCGCCGGGATGAACGGTGTCGACGAGGTCAAGGACGAGGGCGACTTCCTCGACCGGCTCTTCGGATTGCTCAACGGGGTGCGCAACGCGACGATCGCGGTGGCCATCGTGCAGGCGCTGGCCGCACTCCTTTTGATCTCCAACACCATCCAGCTGGCAGCCTTCAACCGGCGGACCGAGACCTCGATCATGCGGTTGGTCGGCGCCTCCCGGTGGTACACCCAGCTGCCGTTCATCCTCGAGGCCGCGCTGGCCGGGCTGCTCGGCGCCGTACTGGCCTTTGGTGGGTTGGCGCTGACCAAGGTGCTCTTCGTCGACCGAACCCTGGCCGGACCGATCAGTGCTGGCATCATTCCGCCGGTGGAGTGGAGCTCGATCCTGACGATCAGCCCACTGATCACCCTGGCCGGGGTGGGCCTGGCCAGCATCGCCGCGTACGTCACCCTGCGCCTGTACGTACGTCTCTAGTGCGCCACCCCGTTGGACTCAAGGACCCCTTGTGCCAATAGGTTTGACACAAGGGGTCCTTGAGTCGGATCCGGTCCGGCGTAGCGTGATCCCTCGTGCCTCGTGAATCCGGTCGAAAGCTGATCGCGCAGAACCGCAAGGCGCGCCACGACTACTCGATCACCGACACCTACGAGGCCGGCCTCGTGCTGGTGGGCACCGAGGTCAAGTCGCTGCGACTGGGGCGGGCTTCGCTGGTCGACGGATACGCCACGATCGACGACGGCGAGGTCTGGCTCCGCGGCGTGCACATCCCGGAATACACCGAGGGCACCTGGACCAACCACGAACCGCGGCGCAACCGCAAGCTACTGCTGCACCGCGAGGAGATCGCCAAGCTGATCGGCAAGACCCAGGAGGGCGGCGCCACGCTGGTACCGCTGGAAATGTACTTCAACGACGGCAAGGTCAAGGTCACCCTGGCACTGGCCAAGGGCAAGAAGGCCTACGACAAACGGCGGGACCTGGCCGATCGGGATGCCCAGCGGGAGATCGCGCGGGAGTTCGGCCGCCGCCGCAAGGGTCGTTCGTGACGGGAGCGCCGGTCAGCACCGGGCCGGCCTTCGACGAGGAAGTCCCCGGCTACTGGGCCGCACTCGGTCTGCCCGGTCTGATCGACACCCACATCCACTTCCTTCCAGATGCCATGCAACGCAAGGTCTGGGCCTACTTCGACAACGCTCAGACCCATTATGGTCCCGGGTGGCCGGTGCACTACCGACTGCCGGTCGAGCAGCGACTGGCCGTGCTCAGCGCTCTGGGCGTACGGGCCTTTCCGACGCTGCCTTACCCGCACAAGCCGGGAATGGCCGCTTGGCTCAACGAATGGTCGGCCGAATTCGCGCAGCGCGACCGCCGGATCCTGAGCTCGGCAACCTTCTTCCCCGAGCCCGGGGTCGAGTCGTACGTGCGCAAAGCCCTGGAAGCCGGCACGCGAATCGTCAAGGTGCACATTCAGGTTGGTGAGTTCGACCCACGCGACCCGCAGTTGGATCCGGTCTGGGGCCAGTTGGCCGACGCTGGTATTCCGGTCGTCACCCATTGCGGTTCCCGGCCACTGCAGGGAACACACACCGGTCCTGGGCCGATCGGCGAAGTACTCGATCGGCACCCGCGGCTGTGCCTGGTCATCGCGCACATGGGTATGCATGAATACGCCGCGCATCTTGACCTCGCCGCCCAACACGAGCGGGTTTACCTCGACACCACGATGTTCGCGACCGCGTTCACCGATGCATTCGCGCCCTTCGACCGGGCGCTGCTGCCTCGGCTGGCCGACCTCGGCGACCGGATTCTGTTCGGCAGCGACTTCCCGTCCATTCCGTACCCGTACGCCACCCAAGTGGCCGCGCTGCACGATCTCGACCTCGGCCAGGACTGGCTGCGGCGGGTGCTGTGGCACAACGCCGCCGCCCTGTTCGGAATCTTCTCGTGAGGAGCGGGAGCACTGAGCTCAGCTCGGTCGAACTCGACACCTTGCTCGACCGGCTGCTCGAGGTGGCCGGGCGCGCTAGCCGGGACGTGGCCGCCCTGACGGGTGACTTCGACGCGATCGTCGCTGCCTCGACGCAGTCCAACGCCGACGACGAGCACGATCCGGAAGGCAGCACGATCGCCTTCGAGCGCGCCCAGGTCAGCTCGCTCATCGACCGTGCCCGGGCGGCGGAGTCGGAGTTGGCGCAGGCCTTGGGTCGATGGGAGGCGGGCACGTACGGATACTGCGAGATCTGCGGCGACCCGATCGGCTATGAGCGGTTGCTGGCCAGACCCGCGGCGACCCGCTGCATCGCCCACGCCTGACCTGCGGAAATCTGGTCGACGGCAGGGCTTGCGCCACCTACCGTGCCATTCCGTGATTACCAACGCGAGTGATGTCCAGGAGTCGGTCGAGCAGACCTGGCGGCCCCTGCGGCGCGCGGATGTGGCCGCGCTGACCGAGCTCATGGCAGCGGCCGAGGCGGTGGACTGCACGGATGAGAGATACGACGAGGATGACGTCGTCGAGAACTTCATGAGCGGTCTGGTTGATCTCGAGGACGACACCCGGCTGGTCTGGGAGGGCGAGAATCTCATCGGATACGCCGATGTGTTCGGCCAACGACGGGTGCGCGAGGTCCACTCGATCTGGCTCGGCGGTACGGTCCACCCCGACCATCGGCGACAGGGTCTCGGTCGACAACTGCTTCGGTGGCAGCTCGACCGGGCCGAACAGCTGCACACCCAGCGGCATCCCACGGTCCCAGCGAATGTGATGTGCAACGTAACGGAGACCAACGTCGGTCTCGCGGCCCTGGCCACGACGGAGGGACTCGAGGAGATCCGGTTCTGGTTCGAAATGGTGCGCGCCCTGGAGAACCCCGATCCCCCGCTCCCGCCCGCACAAGCCCCTCGGGGCGTACGGATCGAGGCCTACGACACCGGTCGGGACGAGGAGGTCCGCGAGGCGCACAACACCGCTTTTCATGGCCACTTCGGGTCCACCGAACGCGACCCCGAGGAGTGGCGCGGTTACTTCACCGGTGCCCGGGCGTTCCGTCCGGACCTGTCCCTGCTTGCCGAAGCCGACGATCAGCAGGCGGCGATCGCCGGCTACCTGTTGACATATGTGTACGAGGTCGACGTGGTGGCCACCGGTCGGCGGGAGGTCTATGTCGGCCAGCTCGGCACGCTGCCGTCCTTCCGCGGGCGCGGCGTCGGATCGGCACTGTTGGCAACCGGCTTGGCGACCTGGTCCGCGGCCGGTCACCAGGACGCCTACCTCGGCGTGGATGCGGCCAATGAGACCGGGGCGCTCGGCCTCTACGAGCGGGCTGGTTTCACGGTCGACAAGCGTTCGACCAGTTGGGGCCGCATGCTTGCGGCCAGACCCTGAACCGGCGTATGGACTGATCGGCTCGTTTCGTCGGAGCCAGGTCCTACGGTCGGGGTTGTGGACGAGACCAGACAACTGGTCGAGCGGTTCTTCGCCGCGCTGGAGAGCCGGGACTGGGCAGGATTCGCCGAGGTCCTGCATCCCGACGTCGTCTACGAGATCCCGCAGAGCCGTGAACGGATCCGTGGCCGGGACCGGTACGTGCAGTTCAATCGAGAGTTCCCCGGCGATTGGCACCTGACCCCGACGTCCATCCTGGTCGACGCAGCGGCGGGCGTCGGCCGCTTTGACTGGCGGTTGGGCGAGGGCCCGATCGAGGAGGCGTTCGTGTTCTTCGGTGTCTCAGAGGGGCTGTTGGCCACGGTCACCGACTTCTGGCCGGAGCCCTACGAGCCGCCGCCGGGTCGCGAGCACCTCACCGAGCGCTGGTGAACGACTCCCATCCGGAAGCGATGTCGACGCTCGTCGTCGACATGGCCAATGTCGTCGGTTCGGTACCCGACGGCTGGTGGCGCGATCGGACCGGCGCCGCGGAGCGGCTGTTGTCCGGGTTGTCCGGGCTGGTGGCCCGTACCGTCACCGGGCCAGACGAGACGCCGGTCCGGATTGCCGGAATAGTCGCGGTTCTCGAGGGCCGAGCGAACCTGGCCGAGGACCCTCCGAGCAGAGCAGGCGGTGCTCTCGAGATCGTCCGGGCGGCGGGTTCGGGTGATGACACCGTCGTGCAGCTGGTCAAGGCCCGGGTGGCAGCCGGCGATCAGGTGCTGGTGGTGAGCGCCGATCGAGGACTGGGTGCGAGGTTGCCTGCGGCGGTGACGCGCACCGGTCCGAGCTGGCTCAACGACTTGCTTGGGCGAGGATGATTGGTTTGACACTCTCCAATACCGGTGAAAGCCTCGGCTGACCAAGGTCGTTGAGGCATTCACGACCCCGGACCGTCCTGAGGTGTCTACCGTGCTCAGATCTCCGCATAGGAAAGCAGTCCTCGCGCTGACTGCAGCGACCCTGATCCTGGCCGGGTGCGCCGAGGAGCAGGGGGGTGGCGACGAGGGGACCCCCGAGGAGACCGGCCCGGTCGTCATCGGGGCGGTGCTCGACATCACCGGTGCCGGTGCCAGCCTCGGCGTACCGGAGCGCGACACGCTCGAACTGCTCGCTGAGCAACTCAATGCCGATGGCGGGATCGACGGCCGCGAGGTCGAACTCATCATCGAGGACAATGCGTCCACAGAGGACGGTGCCGCCCGAGCGATCAACAAGCTGATCACCGAGGACCAGGTCGACATCATCCTGGGCGCCAGCAGGACCGGTCCGAGCCTGGCGATGCGGCCGGTCGCCGAGTCAGCCGAGATCCCGATGATCTCGCTGGCCGCCAACCAGGCCATCGTCGACGGATCGGAGTGGGTCTTCAAGACCGCCCAGAACGACTCCGTCGTGATCGAGAACATCGTCGCCGACGCTGCCGACAAGGGTTACAGCACACTCGGACTCGCCCGTGACGCCTCCGGATTCGGCGAGGGCGTGGAGGAGCTGTTCAACTCGATCGGCGAGGAGTTCGGGATCAGCGTCATCGCCACCGAAAGCTTCGCTCCAGACGCCACCGACTTCACCGCGCAGATGGTCAACATCCGTGATGCGGGCGCCGACGCCAACATCATCTGGGGC
>Ga0183260_10000599_pt1 | contig 30586 bp, 26 predicted proteins | sample AntDrymUQ4972206_2_FD_129768 | JGI IMG/M metagenome (GOLD analysis project Ga0183260, IMG submission 129768) | Polar desert sand microbial communities from Dry Valleys, Antarctica - metaG UQ497 (22.06) (version 2) (version 2) | ecosystem: Environmental > Terrestrial > Soil > Desert | place...
CATTGCCTACGGTCTGACGCGGCCATGGAGCGCCCCTCACCGATCGACGATGGTGGACTTCGGCTCGATCAGGGTGCTGGACGACAGCTACAACGCGAGCCCCGACTCGATGATCGCTGCGCTCGACCTCCTGGCAAGCTTCGAGACGGCAGATCGCCGGGTCGCGATCCTCGGGGAGATGCTTGAGCTGGGCGATGTCGCTCTTGCCGAGCATCGACGAGTCGAGGGCTACGCGCGACAGGCAGCCGATCTAGTGATTGCCCTGGGGCCCTACGAGTTCGCCGAAGATCGAGAGAATGTGATGCGGGACATCGGGCAACGCCTTCGGCCGGGTGACATCGTCCTCATCAAAGGCTCGCGCGGCGCGGCCATGGAGGAGTTCCTGCCGGTCCTCGAGGCGGCAGCGAAGCGCATGCCGGAGAGGGTCGCGTGAGCATCGCAGCGCCGCTCGTCCAGGCGATTCTTCTCGCCTTCGCGCTTGTCGTGATCCTGATGCCGCCATTCATCCTATTGCTGCGCCGGCTCGGGTTCGGCAAGCGCATCAGGGTCCACGGGCCCGGTTCGCACATGGTCAAGGAGGGGACGCCGTCTATGGGCGGCGTGCTGATGATTGCGGTCGTGGCCGGGTCCTCCGTGCTGTTCCACGTCATCGCCGGAGGCAACTTCCTGGGCCCGCAGACGATCGCCCCGCTTCTGACCCTGTTGGTCGTCGGCCTTCTGGGCGCGGCGGACGACTACTTGAATGCCACGACTGGCGAGGGCATCCGCATCCGCCAGAAGCTGCTCTGGCAGGTCGTCGTTGCCGGCGCCATCGCGTTCCAGATCCAGAGCACATACGCGATCACCGCGATCACCGTTCCGTTCGTGGGCGAGGTCCCCATCGCGCCCTGGGCGTATGTCCTCTTCGCCGGCTTCGCGATCGTGGCCACTACCAACGGAGTCAATTTCACCGACGGCCTGGACGGCCTCGCGGGCGGGACCCTCATCTTCGCGTTCGTCGCTTATCTGATCATCGCCCTGCTTGCCGGGCAGCAGAACCTCGCCATCCTGTGCGCGCTGCTGATCGGAACCCTGCTCGGCTTCCTGTGGTTCAACGTCCACCCGGCGCAGGTGTTCATGGGCGACTCGGGGGCACTCGCCATGGGGGCGACCCTGGCCGTAATCGGCCTGATCACCGGCCAGATCCTCCTCTTGCCGCTGATCGGGATCATCTTCGTGCTGGAGGTCGGATCGGACATCCTTCAGATAGCGAGTTTCAAGCTCACCGGCCGGCGCATCTTCCGGATGGCGCCGCTCCACCACCACTTCGAGCTCGCCGGCTGGGACGAAGAGAAGATCACCATGCGCTTCTGGATCGTTGGCGTGCTGGCTGCGCTGCTCGGGGTGACGTTCTTCTTCTCGACCTACGTGCCGGTTCGGTGATCATGGTGACCGAGATCCCGGCACCAATAAGCCTCGACCACCTGACCCTTGGTTCGTTCGCTGGTCGCCCCGTTGCCGTGCTCGGGCTGGCGCGCAGTGGAGTGGCCCTGGCACGATTCCTGGCGGACCAGGGCGCGCAGGTCACCGCTTATGACGCACGCCCGGAGGCCGAGCTGTCAGCCGAGGTGGTCAGGCTCGAGGGCCGGCCGATTAGGCTCATGCTCGGTCCCGACGTCGACCCCGCGACGATCCTCAGCGATCAGGCGCTGATCGCCACGTCGCCTTCGATCAGCAGCCGTTACCCGACGACCGAGCCGCGCCTGCGAGCGGCGCTGACTGAGATCGAAACCGCCGGGCAGGTGTCGGTGGTCAGCGAGATCGACCTTTTTCTGCGCCTGTCTCCGGCCACTACGGTTGGCGTCACCGGAACGAAGGGCAAAACGACCACGAGCTCGCTCATCGCGGCGGTGCTCGCTGAGGGCAGCGCGCCGACGATCCTCGGAGGCAACATCGGCGTTCCGCTCGTCGAGCGGCTGCCCGAGCTGACGCCCAGTCACCGGGTCGTAGTGGAGCTGTCAGAGTTGCAGCTGCCCACGATCTCACGTGGCACTGACGTGAGCGTCTACACCCACGTGACAAGCGACCATTTGGACCGGCACGGGACCGTCGCGGCCTACCGCGCGGCCAAGCGTCGGCTTGCGGAGCTCGCGCCCGCGGACGGTCGCCTGGTCCTGAATGCCGAGGACCCCGTCAGCTCGGCCTTTGCGACGGCCAGCGCCGCCCCTGCCGTCTTCTACCAGCGCACCCAGCCTCTCGTCGGTGGGGTCGGTGTCCGGGATAGCTGGATCGTTGCCGATAGCGTCGTCCGGCTCAGCAAGATTGGGGGTGGAACCGCCGCAACCGGACCGGGGGGCCGCGTCCTGCCGCTCGGCGAGATCCTCATACCCGGCGCACACAACACCAGCAACGTGCTCGCCGCGGTTGCGGTTGGCCTGCTCTTTGGCATCGCTCCCGACGCCATCCGGAGGGCCGCAACCGCGTTCACCGGCGTGGAGCATCGCCTCGAAGCCGTGGCGACCATCGACGGGGTCACGTTCGTGAACGACTCGCAGGGTACCCAGCCGGATGCGGTGATCGCGGCGCTGCGCAGCTTCGACCCGCCACTTGTCCTCATCTGTGGCGGACGGACGAAGAACGTGCCGCTCGACGACCTCGCGGTCGTCGTCGCGGAGAAAGCCACCGCGGCCGTGCTAATGGGTGAGACGGCCGCGGAGATGGCGGGCCTGTTTGCTCGCGCTGGTCTCTCACGCATCGAGCATGCGACCGATATGGTCGACGCAGTCCGGCGTGGTTACGCAATCGCGCGCGAATCTCGCCAGAACCGGACGAGCGCGACAGTCCTGCTCAGCCCCGCGGCGACCAGCTTCGACATGTTCGTCGACTATGCAGCGCGCGGCCAGGCGTTCAAGGATGCCGTCCGTCAGCTCCCACGGGAGAGCGCCACGTGAGCGCGGCCAGCAGAACGAAGGCCGGCGCGGTGCAGACGTTGCGCGGTCCGCAGCGGGAGCGCCACGAGCCGGACTACCTCCTACTCCTCAGCGTCGTCGCGCTGGCGTCGATCGGCATCCTGATGGTCTATTCGAGCTCCGGCATCAGCTCGCTCCTCGGCAGCACGCGCGACCCCTTTGCGGTCGCGGGGCCACAGGCGCTCTGGGCCGTCCTGGGCGCGATCGTGATGATCGTGTTCATGCGCATTGACTACCGTTATCTGCGCCTCGTGTCCGTCCCGGCGTACCTGTGTGCACTGGTGCTGCTGGTGCTGGTGTTGCTGCCGCCGATGGGCCCGTTGAAGCCGATCGAGGTGGCTGGCTCGGCGCGCTGGCTGGAGATCGGTCCGCTGCCCAGGATGCACCCGGCGGAGTTCGCCAAACTGGCGCTGGTGGTCTATCTGGCGCACTGGCTGACTCGCAAGGGGGCGCGGGCTGGTTCGTTCGTCGATGGGTTGGTGCCGTTCCTCTTGATTGCCGGACCCATCCTCGCCCTGGTGGTGCTCGAGCCCGACCTGGGTACGACAGGAGTTCTGACGCTCACCGCTTTCACGATGTTTTTCGTCGCCGGCGGCAGCCTCTGGCAGCTTGCGCTGTTGGTGCCCGTTGGCGCGGCGGCGGTGGCCTTCCTGGTCACCAACAGCACGTACCAGTTGGCGCGTGTCCAAGCCTTCCTCAATCCGTGGGCGGACGCACAGGGCATCGGCTTTCATACTGTCCAGGGACTTCTCGCGCTCGGTGCAGGAGGAGTACTGGGCACTGGCCTCGGCGAAAGTCGGCAGCCCGGTGCGATGTCCCTGCCGAACGCACAGAACGACTTCGTGTTCGGCGTCGTAGCGCAGGAGTTTGGTTTCGTCGGCGGGCTGGCGGTGATCGGCTTCTATCTCTTGTTCGCGTATCGGGGCCTTCGCATCGCGCTGGGCGCCCCGGATACCTTCGGTGCGTTGCTCGCCACCGGCATCACGGCTTGGCTGGCGCTCCAGGCCTTCATCAACATCGCGGTCGTCGTCGTATTGCTGCCCATCACCGGCATCACGCTGCCGTTCCTCTCGGCCGGCGGCTCGTCACTGCTGGTCTCGTTCGCCGCCGTCGGTATCCTGCTCTCGATCTCCCGCGAGACGCTTTCCCGAGGAACCTGGAACGATGCGGATCCTGATCGCCGCCGGTGGAACAGGCGGCCACGTGTACCCCGCGCTGGCCGTCGCGCGGTCCCTGCGCGAGCGGGCGCCTGACGCAGAGTTTCGCTGGCTGGGCGGGCGCAGAGGTCTCGAATCGACGATCGTTCCCGCCGAGGGCCTGCAATACGACAGCCTGCTGCTGCGCTCGCTGCGAACGGTCGATATGTCCGCGCACACCGTTCTCGACCCGCTGCGACTCGGCGCATCTGTCCCGCAGGTGGCCGCCTACCTGGCTCGCTGGCGCCCCGACGTCGTTTTCACGACTGGTGGCTACGTGGCCATCCCCGTCGTGACCGCTGCTGCGACGCTGCGTGTGCCCAGCCTGATGTGGGAAGGTAACCTCGTTCCCGGCCGAAGCGTTCGTGCCACGGCTCGGCTTGCCCGCGTCCTGGCGGTCAGCTTTGCTGAAACCTGCGCGCGGCTGCCCGGCCGCTGCTACGTCACGGGGACGCCCATTCGTTCGTTTGCCGGCCGTGATCGCGTGGCGGCGCGCGCGGCGCTGGGCATCGATGCGGAGATGCCGGTTCTGTTCGTGTTCGGCGGCTCCCAGTCGGTCCGCCGCCTGAACCGCGCTGTCGCCGAGGCACTGGCGCGGATCGTGGAGAGGGCGCAGGTGCTCCACATGACCGGGGAGACGGGCTATGCCGACGCGCTCAAGCGACGCGAGGCGCTCCCCGCGGAGCGACGTGCGCGCTACCGCCCGTACGCGTTCCTGCGCGCTGAGATGACGGACGCGCTCCTCGCGGCGGACCTGCTCGTCGGTCGGGCCGGCTCGTCCACGCTGGCAGAGGCCAGCGCGCTCGGCTTGCCCATGGTGGTCGTGCCCTACCCGCACGCCGCCGCCCATCAGATGGCCAATGCCCGCGCGCTGGCCGAGGCCGGCGCAGCGCGCATCGTCCCCGACGATCAATTTGACGCCCAGGCATTGATCGAGGCAGCGAAGCTGCTCCAGGACAGGCCCGCGCTCGACGCGATGTGCGCAGCGGCGCGTGACTTCGGCCGGCCCGGAGCGGCCGCCGCCGTCGCCGAACTCGCGCTCGCGCTTGCCGAGCGGACCGAGCTGCCGAGCGCAGCCTCGATCGAGCGCATTTCCCGGGCACCCGCGTGACCGAGGGGGCAACGACGGCGCAACGACCAGGCGAGCGCCTATCGGAGGAGGACCTCACCCGTTTCGGCACGGACATACAGCGGCGGATCGGCGTCAAGACGTCGCGCCATGAGCCGCTCTCGCGGTTCACGACGATGCGCGTTGGCGGACCAGCCGATCTGTTCGCCGAGATATACAACCTCTTCGAGCTGCGCGCGATCGTCCGCTTCGCACGCAGTCGCGGGCTGCCGCTCTTTATTCTCGGGCGCGGTTCCGACCTCGTCATCAGTGATGCGGGCGTCCGCGGACTGGTGGTCCACAACCGCGCCCAGCAGGTCCGTTTCGAGGGCACCCGACTGACGGCCGACTCGGGCCTGCCGATGGCCAAGGCGGCGACGATCTGTCGCGCCGAGGGCCTGTCTGGCCTCGAGTTCGGGCTGGCCATCCCGGGCACGGTTGGCGGTGCGGTGTGGGCGAACGCCGGCGCACACGAGTCGGACATCCGCGCCGTACTGGCGGAGGCGTCGGTCCTGGCGAGCGACGGTACAGAGCGGGCGCTCGATCCTGAGGGCCTCGGCCTTGCCTATCGCGACAGCACGCTCAAGCATGCCGAGGCCGGCGCACCTGACGTCGTCACCTGGGCGACTTTCGAGCTGACGCCAACGGAGTCGAACGAGATCGGCCGGCGCCTGGACGAGATCCGCCGCTGGCGCCAGGCTCACCAACCTTTGGGCATGCCCTCGGCTGGCAGCGTCTTCCGCAACCCGTCAGAGAGCCAGTCTGCCGGCGCCCTGATCGACGGGCTGGGGCTGAAGGGGTTGCGTATCGGTGGCGCGATCGTGAGCGAGAAGCACGCCAACTTCATCGTCAACGACCAGAACGGAACAGCGACGGATGTCCGCACGCTGGGCGAGCTCATCAGGGAACGTGTGCGTCGCGAAACGGGCTTCGAGCTCGTCTTCGAGATCATGTTCGCCGGAGACTGGTCGGGCTGGGAGCCCAGCGCATGAACAGCATGTCAATCGCAGTCATCATCGGCGGTTTATCGGCCGAGCACGATGTCTCGCTCGTCTCCGGACGGGCAATCGCGGCTTCATTAGTGGAACGCGGACATGCGGTCCAGGGCTGGTTGATTGATCTGCAGGGCGAGTGGTGGCAGCTGCCGGCCCGCGCCATGGACAAGGACCTCGCCCAAACCGCTTACGACGACCCAGCCGCGCTCGGTGGAAAGGGCCCACTGAAAGCCGCGGCCGCGCTCGACGGACTCGCCGCGCAGAACCCGACGCCCGCCGTGTTCATCGCCCTCCATGGGCCGTTCGGCGAGGACGGGACTGCCCAGGCGCTGTGTGAGTCGGCCGGGCTGGTCTATACCGGAGCGGGCGTCGCGGCTTCGGCGATCGGCATGGACAAGGCGATCTTCAAGCGTTTGGCTGGGGCACTCGGCATGCCCGTCGTGCCATGGGTCGAGGTCTCCGCGGCCGAATGGGGGTGGGATCCCATTGCCGCGCAACGTCGGATGGTCGAGTTCGCCGAGTCGCTGCCCGACCCCCGGCTGGTGGTCAAGCCGACTCGTCTGGGCTCGTCGGTCGGAATCTCGCTGGTCCACAAGCCGGCTGACCCCGAGTACCTCGGCGGAGCCATGACAGACGCGTTCAGCTACGGCGACTCGATCATCGTGGAGGCGTACCTCGATCACGCGCGCGAGCTCGAGCTGAGCGTCCTCGGCAACTCCGAGCAGGACCTCGAGAGTTACGGCCCCGGCGAGATATTTCCCGGCCGCGAGTTCTACGACTATGTTGCCAAGTATCGCGACGGAGTCTCGACGACGAGCGATCATCCGGAGGTCGAGTCGGAGCTTCGCGCGAAAGTGCACGACATCGGACGGCGGGCGTACCTGTCCATCGGTGCCACTGGTTTTGCGCGCGTTGACTTCCTGGTAGACAAGAGCGGCACGCTGTACTTGAACGAGATCAACACGATCCCCGGGTTCACCCCGATCAGCCTCTTTCCGGTGCTCTGCCGCGAGGGTGGCTACGACTTCGGTTCGATCTCGGAGAAGATCGTCGAGCTGGCACTCTCACGAGCCGCCGCCCGGCCGAGCCGCACCCTTACCCGCGCTGACCTTCCCTAGCGGTGCGGCTACCGACACGACAGCCGACTGCCGGCGGTCGAAGCCGCCGCCCGGCACCGCGGCGTCGTGGAGCCCCGGCGCTCATCAATCGCTGGCGGCTCCTGGGCTTTGTCCTGGCCATCGCCAGCGCGGCGGGGATCAACTGGCTGCTGACCAGCCATTCGTTCGATCTTGAGCCGACCGACGTTGAGGTCAGCAGCCTCGTCTACACACAGCCCGAGGCCATCCGGGAGGCGATCGCCCTGCCTGCAGGTGCGCGGCCGAACCTGTTCCGCATTGATACACGGACCATGCGTCGCGCGCTCGAGGCGCTGCCGGCCGTGGCGCACGCCGACGTGTACGTGACGCTCCCGCATCGACTCGTCGTCGGCGTGACCGAGCGAACGCCAACCTTCGTGCTCACCACGCTGGCGGGTGCGTTCATCCTGGACGTGGACGGCTTTGTGCTTGACGAGCTGCTTCCGGGGGATGCAACTGGCGTCTCCCTCCCCAACGTGACGGATTTCAGAGAGCAGTTCTCACCTGATATCGAGGTGGGCGGCCGGCTCGACGCCGTGTCACTTGATGCGACGCTTCGGTTGGCCGCGATTACGCCGGCGCTGATCGGCACCGCGTATGACACCTTGTCTCTGTCTGTCGACGATGGCGATGGGTACGTGCTCAGCGCTGAGCCGGACGGCTGGCGAGCGGTCTTCGGCCACTACACGCCGAGCCTGCGGCCGGTCGACCTGATCGACCGCCAGGTCCAGTGCCTGCGGTCGCGCATCGAGGCGGGAGAGCTGGCCGTCGCGGTCATCTACCTCGCCACCCTCGATGACCGATGCGGCACCTTCCTTCCGGACGGGACACCAGTCGAGTCGGCATCTCCATCCCCGCCCGCTTAGGCGAGAATGTAGCAAGCAACGACCCGCAACCCGCCGGAACGGCGGGACGCGGTCGCTTTGCGCGCAGCCGGCGCTGTAGGCGCCTCGGCGGAGGAAAAGCTTAGGCAGTGGAACGTGAAGCAGTGCTCGTGGCGCTCGATGTCGGGACCAGCAAGGTCGTGGCGCTCATCGGCGAGGTTACGCGCGAGACCGGGGTGACGGTCATCGGCAAAGGGTCGCTTGCCTCATCCGGGCTCAAGAAGGGCGTCGTCATCAACATCGACCAGACCGTCGGCTCGATCAGCGCCGCTCGCGAGGCTGCCGAGCGCCTGTCGGGCTACCGGATCGAGTCGGCCATCGTGGCCGTGGGTGGCAACCACGTCGAGAGCCAGAACTCGCGCGGCGCGGTCGCAGTCAGCGGTGCCAAGCGGGAGGTGACTCGTGAGGACGTCGAGCGTGCCACGGAAGTCGCCCGCGCTGTCAGCATCCCGTCGAATCGAGAGGTGCTCCACGTCCTTCCGCGCGGCTTCGTGGTCGACGGCCAGGAAGGCGTGAAGGATCCCCTCGGCATGAGCGCCATCCGGCTCGAGGTCGAGACGCACATCGTCCATGCCAGTGCGACCGCAGTTCAGAATCTGACGAAGTGCGTCCAACGTGCCGACATCCGCATCGACGAGCTCGTCGCATCGTCGCTGGCGTCGGGTGACGCGGTGCTGACGGAGACGGAGCGTGAACTAGGGGTGGCCGTCGCGGACTTCGGCGCCGGGACTATCGATCTGGCCCTGTTCATGGACGGCTCGCCCCTCCATACGGCGGTGCTGCCGCTCGGCGGCAACAACGTCACCAACGACGTGGCCATCGGACTGAAGACGAGCCTCACCGCGGCCGAGGACCTGAAGATCCGATACGGAACCGCCGATCCATCGTCGATCGACACGGACGAGCAGGTCGACGTCCAGGGCATCGGCGAAGGCGACGCATGGACCGCTTCACGCCTCGAGCTCGCGGAGATCATCGAGGCGCGGATGCGCGAGGTGTTCGAGAAGATCGGCGACGAGATCGAGCGGGCCGGATACAAGGGAATGCTTCCCGCCGGCACCGTGCTCACCGGAGGCGCGTCACAGCTGGCCGGGAGCGCCAGGCTGGGGCGGGAGGTCCTCCAGGCGCCCGTTCGGGTTGCCGGTCCGTCGGGCGTCGAAGGGCTCACCGACCATCTGCTGACCCCGGCGTTCAGCACATCGCTCGGGCTGCTGATGTGGGGCGCTCGGTCCGTCCAGGGCTACGAGACATCGCGGTATGACTCCGGACCGACCCCGGGCATGCTCAACCGTATGCGCGACTGGGCGCGCGGCCTTTTTCCCTAGGCGAAGCGCGTCCCCAAGTCCTCATGAAGCGTGCGGAGCTCACACTCCATACCGGAGCGCGCCGTGGCCTGTTCGACCTGACCGCCGACTGCGCCGCGTTCGTGGCCGCCGAGTCCGACGGACTACTCAACGTATTCGTGCCGCACGCCACGGCGGGGGTTGTGGTCATGGAGTTGGGTGCCGGGTCCGACGTCGACCTGATGAAGACTATCGACACACTGTTGCCGCGCGACGACCGCTGGCGCCACGTCCACGGCTCGCCCGGTCACGGCGCCGATCACGTTCTGCCACTGCTCGTCCCGCCTTCGGTGGTGGTGCCAGTTGTCAACGGCCAGCTCGATCTCGGCACTTGGCAATCGATTGCACTGCTCGACCCGAACCCTGACAACGCCACGAGGCGGGTCAAGCTCAGCTTCGTGCCCGGCTGACGTTGACGGGCCTCGGTGCGGCGGGTGCCGGGATAGGTGTTGACGATCGCCGCCGTCTATCCACAACTCCTCCACAATCGGGGGTGAAAGCGCAACCGAAACGGCCCCGGTGGAACCAAAGTCGGTGCCTCGGTCGGCGGACGAAGGCCTATACTCGGGCGCAATTCGAATCGGTTCCCCGGCGGTTGCGCCCTCGCCGGCCCGGTGGCTGGTTTTAGACCTTTGGTGGAGGGGTTAGTGATGCCGTTGCGGTCGGACTCGGAGAACTTCGCACTCATCCGGGTGATCGGGGTCGGAGGCGGCGGGAGCAACGCCGTCAACCGGATGATCCGCGCCGAGTTGATGGGCGTCGAATTCATCTCCGTCAACACCGACGCGCAGGCACTGCTCCAGTCCGACGCGCCGCACAAGATCCGCATCGGCGACAAGATCACGCGTGGTCTCGGCGCGGGTGGGGACCCCGGCATCGGCCAGCGCGCGGCTGAGGAGGACGCCGAGAAGATCTTCGAGGCGCTCAAGGACTCTGACATGGTCTTCATCACCGCGGGCATGGGTGGCGGCACTGGATCCGGCGCGGCGCCGGTCATCGCCGAAGTGGCCCGTGATCTCGGCGCGCTGACGATCGGCGTGGTCACCAAGCCGTTCAGCTTCGAGGGCGCGCGACGGCGCTTGAACGCAGAGAAGGCGAGCGAGGCGCTGCGCGACAAGGTCGACACCCTCATCACGATCCCCAACGATCGGCTCAAGGATGTTGTCCAGAAGGAGACCTCCATTGTCGATGCCTTCCGGGTTGTCGATGACGTGCTGCGCCAGGGCGTCCAGGGGATCAGCGACCTGATCACGGTGCCAGGTCTGATCAACCTCGACTTCGCCGATGTGCGAACAGTCATGAAAGACGCCGGATCGGCACTGATGGGCATCGGCCGCGCCAGCGGCGAAGGACGTGCCACAGCGGCCGCCAGGGAGGCGATCGCCAGCCCGCTGCTCGAGGTCAACATCAGCGGCGCGCAAGGCGTGCTGTTCAACATCACCGGTGGCCCCAGTCTCAGCCTGTTCGAGGTGGATGAGGCGGCGGAGGTAATCCGGGAGACGGCCGATCCCGAGGCGAACATCATCTTCGGCACGGTCATCGACGAGCGGATGGGCGACGAGATTTCGATCACGGTCATCGCGACCGGCTTCGATGCCTCCCGCAAGCGCGAGGTCACCCGAACGCACACCCAGCTACCGGTCGAGGTGGCCAGTGGGCTGCGTGTGGCGCGCGAGCGCGAGCAGGTACGCGAGACGGAGCTGGATCCGCGTCGGCCGACGGCCATCCCGGTCACACCGGAGAGCGACGGCCTGCCCGCCGCAGCCATCGCCCAGGCGCGCAACAATGACCGGATGGAGCCGCGACGCGGTCCACAGGCCGAGCTCGAGGATCTGGACATCCCCGCGTTCCTCCGCCGGCACCGCTGACCGACCGCCCGACCGACCAACCTGCGCGCGCCGAGGTCGACGCGCTTCGCGTCACTCACGAGGCGGTCCAGGAGCGAATCCGCGCCGCGGCAGAGCGCGCCGGTCGCGACCCAACCGACATAGCGCTCGTCGCTGTCTCGAAATCGGTTCCGGTTGCTCGCCTGCGCGCGGCCCTGGCCGCGGGCATCTCGACGTTCGGCGAGAACCGCGTGCAGGAGGCGGAGGCGAAGATGCCCGAGGTGGCGAGCGCGATTTGGCACATGGTCGGCCACCTCCAATCGAATAAGGCCGCGCGAGCAGTCAGCCTCTTCGAAGTCATCCAGTCGGTCGATTCGGGCGAGCTCGCGCGCCGTCTCGGCGCGCTGGCGCGCGACGCGCGCGACGGCCGGCCCCTCCCCGTGTACCTCCAGGTCAACGTTGACCTGGACCCTGGCAAGGCCGGCTTCAACGCCGAAAGCCTGGAGCAGGCGCTGCCCGCGCTCGCCGCTGGCAGAGGGCTGGAGATCCGGGGGTTGATGACGGTCGGCCGCCTTGTCGACCATCCTGAAGACGCCCGACCGACCTTTCGGAGCCTGCGCGAGCTGAGCTCCCGCCTGCGGAGGTTGGAGCCTCGATTAGGCGCCGGCCTGTCGATGGGCATGAGCGACGACTTCGAGGTCGCGGTGGAGGAGGGGGCAACCGTGGTTCGCATAGGCCGCGCACTGTTCGGAACCCGCATCGGGCGCTGAGCGCGACCCCGGGGGCCAAGATCCGCGACCGGTCTCCGCTCTTCGCTTGCACATACACTCCGGCGGTGGATGTCTCCACCTTCCTCCGCGTCTTCGTTCAGCTTCTGGTCACGGTCCTGTTCTTCGTTGTCACCGCCAGGATCCTGATCAGCTGGATCAACCCCCGGTTTGAAGGTCCTGTAGCGCGTTTCCTGTACGAGACCACCGAGCCGCTCCTGGCACCGATCAGGCGCGTCCTTCCGCGGGTCGGGATGATCGACCTATCACCTATGGTCCTTGGGATGGTGTTGTTGGTACTGATGCGCGTCCTGCTCCTCCGCTGAGTGACACGAGTCGGTTTGTGTTCCTGACCCTGGATGGCGCGATCAGACCCGCGGGCGGATAATGCCGCAGTCCGATCGGATCCCAGGGGCGATTGGCTCAGTGGTTAGAGCACGCGGTTCACATCCGCGGGGTCACTGGTTCGAATCCAGTATCGCCCACCAACCTTCACGGTCCCGTAGTTGCGCGCGCATGATTCGCGAGTCGACCAGCAGCCGCAAGCCGGAGGCGCGCGCGTGACCGTCAGCAATCCGTTCCGAACCCATCGCCACCCGGTGAACGTGGCCATCCACGACGAGGCCAATGCCGGCGATCGCATGGCCGACCGGGTAATGGCCTTCCTGGGCAGCTGGCGGTTCCTGGTCATTCAGACGGTGATCGTCGTTCTATGGATCGGAGCCAACCTGTGGCTGCTTGCCCAGCCCTTCGATCCCTACCCGTTCATTTTGCTCAACCTCGCCTTCTCGACACAGGCGGCCTATGCCGCGCCGCTCATCCTCCTCGCTGGAAACCGGCAGCAGCTGCGTGATCGCCTGACCCTTGAGCACACCGCCGAAGAGGCCGACATTGGAGAGAAGCAGAACGAGGAGCTCCTGCTCGGCAATCGGCGCATCCTCGACCAGCTAGAAGGGCTCGAGCAGCGCATCCTCCAGCTCGAACAGAACATCCTGACCGCACTGCGCGAGGAGCCGAAGTACTGACGCTTTTCGGCGGCCGCCGCGCCCGAGCCGTTCTGGCGGCCATCGCGTTGGCGGCCACGATCGCTCCTGCGACAGGCCGCGCCGCTGACGTTGCCGATGTCAGCAGCCTGGCGTTGAGTGCCACGTACTCCGTGGAGGCCACGTTCGGCTGGGAGGACCGCCAGGCGAGCATCCACACCACGGCCGTGGTGACGAATACGGCACGTTGGCCCGTGTCTGCTGTGGCATTCAACCTGGCCACCCTACGGACTGGCCACGCTGAGGTTGGCGAAGTGACCGCCGACGGCGCGCCTGCTGAGCGTTTAGTAGACGATCAGACGATCGTCGTGCCGCTGGCGTCGGTACTCGGCCCTGGCGATACCACCACAATTGCGATCGGGTATACGGCGCGGTTCGCGGCCAGCTCTTCGGCGAATTCCGACACGTGGGCCTTCGCTCGCATCGACGAGGTCCTGACCGCGTATCGCTGGATCCCCTGGCTCTCGCGCTCAACGCCGTTCGATCGGCCCAATGTAGGTGACCCCTTCGTCACCGCCAGCAGCCCTCACGTGGCCGTGTCGATCACTACCGACCGCGAGATCACGTTCGCCGCCACCGGCCAACGAGTGGGTGGGAGCGGCCTCACCCAGGCCTTCGAGGCCACCGACGTGCGCGACTTCAACCTCGCGGCGAGCCCTACCTACCGAACCCGGTCGGTGAATGTCGCGGGCGCCACGGTCACCTTCTTCTATCGCACGTTGCCGGCCGATTCCGTGCTCGATACTGCGGCCCGCGCGATGCGCGACTACGCCACGAAGATCGGGCCGTACCCGCACGCGCAACTGACAATCGCCGAGATCGGTCCGTGGTCGCCGTTCGAATCACCCGCCCATTTCTGGTTGCCCGACAACGCCCCCATGCGTCTGCTGCCATGGATGGTCGCCCACGAGGTAGCGCACCAGTGGTTCTACTCGGCAGTCGGCAACGACCAGGCTCGTGAACCGTTCGCCGACGAGGCAGTGTCGGATCTCATGGCCCGCAGCCTGATATCGCGCTTTGTAAGCTCGCCATGCCCGGTCGGTCGGCTCGACCATTCGATCTACGACATCGGCGAGTGTTACCCGTGGGTGATCTACGTCCAGGGCGTCGCGTGGCTCCGCGAATTGCGCGATCAGATAGGTGGTGACGCCTTCTGGGGTGCATTGGCGCGCTACTACGAAGCTCATGTTGGCGGGCTCGGCGGCACCCACGAGGTGCTCGCCGCGCTCGCCTCCGTGGCTGGCCAGGACGCAGTCGACTACCGCCGTTTCCCGCACCTATATCCGCCGCGAGTCATCTCCTTGCCATTCGGGCCAAACCTGCTCTGAGTTCTTGCGACTGCCCGGGCGGCGGCAGCGAGTTTGGCTTCTCGGTTCCTCTGACTGTCGAGCGCTGAGGACTCGCGGAGTTCTCGCGAGCGACTAGGCCGCCGGGCCGGCCAGCCTGCGAAGCACGGCTGGCAGGATCCCGCCCTGGCGGTAGTAGTAGAGCTCGATCGGTCCGTCCAGGCGGCAGATGACGTCGATCATCCGCTCACGCGCGTCGTCGCGGACCCGCAACTTGACCCGCTGACGTTGGGTCAGGCCGCTCGACAGGCCGGCGACGTCGTACTGCTCGCGTCCCGTGAGGCCCAACGTCTGGGCGTTCTGCCCCGGCATGAACTGGAGCGGCATGACGCCCATCCCCACCAGGTTTGCGCGGTGGATGCGCTCGTAGCTCTCGGCCAGGACGGCGCGCACACCGAGCAGCGAGGTGCCCTTGGCGGCCCAATCGCGCGAAGAGCCGCTGCCATATTCGCGGCCGGCAATGACGATGAGCGGCACGCCTTCGGCCGCGTATCGCAGCGCGGCATCGTAGATGAACATCTCGTCCCCTGATGGCTGGTGCGTGGTGTACGGCCCTTCCTTCTCAGTCAGGGCGTTGCGCAGCCGGATGTTGCCGAATGTGCCACGCATCATCACGTCGTGGTGGCCGCGTCTGGCGCCGTAGCTGTTGAAATCGGTCGGCGTCACGCCATGTTCCTGTAGCCACTGGCCGGCCGGGCTCCACGCTGGAATCGTCCCGGCCGGTGAGATGTGGTCGGTGGTCACCGAGTCTCCAAGCAGGGCCAACACGCGTGCGCCCTCGATGTCGTTCAGAGGAGCGGGCTCGCGCCCGATGCCATCGAGGAACGGCGGCCGGGCGACATAGGTCGAGGATGGGTCCCACGCATACCGACTCGTCCCAATCGGGACCGGCAATCCGCGCCAGCGCTCGTCGCCGTCGAAGACGGAGGCATAGATGCGCCGGAAGATGTCGGGCGAGACGGACGAGGCGATCGTCTGCTTGATTTCCTCGGCAGTCGGCCAGACGTCGGCCAGTAAGACCGGCTGTCCGTCGCGGTCGTTGCCGAGGGGCTCCGACAACAAATCGATCTCGACCGTGCCAGCCAGCGCGAAGGCGACGACCAGCGGCGGCGAGGCAAGGTAGCTCGCGCGCGCAAGTGGATGGATGCGACCCTCAAAGTTGCGGTTGCCAGAAAGAACTGCGCTGACCACGAGGTCGTTGTGCTCGATTGCCTCGGCCACGGGCGCGTCGAGCGGACCGCTGTTGCCGATACACGTGGTGCAGCCGTACCCGACGATGCCGAAGCCGAGCTGCTCGAGCGAGTCCAGCAGGCCGGCGCGGGTCAGGTATTCGGTCACAGCGCGCGATCCGGGCGCCATGCTCGTCTTGACCGTCGGGCTCACTGTCAGGCCCCGTGCGATCGCGTTTCGGGCGAGCAGGCCGGCGCCGATCATCACCGTCGGGTTGCTCGTGTTGGTGCAGCTGGTGATCGCGGCAATGGCCACGGACCCGTGGTCAATCGTCGCCGACTGACCGGCGGCCTCGACCGTGACCGGGTTGCGCTCGGACACCTTCGGGTAGGCGTCGCGGAAGTTGTCGCGCAGCCCGGACAGGTTCACCTTGTCCTGCGGACGTCGCGGGCCGGCAACCGTCGGCTCGACGGTCGACAGGTCCAGCTCGAGCAGTTCGTCGAAGTCCGGTCCGCGGCCCGGCTCGCGCCAGAACCCGTTCTCCTTCGCGTACCGCTCGACGAGCTGTAGGAGAGACTCATCCCTGCCCGTCTGGCGCAGGTAGGCGAGCGTCTCGTCATCGATCGGGAAGAGTGCGGCCGTCGCGCCGTATTCGGGCGACATGTTCGAGATCGTGGCCCGGTCGGCGAGCGCCAGGGAGGACAGCCCATCGCCGGCGAACTCGACGAATGAGCCCACCACCCCGTGCGAACGGAGCATGTGGCTGATCACCAGCACCAGGTCAGTTGCCGTGCTTCCCTTGGGCAGGTCGCCCAGGAAGCGGACGCCGACCACGCGTGGCATGGGCTGGTAGAGCGGTTGGCCAAGCAGGACGGCCTCGGCCTCGATGCCGCCGACGCCGTAGCCGAGGACACCCAGTCCGTTGACCATTGTCGTGTGCGAGTCGGTCCCGACGAGGGTGTCGGGGAATGCGACTGCGGTGCCGTCGTCGTCCTCGCGCGCGACGACCACCTGGGCGAGGTATTCGAGGTTGACCTGGTGGACGATGCCGGTGCCCGGCGGCACCACGCGCAGCCCGTTGAACGCCGACTGAGCCCAGCGCAACAGCTGGTACCGCTCCGTGTTGCGCTCGTACTCGCGGTCGACGTTGAAGGCGAAGGCGTCAGCCGTCCGGTTGCGGTCGACCTGGACGGAATGGTCGATCACGAGATCAGCCGGCACGAGCGGCTCGATCCGCGCCGGATCGCCGCCGATGTCGGCCATCGCGTCGCGCATGGCGGCGAGATCCACGATTGCCGGGACGCCGGTGAAGTCCTGGAGCAACACTCGCGCCGGGAGGAATGCAACCTCTGCCTCGATCGCCGCTCGTGGTTGCCAAGACGCGAGCGCGCGCGCCTCTTCCTCTCGCACAACGCCGCGACCCGCGTTGCGGAGGACGTTCTCCATCAGGATCTTGACCGTCATCGGGGCGCGCGCGAGATCGCCAAGGCCGCTTCGATCGAGCCGGTAGTAGCTGTACCTGCGGTCGCCCGCGGACAACTCTGCGCGCGCAGAAAAAGGGTCAGGGATGGGGGTTGAGCGTTTCATCGGGCGTCAGGCCTCCTCTGTCCCGCAAACGAAGGCGGGGCTGAGCGGCACCTGACGGGAGTGCCCGCCGCGGGTCGCGCTTGTTCGACTTGGGAAGTATACGCCTCGCCGATTCCCGACAATGAGCGGGTGCACGACCTCGAGGGCGCCCCGGGCGCACCGCATCCGCACGCGAAGATGGCAGCCGAGGACGACGGCCGCCCACGGCTGGCCTTTATCGGCGCGGGCAGGGTTGGCGATGCGCTGGCGGTTGCGTTCGCGCGCGCCGGCTGGCGGGTGACCGCGGTGGCGAGCCGCGACGAAGGGCGCCGCGCCAGGTTCGCGGCACTGGTCCCCGGCGCACGCGCCTTCGCCGAGCCACAGGCCGTTCTGGATGACGCGGACCTCGTGTTCCTGACCGTGCCTGACGACGCCATTGCCGGCGTCGCGGCTTCGCTCCACCTGTACAGCGGCCAGGGGCTGGTCCATACGAGCGGCGCTCTGCCGGCGTCGGTCCTATCTGTGGCGATGGCCGCTGGGACCAGCGCCGGTGGCTTCCATCCGCTCGTCGCGTTTGCCGACCACGACCAGGCCCTGGTTGATCTGGCCGGGTCGACCGTGGCCGTGGAGGGCGACGAGTCACTGCTGCCCCTGCTGGCCGAGCTCGCCGAATCCATCGGGGCGCGGCCGGTGACGCTGCCCGAAGGTGGCAAGACCGCGTACCACGCGGCGGCGATGATGGCCGCCGGCGGGCTGGTCGGGCTGCTCGATGCGATCGCCTCGGTCGCCCAGGCGGCCGGGTTGGACGAACGCATGGCGATCGCGGTCTATGCGCCCCTAGCACGCCAGGCGCTGGCCAACGCCGAGCGGATGGGCATCGATGGCGCGCTCACCGGGCCACTGCTGCGTGGCGACATCGGCACGCTGCGCGGCCATCTCGAGGCGCTGGCCCAACACGCGCCGAGCGCTGTCGCGCTGTACGTCGAGGTGGCCCGTCGGGAGGTCGCAATCGCCCGGCGCCGGGGGGAGCTGACGGAAGACCACGCCGCGCAGATCGAGCGCCTGCTGGCGGCTGCCAATCGCTGACGCGGCGTGGTTGCGGCAGGAGCCACCCGTTGCGGCGAAAACGCGAGCCGCTACCATTCGGATCGATGCGCATCAGCCAGGCCGCCATCCGGGGCGACCGCCCCACCACCCGTTTCGCGGCGCCGGTCTGCCGCCCTCGCGACCGGCAATTCGGCCTGCGACGCACGACGCCCGCCCGCCTGGCACAGGCTCCCACTGACACACTCGTCGCGACTCCGATGGTCGCTATTCGTCGCGCCGCCCGCGGACACCTGGGCCTCGGCGGTAACGGCGGCCGGGCGGTTCGGCCCTCGACTGCTGCCAGCCTTCGCATGACGCGCCGAAACCGCGCGATCACCTGGTCGCAGGCCCCCGACAGCGCTCCGAACCGGACGCGGCCGCGCAGCGCGACTCCGTGGCGCGGCTGAACAAGCAGGCTCGTCGGAAGCGACCTCCGTGGGCGCGGACAGGCCGCGCAACATCGTGCGGTGGCGTTGTGTTCCGGCAGACCGACGCGGGTCTCGAGATTTGTCTGGGAAAGCGGCAGAAGGAACGTGACGGAGCAAGCTGGACGCTCCCCAAGGGCACGCCATCCGAAAGGGAGACGGTCGAGCAGACCGCACTGCGCGAGGTGACTGAAGAGACCGGGCTTGAGGTGCGCATCTCCGCGCCGGTCGGCGCGATCGAGTACTTCTTCACCCAGCAGGGCACGCGCATTCACAAGACCGTTCACTTCTTTCTGATGGAGGCGACCGGTGGCAGCCTCGATCAGCACGACCATGAGTTCGACGAGGTGCGCTGGGTGCCTATCGAGGAGGCTCGCAGCCTGCTCAGTTATCCGACCGAGCGCCAAGTGGTTGAAGAAGCGCTTTCCGTCGCCGGCGTGGCCGAGTGAGCTCGACCGAAATGGCGAGCAGCATGGCGACCGAGACCGCCACTGAACTCCAGCGCACGGCGCTGGTCGAACGCCATCGCTCCCTCGGCGCTCGGTTGATTGATTTTGCCGGCTGGGAGATGCCCGTCCAATACTCGAGCATCCTTGACGAGCACCGCGCCGTCCGCGAGCGGATCGGCCTGTTCGACCTGTCGCACATGGGTGAGGTCTGGGTGAGTGGCCCGGGCGCGGCAGCAGGCCTGGCGAATGCGCTGGTGAGCGATCCGGGCCGCCTTGTTCCCGGTCGGGCGCACTACAGCATGATCTGCGCCGAAGACGGCGGGATCATCGACGATCTGATCGTCTACCGCATCGCCGACGAGCGTTTCATGGTCGTCCCCAACGCGTCCAATCGCGACGAGGTTGCGCGGCACCTCCAGGCCCGGCTCCTCGGCTATGAGGCCGCGATGGACGACGCCTCCCTGCGAACTTCACTGGTCGCCGTGCAGGGTCCACGCGCCGCCGAGCTGCTGGCGCCGCTGACCGATGTGGACGTCACGAGTCTCCGCTACTACGCAATCGCGGAAGGCCATGCCGTTGGCGAGCCTGCTTTCATCGCTCGGACCGGGTACACGGGTGAGGACGGTTTCGAGCTTTTCGTCGACTGGGACGCCGCTCTGCCCATCTGGGATCGACTGCTCCGCGACGGCGAACGGATGGGCATCATGGCCTGCGGCCTGGGCGCTCGGGACACGCTTCGGCTCGAGGCGGGTATGCCGCTGTACGGCAACGAGCTCGACCGCGAGACGAACCCATACGAGGCCGGTTTGGGCCGCGTCGTCAAGCTGGATAAGACGAATGACTTTGTCGGGCGCGCCGCCCTGGAGCGCGTCGCCCAGAACGGGCCCGCGAAGCAGCTCGTCGGCATGGTCGTCCGCGGCCGGGGCATCGCCAGGCACGGCTACCCGATCCATCTGCCAGCAGACGCCGCAACGGCCGGCGCGGTGACCAGTGGCGCGCCATCGCCGACGCTCGGGATGCCCATCGCGATGGGTTACCTGCCGCCCGCCTCGGCCGCTGTCGGTACCATGGTCGAAGTTTCCATTCGCGCCTCGCGTGTCGACGCAGAGGTGGTGCCGCTACCTTTCTACAAGCGCGCCGCGTAGAACCGCCGTCCGCATCCGCGTCGAGAGGAGAACGTCAGCGTGCAGGTGCCCGAGGACCTTCGCTACACGCCCGACCACGAGTGGCTTCGGATCGAGGCAGACGAAGCGGTCGTGGGCATCACCGAATACGCGGCCACCGAGCTCGGCGACGTCGTCTTCGTGGAGCTACCGGCCCCTGGTATGGCGCTCGAGCCGGCGCAGTCGTTCGGCGTGATCGAGTCGGTCAAGACGGCGTCCGACCTGTACAGCCCCGCCGCCGGCGAGATCCTGACAGTCAACACGGCTCTTGCCGACAAGCCAGAGCTGGTCAATGAGGACCCGTACGGCGATGGCTGGATGATCCGGATGCGGCTGTCCGACCCGGACGGCGTTTCAGCCTCGAGCGAGCGGCTCATGGACGCCGCGGCCTATCGGTCGTTGATCGAGGCCGGCTGATACCTCCGAGCACGAAGCATTTTGAACACCAGCCGATCGACCACGGGGACCAACTGATCGCGTGACATACGGGCCGCATACTTCCGCCGACCGCCAGCACATGCTCGATGCCCTGGGCATCGCTTCGATCGATGCGCTGTTCGCCGACATCCCGGCGCAAGTGCGCGCACGCGGCCTGGACCTGCCGCCGCCAGAGGACGAGCTTTCGCTGGCCCGAAGGATGGAGACGCTCGCCGGGCGCAACCGGGTGGGCCCGGCCAGCTTCCTGGGCGCGGGCGCATATCGCCACCACATCCCGCCGACGGTCGACCAGATCCTGAGCCGCGGCGAGTTCTATACCTCCTATACGCCCTACCAGCCGGAGATCAGTCAGGGCACGCTCCAGACGATCTACGAGTACCAATCAGTGATCGCGGAGTTGACCGGCCTGGACGTTGTCTCTGCCTCGCACTACGACGGTGGCGCGGCGACCGCGGAAGCGGCGCTGATGACCGTCCGGCAGACGCGCCGCGATCGGGTCCTGGTCAGCCGTGCGATTCACCGCCATTTCCTCGACACCACGACGACATATTTCGAGGGCGGCCGACTGACCCTCGAGGAGCTGCCCACACTGGCCGACGGGACAACCAACCTGGAGGCGCTCGAGCGTGAGCTGGCCGACACTGCCCGCCCTGTCGCTGGCGTCCTGATCGGACAGCCCAACGCCTTCGGCATCCTGGAGCCGATGGCCGAGGCCGGGCGCCTCGCCCACGCGGCGGGGGCGCTGTTCGTTGCTGTCGTCGAGCCCATCTCGCTGGCGGTCCTCGCATCACCGGCTGAGTACGACGCGGACATAGCCGTCGGCGAGGGCCAGCCACTTGGCATCGCGCTCCAGTATGGCGGGCCGTACCTCGGGATCCTGGCTGCGAAGGCAGACCTGGTCCGCCAGGTTCCTGGACGGTTGGTCGGCCGCACCACCGACATCGAGGGTCGCCGCGCGTTCGTGATGACGCTGCGCGCGCGCGAGCAGGACATTCGACGCGACAAGGCCGCCAGCAACATCTGCACCAACCAGGCGCTGTGCGCATTGGCGGCGACGGTTTACGTGGCGACGCTTGGCCCGCACGGACTGCGTGACGTCGCCGCGCTCGGCGCCGCACGCGCCTACGAGCTGGAGGAGGCACTCGCCGCCGCTGGCGCGCCGCGCGTCCATGACGGCGCGTACCTCAACGAGTTCGCGGTTCGCGTGCCCGACGCCCGGAGCGTCCACGCCAGCCTGCTGGAGCACGACATCCTGGCCGGGCTTCCGCTGGCCGACTGGTACCCCGACGACCCACAGGTGCGCGACGCGCTCCTTGTGTGCGCCACCGAGATGACCACCTCGGCCGAGATCGAGCGCTTTGCCGGGGCGCTGCGCCAGGTGCTCGCATGACCGCCGTGGGACCCACTGTCGCTCGGCCCGACGATCCGGCAGTCGCCGAGGCCGGCCAGCCCGGCGAGGTTCAGGCGGGGGTCATGCGCGGCCGCGAGCCCGAGCTCGGGCCGCACCTCGCTGTCGGTCCCTCGCTCCAGCCAACGCTGGCCGAGCTGTCGCGGCCCGGGCGGGGCAGCACCAAGGTGCCCCATCCGCCGGCCGACGCGATGGATCGCATCCCGGCCGCAGCGCGGCGGGCCCGACCGCTCGGGCTGCCGGAGTTGAACGAGCCTGAAGTGATCCGTCATTTCGTGAACCTGTCGCAACTCAACTTCGCGGTCGACACGGGGTTCTACCCGCTCGGCTCGTGCACGATGAAGTTCAACCCCAAGATCAACGAGTGGGCTGCCCGGCTGCCCGGATTCGCCGCGCTCCATCCACTGGCCCCCGATGCGGCTGCCCAGGGGACGCTGCAGCTGATGTGGGAACTGGAGCAGTGGCTGGTCGAGATCAGCGGCATGCGCGCCGCCACCCTGCAGCCGGCGGCCGGCGCGCAGGGTGAGCTGACCGGCATCCTGATGATCCGCGCCTACCACCGTTCGCGCGGCGATATGGAACGGCTCGAGGTAATCGTTCCCGACTCCTCGCACGGCACCAATCCCGCGACGGCCTCGATGTCCGGCTTCAAGACGGTGACCATCCCCTCGGACGAGTTCGGCCAGGTCGACCTCGGGGTTTTGCGATCTGCGCTCAGTCCGCGCACCGCCGCGGTGATGCTAACCAACCCCTCGACGCTCGGCCTGTTCGAGAAGGGGATCGGCGAGGTGCTCGAGGCCGTCCACGCCGCCGGTGCGCTGGCCTACATGGACGGCGCGAACATGAACGCCATCCTGGGCAAGTTCAAGCCCGGCCAGGCCGGTTTCGACGTCATGCACTTCAACACGCACAAGACCTTCTCGACGCCGCATGGCGGGGGAGGGCCGGGCGCCGGTCCGGTCGCGGTCAACGAGAAGCTCATGCCGTTCCTGCCCTGGCCGCGTGTCGTACGAGAAGCCGGTGGCGACGACGTGGAGCCGACATTCCGGCTGGAGCGTGCATCTGATCGGCCCGAATCGATCGGCCGTGTCAGGTCATACCAGGGCAGCGTCGGGGTCCTCGTGCGCGCGTACGCGTACCTGTTGGCGCACGGCGGCAGCGGACTCGAGCAGGTCAGTGAGGATGCCGTCCTGGCCGCCAACTACCTCAGGCATCGGCTGGCCGGCTCCTACGAGATGCCATATGACCAGGTCAGCAAGCATGAGTTCGTGGCTTCGGCGCGGAAGATAAAGGCCGAAACCGGCGTGCGCATGCTCGACATCGCCAAGCGACTAATAGATCACGGCTACCACCCACCGACGATCTACTTCCCGTTGATCGTGGAGGAAGGCATGCTGGTCGAGCCAACCGAGACCGAATCGGTCGAAACGCTCGATGCGTTTGCGGACGCGCTGATCGAGATTGCCGAGGAGGCGCGGCGCGAACCGGAGACCGTGACCAGTGCGCCGCATGCGTCCCCGGTGCGCCGCCTCGACGAGGCGACGGCAGCCCGGCATCCCGATTTACGCTGGCGTCCGATGACCGGAGCCGAGCCCGTCTGTCCTCAGTAGACCCCAATGAACGTGCGTTCCCGCCTGTTCCCACGCTCAGTCACCTTAAGAAGCCGCAACTGTTGACACTCGGTTTCGCGCCCGACCTATAATTCCGGCGCCCCACGGCGTGGGAGACGTTCGCGCACGCGCGACGCGGCGCCATGGGGAGCAGCGCGATCTAAGGGCGGCATATGGCGGCCCAGATTCGCACAGAGGAGGAATAACGCCGATGAGTCTACGGACTCGGCGGAGTCTGGCTTTGCTGACTTCGCTCATGTTCTTCGTGGTTGCCTGTACGGGCGGCACTACGCCGACCCAGGCGCCCACGAGCTCGGGACCGTCAACGCCGGCCCCGATAACGCAGCCACCGTCCACGCCGGCCCCCGGAGACACTGACCCGCCGGGCGCAACCGACCCACCCGCCACGGATCCGGGCGCAACCGACCCGGGCGCAACCGACCCGGGCGCAACCGACCCGCCCGCCACGGATCCGGGCGCAACCGACCCGCCGGGAGGCAGCGATCTGCCGTTCCGGCTGTACCTGGGCGACCTCGATCCGCCGACCACTGACCCCAACGCGGCCGAGGACTCACAGTCGATCTCGGTCCTGACCCCGCTGCATCGCGGCCTGATGTACTTCACGCCCGAGCTTGGCACCCAGACGGCGCTTGCCGAGACAGTGACCAACAACGCGGACTTCACTGAGTTCACCTTCACGCTGAAGGACGGAATCACCTACAGCGACGGCACGCCGATCACTGCCCAGGACTTCGTCTATAGCTGGCAGCGACTGGTGACTCCGAGCCTGGCCAACCCGTACGGCTATCTGCTGTGCATCGTCGAGGGCGTCGAGACCCTGCTCGCATCGTGCGGCGCAGAGGCTGACGGTCCCGACGCGGACGTGGCCAACATCGGCATTTCTGCGCCGAGCGAGAACACGTTCGTGGTCACGCTGAACACCCCGGCAACATTCTTCCTGAGCATCGCTGCGATGTGGCCGACAGTGCCGCTGAACCAGGCTTGGGTTGAGGGCGCCCCATTCGGCGAGGCCGCAGGCTACCTGTCGTCCGGCCCGTACATGCTCAGCTCTTGGGAACACAACAGCCTGATCGTCCTTGATCCCAACCCCAACTACACCGCAGGCCCCGCTGCACAGACTTCGATCGAATACAGCATCGGCGGCGATCCCGATGCGGCGTTCGTGAACTTCGAGCAGGGCCTTCTCGATGCAGTCGTCGTTCCCAGCACCCAGCTTCGGCGCGTGCTCGACGATCCGACGTATGCGGAGAACTACACACTCGAGCAGCAGGCACAGCTAGCAATCACCTACTACGGGTTTGCCACGTGCATCGAGCCTGAGGACGCCTGTCCTCCGAGCGATGCCACGAATGATGGCCGCAGCCCGACTGCCAACGAGAACTTCCGTATCGCGCTGACGCAGGCTGTCGACAAGCAACTGTTCATAGATCTGACGTTCGCTGGCACTGGCGCCATCGCCAACAGCTTCGTCATGCCCGGCCTTCTGGGCTCTGACCCGGACTACAATCCCTATCCATTCGATCCAACGGCAGCCGCCGCCCGGATGCAGACGGCCCTCGACGAGCTGGGCATTGAGGCCGCCGATGCGGCAACGGAAGAATGCGACGACGCGTGCCAGGCGACTGCGCGCGTGCAAAAGCTCGGGACCATCACTATGGGCTACAACAGCAACGCAGGCCACCTGCCGCGCGTTGTCAATCTCGCCGAGCAGTGGCGCACCAACCTCGGCTTCGACGAGGCACAGTTCGACCTGATCGGCAGTGACTTCGCCACGTTCCTCCAGCAGCGCCAGGCAGGCGAGTATACGGTTTCGCGAAATGGTTGGGGCGCGGACTTCCCGCACCCGGACAACCAGCTGCGCGGCCTGTTCACGTGCGGTGGCACGAACAACGACGAGCAGTGGTGTGACCCCGCCTTCGACGACCTTGTCAACCAGGGCGCCCAAGCGGTCGATTCTGCGGAGCAGGATCAGCTCTACCGGGATGCACAGCGCATCCTCCTGGACGCCGCGGCAATTCTGCCGCTGCGCTTTGGCCTCACCACTTATCTGGTCCAGCCTTGGGTTAATGGCATCCAGGCCACCTCATCTGACCACCAGAACATTGGCGACGTCTTCCTGGAAGGCATCACGATCTCCCCTCACTGAGAAGGAGAAGCGTGATCAAGTCAGCCCTGCAAACAGGCTGAAAAACGAGTGGGCCGGCCGCATTTGGCCGGCCCACTCGTGTAACATCTCGCCTTAATTCGCGTCTGCATACGTAGCGCGCGCCGCCAGCAGGCGGCTGAACGGAGCAGGTGATGGCCAGCTACTTGATCCGACGGATCCTATGGATCATCCCGGTGCTCTTCGTCGTGTCGGTGATCACCTTCACGCTGATGCACCTGACTCCCGGTGGTCCGTGGGCGCGCGAGAAGCGGCTCAGCCCTGAAACAGAAGCGCGGCTGAACCTTGAATACGGCCTCGACCTGCCCTGGCATCAGCAGTACATCAACTGGGTAACCGACTTCATCAAGCTCGACCTCGGTCCGTCCTACCGCTACGTGGATCGGGACGTCAACGCGATCGTCAGTGACGGTCTCGGTACGACCATCCATCTCGGGTTGATGGCATTTGCCCTGGCAGTCGTGATCGGCATCCCGCTCGGCATCTTCGCCGCCCTCGGGCACAACCGATTACCGGACTACTTATCCACCGGCCTGTCCGTGATTGGTATAGCCACGCCCAGCTTCGTGCTGGCCATTATCCTGGTCCTCATCTTCAGCCTCGGCCTCAACTGGTTCCCGGCCACTTCGAACAGATGGGGGGACTGGCACGCCTGGGTCTTGCCCACTATTGCCTTGGCCGGTTACCCCGTCGCACAGGTAGCCCGGTATACGCGCGCCTCAATGCTCGAGGTGACACGCAAGGACTACGTGCGCACGGCTCATAGCAAGGGCATACGCCAGCGCGCCGTCGTGGTGCGCCACATGATCCGGAACGCGTTGATCCCGGTGGTCACGATCCTGGGTCCGGTCCTCGCCTTCCTGGTCACCGGCTCCTTCGTCGTGGAGTACTTCTTCGGCGTACCGGGTATCGGACGCTTCTATGTGCAGTCGATCGGGACACGTGACTACAGCCTGCTGATGGCAATGACCATGTTGTACGCCTTCACGGTCGCATTCCTGAACGTCGTCGTCGACGTGCTCTACGCGTACATCGACCCGCGCATCCGCTACAGCTAGGAAGGGGCGCACACGATGGCCACTGGCAGCCTGGCTCAAACTGGCGCGCCCGTCGTAGCGCGGCGCAGTTCGGGCGTCTGGCGGGACGCTTTCAGCCGCCTGCGGCGCAACAAGCTGGCCATGGTCGGCCTTGTCCTGGTCGCGGCGCTGTTCATCATGGGCGCCATCGGACCGCTGATCGCCCCGCACAAGTTCTACGTGTTGGACGTGGCAGCGATCACCGAGAACGGTTTCCGTCCGCTGCATCCCTTCGAGCCGCTCTCGATGCGGACCGGTCACATCCTGGGCACCGACGACCAGGGACGTGATTCGCTCAGTCGTGCTCTCGATGGCGCTCAGATCAGTGTGAGCGTAGCCCTGGTCGTCCAGTTCGTGGTGCTGCTGATCGGCCTGCCGATCGGCGCCCTGGCCGGGTGGCTGGGCGGTCGCCTGGACAACCTCTTGATGCGTTTCACGGACGTCATGTATGCGTTCCCTGACCTGTTGCTGATCATCCTGATGTCGGTCACGTTCCGCAACACCTGGTTCGGGCAACAGTTCAACGGCCTGTTGCTGGTGTTCGTGGCCATTGGGCTGACGTCCTGGGTGACCGTGGCCCGGCTGGTGCGCGGCCAGTTGCTGTCGCTCAAGGAGATGGAGTTCGTCGAAGCGGCCAAGGCAATCGGTGTGAGTGATCGGAGGATCGTCACGAAGCACCTGATGCCGAATGCGATCGGCCCGATCATCGTCGCCATCACCCTCGGCATCCCCGGCGCCATCCTGGCCGAGGCGACGCTCGCCTACCTCGGCGTGGGGGTGCAGCCGCCGCGTGCCTCGTGGGGCAGCCTCATCAGCGAGGGCGTGAAGTACATCCGTTCGGATCCGCACCTCGTCCTGATCCCGGCGGTGCTGATCGCGACGGCGCTGATCAGCTTCACTTTCCTCGGCGACGGATTGCGCGACGCGCTCGATCCCAAGCTCAAGGGGAAGCAGTAGTTGACCTCACCGTCGGAGACTGCGGTCGAGGAACGAAACAGAGTCGAGATCTCGGTCGGGGATAACCTCGCCACCGAGGTCAGGGAGCGCGAGGCAAAGCGCGCCACAGCAGAGAACCTGCTCGAGGTGCGCAACCTCTCGACGCATTTCTTCACAGTGGACGGCGTTGTTCACGCAGTCGACGATGTCAGCTTCCACCTTGGCTACGGCGAGACGCTCGGGCTGGTCGGCGAGTCGGGCTGCGGCAAGTCGGTGACCGCACTCTCCCTGACCCGCCTCGTTCCCGATCCACCGGGCAAGATCGTCGCCGGCGAGATTATCTTCGAGGGTGTCGACCTGCTCAAACTGTCGAACGACGAGATGCGTCGGTTGCGCGGCAAGGACATCGGCTTCATCTTCCAGGACCCACTCAGCAGCCTGAACCCCACGCTGACAATCGGCTACCAGATATCCGAAGCAGTTCGCCAGCATATGGGCCTCTCGTCGCGGGCTGCCAAGGATCGGGTCGTGGAGCTCCTGTCCAAGGTCGGCATCCCACGGCCGCGGGACCGGCTGAACGACTACCCCTTCCAGTTCTCGGGCGGCATGCGCCAGCGGGCGATGATTGCCATCGCGCTTTCGTGCGACCCCAAGCTGCTCCTCGCCGACGAACCGACGACGGCGCTTGACGTGACCATCCAGGCACAGATCCTGGAGCTCATCGGGCGTTTGTCGGACGAGTTCAAGACGGCAGTGCTGATGATCACCCACGACCTCGGCATCGCCGCCGGGATGTGCGACCGGATCAACGTCATGTATGCCGGCCGTATCGTCGAGACCGGGTCGACCGACCAGATGTTCGACAAGCCGCGCATGCCCTACACGTGGGGCCTGCTCGATTCACTGCCCCGCATGGACGACGAGCGCGGCGGCAAGCTGCGCACGATCGAGGGCCTGCCACCGCTGCTGATCCGGCTGCCCGACGCGTGCCGGTTCAATCCGCGCTGCCCATACGCACAGGATCTTTGTCGGGAGAAGGAGCCGGAGCTGACAGTGCGCGAAGAAGGGCACCTGGCCCGCTGCCATGCCACCGAGCCCGGCGGGTGGATACCGTGACCGCGCCGCCGACCGACCAGCCCTCGGCAGCGACCGCCACGACCGCTGCCGCCAGAGATGGCGCGAACCTCGTCGAGGTCGAGAACCTGAAGGTCTACTTCCCGATCCGTGCGGGAATGCTCCAGCGCACAATCGGCTCGGTCAAGGCCGTCGACGACATCAGCTTCGAGGTCCGCAAGGGCGAGACGCTCGGCCTCGTTGGAGAGTCGGGCTGCGGCAAGAGCACGACCGGGCGTGCCGTGATCAGGCTGCGCGACGTGACCGAGGGAACAGTTCGGTTTGACGGCGTCGACCTGGCCAAGATCGACAAGAACAAGCTGCGGCTGCTGCGCCGTCGGATGCAGATCATCTTCCAGGATCCGTACTCGTCGCTAGACCCGCGCATGACCGTCGGTTCGATCATCAGCGAACCGATCGAGACCCACAAGCTCAAGAAGGGGAAGGCCAAGAGCGATCGGGTCGCCGAGCTGCTCGAGATGGTTGGCCTCGATCCACGTTACGTGAACCGCTACCCGCACGAGTTCTCCGGTGGCCAGCGCCAGCGCATCGGCGTTGCCCGCTCGCTCGCGGTGGAGCCCGATTTCATCGTCTGCGACGAGCCGATCAGCGCGCTCGACGTGTCGATCCAGGCGCAGGTGCTCAACCTTCTGACGGAGCTCAAAGACCGGCTGAACCTGACGTACCTGTTCATTGCCCACGACCTGTCGGTGGTCAAGCACGTCAGCGACCGCGTGGCGGTCATGTACCTGGGCAAGATCGTGGAGCTGGCGCCGCCCGAGGCGTTGTACCTCGGTCCCGCGCACCCATATACGCGCGCTCTTCTATCGGCAGTGCCCGTCCCTGACCCGGTCTCCGAGCGACGCCGGAAGCGCGTGATCCTGAAGGGCGACGTACCGTCGCCGGTCAACCCTCCCTCGGGCTGCCGCTTCCACACCCGCTGCTGGTTGTACGAGCGCCTGGGGAAGCCGGAAAACTGCCGCACTGACGACCCGCCGCTGCGTGTCCTGGAGGGCGACCACCGCGCCGCTTGCCACTACGCGGAAGAGGCGCTCAAGACGGATGTCGGCATCGCCCACGTCCTGGACCGCCCGGTCCGGCGCGGGACGCCGCCCGAGGCGCTCGCACTGGGCCATAAGCCTGATGCCGCGCACCTGGCGGTACCACTTACCGAGGGCGAGGCGGAACTTGCGCCGGTGCACGTCGACGAAGTGGAGCCCGCCCCGAGCCTTACCGATTCGACCGGGCCCGACGCCGGGCCGAAGCCGGACGACGAGGCGAAGCCGAACTAGTCGAACTGGTCGACCTAGTTGTGATTCCCGGACACGTTGTTGACAAGCGCCTGGTCGGGCGTGAGTCCGTCGAGCGC
>Ga0183260_10000600_pt1 | contig 30566 bp, 33 predicted proteins | sample AntDrymUQ4972206_2_FD_129768 | JGI IMG/M metagenome (GOLD analysis project Ga0183260, IMG submission 129768) | Polar desert sand microbial communities from Dry Valleys, Antarctica - metaG UQ497 (22.06) (version 2) (version 2) | ecosystem: Environmental > Terrestrial > Soil > Desert | place...
GCATTCTACGCGCCCGGCTGCTCGCTCTGGCCGAGGAGCAGGCGCACACCGCGGCCACCGACGCCCGCCGCGCGCAGGTCCGCACCGTGGACCGCTCCGAGCGGATCCGCACCTACAACTTTCCGGAGAACCGGGTGACCGACCACCGCACCGGTTACAAGACCTATGCCCTCGACCAGGTGCTCGACGGGGCGCTGGACGACCTGGTGCGAGCCAGCGTGGAGGCCGAGGAAGCCGAGCGGATGGCGGCCCTGGGCTCAGGTTCGGGATCACCGGACCAACGATGAGCCATTCCCGCGGCTCGAGCGGCGGGACTGTCTCATCGCTCGTCCGGGCCTACGGCCGCCGGCTCGCGGAGGCCGGGGTCGCCGCACCGAGGGTCGACGCGGAGCTGCTGCTGGCGCACGTGCTGGATGTGCCGCGGGGGCGGCTACGGGTCGCCGACCCGCCGGACGAGGCCCAGCTGGCGCGGCTTGCCGAGCTGGTCGAGCGCCGGGCCGGTCGCGAGCCTCTGCAGCACCTCACCGGGACAGCCGCCTTCCGCAACCTCGAGCTGGCGGTGGGCCCCGGTGTGTTCGTGCCCCGGCCCGAGACCGAGCTGGTTGCCGGCTGGGCAGTTGAGGCGCTGGTTGCCGCACACGCGCTCGGCGGTGCCGAGCCGGTCGCGGTCGACCTGGGCACCGGTTCGGGGGCCATCGCCGCCGCCTTGGCCACGGAGGTCCCGCAGGCCCACGTGCACGCGGTCGAGCTGTCCCCGGACGCGTACGGCTATGCCGAGTGCAACCTTGCCGGGACCGGGGTCGACCTGCGCCTCGGTGACCTGGCGGCGGCGTTCCCCGACCTCGACGGGGTCGTCGACGTCGCGGTCGCGAACCCGCCGTACATCCCGCTGGACGCCTACGTCGGCGTCGACCGGGAGTCGCGCGAGCACGAGCCGGTGCTGGCGCTGTGGTCGGGCGCCGACGGCCTTGACGCGGTCCGCGCGGTCGAGCGGGCCGCGGGCCGGCTGGTGCGGCCCGGTGGGGTGCTGGGCTGCGAGCACGCGGACGCGCAGGGCGAGTCGGCACCGGCCGTGTTCGCGGCCACCGGCAACTGGGAGCTGGTTCGTGATCATCGGGACCTGAACGACCAACCGCGCTTCGTGACCGCGCGCCGCGTGTCGGCCACCGGCGCCAGGGCCGGTGGCACCATGGGGCCGTGACGGACGCGGACCACGGGGACCGGCAGGAGCCGAGCGGCTCCGACCGTGTCTACGCCTGCGCCGACGCGGAGCGTCGCGCGGACGGGTTGGACGCCGCCGTGCTGGCGATCCGAGCCGGCAAGCTGACCGTGCTGCCTACCGACACCGTCTACGGTCTGGCCGCTGACGCCTTCGATGCCGGCGCCGTCCGCCGGCTGCTTCGTGGCAAGGGCCGTGGCCGTGAGATGCCGCCGCCGGTGCTCATCGCGGCGATGTCCACCCTCGATGCGCTGGCCTCCGGCGTGCCGACGTACGCCAAGGACATGGTGGCTGAGCTGTGGCCAGGCCCGCTGACCTTGATCTGCACCCAGCAGCCGTCGCTGACCTGGGATCTGGGCGACGCTCGCGGCACGGTCGCGGTGCGGATGCCGGACCACGAGGTCGCCATCGAGCTGCTCACCCGCACCGGGCCGCTGGCCGTCAGCAGCGCCAACCGCACCGGCCAACCGGCGGCCACAACCGTCGCCGAGGCGCTGCGGATGCTGGGCCAGCGGGTCGAGGTCTACCTCGACGACGGGCCGGCGCCGGGCGGCACCGCTTCCACCATCCTCGATGTGACCGGGCCGCGGGGCCGGGTCCTTCGGCAGGGCGAGGTGTCGCTGGAGCGGCTGCGCGAGTTCGACACCCGCATCGCGGCGGCCGACAGGTGAGCCGGTGTCCCGGCGCACGCCAGTGAGCCAGCTCCATGCGTGAGTACGCGCTGGTCTTCACCGTCGCGGCGGGCACGACCTACCTGCTCGCTGTGGTGGCCCGGGTGCTGGCTCTGCGGTTGGGCGCAATGGCCACGGTCCGCGATCGCGACGTGCACGCCGTCCCCATCCCGTACCTCGGCGGGCTCGCCATGCTCGGCGGCCTCGGTGCGGCCCTGCTCGTCGCCTCCCGGCTCCCGTTCCTGTCCACGTCCGACCCGTACGTGTTCGACGACGCCCGAGACGTGCTGCTGGGAGGGGTGGTGGTGTGCATCGTTGGCGTGCTCGACGACCTGTTCGAGCTGGACGCGCTGACGAAGTTCGGAGGCCAGCTGCTCGCCGCTGGTGTGGTGGTCTACCTGGGCGTGCAACTGCTGTACCTGCCGATGCCCAACGGTGAGTATTTCGGCATCGACCCCACCCAGGCTCCGCTGTTCAGCGTCCTGCTCATCGTCACCACGGTGAACGCCGTCAACTTCGTGGACGGCCTCGACGGGCTGGCCGCCGGCGTCGTCGGCATTGCCGCGGTGGCATTCTTCGGGTACGCCTACCTGCTGGTGGTCCAGAACGACCTGACCCGTGCGCTGACCGCGGCGATCCTGACGGCCGCGCTGGCGGGGGTCTGTGCCGGGTTCCTGCCGCACAACTTCTACCCGGCTCGGATGTTCATGGGCGACTCCGGCTCGATGTTGATCGGGCTGGTGCTGGCCGGTGGGGCGCTTACGCTGACCGGCCAGTTCCCGCCCATGCAGGTGAGCGAGGGCGTTGCCGGTGCCCAGGCCGGGCTGCAGGCCGCGCTGTTGCCGGTGCTGCTGCCCGTCATCATCTTGATGGTGCCGTTCCTCGATCTGCTGCTCGCCGTCATCCGCCGTACCCGGGCCGGCCGCTCGCCGTTCAGCCCGGACAAGCTGCACCTGCACCATCGGTTGCTCGAGATCGGCCACTCGCATCGCCGGGCGGTGCTGTTGATGTACGCCATCGCGAGCCTGGTGGCCTTCGGAACGGTGGTGGTGAGCCTGGCCGCCGGGTGGCGCTCGTACGTCGTGGTCGGGACGCTGGCGCTGCTCACGGCCACCGCGGTGTGGTGGTTGCCGCGCTGGCAGCGACCCACGGGCGCGGCGCGCCCTTCCCAGCTCCCGGAGTGATGGCGCGCCTGACTGGTGCGTCCTGGTTGGCGCGCCTGGCGATGCTTGTGCTAATTTTCACAAGCACCGTGGACCGCACTGACGGAGGCCGGCGATGACACCGGAGATAGCAGCAGCGCCACAAGCCGAGCCCGCGATGACGCCACAGTGCTGTGATACCGTCCACGACGTTCCGTCCGGGACGAGACCGGTCGCCCTGCACGACATCCCGACTGATGACATCCCCGGTGGGAGCCACTTGCACGATGGGCCTCGACCAGCCCGGACCGTCGCTCGGCATCGGCGAGTTCTTGAGCATCGGCTCCTACAACCTGGTGTGCATCCTTGTGGGCATGGGCCTCGGCTGGTGGGGGGATGCCAGCGCGGGGTCGACCCCGGTGCTCACGCTGGGCGGGTTGGCGGGCGGCGTCGCCCTCGGCGTCGCGGGCACCTGGCGGCGGATCCGTCCGCTGCTGACCGACGAGGGGGTCGGCGGATCACGCACCACCGATGGCGAACCGCCGGGACCTCACTAGCGTGAGCGACGTGAAAGGCAGGGCAGAGATGGGCGAGACGCAGGCTTCGCTGCCGGTTCGGCTGCCGGAGCTGGTCTGGCGTCAGCGGGTGCTGATGACCCTCGCCGGTGGGCTCGCCGTCGTCTCCGTCCTGGGCGGGGTCGCGCTCGGCGATGTCGAGGCCGGAGCCTTCCTCGCCGTCGGCATCGGCCTGTCTCTGCTCAACTCGGCGCTCACCGAGCTGTCGATGATGCGGATGACCGCCGCGGGTGACGACCTGTCGCGCAAGCAGTTCGCCATGTCGGCCCTGATGCGGCTGTCCGCGGTCTCCCTTGTGGCTTTCGCCCTCGTCTTCGTGTTCTGGCCCGCGGGCGGCTTTGTGCTCGTCGGCCTGGCCCTGTTCCAGCTGCTGAACGTGGCCCTCACCGGGTTCCCGCTGCTGAAGGAGCTGCGCAACTCATGAGCACCGACGTGCCGCTCGCGGCGAGCGAGATCGAGATCGGCCACCACGTCACGTTCGAGTTCCTGGGTCTGACCTTCAACGCAGACACCATCTGGACCACGGTGTTGGCCGGGGCCATCGTGGTGGGGCTCGGCTTCTGGATGCGCAGCAAGGTCACCAGCGCTGTGCCCAGCAAGATCCAGATCCTATGGGAGATGATCACCGAGACCGTGACCCGCCAGGTCGAGGCCAGCCTCGGCAAGGTCAACCCGTTCGTGGTCCCGCTCGCGATCTCGCTGTTCACGTTCATCCTGGTCGCCAACTGGCTGGAGCTGATTCCAAGCGGTGAGGACCCGCACCTGTTGCCGCCGCCAACAGCCGACGTCAACCTCACCTACGCGCTGGGCCTGCTCGTCATCGTCGGCGTGCACGTCCACAGCATCCGCCAGCGTGGGGCGAAGGGGTACGTCAAGCACTACTTCGAGCCGTACTGGGTGCTCTTCCCGATCAACGTCATCGAGGAGATCGTCAAGCCGTTCACGCTTGCCCTCCGGCTCTTTGGCAACATCTTCTCGAGCGGCATCATGCTCACCCTGATCGGGCTGTTCCCGGTCTGGTTCCTGTGGGGTCCCAACGGGCTGTGGAAGGTGTTCAGCCTGTTCGTCGGCCTGATCCAGGCCTTCATCTTCGCCCTGCTGACGATCCTGTACTTCGGGATGGCCGGCGACACCCACGACGAGATCAGCGAGGAACCGGGCCACGACGACGAGGACGACAAGCAGGAGCACGAAGTGCAGGAGACCGAGCCCCAGCGGGAGACCGATCCCGAGCAGGAACCACAGCCCGCCGGGGCCCGCTGAGCGGCGCCCCGTCCACTGACCCCAGCACGATCGTACGTCCGGCGCAACAGCCGGGCCGAAGCCAAGGAGAGACATGGAAGACGCCATCAGGATCGCCGGGGCGATGATCGGCGGTGGGCTCGCACTCGCCGGCGGCGCCATCGGTGCGGCCATCGGTGACGGCCTCGCCGGCAGCGCCACCATCCAAGGGGTCGCGCGACAGCCCGAGGCCCAGGGCCGGCTGTTCACGATCTTCTTCCTGACCGTGGGTCTGGTCGAAGCGATGTACTTCATCAACCTGGCCTTCATGGCCCTGTTCGTCTTCGTCACCGGCGCCTGATCGGTCACCCACCGAGCAACGACTGACAGGACCCACACCCATGGACGACAACTTCCTCGTACCCAACGCGACCTTCTTCGTCGAGCTCTTCGCGTTCGGGCTGATCCTCTTCGCGCTGGCCCGCTACGTCATCCCGCCGATCAACAAGGCGATGTCGGAGCGGCAGGAACGGGTGCGCAAGCAGTTCGAGGAAAGCGAACAGGCGAAGTCGGCGGCGCAGGCGGCCGAGCGCGAGTTCCGCGAGCAGCTGACCGACGCCCGCCATGAGGCTGCCCGCATTCGCGAGGACGCCCGGGAGCAGGGCGCGGCGATCGTGGCCGAGATGCGCGAGCAGGCGCAGGCCGAGGCGGAGCGGATCGTCTCGGCTGCCAACGCCCAGATGGAGGCCAACCGCAAGCGCGTGCTCACCGAACTACGGGCCGAGGTTGGAGACCTCGCAGTCACGCTCGCCGGTCGCATCGTCGGTGAGTCACTCGAGGATGACGAGCGGCAGCAGCGAACGGTGCAGCGGTTCTTGTCCGAGCTGGAGGACTCCGACGACGAGCCTGCTGCCAAGGCTGCCCCGGTCGGGGGACGCTGATGCAGGGTTCGAGCACCGCCTCGACCGAGACGGTCGTCGGCAAGGTCGAGGAGGTGGTCGGAGCGGGCGCCGACCCCGTCATGCTGGGGGCGCAGCTGTTCGCCCTGACCCACGTCCTCGACACCCAGCCGGGGTTGCGCCGGGTGCTCACCGACCCATCCATCGACGATGACCGGCTGGCGGAGCTGGTCGAGGGCCTCCTGCACGACTTCGACGACGCAACCGTGCAGGTGGCCGCCGCCGCGACCCGGCAGCGCTGGTCGGCGGGCCGCGACCTGGGCGACGCCGTCGAGCGTGGCGGCGTCACCGCCTTCCTGCTCGCCGCCGACTCCGAGCGTCAGCTGGACGAGGTCGAGGACGAGCTGTTCAGGTTCGCGCGAATCGTGCGGGCGGACCCACACCTGGGCGAGGCGCTCGGGGACCGCACCGCCCCGACGCAGGCCCGCCAGCAGCTGGTGGACGACCTGCTGCAGGACCAGGTCGGGGTCTCGAGCCTGCACCTGGTGCGGCAGGCAGTGGTCGGACGGCACCGTTCGGTACTGGCCTCGCTCGGCGAAATGCAGCGACTGGCGGCAGCCCGCCGCGAGCGACTGGTCGCCGAGGTGCGGGTGGCCAGCCCGCTCAGCGATGAGCTGCACGACCGGTTGGCGACCAGGCTGGCACAGATGTTCGACCACGAGCTGCAGCTCAACGTCGTCGTGGATCCAGACGTGCTCGGCGGGGTCACGGTGTCGGTGGGTGACCACGTCGTCGACGGCACAGTCTCCACCCGGCTCGCCGAGGCCCACCGGCGGCTGACCAGCTGAACCACCAGGAATCCGGCGCCGTGCCCGCGGGTCGCCGGCCGACAACCCGTACGAGCCAAGAGAGCAGGGACGACGAGCCATGGCGGAGCTGACCATCAGTCCGGAGGAGATCCGTGACGCACTGACCCGGTTCGTCTCCGACTACCAGCCGGACACGGCCGCCAGCGAGGAGGTCGGCACTGTCGCGGAGGCCGGTGACGGCATCGCGCGCGTCGAGGGCCTGCCGTCCGCGATGGCCAACGAGCTGCTGGAGTTCGAGGACGGCACCCTCGGTCTCGCGCTCAACCTCGACGTGCGCGAGATCGGCGTCGTCATCCTCGGTGACTTCTCCGGCATCGAGGAGGGCCAGACCGTGCGCCGGACGGGAGACATCTTGTCCGTACCGGTCGGCGACGCGTACCTCGGTCGGGTCGTCGACCCACTCGGTTCCCCGATCGACGGGCTCGGCGAGCTCGAGACCACCGGCCGGCGCCCGCTGGAGGTGCAGGCCCCGTCGGTGGTGCAGCGCCAGTCGGTGAACGAACCGTTGCAGACCGGCATCAAGGCGATCGACGCGCTGACCCCGATCGGCCGCGGCCAGCGCCAGCTGATCATCGGCGACCGCCAGACCGGCAAGACCGCCGTCGCGATCGACACCATCATCAACCAGAAGGAGTTCTGGGAGACCGGCGACCCGTCGCGGCAGGTCCGTTGCGTGTACGTCGGCATCGGCCAGAAGGGCTCGACGATCGCGGCCGTGCGTGGCGCCCTGGAGGAGGCCGGGGCGCTGGAGTACACGGCGATCGTCGCGTCCCCCGCGTCGGATGCGGCGGGCTTCAAGTACCTCGCCCCGTACACCGGCTCCGCCATCGGCCAGGAGTGGATGTACGAGGGTAAACACGTCCTGATCATCTTCGACGACCTGTCCAAGCAGGCCGAGGCCTATCGCGCCGTGTCGTTGCTGCTGCGCCGTCCGCCGGGCCGCGAGGCCTACCCGGGGGATGTGTTCTATCTGCACAGCCGGCTGCTCGAGCGTTGCGCGAAGCTGTCCGACGACATGGGGTCGGGTTCGATGACCGGGTTGCCGATCATCGAGACCAAGGCCAACGACATCTCCGCCTACATCCCGACCAATGTCATCTCGATCACCGACGGGCAGATCTTCCTCCAGTCCGACCTGTTCAACGCCAACCAGCGCCCGGCCATCGACGTCGGCGCGTCGGTGTCGCGGGTAGGCGGTGCCGCGATGACGAAGGCCATGAAGAAGGTCACCGGGTCGCTCAAGGTCGACTTGGCGCAGTACCGCGCGATGGAGGCTTTCGCGATGTTCGCCTCAGACCTGGACGCTGCCTCCCGGCGCCAGCTCGACCGCGGGCAGCGGCTGATGGAGCTGCTCAAGCAGCCGCAGTACTCGCCGTTCGCCATGGAGGAACAGGCGATCTCGATGTGGGCGGGCACCTCCGGCAGGCTCGACGCAGTGCCGACCGCGGACATCCGTCGGTTCGAGTCCGAGTTCCTCGACTATGTCAAGCGTGAGCACGGTGGTGTCCTGGACACTATCCGCGAGTCCGGCGCGTTCGAGGACGACACCGCGTCGTCACTCGAAGGAGCCTACGACTCGTTCGCCGACCAGTTCGAGACCTCTGATGGCGGCTCGATAAAGGCCGGTCACGAGGAGCATGACGCGCTGGACGACGAGGATGTCGACCAGGAGCAGATCGTGAAGCAGAAGCGGAGCTGAGCCGATGGCCACCAGCCTGCGCGAGCTGCGCGCCCGGATCCGGTCGACCGAGGCGACCAAGAAGATCACCCGGGCGATGGAGCTCATCGCGGCGTCTCGCATCATCAAGGCGCAGCAGCGGGCCCACGCCGCCACCCCGTACGCCCGGGAGCTGACTCGAGCGGTCTCGGCGGTGGCGACGTTCACAGACGTCGACCACCCGCTGACCACTGAGCACCCGGACCCGAAGCGGGCGGCGGTGGTCATCATCACCAGCGACCGCGGCCTGGCCGGCGCCTATTCATCCTCGGTGCTCAGGGAGGCCGAGCGCCTGATCTCCAAGCTGCACGGCGGCGATGGCAAGGAGGTTGATCTGTACGTGTGCGGGCGAAAGGGCATCAGCTACTTCACCTTCCGCCAGCGCGAGCTCGCCGAGACCTGGAGCGGCTTCTCCGACAGTCCCGAGTTCGCCAACGCCCGCGCCGTCGGCGACGCCGTGGTCAAGGCCTTCGTGGCCGGCACCGACCGTCCGGACGCTGCCGCCACCGAGGGCGACCACGGCAGCAGCGAGGACGAGGAGAAGGCTGACAAGGATCGGGAGGCAGTCGACGAGGTGCACGTGGTGTTCACGCGCTTTCGGAGCATGCTCGTCCAGCAGCCGGACGTCATCAGGCTGCTCCCATTGGAGGTGGTGGAGGGTTCGGACACCCCTGATGAGGGTGACCTGCTGCCACTGTACGAGTTCGAGCCGTCGGCCGACGAGGTGCTCGACGCGCTGCTGCCGAAGTACGTCACCAGCCGCATCTTTGCCTGCCTGTTGCAGGCGGCCGCCTCCGAGCTCGCCGCTCGGCAGCGGGCCATGAAGTCGGCGACGGACAATGCCGACGACCTGATCGAGAAGTACACCCGGGTGGCCAACCAGGCGCGCCAGGCCGGGATCACGCAGGAGATCAGCGAGATCGTCGGCGGCGCGAATGCGCTCGCCGATGCCACTGCGGAGTGAGTGAGGACAGATGACGACCACAGTTGACGAGAAGGACGAGCAGCACGACGACACCCCGGACGCCAGTGCCGACAAGGGTCCCGATACCGGAGCCGACACCGAGCAGGAAGCGGGCACCGGACGGGTCGCCCGAATAATCGGGCCGGTGGTGGACGTCGAGTTCACGTCGGAGCAGATGCCGGAGATCTACAACGCCCTGCACGTCGAGGCGGAGCTGGGCGACGAGACCCGGCTGCTCACCCTCGAGGTCGAGCAGCACATCGGTGACGGCATGGTGCGTGCGATCTCCATGCAGCCGACCGACGGTCTCGTCCGAGGCGCCACCGTCACCGACACGGGATCGGGCATCACCGTCCCGGTGGGTGACGTGACTCTGGGGCACGTGTTCAACCTCATCGGCGACTGCATGAACCTCAAGGAGGGCGAGAAGCTCGATGTCGAGGAGCGCTGGTCCATCCACCGCAAGTCACCGGCCTTCGACCAGCTCGAGCCCAAGACCGAGATGTTCCACACCGGGATAAAGGTCATCGACCTGCTCACGCCATACGTGTTGGGCGGCAAGATCGGTCTGTTCGGCGGCGCTGGCGTGGGCAAGACAGTCTTGATCCAGGAGATGATCGCCCGGGTCGCCCGCGACCATGAGGGTGTGTCGGTGTTCGCCGGGGTAGGCGAGCGCACCCGCGAGGGCAACGACCTGATCACCGAGATGACTGAGTCCGAGGTGATCGGTCAGACCGCTCTTGTCTTCGGCCAGATGGACGAGCCGCCGGGTGCACGTCTCCGGGTGGCGCTGTCCGGCCTGACGATGGCCGAGTACTTCCGGGACGTGAAGAACCAGGACGTGCTGCTGTTCATCGACAACATCTTCCGCTTCACCCAGGCCGGGCAGGAGGTCTCGACGCTGCTGGGCCGGATGCCGTCCGCGGTGGGCTACCAGCCGACTCTGGCCGACGAGATGGGCGTGCTGCAGGAGCGCATCACCTCCACCCGCGGGCACTCGATCACGTCGATGCAGGCCATCTACGTGCCGGCCGACGACTACACCGACCCGGCACCGGCCACCACGTTCGCCCACCTGGACGCCACCACCGAGCTGTCGCGCGAGATCGCCTCGCTCGGCATCTATCCCGCCGTGGACCCGCTGACCTCGACGTCACGCATCCTCGACCCCCGTTACATCTCCCAGGAGCACTACGACACCGCGACCAGGGTGAAGTCGATCCTGCAGCGCAACAAGGAGCTGCAGGACATCATCGCCATCCTGGGTGTCGATGAGCTGTCCGAGGAGGACAAGGTCGTCGTCTCGCGGGCCCGTCGCATACAGCGGTTTCTCTCGCAGAACACCTACGTCGCCAAGCAGTTCACCGGGCTCGAGGGGTCGACGGTGCCGCTGGAGGACACCGTCGAGGCGTTCACCAAGATCTGTGACGGTGACTACGACCACGTCGCCGAGCAGGCGTTCTTCATGTGCGGTGGGCTCGACGACGTCGAGCGCAAGTGGGACGAGATCCAGAAGGACAACTGATGGCAGACGAGCAGCTGCAGGTGGAGCTGGTCTCCGCGGAGCGAGTGGTGTGGTCCGGGCAGGCCTCTTTCGTGCTGGCGCGGACCATCGACGGTGAGATCGGGATCCTGAACGGGCACGCCCCGGTGCTGTCGGTGCTGGACGAGAGCGCGGTGCTCATCCGCGCCGACGGTGGGGACACCCAGGTCGCCGCCGTCGACGGTGGCTTCCTCTCGGTCGCCGACAACCGGGTCTCGATTCTTGCTGAGCGCGCGGAGCTGGCCGACGACATCGACGCCGGTGCGGCGCAGCAGGAGGTCGATCGAGCCGCTGAGGAGGGCGACGACGAGGAGACCGCCCGCGCGCGCCGATGGGCCGAGGCGCGCGTCAGCGCGGTGGAGAAGGCGAGCTGACAGTCCGCACGGGCTGACAGCCGCCGACGCCGACCATGCCCCTGTGGCAGCTCGCGTTGGACGTCCTGGGGGCGCTGCTGCTGCTGGTCGCGGCGGTGCTGGCCGGACTGATCGTCCGTCGGCGCTGGCTCACCAAGGGGGAGCCCACCTTTGACATGAGCGTGCGGACGCACCCGCATCCCGATGCCCGCGGCTGGACGCTCGGGGTGGCCCGCTACCGCGGCGACCGGCTCGAGTGGTTCCGCGTGTTCTCGCTGTCGCTGCGCCCGAAGCGGGTCTTCGACCGGCATACGTTCGAGCTGCGCGCTCGCCGCGAGCCGGCCGCAGCCGAGGCGTACGCGCTGTTCACCGGTCACCTCGTGGTGGACTCCCTTGCCGCCGGGTGGCGGGTGCAGGTGGCGCTCAGCCCCGAGGCATTGACCGGACTGCTCGCCTGGCTGGAGGCCGCGCCCCCGGACCCCACCCTGCGCGGCTGACCCCCTCAGGTGCCGCCCCGCTCGCCCCCCGGGACCCACAGCAGGTCGCCCTCGTGCCGATTAGCGTGCCGGGCGAGGATGAACAGCAGGTCGCTGACCCGATTGAGGTAGGTCGCTGCCAGCGGGTTCATCGTCTCACGGTGCTCATGGAGCGCCGCCCAGGTGGATCGCTCCGCCCGCCTCGTCGCGGTGGTCGCCACGTGCAGCAGCGCGGAGCCGGCCGTACCCCCGGGCAGCACGAACGACCTGAGCTTCGGGACCGTCGCGTTGTAGTGGTCGCACCAGCCCTCCAGCCGGTCCACGGCCGGCTGCTCGACCCGCAACGGCGGGAACTGCGGGTCGGGGACCACCGGTGTGGCCAGGTCCGCTCCGACGTCGAACAGCTCGTTCTGCACCCGGCCGAGCACGTCGCGCACGTCGTCGTCCAGGCCACCCAGGGCGAGTGCCACGCCGATGTGCGCGTTTGCCTCGTTGACGTCGCCGTACGCGGCTACCCGCAGGTCGGTCTTGGCGACCTCGGACATGTCCGCCAGCCGGGTGCTGCCGGCGTCCCCGGTACGGGTGTAGATGCGGGTGAGCTTGACCATGACGTCCTCGCTACGGATGTCGAGACATTGCGGTCGCTGGCGCAGCCCGAATGTCTCGAGCTGGCGCGCCGGACACCACTAGCGGCCGGCGCGGTCGTCGTGGATGAGGCGCAGGGCGGTGTCGAGGTCGTCGGGCCAGACCAGCACCTGTCGGCGGGAGGCAACCGGTCGCGACGTGGTGCGAACGCCGGCCGAGGTGAGCAGGTCACAGACCCGCTCGGCCTCCTCGGGGTGCGCCGAGACCACGCCGATCAGCAAACCCTGTGTCTTGTCGGCCACCCGGGAGCCGGCGCGTGCCGTGACCGGTTGGCGGGACCAGCGCAGCAGCAGGCCCAGCAGCGCCACGACGACCGCAGAGATCACCGGGATGTAGACGTAGTCGATGCCCGACATCCCGACCAGCGGGACGCCCGCCGACGGCACAGCAAGCAGCACCCCACCAGTGTGCATGGGCGTGAGTCGGCTGGCTACGCTGCCCGTTCGCTTGCTGACAAGGAGGGCTTTGGCATGGCCGGCAATTGCTGTGTGGTCGGGGCCGGGTTGATGGGGTCGGGCATCGCCCAGGTTGCCGCGACGGCCGGCTGGGAGGTCACGCTGCGCGACGTCACCGACGAGGCCCTCGTACGCGGGCGATCGAGTGTGGAGGAGTCGCTGGACCGGCTGGTGAAGAAGCAGCGGCTGTCCGCCGACGACAAGGACGCCGCGCTCGGCCGGATCAGCACGACAACCGACCTCGAGGCGGCGGCCGACGCCGACATCGTCGTCGAGGCGGTGTTCGAGCGGGTGGAGGCCAAGCAGGACGTCTTCCGCGAGCTCGACCGGGTGTGCCGCGAAGACGCCGTGCTGGCAACCAACACCTCGGCGATCCCGGTTACCACCATCGCGTCGGTGACCGAGCGGCCCGAGCGGGTGGTGGGCACGCACTTCTTCTCGCCGGTGCCGATGATGCAGCTGTGCGAGCTGGTACGCGGGCTCAAGACCACCGACGAGACGCTCGCGACCGCCAGGTCGTTCGCCGAGGAGCTCGGAAAGACCTGCATCGTGGTCGAGCGGGACGTCGCCGGCTTCGTCACCACCAGGCTGGTCACCGCGCTGGCGATGGAGGCGGTCGCGTTGGTCGAGTCCGGCGTGGCCACCGCGGAGGACGTCGACCTGGCCTGCCGCCTCGGTTTCGGGCACCCGATGGGGCCGCTCGCCACGACCGACCTGACCGGGGTGGACATCCTGCGGCACGCCGCCTTGAACATCCACACCGAGACCGGCGACCCCAAGTTCTTTCCGCCCGAGCTGCTGTCCCGAATGGTCGACGCGGGCGACCTGGGCCGCAAGACCGGGCGGGGTTTCTTCAGCTACTGAGGGCCCCGATGACCGCCGCCACGACGATCGTGGCAACCAACGGTCGTGCGGCCGAGACCGGTCCCCACCAGACCCGGGTGGCCCCCCGCGAAGAGATGACCGGCACAGGTCAACGGAGGGGGCACAGGAGAGATGAGGTGTGGTTGAACGGCAACCGAACAGCGCCGTGGTGCACTGAGTGCTCGAGACATTCGGGAGACACAGGTGACGCGGCACCCGCTGACGGTACGGCTCGAGCGGCTCGACAGCCACGGGCTGCCGCACGCACGCGCGGTGCTGTACGCAGCGATCGACAGCGCCGACGGAGACGTGCACGTGGACCTGGACGAGGTGGTGTGGGTCGACCGCTGGGGTCTTGGCCTGCTGGCGGCGGCGCACGAGCGGTCGCACCGGCGCGGCCACCACCTGCTGGTGCACAGCACGAACCCGCGGCTGCGACGAGCACTGGCGGTCAGCCGGCTCGCCCGGGTGCTGCACCTGAGCTCCGCCTGACGGCCCTCGGCCTACGCTGCGTAGGTGCCGCCTGACCAGCCTGACAGCGACCCGGCTGGCCCCGCCTCCTCGCCCACCTCCCCGCACACCTCTTCGCACCGGGCCCCGCGGGACGAGCCGTGGGTGATGCGCACGTACGCGGGGCACAGCTCAGCCGCCGAGTCCAACGCGCTGTACCTGCGAAACCTCAGCCACGGCCAGACCGGGCTCTCGGTGGCCTTCGACCTGCCGACCCAGACCGGCTATGACCCCGACCACGAGCTGGCGAGGGGAGAGGTCGGCAAGGTGGGCGTGCCGGTGCCGCACCTCGGCGAGATGCGGCGGCTGTTCGACGGCATCCCGCTCGACCAGATGAACACGTCCATGACGATCAACGCCACCGCGATGTGGCTGTTGGCGATGTACCAGGTGGTGGCGGAGGAGCACGGCATCGACCCGGCGACTCTGACTGGGACGACCCAGAACGACATCATCAAGGAGTACCTGTCCCGCGGGGCCTACGTCTTCGGGCCTGAGCAATCGATGCGGCTCACCGCCGACGTCATCGCCTACACGGTGCGGGCGCTGCCGCGCTGGAACCCGATCAACATCTGCAGCTACCACCTGCAAGAGGCCGGTGCCACGCCGGTGCAGGAGCTCGCGTACGCCATGTGCACGGCGATAGCGGTGCTTGACACTGTCCGTGACTCCGGCCAGGTGGACGAATCCGACTTCGCGAGGGTTGTCAGCCGGATGTCGTTCTTCGTCAACGCCGGCGTGCGCTTCGTCGAGGAGATGTGCAAGATGCGCGCCTTCGGCCAGCTGTGGGACGAGCTGACCCGGGACCGGTACCGCGTCACCGACCCCACCCTGCGGCGGTTCCGGTACGGCGTGCAGGTCAACTCGCTGGGCCTCACCGAGGCGCAGCCGGAGAACAACGTGCAACGCATCGTGCTCGAGATGCTGGCGGTGACGCTTTCTCGGGACGCCCGTGCCCGCGCGGTCCAGCTACCGGCGTGGAACGAGGCCCTCGGGCTGCCGCGGCCGTGGGACCAGCAGTGGTCGCTGCGGCTGCAGCAGGTGCTCGCGTACGAGTCCGACCTGCTCGAGCACGACGACCTGTTCGCCGGGTCACCGGTGGTGCAGGCCAAGGTCGACGAGCTGGTGGGCGGTGCCCGTGCGGAGATGGACCGGGTACAGGCCATGGGAGGTGCGATCGCCGCGGTCGAGTCCGGCTACATGAAGGGTGAGCTGGTGGCCTCGCATGCCCGGCGTCGGGGGCGCATCGAGGCGGGCGAGGACAAGGTCGTCGGGGTGAACTGCTTCACCGGCACCGAGCCCTCCCCGCTGACCGCCGACCTCGACACCGTCGTGCAGGTGGCCGATGCGCAGGCCGAGAAGGCGGCGATCCGTTCGGTGCGGGAGTGGCGCGAGCACCGTGCCGGCGGCGCGGTGGACGACGCCTTGGCGCGGCTGGGCACGGCGGCCAGGTCGGGCGACAACCTGATGCCGGCCACGCTTGCGGCCGTTCGCGCCGGGGTCACGACCGGGGAGTGGGCTGGGGCGCTGCGCGCGGTGTTCGGTGAGTACCGCGCACCGACCGGCTTGTCCGGTGCGTCTGTGTCCGCGGCGGACGGCGCGCGGCTGGCCGCCGTCCGCGTGCGGGTCGAGGACACCGGCCGCCAGCTGGGCGGCCGGCTCCGGCTGTTGATCGGCAAGCCCGGACTCGACGGGCACTCCAACGGCGCCGAGCAGGTGGCTGTCCGGGCGCGGGACGCCGGCTTCGAGGTGATCTACGAGGGCATCCGGCTGACCCCTGCCCAGATCGTGGCCGCCGCGGTGGCCGAGGACGTGCACTGCGTCGGCATCTCGATCCTGTCGGGCTCGCACATGGTGCTGGTCCCCGAAGTGCTGCGCGGTCTGCGCAACGCCGGCGCCGGCGACATCCCGGTGGTGGTCGGCGGCATCGTCCCCGCCGCCGATGCGCAGGCGCTGCGGCAGCTGGGTGTGGCCGCGGTGTTCACGCCCAGGGACTTCGGCCTCACCGAGATCACCGGGCGGCTGGTCGACGTCGTACGCCTGGCGCGCGGGCTGGACGCGTCGCAGATACCGTGAGTGGCGTCGCAAGCATGCCGCTTGTGGAGGAGCCCTGTGCCCCGTGTCTTGTCCCGTCCGGTCGTCACCCCAGCGGTCATGGCCGTTGCGGTGCTGGCCGGCGCAGCGCTCGTGCCGCTCATCGGTGCGGCAGCCCCGGCTGCCCCGGAGACAGCCGCCGAGCCCAGCCGCGGGTACGCCCACGGGCACCTGAGCGGGCACCCCTCGTCGCCCAGCCAGGAGCGGCGCTCCCTCATCGTGGCGGCGGCTGGGGACATATCGCAGTGCGCGCCGCCCGACTGCTCGGCGGAGCGGGTGGCCAGGCGGGTGCTGGCGATAGATCCGCGGTTGGTGCTCACCCTCGGGGACCACCAGTATCCCAATGGCACCTTGGGACAGTTCCGGTCGCAGTACGCGAAGACGTGGGGTGCGTTCCGCGGCCGTACCCGTCCTGCGCCCGGCAACCATGAGTACCACACCCCCGGCGCCCGCGGTTACTTCGCCTACTTCGGTCGCCGGGCACACCCGCGGCACGGCGGCTTCTACAGCTTCAACGTGCGCGGGTGGCACTTCCAGGCGCTGAACAGCAGCGACGGGTGCGCCGAGGTGCGTTGCAGCCGTCCGTCGGTCCAGGGCCGATGGCTACGGCGGGACCTGCGGCGGACCGAGCGGTCCTGCCGGCTGGCCTACTGGCACCACCCGCCGTACTCGACCGGCGACCATGGAAGCATCACCTCCACCCGGCCGATGTGGCGGGCGCTTGCCCGTCGCGGCACCGACATCGTGCTCAACGCGCACTCGCACTCATACGAGCGGTTCGCGCGCCGGGGAGCGGACGGCACCATGGCCAAGCGCGGGGTGCGGCAGTTCGTCGTGGGCACCGGCGGCGCCGGTCTGGACAGGTTCGTGCGCCCCCCGACCGCCCTCGACCGCAAGCGCATCTCCGGGCGCTACGGGGTGCTCCGCCTCAGCCTGCGCCAGCACGCATACAGCTGGCGCTTCGTCACCGCGGCCGGCGAGGTCCTGGACCGGGGCGGCCCGACCCGCTGTTGACCGCCGCCTGACCGCTGTTGCCAGCTGCCCGTGCGCTCGCCCCGCCTACACTCCTGGCCGTGAACTTGTGCTTCATGGGGGCTTTGGACCGTACAACCGTCATGCATGCCGCTGACCTGACAGCTGATCTCGTCGCCTGTCCCGAGGTCGCCGCATCGTGGGACCGCGAGTCGACGTGCGTGGGCATGAGCGTCGGCGGGCTGGCGCGCCACTTGGGTGGTCAGCCGGTCACCGTGGTGAGCCTGTTGCCTGCTGCCGATTCGCAGGCGGGCAAGGGGGAGACCATCGAGCTGCTCGAGCACTACGCGCGGGCGGCCTGGCTGACCGAGGACCTGGACGGGGAAGCCAACCGGTCCATCCGTGACAGTGCCGACCGGCAGGCCGCGGATGGGCCCGCCGGCGCGGTGTCCTGGATGGCTGAGGCGCGCGGCAAGCTCGAGTCGGTGCTGGCCGACCCGCCACCGACCACGTACGTGCCTTGGCAAGGGTGGGCGCTGAAGACCGACGACTTCCTGGTCACCCGGTTGATGGAGATGGTCGTGCACGCCGACGACCTCGCCGCCAGCGTCGACGTCCGGCCGCCGGACTTCGGGTCCGCCGTGCTCGACCCCGTGTTCCGACTGCTCACCTCGCTCGCCGTCCGGCGGCACGGCCAAGACGCACTGGTACGCACCCTGACCCGGCCGCAGCGGGCCCCGGCCACCGTGTCGCCTTTTGAACCACCAAGAGTCAGAACAGCCGGAGTGACGGGTCGTCCAGACCCCGCAGGACGTCATAGTCGACCGTGACGCAGCCGATGCCGCGATGGGCTGCCAGCGTCCGAGCCTGTGGCTTGATCACCTGGGCGGCCAGCAGCCCACGTACCGGGGTGAGCAACGGATCGCGGTCCAGTAGCTCCAGGTAGCGGGTGAGCTGCTCCACCCCGTCGATCTCACCGCGACGCTTGACCTCCACGACGACGGTGGCCCCGGACGGGTCTCGGCAGAGCAGGTCGACCGGTCCGATGGCGGTTGGGTACTCGCGACGTACGAGCGCGAGACCAGCGCCCAGTGATCCCGGGTGCTCGGCAAGCAGCTCCTGCAGGTGCCGTTCGACCCCGTCCTTGACCAGCCCGGGGTCGATGCCCAGCTCATGGGTGGAATCGTGCAGCACCTGGTCGAAGACGATCCGCAAGGTGGCATCCGCCCGGGTGGAGGTCACGGTCCACTGCAGACGACCGTCGGCAGTCTTGTGCTCGTCGAGCCGGCAGGGCGGGCTCATCCAGTTGAGCGGCTTGTACGCCCGGTCGTCGGCGTGGACCGACACCGACCCGTCCGCCTTGACCAGCAGCAGCCGCGTCGCCATCGGCAGGTGCGCTGCCAGCGCCCCGGCGTAGTCCACCTGGCAGTGGGCGATGACCAGGCGCACCCGCCGACCCTACGCCCACCCGCGAATTGCGGGGTTCTGGCGGCCCAGCGGCGCCGAGACGCCTGTTCTGCCGCCATTATCCCGCATTTCGCGGTGGCGCCGGGGTGGCGGTGGGCCGGCTGGCAGACTCACCCCATGTCTCGAACCTTCTCGACTGTCGGCGTGGTCGGGCTCGGCACCATGGGTGCCGGCATCGCCGAGGTGTTCGCCCGCAACCAGGTCGACGTCATCGGTGTCGAGCGCGACGAGGAACAGCTGGCTCGCGGCCGCTCCCACCTCGAGCACTCGACCGGGCGCGCCGTCGCTCGCGGGAAGCTGAGCGAACAGGAGCAGGCCGAGCTGGTCGGGCGGGTCAGGTTCACCACCACCATTGCCGACGTGAAGGAGTGCGACCTCGTCGTCGAGGCGGTGGTGGAGCACCTCGACCTCAAGCGAGAGATCTTCGCCGTGCTGGACACGATCGTGAGCCCGGAGGCGGTGCTGGCCACCAATACCTCGTCGCTGTCGGTGACCGAGATCGCGGCCGCCACGTCGCACCCGCACCGGGTCATCGGCCTGCACTTCTTCAACCCGGCGCCGGTGCAGGCCTTCGTCGAGGTGATCCGCACCGTGGTGACCGAGGCCGACGTCGTCGCCGACGTGCAGGAGCTCGCCCGCCGACTGGGCAAGAACCCGGTCGTGGCAGGGGACAAGGCGGGGTTTATCGCGAACGCGTTGCTGTTTGGCTACCTCAACCATGCCGCGTCGCTGTACCAGGACCACCACGCCAGCCGCGAGGACATCGACGACGCGATGCGCCTCGGCTGCGGCTACCCGATGGGCCCCCTGGCCCTGCTCGACCTGATCGGCCTCGACACCGCGTACGAGATCCTCGAGACCATGTACCTGCAGGGCCGGGACCGGCTGCATGCGCCGGCGCCGGTGCTCAAGCAGATGGTCACCGCCGGCCTGCTCGGTCGCAAGACCGGCCGCGGGTTCTACACATACGACGGACCGGACAGCCCGACGGTGGTCAGCGACGCTGGCACCCCGGCGTCCGACGAGCAACCGGTCATGCAACGCCCGGTCGAAACCATCGGGGTCGTCGGGTCGGGGACCATGGCCACCGGGATCGTCGAGGCGTGCGGACAGGCTGGCTACGACGTCGTGTACGTCGCACGCAGCGCCGGCAAGGTCGCCCAGCTGAAGGAGCTGGTGACGCGGTCATTGGACAAGGCAGTGCAACGGGACACCCTCACGACCGCCGAGCGCGATGCCGCCCTGCATCGGGTGCGTGGCACGAGCCGACTCGAGGACCTGGCGGCGGCCGACCTGGTCATCGAGGCGACCGCCGAGGAGCTCAGCGTCAAGAGGGCGCTGTTCGAGAACTTGGACGAGATCTGCAAGCCGGGGACCATTCTGGCCACCTCGACGTCATCGCTACCTGTCATCGAGTGCGCGGCCGTCACCAGCCGCCCCCAGGACGTCGTCGGCATGCACTTCGCCAACCCTGCCAGGGCGCTGCGGCTGGTCGAGGTGATCTCGACCGTCGCGACCGGTGATGACGTGGCCGAGACTGTCCGTGCGGTATGTCACCGACTGGGGATGCACCCGGTGTCGTGCGGCGACCGGGCTGGGTTCATCGTCAACGCCCTCTTGTTCCCGTACCTCAACGACGCCGTCAAGATGCTGCAGGCCCACTACGCGACCGCCGATGACATCGACACCGCGATGAAGGAGGGCTGCAGGCTGCCGATGGGGCCATTCGAGCTGCTCGACGTGGTCGGCAACGACGTCTCGCTGGCAATCCAGCGCACTCTCTACCTGGAGTTCCGCGAGCCGGGGTTCGCCCCCGCGCCGCTGCTCGAGCACCTGGTGACCGCTGGGTACCTGGGGATCAAGACCGGGCGTGGCTTCCGCGACCACGCCCGGGAGACCTCCGGGCCGGTGAGCGGCTGAGGGCGTCGATGGCGCGCAGACACCGGCGCCGCGCCGACCCCACCAGGGCGCCCGCCGCTGTCGGCGTCAGCGTCGTGCAGCGCGCGGGCGCCGAGTGGTACGTGCGGTCCGTGTCCGGAGCGGCGTCGACGCGCACCTACCGCTGTCCCGGTTGCCAGCAGCAGATCCGTCCGGCCACTTCCCACGTCGTGGTCTGGCCCGTCCAGCCGTCGATGCTGGCGGCCGCGGCGGGGGAGAGCGGGTTGGCCGAGCGCCGGCACTGGCACACCGGCTGCTGGGCTCGCGGGCGATGAGCCGCCAGTCAGCGCGTGGCAAGGCGCTCGCAGGCGTCGCCGATCCGGACGCTCTGGCCGATGCCGCTGACGAGCTGTACGGGGTGGGGCCTGAGGGCTTCGTTGCGCAGCGGGACGCCGCCGCCCGGGAGGCACGCGACGCCGGTGACCGGACGTTGGCGGCCGCCATCGGTGGGCTGCCCAAGCCGACGGTCGCGGCCTTCCTGCTCAACCAGCTGGCGCGCCGCCGCCCGGACGCCGTCGAGCAGCTCGTCGTGCTCGGGGCCGAGCTGCGAGCCGCACAGCAGAGCCTGGCCGGGGATCAGCTGCGCGCGCTCACCCGACAGCGTCAGGCGGTCGTCGCAGGGTTCGTGCAACAGGTGCACGCGCTGGCCGCGGAGCTGGGCCGGTCGATCAGCGACCAGGTCACCCAGCAGGTGGAACAGACGCTGCGGGCCGCAGTCGCCGACGCCGGAGCCGCCGAGGCGCTGCGAAGCGCCCGGCTCACGACTGGGCTGAGCTACGTCGGCCTCGGGGACGTGGACGTCTCCGCCGCGGTCGCCGCTCCGCGGGCGGTCCGGGACACCCCTGCCGTGTCCAAGACGCGGGACGGACCGGAGCAGCCACCGACCGCGCCCCACGCACGTCTGGACGAGCTGCGGCGCCAGCTGGCCGAAGCAGCGGCGGCGCAGGATGAGGCCGCCGAGCAGCTAGAGACCGCCGACGGCCGGGTGCGCGCGTACGAGGCCGAGCGGGCCGAACGCCGAGACTGGGTCGCGAGGCTGCGAGACGAGCTGTCGAGCGCGCAGGCCGCTGCCGAGGAGTCCGCCGCTCAGCTGCGACAAGCCGAGCGTGAACGAGCCGACGCTCGGCGGGTGGCAGCGCAGGCAGCCGAGACTGTTGAGCGGGCACGCGCAAGGCTCGTCGATCTGGGCCGTGACCCGGGCGCGGCGCTGACCCGCGGTACTTCGACTCCAACGGCGCAACGCTCCTGAGGCTCACAGAGTGGCGTCGCCCACCTGCGATAGGGACGCCGGATCGCGTGCGAGCGCCGCCGACCACTGCCGGACCCACGGTCCCACCGATGTGAACGGCATCGGCGGGGCGATGTGGTAACCCTGCAGCACGTCGACGTCCATGGCGATCAAGGCAGCGGCTGTCGGAGCGTCCTCGACTCCCTCCGCGACCAGCCGCAGGCCGAGCGAGTGCGCCATCCGGGTCGTGGTCTCGACGATGACCCGGCTGCTGTGGTCTCGGAGCAGCGTGGCCACAAAGGACCGATCGAGCTTCAGCTCGCTCACCGGTAGATCGCGCAGGTACGCCAGCGAGGAGAAGCCAGTGCCGTAGTCGTCTATCGCAGTCTGCACGTGCCTGTCGCGCAGCTCGAGGAGCCGCTCACGGGCGCGCTCGGGTTCGGCAATGAACGAGTCCTCGGTGACCTCGATGAGCAGGGTGTCGGTCGGCAGCTCGGCGGCGGTCATCGCCTCGAACAGGAAGGGGATGACATGGCTGCCGAGTATCTCGGGTGGGGCGCAGTTGAGTGCGACCCGGAAGTCGGAATCCTTCACCGACCCAGCGTCGGGCGTCGTCGACCACCTGTCGGATCACACTGATCGACAGCGCCGGCATCAAGCCGTGCCGCCGTGCCTCCGGCAGGAAGGCGGCCGGTGTGAGCAGGCCCTCGAGCGGGTGCTGCCACCTGATCAGCGCCTCGACAGCCAGCACGGCTTGGGTCGCTGCGTCGACCTGGGGTTGGTACCAGATGACGAGCTCACCTTCGCGGATGCCGCGACTCAGATCCTCCGTTCGGCGAAGCCGCTGGTGGATGACGCGGTCCTGCGCCACCTCATACAGCGCGCATCCCACCCGCGTCGACTTGGCCTGGTACATGGCCACGTCGGCGCGGCGCAAGAGGTCGGTTGAGGTGTCACCGCGGATGCCTAGCGCAACGCCTAGGGAAGCCGACACGGTAACGGTGAGCCCGCGGATCTCGACGGGTTCGTCCAGGACGCCGGTCACGACACGCCCCAGCTCCATGGCCTCGATCGGGTCGTCTGTCAACGCCACCAGGGCGAACTCGTCGCCGCCGAGTCGGGCGACGGCCAGGCGCGGTCTGAGCCGCGCCTGCAGCCGGTGCGCGACCAGTACCAACACCTGGTCGCCGACGGTGTGTCCGAGGCTGTCATTGATGTCCTTGAAGCCGTCGAGATCTAGCAGCATCAGCGCCAGTCGACGGTCGTCTCCCAACTGTCGGTCGAGGTCAGCGAGAACGGCTCGTCGGTTGGGCAGACCAGTGAGTTCGTCCGTGCGTGACAACCGAAGGGCCTCGGCAGCTCCCTGGGCCTCGTGCAACGCGAGCGCCAGCCGCCCGCCGGCAGCCAGCAACGTGACGAGGGCGGTCGCCGTCACGCACCAGCCGATCGGACCGTCCGGACCCATGGTCAAAGCAGTCACGGCGACGCCGGCCGCGAGAACCAGATTGCGAGCGCGCAGGCGCTGATCGACGATTGCGCCGACCTCTGCGGGCCGTACGACCGCTGCGTGGGCCACGACTGCAAAACTCACCGCATAGAGGAGATTGAGTGCAACGCTGGAGACGTATCTGTCGCTGGGCAGGGCCAACAGGAAGCTGCAGTCGGCAACCGCCAGGCCCACGAGCCGGCGAGCAGGGCGGCTGTGCGCCGGGATCGGTCGCGCTGTTGAACCAACAGCTGCGCCAGAACGATCAGCGCGAGAGTGAGGTCGATCGCCGGGTACAGCAGTGCCAGCAGCAGCTGAACACCCTGCCCACCGAAAACCAGGGAGACGGGCCCGAGCCCGATCAGCGCGGCGAGACAGGCGGTCGCGCCACAGATCACCGCGGCTTCAAGCCCGACAACCGGCGTCGGCACTGTCCGGCGGGGAACGTCGGTGAGCAGGAACGCCACCATCCCGACATATGAGGCGAGGAAGAACGCTTCGCCGGGCGACGGGAAGGTGACGGTGGTGACGACCTCGGCTGCGCTGAGCATCGCCGAACCGACGCCCCACAGGCTGATGCCGGCAGTGAGAAGCAGCAGTGGGACTCGACGATGGGCTTGGCGAGCAGCGGCAACACCCAGCCTGCTCACCAGCGCGGTGAAGGAGATGGCGATACTGGCTACGAGCGCCATCTCGCTGACGGCGGTGCCCACCAGCTGGGGCACGAACACCACACTTGTGGCGAGCACCACGAGCACCACGAGCAGCCAGGCGAAGGGGTTGAGAAGGTGCCATCTGCGTGCGGGCGTAGCGGTGCCAAGGCTTTGCGCAAGCATCGCCTGTGCGCCCGTGGACATGGCCGTTGACCCTCCGATGCCGGTCGACGTCCCCCGTGCATCAAGGGGGTACCCGGTCAGCATCGTGCCCCTCCGATGGCGGGTGACCAGACCGCCGGAACGGGGCATGAACGGCGACCATGTGTGCCCGGATGGATGAGGGCAGGCTCCCCCAACACCGCAGCCCGCTACGGTTGTCGACCGTGAGCCCGCGACTGATCCGCGGCACCTCCGTGCTGCCTGCGCGGCGAGAGCCGGTGACGTTGGAGACCGCGGACGGCCTGTCCCTTGTCGGTGAGCTCGCGTTGCCCCTGGAGCGCGAGCCGGTCGCCACGATCGTGTGCCTGCACCCCTTGCCGACCCACGGCGGCATGATGGACAGCCACCTGATCCGCAAGGCGTCGTACCGCCTACCCGCGCTTGCGGGCATGGCGGTGCTGCGGTTCAACACCCGAGGCACCAGCAGTGCCCAGGGCACCAGCGGCGGCACGTTCGACGGCGGCGAGAGCGAGCGGTTCGACCTGGCTGCGGCGATTGACTACGTGGAACTCGCCGAACTGCCCTCGATCTGGCTGCTTGGCTGGTCATTCGGTACCGAGCTGGTGCTGCGGTACGGGTTGGAGCCCGGCGTCGTCGGTGCCGTCCTGATGTCCCCACCGCTGCGCTCGGTCACGGACGCGGACCTGGACGCGTGGGCGGCGTCGGGCCGACCCCTGACGGCGCTCATCCCGGAGCATGACGACTATCTGCAACCCACCGCGGCACGAACCCGGTTCTCCCGGGTGTCCCAGGCCGACGTCGTCGCTGTCGAGGGTGCCAAGCACCTGTGGGTCGGGCACACCGAGCGGGTGCTTGACGAGCTCGTCCGGCGGGTGGCCCCGCAGACCTCCGTACCGCTGCCGCGGAAATGGGATGGACCGATGGAACACGCCGACTCCTCGATGTACTCCGACCGGACCGTGGCGGCGCTATCTCCGGAGGCCGAGCAACGCACGCAATAGCCTGTTGGCGACCGCTGAGACTGGGGGAACCATGTCGCCGCCTACCGCACGCCCGGCCGGGGTTGTCCTCAGCACGGTGCTGCTGGCTGCCCTGCTGGTGGCGGCAGGGAACCACACCGCGAACGCTCCGGTGCGGAGCGGCGCCCCGTTGATCGCCGCACCGGGGGTAGGGGTCGGCAGCGTGAAGGTTGCGAAGCGGCCGCTGCTGGAGCCGAACGCGCGGCCGCTGGCGGCCAACCGGCTCTATGTCGCCGGTGGCTCGGGCCAACGGGTGCTGCGCTTCGAGTCCGGGCTGGCCAGCGTCGGAGCCGGCGTGCTGGAGGTGCGGCCCAACCAGGCAGGGAACTGCGCGCCGGGCAAGCAGCACGCTAGCCAGATCTTGTTTCGCGACCGAGATGGCAACGGTCGGTTCAACCGTGCGGTCGACAAGACGTCGGTGCGGCGAGATGCCGGGTGCATGTTGTTCCACCCCAGCCACGACCACTGGCACTTCGAGGCCGCGGCGCGCTACGCGCTCTGGGACCCGGACCGCCCGCGCGACCCCGTCGTCGTCAGCCGCCGGAAGATGAGCTTCTGCCTGCGCGACACAGAGCGGGCACCCGAGCGCTGGGCGACGCCGAACTACCGGCAGTACTACGGCGATTGCCATCGGCACACGCCGCAGGGCATCTCCATCGGCTGGGTCGACGTCTACGGCAGCTACCTGCCCGGTCAGTCGCTGAAGCTGCCCCGCGCGATGCCGACCGACGTGTACTGCCTACGCACCACGGTCGACCCGCAGAACCAGCTACGTGAGTCCAGCAACCGCGACAACCACAGCCTGCGGGCAGTCCGCATCCAGGGTGATCGCGTGACGACCAAACCCACCGGACGCTGCCGCGCACTCGACTAGTCCACGACCCACCGGTCTCGAGACATCGGGGTCGCGGGACGACCGCCATGCCTCGACGGTCGTCGAGCGCCGGTCAGGAGCGCTGGTCGGCGCTCTGCGGCTGCGCCTGCTTCGGCAGCTCGGCCTGCGTCGAGCCACCCGGCATGGTCCCCTCACCCGGCGCGGGATGCTCTTGCTCGACCGTCACCTGCTCATGGCCGACCAGCTCATGATCTGCCGGGGCATCATCTGCCGGCACATCATCTGCCGGCACATCATCGGCCAGCACCGCGTCCCGGCGTTGCTGTTCGTCAGGGCCAAAGCTCGCCACCAGGTCGCGCAGGGCGGCCAGCTGGGACACGATCCCGTCCCGCCGGCGCTGCACGGTGTCCAGCTCGTTGCGGGCCGCAGCCGTACGCCGATCGAGGTCGCTCTGCGCCTGCGCCGACATGTGCTCGGACTGCTTGCGAGCCGCAGCGACGATCTGCTCGGCCTCCCGCCGGGCCCGCGTCACGGTTCGCTCCGCCTCACCGGCTGCGTCCTCCCGCATCTTCCTGGCCTGCAGCGTGGCCTCGTTGGCACGGTGCTCGGCGGCATTGGCCCGATCCTCCGACTCCCGCACCAGCCGCTGGGTCTCCTCCACCGCCTGGGTGTGCGAGTCGGCGGCCTCCCGGGTGAGGCGCTCGCGCTCCACGGCGAGTACCCGACGGGCCTCGGACACCTCGCGCTCCGCGACTGCCCGAGCCTTCTCGGCCTCGCGCTTGGCCGAGGTCCGCAGGCTCGTGGTCTCCTGCTCGGCGGCGAGACGGACCTGGTCGGCCTCCCGCTTGGCGGCGGCGAGCAGGTCGGCCGCCTGGGCGCTGGCGGCGGCCCGCTCGTCCTCGGCGGCGGCGGACAGCCGCATCCGTTGCTCCTCGAGGTCCTGCAGGTGCACCACCTTGATGTCGTCGACCTCGCCAGCCGCGAGGGTGCGCAGCTCCTCGGCCTCCCGCTCGGCCAGGCTCACCATCTCGTCGGCGTGGGCACGCGCCCGGCTCAGCACCTCGTCGGCCTGGTCCTCCGCCAGCGACAGCAAGGTGGCGGCCCGACCGCCGAGCCCGGCGTACGTCGGCGACTCGGCCTCGGCGACCTTGGTGCTCAGCTCGGCGACCTTGCTCTCGAGCTCTGCGACTCGGTTCTTGGCCGCTGCCGCCTGCTGCTCGGAGGCCGTGAGCGCGGCGCGCTGATCGCGCAACCGGGCATCGACGCTGGCCTTGTCGTACCCGCCCCTTCGCACAATCGGCAGCTCGCCGCCACTGGTCGCGGCCGGCAGCTGGGTGGTCTCGGCCTGGCCGCGGCCACGGTCGAAGATGGACAGTCCCTGCTGGTCCGACATGGCGTGCATCCCTCGCGGTCGTCCGGTCGTGGTGGATCGAGCCTCGTGGACAGGGCTCGCTGCGCACGTTCGTGGATCGATTATGACCTCAGCTGCCGCGGAACCGGTTGATCGCCTGCAGGTGTCGCGCCCGCTTCTGCTCGTCGCGCACACCGAGGCCCTCCGTCGGCGCCAGGCACAGAACCCCGACCTTGCCTTGATGACGGTTGCGGTGAACCTCGTACGCCGCCTGTCCGGTCTCAGCCATGGGGTAGGTCTTGGACAGGGTGGGGTGCACGAGGCCCTTGGCGATCAACCGGTTGGCCGCCCACGCCTCCCGGTAGTTGGCGAAGTGCGACCCCACGATGGTCTTGAGGTGCATCCACAGATAGCGGTTGTCGTACTGGTGCATGAAGCCCGACGTCGACGCGCAGGTGACGATCGTGCCTCCCCTGCGGGCGACGAAGATGCTGGCCCCGAAGGTCTCCCGACCCGGGTGCTCGAAGACGATGTCCGGGTCGTCACCGCCGGTGAGCTCGCGGATGCTGGCGCCGAACCTGCGCCACTCCTTCGGATCTTGGGTGTGCTCGTCCTGCCAGAACCGGAAGCCCTCGCCGGTCGCCTCGGAGCGGTCGATGATCAGCTCGGCGCCCAGCCGCCGGCACAGTTCGGCCTTGTCCGGGGACGACACGACGCAGACCGGGATCGCACCGCCGTTGAGCGCCAGCTGCGTGGCGTACGACCCGAGCCCGCCGGACGCGCCCCAGATCAGGACGACGTCGCCCTGCTTCATCCCCGCCCCGTTGCGCGACACCAGCTGCCGGTAGGATGTCGAGTTGACCAGCCCGGGCACCGCCGCCTCCTCCCAGGTCAGGTGGGTTGGCTTCGGCATCAGCTGGTTCGCCTTGACCAGGGCTATCTCGGCCAGCCCGCCGAAGTTCGTCTCGAAGCCCCAGATCCGCTGCTCGGGGTCGAGCATGGTGTCGTTGTGCCCGTCCGGGCCCTCGAGGCTCACGTCCAGGCAGTGCGCCACCACCTCGTCACCGGGCTTCCAGGCATGCACCCCCGGTCCGGCGCGCAGCACCACGCCGGACAGGTCGGACCCGACCACGTGGTACGGGAGGTCGTGCCGGCGCGCGAGCAGCGAGGTCCGCCCGTACCGCTCCAGGAACCCGAAGGTGGGCATCGGCTCGAAGATCGACGTCCAGACCGTGTTGTAGTTGATGGCGCTGGCAAGCACGGCGACCAGCGCCTCGCCGGGGCCGAGCTCGGGGACAGGCACCTCGTCGACGTGCAGCGACTCGCGGGGGTCCTTGAGGGCCGATTCCCGCCCGGCGAACATCTCCGCCTCGTCCTTGCGGACGACGACCGCCCGGTAAGTCTGCGGCACGGGGATCGCGGCAATGTCCTCCGGACGCCGGTCGGCGGCAAGCACGGCGGCGCGGATCTGCTCCACGGTCGGGTCCTTCCGGGGTCGGCCAGGTGGGCGGTGCGGCGGTTATCGGCGGGTCGACGTTAGCGCGCCGCTGTGCGTAGTCACCGGGGCCGCTCGACGAGCTCCACCAGTACACCGCCGGCGTCCTTGGGGTGGACGAAATTGACCAGGGTGCCGGCTGTGCCCGGCCGGGCGGTGTCGTACAGCACCTTCAGCCCGCGCTCACGCAGGACGGCGGCGACCTGCTCGACGTCGCGGACCCGGTACGCCACCTGCTGCACGCCCGGTCCCGAGCGGTGCAGGAAGGCGGCGATCGGGGATTCAGGCGTCAATGGAGCCAGCAGTTGCAGGCAGGGAGCCGAGCCGTCGTGGGCCTCGGCCACCGCGAGCATCGCCTCGCGCACCCCCTCGCGCTCGTTGACCTCCTGGTGCACGCAGGCCATTCCGAACGTGCGCGCGTAGAACTCAATCGCGACGTCCAGGTCTGCCACGGCGATACCCACATGGTCGATGCCCAGCAGCAGTGACCGGGGAACAGAGTCGTGCGGCCGCGACGGCGGATCCGGCTCGGGAGGCAATGGAACGGACAATTCAGGCATCCATGGCTCGAACGGGTGTGGTGGCGCCATCGTCCCACGGGCCCTGCTGGCGGCACTTCGGACCGATCGCGAGTCACCGCGGTCCATGTCGCCTTGAGGGGCGCGATGTCTCGACGAGGGGGTCGCTAGCCTGGGCCAGCACCCCAGGAGGTCCGCTGCCGTGTCCCCGCACCCGTCCCCGTCCGTCATCGTCGCTGGTGCCCGCACGCCCATCGGCCGCCTGCTCGGCGGGCTGACTGGCTTCTCCGGCACGGATCTCGGTGGCATCGCCATCGCCGGGGCGCTGGACAAGGCCGGCGTCACAGCTGACCAGGTGGACTACGTGATCATGGGCCAGGTGCTGCAGGCCGGTGCCGGTCAGATCACCGCCCGGCAGGCAGCCGAGAGGGCGGGCATACCGATGACCGTGCCCGCCGTCACGGTCAACAAGGTCTGCCTGTCCGGCTTGAACGCGATCGCGCTGGCCGACCAACTGGTGCGCCTCGGCGAGGTGGAGATCGTCGTGGCTGGCGGGATGGAGTCGATGACGAGCGCCCCGCACCTGCTGCCCGGTTCTCGCCAGGGCACGAGGTATGGCGACACCACCCTGGTCGACTCCCTGGCCCACGACGGGCTCTGGGACACCTTCACCGACCAACCGATGGGGGCGCTGACCGACCGGTGCAACGCCGACGGGCTGGCGCTCAGCCGGGCCGAGCAGGACGCCTTCAGCGCTCGCTCGCACCAGCGTGCCGCCGAGGCCTGGAAGAACGGGCTGTTCGACGACGAAGTGGTGCCGGTCGAGGTTCCGCAGCGCCGAGGAGACCCGGTCGTAGTGGCTGCCGACGAGGGCGTACGCGAGGACACCAGCACCGAGGGGCTCGGCAAGCTGCGTCCCGCTTTCGGGCCCGGCGGCACCATCACCGCCGGCTCCGCCTCGCAGATCTCCGACGGCGGCTGTGCCGTGGTGGTGATGAGCAAGGTCAAGGCCCAGGAGCTCGGTCTGCCGTTCCTGGCCGAGATCGGTGCGCACGCCATGGTGGCCGGTCCCGACTCGACGCTTCAGCTGCAGCCCGCCCGGGCGATCGCGCTGGCGTGTCGCAGGGAGGGAATCGAGCCGACCGCCCTCGACCTGGTCGAGATCAACGAGGCGTTCGCCGCCGTCGGCATCGCCAGCGCGCGC
>Ga0183260_10000601_pt1 | contig 30537 bp, 31 predicted proteins | sample AntDrymUQ4972206_2_FD_129768 | JGI IMG/M metagenome (GOLD analysis project Ga0183260, IMG submission 129768) | Polar desert sand microbial communities from Dry Valleys, Antarctica - metaG UQ497 (22.06) (version 2) (version 2) | ecosystem: Environmental > Terrestrial > Soil > Desert | place...
CCGCCGTGAGCTCGGCTACCTCCTGAAGCTTCCGGGCGTGCTCAAGTCGCGTTTGTGCCTGTTCTTCGGAGCACGGCTGGGTCCGTCCGGTACGGGCTGGACTCAAGCGGGCGCTCCGAGCAACGCGTCGAGCGGGGGGCCGACGAGGATGATCGAGTCCTCGCGCAGATCGCGAAGAATCGGCCGCTCGGTCTGCGCCAGCTCGCAAAGCTCGCTCTCGCCGACCTCGACAATGCTCGCCTGATTACCGGCCCAGCGCCGGATGCGCGCCGCGAGATCGTCGATCTGCGCTCTCCATGCCTCGTCCTCGGCGGACACTTCCTGGCGACGGAGAATCAACAGATCGATGTCGCTCGCGGCGTCGCCGTCGCCGCGAGCGGTCGACCCGAAGACCGACGCGTGCACCGCGGGTAGGGCCCACGCCTCGATCGCCCGAGCGATGCGCCGGTAGAGCTCCGCGCGCATATCGGCGAGCACCTCGACCGCGGGCGCCGCGAGGTGATCGCGGTTGAGCGTGTACAGGAGGGCCCGGCCGGCCTCCTGGCGGTCGACCAGACCCTGCTCGCTGAGCCGCCCAAGACGCCCAGGACGCCGCTGTGCGCGCGACGGCCGGTGAGCCGCGCCACCTCACGCCCCGTCAACGGCCGCGTCGTGCCGGCAAGCACCATAAGCACGTCGCCATCGAGGGTCGGAACCAGTGCGGCATATGGTCGGGCTACATCCATGGCGGACACTATACCGTCCAAGTGGACGCTTTAGAAGCTATATGGATGTCTCGCCGTCCAGCAGCCAGGCCCACGAGAAGGTGACCGGCGTTCACAAGAGGCTGTGAACTTCAGTACTTCTGGTGTGCTCGGTTAGGGAGCGGAGCGGGCTGGCTCCCGGCGCGTCTCCCAAGTCGCGGATCGCGTATGGGTCCATGCGTTCCCCGAGAGGGTCTTGGGCGAGCCCGTTCGGGCGATCCGGTCGACGACGCGTTGGGTTCGCCGTGCCGATGACGACCTATAGGACGCCGTCCGACTACCGCGACCGGCGCCGCCGGCACTTCGAACCGGCAACCGCGGCGATCGGCCGCGAGGGCATCGGCCCCTACGACCTCCGCCACTCCTTCGCCAGCCTCATGATCCAGGCCGGCTACCTGGACGATCGCCGCGCGTGGGCGGACACCGCGGTCGAAGAGCGTCGGGCCGGCCAACGCGTCCCTCGATCGCTCGGCCCTCGTGCGTCGTGACGCGCGGAAGGCACGCCGAATCGTCGAGGAACGCCGGTAGCTGCGTTAGGGTTTCCGACATAGTGCCGACAAACTACCTGACAAACCGGAGGACACAGGAGCGGACTTGGCCGACCTCGCCGAGCGCCTAGGAAACGTGAGCCATCGCGTCGATCTCGACCAGGCGGATCTGGCGCGAGTACTCGATATGAACCCGAGGACGATCTCCCGATGGCTGGGACGCGAGAGCCAGCCTCGACCCGAGGCGCGCGAGCGACTCCTCGAGCTCATCGCCGTGCTCGAGCAGCTCTCCGGCGTCCTCAAAGCAGACGCCGCCCACGACTGGCTCTTCACCCCGAACCCCGTGCTCGACCACCACAAGCCCGTTGAGCTCCTACGCGCCGGCGACTGTCGGCGCGTGCTCGGCGCGATCGACGGTCTCGCCGAAGGCGTCTTCGCGTAGCTGACCAGTGCTCGAGCCTCGACTGGTCGGCGCGTTGGAAGCGCTCGCGGATGTCGGCCCCCAACGGCCCCGCGGGACCGGTGTTGACCGAAATGTTGACTGGTCCCGTTTCGCCCTTTGCTGGGAACCGAGCAAACCTGCCGATTTCCAGCCCAAACGCCGAAGCCGACGCCCGGACTCGAACCGGGGACCCCTTCATTACGAGTGAAGTGCTCTACCAGCTGAGCTACGTCGGCGCGGGGGGCATCGTAGCGCCGGAGCTGGTCTCCCAAAGGCTCCGGAAGTCGGGCGACCGCCGTTCCTAGGCGTGGAACGCCGGGGGATGGTCCGCCTCGCGCTCCAGGTGTCCCGAGGGGCTACGCGCGGTCCACGCGCCTCCTCGCCTGAATTCGGTTGAACCGGCTAGACCGGCTCGGTCGTGCCCTCGTTCAGCAACGCCAGGTACTCATCGTAGGCGTAGACCCTCCCTCGCTTACGACCGGTCACCTCGCTCAGAATCCCGGCCTCCTGCAGCCGGGCGATGGCCGCATAAACCGGGGGATCGCTCAGTCGGAGCTGGGAGGCCACGTTGGAGGCTCTCAGCAGGACGCGCCGGGTCGCGAGCTCGTGGATGCGATGTGCGGTCGCAGCGCCCCGGCCGAGCGCGTGGATCCTTTCCCTGTCGCGCTGAACCATCTCGACGATCCGCTGGATCGTCTCGGTGGTCGAGGCAGCCACCTCGACGACTCCCTCCAGGAAGAAGCCGAGCCACTCCTCCCAGGCGCCCTCAGTCCGGACTCGCTGGAGATGGTCGTAGTAGGCGTCGCGATGTCGCTTGAGGTAGAGGCTCAGGTAGAGCAGCGGACGCCGCAGGACCTTCTCTGAATACAAGAGCAAGGTGATGAGCAGGCGGCCAACGCGCCCGTTGCCGTCGAGGAAGGGATGGATGGTCTCGAACTGCACGTGGGCGAGGGCGGCCTTGAGGAGGACGGGCGTACGCACTGGCTGATCGTGTAGGAACTTCTCGAGGTCGCCCATCGCCGGCGCCACCTGCGTCCAGGGTGGCGGTACGTATCTCGCATTTCCGGGCCGAGTGCCACCGATCCAGTTCTGAACGCGCCGAAACTCCCCCGGAGCCCTGTCGGCCCCTCGCCCGTCGCTCAGCAGCAGCGCATGTGCCTCCCTCAGGAGTCGGTGGCTGAGAGGGAGCCGGTTCGCCGCAATGCTGTCGATTCCGTGATTGACCGCACGGATGTAGTTGGCGGACTCCCGGACGTCACCGATCGGGACTCCCGAGGCAGCGTCGTTCTCGTAAAGGAGGAGGTCGGACAACGAAGACTGGGTGCCCTCGATCTGCGAGGAGAGGACCGCCTCCTTGCGAATGAACGTGTAGAGGAACTGGTCGGGGTCCGGAAGCAGCAGAGTGATTCCGTCCAGGCGACCGAGCGACTGGTTCGCCTCGTCGATCAGGGCCTGGAGAGCACCGTCGATCCGCAGCGGGGGATCGGGCGGCAGTGGGTTGGGATGGAACGCAGAGAAGCCCTCCGGTCCACTCTGCGCGACGATGAGGCGGCCAGTCCTGTCGCTGACCGGGATGCCCTCGGGCACTTTGGTTCTCCTACGCTTAGATCGTCCAAGCTTAGTAAACGATCAGGCCGTAACGCTTGCTTACCGGCCACGATGGAAGCGAACGCTTACCTGCGCCTGGCGGCGTGACGGAAGCGCGGCACATGGGTGCAGCCTGCTGGAGCGGAAGGCCGCGTGCCGGCGCGCTCGTAGAGGTCGGCGTTGAGCGGTGCCGCACGATCGGTCCCCGGGGGCATATGCGCGAGCCTACCGGCGTGCCAGGTCGCAGCGATCAAGCACTGGCAGTCGTTGCAAGGCGACGGGCGAAGCTCGGCCTCCTCGCCTTGGCCGCTCTTCTCGCCGGGCTCGTCGTCGGCGCTCGAGCAGGCGAGGAGCCGCGCTTCCGCACGGCCGACGCCTCGACCTTCGCGGCATACGGCGAGCCACTTGCCTGTGGGGGCACCCTCCAGCCCGGCGAGCGGGGCGTCGCGCATCGAACCCTCCCCTGCGGCACCAAGCTCGTCTTCCGCCTTAACGGCCGCACCGTCCGCGCGGCGGTCATCGACCGTGGCCCCTACGTCGCCGGCCGCGAGTTCGACTTCATCGCGGCGACCGCTCGTGAGCTTCGCTTCGACGGGCTGGGAACCGTCGAGTGGGCGCGGGAGCCGGAGTAGAAGCCCTGGATTGGACCGCGAGGTAGCTGATGAGCTCGAGCAGACTGCCGTCGGGATCGCGGAAGTAGACGCTCGTCCCCGCGCCGCGGGCGCCCGAGCGCGCCACCGGCCCGAGCTCGACCCCCACACCGTTGCCGCGCAGGTGCTCGACCGCCCCCTCGATGGGTCCCTCCCACTCGAAGCACAGATCGCTGCCGCCGGGGTCGACCGGCACGATTCCCGCGAGCGCCTCGCGCAGCGCCGCGAGGGTCCCCGTGGCCTGGAGGAAGACGATCGCGGCGCCGACGATGAGCATCGCTCCGAGCAGGCCGCCGGGGAGGGGCGCGGCGGAGGCGACCCGGGTCTTGGCCGGAAGCGGCTCCGCGGGGGCTCCGGTTCCCCACATCTGCCGGGCGACGAGGGCCAGTCCCGAGGAGGCGAGCACGAGCGGCCACACGATCGCGTCGCCTGGCCAGAAGCCCACCTTGCGGAGGAGGAGGAGGCCGGCGAGGACGAGCAGGCCGATGCCGGCTGCCTCTCTCCAGGCGCCGGCGGCCAGCGCGCGCATGCCGCCGGCGCGGCCCTTGAGCCCGGCCGAGCCCGCCGCCTCGGACAGGGCAGCGGCGGGCACGACCGCCCAGGCCAGGACGTAGAGCGCCACACCCGAGCCGCCGAAGCCCGCGAGGACCACGAAGCCGACGCGGAAGAGCAGCGGGTCGGTGCCGAAGTAGTCGGCCAACCCGGCGCACACCCCGCCGGCGTAGCCGCGCGACGGGAGGCGGCTCAGCCGTGGCGGGCGGCCGGAAGCGCGCGGTGCGACCGCGCGGTGCGGCCGCGGTCGCTTCAGTCGAGGTGGTGGGCCCAGCCGCCGCAGTTGCCCCTGTCGGTCCGGCCGTCGTGGCCCAGGCCGGAGGAGCAGCCCCTTCCCTCGCCCAGCTCGCGGCAGGCGCGCCGACCCCGGCCCCCTCGCCTCGGAGCGGACGCGGCGGTCCGAGGTCGAGGCCGAGGGAGCGCCCCAGGCTGGTGTGGCGCAGGAGAAGGTAAGCGCCGCCCGCGAGCAGGAGGAGCGACCACAGGACGTCCTCTCCCCAGCCGAAGTCGATCGCGTCGAGGAAGGCGATGGCCCCGATGCCCAGGAGCACGGCCCCGGCGATGACCCAGGGTCGATCGCCGCCGCCAGCGAACCCGCTTCTGACGATCGGCCGCTCTCTGCCCTCCTCGGGGACGAGCAGGAACGCCGCAAAGTACCCGGTCCTTGAGGCCGAGCACCGGCGTCTGTCCGAGAATGCCCTCGGCTGCCGGTTTCTGCCGTGTCTGAAACCCGCGCTCGCGACTGTCTTCCGGGCGCATATTAGATGACATAGTGCCTTATCTTCCTTGGCGGCGGTCGCCGAGCTGCCGAGTCGGGGGCATTAGAGCTGGCGGCCCGAATGCAGTCAAGGACAAGCGCTGGACCGCCACGCTGGGCCTCAGCGACCGAACGGTGGATTGAGGCTAAGCGACCGCCAGCTCGCGCTCGAGCCGGTAGGCGAGCGCCTCGCAGGCGAGCTCCTCGGTCACGTTGAGCACCAGTCGCCGGCGAGTCTCCTCTACGAGCTCGACCCCTCGGCGCAGCGCCTCCGGGTCGCGGCCGGCCGCGTCGGCGCGGAGCTCGTCCAGGCGGTCGGTGGCGTAGACGAGGTCCTCGGCACCCCATCCGAGGCAGGCGACGTCGCGCAGCCACTGCCCCACGACCTGGAGGCCGAGGTCGAGCGCCGCCGTCTGCACGCGCCGGTGGGTCCGCCGCACCCGTTCGGAGTGCTCGGTCTGGCGCCGGCGGCGGTCGCGCTTGGCGACGAGGTCGAGGTCGCGCTCGAAGCTCGCCTCGAGCTCCTTGACCGCCGCTGCGCCCTGGTTCGCCGCGCCGCCGAGCAGATCGCGCCAGGGCTTGGCGGCGAGGTCGCCGTCCAGGGTCGCGCGAGCCACGCGCTCGGCGGCCTCGCGCAGAGCGGACCCGGCGCCGGTGGCCAGGGTCCGCGCCCGCCCGCCGTCGCCGAGCGCCAGCCGCGCGCACGCGCCGGCCGTCGCGGGCTCGACGCCCTCCTCGACGAGACGTCGCGCGAGCTCGCCCGGGGCGAGCGGGTCGAAGCGCACGGCCTGGCAGCGCGAGGCGATCGTCTCGAGGACCTCGGCCGGGCGATCGGTGAGCAGGACGAGGTGGACGAAGGCCGCGGGCTCCTCGAGCGTCTTGAGCATCTTGTTGGCCGCCTCGTCGTTCATCGTGTCGGCGCGCTCGATGACGAACACGCGCCGGCGCGCCTCGAACGGCGTGCGGGCGGCGGCTGCGACCACGGGCTCGTCGATGTCCCCCGTGAGCAGCTCGTGGGCGCCCGAGGGCACGACCCACGTCAAGTCGGGGTGCGACCGCCGCTCGACGCGCGCGCGCACGCCGTCGGGATCGGGCGCTCCCTCGGCGAGCAGGGCGGCCGCGAAGGCGCCGGCCACCGCGCGCTTTCCGGTACCCGAAGGGCCATGAAAGAGGTAGGCGTGGGAAGGGCGGCCCTCGGGAGGCAGCGCGGCGCCGAGGACCGCGCGGGCGTGGGGATGGGGCTCGGTTCCGGGTAGCGTCGCGGGCACCTGAGGATCGTAGACCGGAGCGCGGCCGCGGGCCGTGGCGTCAGTTCGCGCCTGATGTGTGCCGAGCGGGCGTGGCCGCTGGGCGCGGAGTCAGTTCGCGCTTGATGCGTGCCGGGGCGCGGCCGCGGCCACCAGGTAGGGTCGCCGCCGGCATGTCCCGGGGACGGCTCATCACGATCGAGGGGATCGACGGAGCCGGGAAGACCACCCTCGCCGCCGGCCTCGAGCGCCAGCTTCACGCCCATGGCGCGCCGGTCACGGCGCTGCGCGAGCCGGGAAGCGTCGAGGTCGCAGAGCGCCTGCGCGACCTGGTCAAGGACCCGGCGCTCGCCATCGGGCCGCGCGCCGAGGCTCTGATCTACGCGGCCGCGCGCGCGCAGCTCATCGAGGAGCGCCTGGCGCCGATGCTCGAGCGCGGGGAGTGGGCGCTGCTCGACCGCTTCGTCGACTCCTCGCTCGCCTATCAGGGCGCCGGTCGCGGCGTCGGCGTCGAGGCGGTCCGGACGATCAACGCGTTCGCCACCGGAGGCCTCGAGCCCGACCGGACGCTGCTCCTGCACCTCGACCCGGCGACTGGGCGCTCCCGGCAGGGCGGGTGCCCGGAGGGCTTCGACCGGCTCGAACGCGAGGAGGCGCCGTTCTTCGAGGCGATCGTCGCCGCCTACCAACAGCTCGCGCGCGACGATCCGGGGCGCATCCGAGTGCTCGACGCGAGCGAGCCCCCCGAGCAGGTCCTCGCCGCTGCCTTCGCAGCCCTCGTCGACCTGCTGGTGCACGACCCGTGAAGGGTGTGTCAGGAGACGTAGCCGTGAGGATGGGACCGGTGCCATGCCCACGCGTCGGCGATGATCGCCGTCAGCTCGGGCTTACGTGGCTCCCAGCCCAACTCGGCGCGGATGCGCCCCGAGGCGGCGACCAGCCGCGGCGGATCTCCCGGCCGTCGCGGGCGCTCGACGACGTCGACTGGACGGCCGGTGACCTCCTCGCAGGCCGCGATTACCTCGCGCACCGAGAAGCCCTCCCCGTTGCCTAGGTTGAAGATGCGATGGCGACCGGGCTCGACCCCGTTGAGCGCGAGCGCGTGGGCGTGCGCGAGGTCCTCGACGTGGATGTAGTCGCGTACGGCGCTGCCGTCGGGGGTGTCGTAGTCGGTGCCGAAGAGCTCGACGCGAGGCTGGCGGCCCAGGGCGGCGCGCAGCACGTTGGGAATCAGGTGGGACTCGGGCTCGTGGTCCTCGCCGAAGGGCCCGCTGGCTCCCGCGACGTTGAAGTAGCGAAGGCTCACCGCCCCCAGGCCGTGAGCGGCGCACTCGTCGCCGATCATCATGTCCACGGCGAGCTTGGAGGCGCCGTAGGGGTTGGTCGGACGCGTCGGCGTCCCCTCGTCCATCGGGAGGCGCTCGGGCTCCCCGTAGGTCGCGCAGGTGGAGGAGAACACCAGCCGCTCGACGCCGTGCTCGCGCAGCGCGTCGAGCAGGTTGCGGGTCCCGATCACGTTCGTGGTCCAGTAGCGCTCGGGGTGGCGGGTCGACTCGGCGACGAGCGCGAGCGCGGCGAAGTGCATGGCGGCGTCGAAGCCCCCGGCGAGGGCGTCGAGGACCGCGGCGGCGTCGAGCAGATCCACCCGAGCAAGCCGGGCCCCCGCGGGGAGGGCCTCCTCGTGGCCCCGGGAGAGGTCGTCGAGGATCACTACTTCGTGGCCGGCCTGAAGGAGCTGTGCGCTCATCACGCTGCCGATATAGCCGGCGCCGCCGGTCACCAGGAGTCTCATCTGGCGCGTGTATAGCGGACCGCGACGACCGACAGCGCGCTTGCAGAACGACGTGGACGTTTCTTCGAACCTAGAATCCGCAAAGGATCCTCGAACGGATCGGTACGGATGGACAGCGGACGGCAGGACAACCAGCGGGATGGGGCCGGCGAGCGGGCGGAGGAGGACGCCACGACCGCGCCGCTCGAGGACCGCGGACCCACCGCAGCGCCAGCGGAGCCGACGATCACCGCGCAGCTCGACGAGCGCGACCAGGCGTTGGAGGACATCGGCGAGGAGGTCGCCCGCACGGCCGCCGACCTCCAGCGCGCCCTCGCCCAGCGCGACGCGGCGGAGCGCGCGACCGAGGCGGCGCAGCAGCAGCGCGCCTCCGCCGATCGGGTTGCTCAGGAGGCCCTGGCGCAGCGGCATGCCCTCGAGCAGGCCGTCGCCAGGCTGGAGGCTGAGCTCAAGCAGGCGCAAGGGCCCGAGCACGATGCGACGGTGGTGGGAGACGACGCCCGCGTCGAGCGCGAGCGTGCGCTCGACGAGCGGCTGCGCATAGCCGAGGAAGAGGTCCGGAGCGTCGCGCGGCGCTTCGCCACGGAGGTTCGCGCCCGCCAGGACGCTGATCGGCGCGCCGACGAGGCCGAGCGCGAGGTGCATCGGCTCGCGCGGAGCGCGGCTGGACGGAGCTCCTCGCCGGGGTCCGAATCCGGGACTCCCGCGACGCCCGCGCCGCCGTCTGGCACCGACGTCGTCCAGCTGACCGCGGCCCTGGCGGAGTCGCAGCGACGGCGCGAGCACGAGGAGCGGCGCGCCACAGAGGCCCAGCGGCGGGCAACCGAGGCCCAGAAGAGCGCGGACGAAGCCGAGCGCCGCGCCACGGAGGCCGAGCGCCGCGCCAACGACTCCGAGCGGCGGGCGCGTGCGGTAGTGCGCGAGCGAGTGCGGGTCGCGACCGAGGCCGAGGCGAGCGGGGGGCCCGGCGCGGACGCCGCCGCCGGAGTGCGCGGGAGCGCCCAAGCCGCCGGAACGGATCCCGGGCGACGAGCTGCCGCGGCCGAGCGACGGGCCACGGAGGCCGAGCAGCGGGCGAAGGAGGCCGAGCGCCGTGCGGCCGAGGCCGAGCGGTACGTGCAGGAGGCAGAGCTACGTCGTCAGGAGGCCGAGCGGCGCGGGTATCCCAACAGGGTCCACCCCCGGTTCCCGCCGGCCGGGCAACGCCGGTCGGGCACGGCGTCGCGACAGTCCACCGGTGAGCAGTCCCAGCTCGGCGGTCCCAACTGGGGCCCGGACCAGATCGTCGGCTTCGCGCTCCTCGGCCTCGGCGTCGTCCTGGTGCTGCTCCTCCTGGCCGCCGTGATCGGGATCTTGTGAGCGGCCAGTGGTTCCCGCCGTAAGTTCGGCCGTACTTGCGGCGGGGGCCACTAGCCCTGTGCGGGTGGCAACGGCCGGGGAGTGAGCGGGGGCAAGGTCCCGCGCGGGGGCCGGACCACCGGCGGTGGGGGGTTTCCGGGGGCGGGCGCGGTGGCGGGCGGCGGCGGGCGCCCGGGCGGCGGCACGGTGGCGGGCGGTGGCGGGGTCCCTGGTGGCGGCGCAGTCCCGGGCGGCGTGCCCGTTCCGGGCGCCGGGGCCGCCCCGGGCGGCGGCGCGGCCACCGGAGCGATCAAGGCCGTCAGCGGCGTGCCGGTGGCGGTCGCCGACTCCGCCGGGGGCGCCTGAAGCCCCAGGCCGGCCTCGGCGAGCCGGCGAATGGGCTCGCTGTTGGGGTCGAGCGCGAGCGCTCGGGCGCTCGTCCGGCGCAGGCCGTCAGCGTCGCGGCGCAGCAGCTCGAGCCGGGCGAGCCTCACCCAGGGCTCCGGGTCATCGGGTCGCCGGCCCACCGCGCGGACGAGGAAACGGCGTGCCTCGTCGAGGTTCCCCCGCCGCTGCGCGATGGAGGCCGAGGCGTAGAGGCCGTCGACGGCAAGGGGATCGAGCTTGGTCGCAAGCTCCGCGCGCGTCGAGGCCTCGTCGAGCCTCGCGTCCGAGGGTCGCTCGCCGAGGCCGACGAGCGCGTCGTCCGCCTTCTCGCGCGCGTAGCGAGGCACGACGGCCGAGAGCGCGACGGCGAGGCAGAGGAGGCTCGCGAGCGCCAGCCCGCCCATGCGCGCCGGGTCCGAGCGCCGCGATCGACCCAGGCGGCCCGCCGGCGAGGGAGCGCCCTCGGGCGCGCGCGCGCCCGCGCCCACGACGAGCCCGAGGAGCACCAGCGCCGGAATGGTCACCCCGGGTATGTCCCAGTCCCAGTCCACCGTGCCGTGGACCAGCCAGGCCGCGCCGGCCGCGCACGCCGCGGCGCCGACGGCCCGGTCGAGGCCCGCAGCGATCGTCCGCCGCACCGCCACGGCGCCCGCCGTGATGAGCGCGAGGAAGGCGCCGAGCCCGAGCCCCAGGCCGACCACCCCGGTCTCCGAGAGCCATTGCAGCGGCACGCTGTGGGGCTGGAGGACGTCGAGCGTGTTGTGCCGGTAGCGCCGGTGAAGGAGGAAGAAGGAGCCGGCGCCCCACCCCTGCACGGGGCGGTCGGCCGCCGCACCGCGCGCCTCGGCCCACCAGGCCCCTCGGTTGCTGGTGCTCGTCGAGGTCAGCCGCCGGGGATCGGTCTTGTCGTCCTGGCGCTGGGTGGAGGAGCGCTCGGCGCCCCCCTTTGCGCCTCCTCCGATCCCACGCGGGGAGGCAGCCGCCCCCGCGACGATCACCAGCAGCGCCGCCGCCGCGGCTACGGCGCCCAGGCGAGCGATGGCACGAGCGCGCCGCGGATGCGCAGCGATCCGGCGCTCGAGCGAGACGAGCAGCGCCCCGCAGACCAGCAGGACGCCCATGCAGGCGAGCAGGATCGCGAGGAGCACCAACCCGTCGTCCTGGCGCGCGGCGAGCGGCACCCCGTTACCGGTCAGGTCGGGGCGGGTGAAGGCGAAGGCCAGCGGCGGAACCGACGCGACCGCGGCGAGCCCGAAGAGCAGCAGCGTGCGAAGCCGTGGGGCGCAGAGCGCGACGGCCACAGCGACGCCGACCCCGAGCGCGAGCATTCCCCCCCGCGAGTATGTGAGGCCGAGGGTGACAATGAGCACGAGCAACGATGCGAGGGCGGCGAGCCTCGCGAGGCGGGGCGCCTCGCTCGCCGCCGCGAAGCGCAGCGCGAGGGGCGCGGCGAGCGCGCAGATCAGGCCGAGCGCGTTCCAGTACTCGAGCGGCGCCCGCAGGCGCGAGACGCTGGCGGTGTGGTCGAGGGAGAAGACGCCGCCGACGTGCAGCCCGGGCGCGACCTTCCCGCCGAGCGCGTAGAGCGCCACGAGGACCGAGATACCGACGAACCCCGCCGCCGCGGCGACGAGGGCGCGGCGGTCAGAGGCCCCGGCGGTGACGGCCAGGACGAGCACGACCACGTAGGCCACCGTGCGGTTGAACTGCGCCCACGTGCTCTCGGGCGCGATGCTCCACACGACCGTCACTCCGGTCCACGCCGCGAGAAGGACGAGCAGGACGATGCCCGCCCAGCCCAGCGAACTAGCACGGACGCGCAGCCCGCCGTCCCACAGCCACACCGCGCACGCGAGGGCGAGGGCGAGGGCGAGGGCGACCTGCAGCCGCGTATCGGCGGGCGGACCCGTCGCGCCGTGGGCGAAGGCCGCGTAGCCGACGGCGGCGAGCAGGACGACGACGAGCCCGGCGACCGGGCGCGAGAGCAAGCCGGGGCGCGCAAAGGCGCGGGTGTCGGCGGCGGGGCGGCCGTCGGCGGCGGAGCGGGCGTCGGCGACGGTGCCGGGGCGGGCGGCGGACTCGCCTGCCCCCTCGGTCTTCGCGCCGGCGTCCGGTGGCTCTGATGGCGTCCGGACTGGCATGCGGGCCGTCGCCTGACGCTAGCATGGGGCGTCCGATGCGGTCCCGGATGAGCGCCCCGTTCCTCGCCGTCGTCGCCCTGGCGATCGGCCTCGCTGCCGCGCCGGCCGCTCAGGCCGGCGACGCCTTCGACGAGATCCTCAAGGACTACCGGGGTGACGCGAACATCGACCCCTGCAAGCACAGCGACAAGACGCTCAGCGACGCTGCCGGTCAGGTGCCCAACGACATCGAGCAGTACGCGCCCGACTTCCCCGAGGCGCTGGGCAACGCGATCGCAGCGCGCGCGCAAGGCGCCTGCGAGGGCAAGAAGGGCGGGAGCGGGTCGGGCGAGGGCGGTGGTGGCTCGGGCGGGGCCAAGCCCGCCCCGCCGGGCGGCGGCGCGACAACGCCCCAGGGCGGCTCCCCCGGTGGCGCCCCACCGCCCGTCCTGACTCCCGCGCCCCCGCCCAGCGGGGTGAGCAACGCCCCCAGCGCAAAGCAGGTCCCGGTCCCGACGCGTCCCGCGGCCTCGCAGTCGACCCCGCCGGTGCCCGTCGCCCTGCTCGTGGTCCTCGCCGGCCTGCTCGTCCTCGGCGGCCTGCTCTTCGCGATGACGCGGTGGCTCGGATTGGACGGTCCTCGGATCGCCGGAGCCCGGCACACCTGGGGTGAGGCCGGCTTCCGCGCGGGTGCAACGTGGGCCGATTTTCGCGACTGGCTGCGCGTCGGCCGGTAGCTCGGCCTTCTAGAATTCACCCTGGCTCCACCGGATCTCCCTGCATACCGGCGACGGGGGTTGACGTCCGATCCCGCTGGCAACATTGCTCGGCCCTGGCTCACCTTTCGAGCCGGTCAAAGGCACAGAGATCCGACGAGGAGACGCCAAGATGAGTGAGGCAGCCGTGAGCCACGAGCAGACCAGGACATCCGCCGACGGGATCACGGTCCGCCGCGTGCTCACGACGCCCGGCGTCCACCCGTTCGACAGCGTCGAGTGGGAGCTGCGCGACGCCCGCATCGGCCACGGCGACAAGATCTCCTTCGAGCAGTGCGAGGTCGAGTTCCCGAAGACCTGGTCGCAGAACGCAACGAACATCGTCGCCCAGAAGTACTTCCGCGGCCAGCCCTCCTCCCCCGAACGCGAGCACTCGGTCAAGCAGATGATCGGCCGCGTCGCGGGCGCGATCGCGCAGTGGGGCCGCGAGCGCGGCTACTTCGCCTCAGACGAGGACGGCGACACCTTCGAGTCAGAGCTCACGCACATCCTGCTCCACCAGATGGCAGCCTTCAATTCCCCCGTCTGGTTCAACGTGGGCTGGCATCCGCAGGACGACCCCAAGAATCAGTGCAGCGCGTGCTTCATCCTCTCGGTCGAGGACGACATGCAATCGATCCTCGACTGGAACACCAAGGAGGGGATGATCTTCCGCGGTGGGTCGGGCGCGGGGATCAACCTCTCGAAGATCCGCGGCTCGATGGAGCCGCTCTCCAAGGGCGGCACGGCCTCGGGCCCCGTCTCCTTCATGCGCGGCGCCGACGCGTGGGCGGGCTCGATCAAGTCGGGCGGCGGCACGCGGCGTGCGGCCAAGATGGTCGTCCTCGACGTCGACCACCCCGACATCGAGGACTTCATCTGGTGCAAGGCGCGCGAGGAGGAGAAGGCCAACGCCCTGCGCGACGCCGGCTTCGACATGTCGATCGACGGCGAGGGCTTCCAGTCGATCCAGTACCAGAACGCCAACAACTCGGTCCGGGTGACCGACGAGTTCATGAGCGCCGTCGAATCCGACGACGAGTGGCGCCTCATCGCCCGCAGCACGGGCGAGCCCATCGGCGAGCCCCTACACGCCCGTCAACTCATGCGCGAGATCTCCGAGGCGGCCTGGCGCTGCGCGGACCCCGGGGTCCAGTACGACACCACGATCAACCGCTGGCACACCTGCCCCAACAGCGGGCGGATCAACGCGTCTAACCCGTGCTGCTTCGTCGGCGAGACGCTCGTCCATACCGACGAGGGCCTTATTCGCTTCGACGCGCTCGTCGAGCGTGCCGCACGTGATGAGGAGCTGCCCCAGACATTGTCTTTCGACGTCGACTCCGGCGCTGCCGCCTTCTCCGCGATCCGCGACGCCTGGGTGGCAGGCATGACCTCGGAGCTCATCGAGGTGAGCGTCGACGGGACGTCGCTTCGATGCACGCCGGAGCACCGTTTCCTCACAGCAGCTGGGGCTTACGTCCAGGCCCAGCGCCTCGAGGCCGGCACGATGGTTCGCACGGCCGCCCCGGCGGGCGCCCTCGCCCTTCTAGGAGCCCGCGACCGCGGCTCGGAAGCCGACGGCGTGGCCGCTGTGGCTGCCACTAAGAGGATCCGCCTCGACGAGCCGGTTCCCGTTTTCGACCTCGAGGTCCCCGCGACGAGCAATTTCGCCGTGGCGACGGGGCTCGAGGACGCGAACGGCGTAGTGGTGCACAACAGCGAGTACATGCACGTCGATGACTCGGCGTGCAACCTCGCGTCGCTGAACCTCATGAAGTTCCGGCGCGGGGACGGCTCGTTCGATGTCGAGGGCTTCGAGCACGCCGTCGACGTCGTCTTCCTCGCGCAGGAGATCATCGTCGGAGCGTCGAGCTACCCGACAGAGGAGATCACCCGCAACGCGAACGCGTTCCGCCAGCTCGGCCTGGGCTACGCGAACCTCGGCGCGTACCTCATGAGCAACGGGCTGCCCTACGACTCCGACGCGGGGCGCGGGATCGCCGCAGCGATCACATCGCTCATGACCGGTCGCGCGTACCGCGAGTCGGCACGGATCGCCGAGGCGGTCGGGGCCTATGACCGCTATGAGGAGAATCGCAAGCCGCACAACGCGGTCATGCGTATGCACCGCGATGCGGCGCATGACATCCCCGACGCGGGCTGCGCCGACACCGAACTGCTCGCCGCGGCACGGCGGTCGTGGGACGAAGCCGTCGCAGCGGGCGAGGAGCACGGGTACCGCAACGCGCAGGCCAGTGTCTTGGCTCCAACCGGCACGATCAGTTTTTTGATGGATTGCGATACGACCGGCGTCGAACCGGACTTCTCGCTGGTCAAGTTCAAGGAGCTCGTCGGCGGCGGGCAAATGACGATCGTCAACCAGACCGTGCCGCTTGCGCTGCGGACGCTGGGCTACACCGGCGAGCAGATCGAGGCCATCGAGGAGCACATCGCTCGGGAGGCCACGATCATCGGGGCGCCCGCGCTGCTCGAAGAGCACCTGCCGGTCTTCGACGTGGCGGTGGGCGCGCGCGCGATCTCGCACATGGGCCACATCAAGATGATGGGCGCGGTCCAGCCGTTCGTCAGCGGAGCGATTAGCAAGACCTGCAATCTTCCAAAAACCAGCACGGTTGAGGACATCGCCGACGCCTACACGGAGGCCTGGAGGCTCGGGATCAAGGCGCTCGCGATCTACCGCGACGGCTCGAAGACCGCCCAAGCGCTGCGCACCGATGCGCAGAAGGAGGTCAAGGAGGTCGCGGGGGTCGACGTCGAGGCCGCGATCGCCGAGGCGCTGGCCAAGGCGCCTCCAAAACGCCGGCGGATGCCGCGCGAGCGCCAGTCGATCACCCACAAGTTCTCGATCGGCGGTCACGAGGGCTACATCACCGCCGGGATGTACGAGGACGGATCGGTCGGCGAGATCTTCCTGACCGACATCGGCAAGGAAGGCTCGACCCTGCGCGGGATGATGAACTCCTACGCGACGGCGATCTCGATCGCGCTGCAGTACGGCGTGCCGCTGGAGACGCTCGTCCAGAAGTTCGCCTACATGCGCTTCGAGCCCGAAGGGATAACCCAGAACCCGGAGATCCCGTTCGCCAAGTCGATGCCCGACTACATCATGCGCTGGCTGGCCTCGCGCTTCCTGGATGCCGACAGCTGCGAGGAGCTCGGGATCCTCACCCCCGAGGTCCGCGCCCGCAAGGCGGCCCAGGAGGCGGCCATCGCGTCCGTCGGCGAGACCAACGGCGGGGGCAACGGCCACGGCAACGGCCACGGCAACGGCGGATCGAGCGTGCCGGCGGCGTCGCCGCCCGCGGAGACGCGGCCCGAGCGCGTCGCGCCGACCAGCGCCCTCACCGACACCCCGCCGGTGGTGCCCGTCCGCCTCCAAGGCCTCGACCTCGGACCAGCCTGCTCGCAGTGCGGGGGCATGATGCAGCGCACCGGCTCGTGCTACACCTGCTCGAGCTGCGGCAACAACACGGGTTGCGGGTAATGTCCAAGCGTCACGAGTCTTCAAGTGCTCGCGACGCAGTTAGAAGTCTTGGTCGTCTGATTCGAGCATTTAGGCGTCGAGGACGATCGGGCTGAGCTGGATCTGGCCTGCGGTCCTTGCGGTTGTGAGTCCTTAGTTGAGCAGGCTCTTGAGGGGCGATTTTGGGCGGCTGACGCGCTGCGGCGCCAGTGAGGTGCTGTGCCCGGGCAGGGGCGCTGCCAGCCGTGGTCGTCGGCAGGCGCTGCCCGGATGCCTCGGACTCCGCCCGACGCGCGGCGTGTGGGCCGGTCGGTCAGGGCCGGCCGAGCGCCCGCTCGTAGAGCAGGCGCTCGAGCAGCTCGTCGTGCGTGTTGGGATCCAGGTAGTCGAGGTTCTTGAGGTGATGGATCGCCGTCTGGACCGGAACCTCTAACCGGTGGGCGACGAACGCTGCGCCGGCGAGGGTTTCCGGCGGCTCGTTGGCCTGGGCGACGGCGCGCTGGACGGCCGGGCGGGGCATGAGAAGCATCGCGGCGAAGGCGTTGGCGCGCCGCTCGACATCAGCCGGCGCCCAATCCTCGCTGGACGCCAGGGCGATGCCGCGTCCTGGTTCGCGGTCTACGAGCAGGTGGCAGAGCTCGTGCGCCAGCGTGAAGCGCCGCACGTCCTCGCCGCGACCATGCTTAAAGCGGTGATTGACAGCCACGGTTGGCCGGTGCTCGGGACTGGCGACCGTCAGGCCGCGGATGGCGTCGTCGCTCAGGTCGATCGCACGGATGTCCACGCCCAGTGTGACGAGGATGGCCTCGACGTCCACCCCTGCGCCCTGGTCGACGGCAAGCTCTTCGTGGAGCTGCTCGGCCAGCTCATATCCCTGCTCCCACGCCTGACGCAGGTCGGCGGCCAGCGGCTGGTCACGAACAAGGCCGGCGAGCTCGGAGGTCTCGCTTCTCGGCGCATACACCTGCAGGAGCATGGAGACGATACGCCGCCGGTCGGCGGCTTCCAGCGTAGGTGACAGTGTCCCCCACATGAGCTGCGCGACGCACGATCCCGAAACCACAAGTTCGTCGTAGGGGGCCTCGAACGCCGCCCGGCGCGCGGCGGCGCTTCCGTGGCCGAGCCGCTGCAGCTCGTGCCACTCGTCGACCAGGCCTGCGTCGTCGGCGGGAAAGCCGGCGGCGAGCGCGAGCCGCCGCTCGGAGCGCCCCTCGTCGCGCAGCGCCGCGACGCCGCGGCGCAGGGCGGCGATCCGATCGCCAGCGTCGGAGTGGTTGCTCAGCGCGGCGCTGGCGCCATCAAGCCAGTCGAAAAGGATGTGGCCGGTCTCACGCGGGTCGAGGACATCATGGCCTGCGGGGTGATCGAAGGCAAAGCCCTCGGGAGCGAAGTCCAAGCGGCCGCTGTCCCAGGACAGCTCAACACGTCCGCCGCGTCGACGGGCGTACAGGTTAGGCAGCAGACCTCCGTCGGCCGCAGCACGGACGTTGTGGCGGGCCCACCAGGTCTGCCAGCGCTCAAGCTCCTCGAGGTCATCGACGCCGAGGTATCGACGTGCGCGCTCCATGGTTTGGGCGGCGTCGATGCCGGTGGCGGTGACGGGCAGGCGGGTCTCGTGCAGCAGTTCGTCGAAGCTCTCGGCAAGCCACTCGAGGACGGTGAGTAAATGCCAGCGCACGCCGGGGCGCTGCTCACCCAAGATCGTGTGCGCGCAAAGGTTGCGGCCGGTGACCCAGACGGCGAGCTCGCCCCAGCCCGCGGCGTCCTCGCCGTAGGCGTCAGGCTCCTGGTCGCGCAGGAACGTCACCTCGACGGCGAACCGGTTGCGGTCGCCGCAGCGGATGATGGTGGGATGCGCCGCAGCTTCCATCGCAGTTCTCAGGTTACGTGAGGGGTCCGTCCGCCCGCCAGCGCCGCAGGATCGCGACCGGCACGCGCTCGAGCGGCTCTGGCCAGCCGTGCCAGCCACCGACGCCGTCGGGGTGGGCGGCGAAGAAGCGCTCTCCGTCGGTCGCCCAGCGCTTGCGGCCGCTGTCGGGGATGCTTGACTCGAGCAGCTCCTGTGCGTGGTCCGCATCGAGGTCGTCTGGGCAGATCGATCCCTTGATCCCCCGACTCGGCTCGCGCTTGTGCTTGAGGCTGCGGACGTAGCGCAGCCACTCGACGTCGGAGAACGCCATCTCGGCGCGCAGCTCGACGGTCTCGTCGTCGGAGAGCAGCCGCGGTTCTCCCGGCCCGTCGAGGCGCAGCCGGCGCGCGGCATCAATGCCCAAGGCGGCCTTTAGCTCGTCAGCTCGGATCGTTCCCGCCGCAAGCTCGTGCCAATGCTCCCCCGCGCGGATATGGATGCGGTACGAGGACACGCCTGAGCGGCTCCGCTGTTACGCGCCGGCCGGCCGTGTCGCCGGGTTGACGTCGAGGAGGCCCCGTCTCCTAGTCTGGGCAACGGCGGCCGAGAGCTTGGCGGCGGCGGCGTGCTGGGGGCCGTGTGGATGTGTCCAGGTGAAAGCCCTGCTCGAGGTCGCAACCGCTCACTTTGCCAACGTACACGCGACCTCCAGGTTCTATGGGGGAAACCGTCACCGCTCGCGATCGGCTGCTCGGTCTCGGAGCGTTTGCCCAGCCGCGACCGGTACGGTCTTGACGTGGCCTCGTTGCTGACGCCGATCACCCTGCCTCTGCGCATGGCGGAGGATCTGCGCTCGATCGCGGGTGCGATCGCAGTGCTGCCCGCGCTCGCGCGGTCGATCGACGAGGTTCAGACGGAGATGACCGGGCTGCGCTCGGATCTGCAGAGCATGCCAGCCGACTCGGCCCGGCTGGTAGACCAGGTCGAGGATCTCAAGGATGGTCTCCGCCTCATGCAGGCCGATCTATCCGAGACCAAGGTGAACGTCGCACCAATGGACGAGGACCTCTCCCGGGTCGAGGCCGGGATGCGCCCGCTCCCAGAGAAGCTCGATGCGCTGCTGGCCGAGATGGCCAAGCTCGCGGCCCAGCTCGACCTCATGCGCGCCGAGCTGAGCGACCAGCTCGAGCGCTTGCGCACCGACCTGAGCGGACTGCCCTTCGTGACCAAGTCCTAGCGGCTTCGCGCCGAAGCTCTCACCCGCCGGGAAGGCCGTAGAACTTCATGACCCCGCCCTTGGTCCAGCTCAGCGTCCCGCTCAGGGTGAGCGACCGTCCCTTGATGTCCGATCCGGAGTCCAGCTGAGTCCGGCCCGTCGAGGCGCTCCAGGCGTAGACGCCCCTGCCGGCATCCTCCTCGTCGGAGATCCATGCGACGAAGCCGCTCGCGGCGAGCTCGAGGTCGCGTACGAAGACGAGGTTCTCGTTCTCGGTCCTGTAGACCAGCTTGCCCGTGCGCAGGTCGCGGACCTCGACGAACTGCCCGCCGTCCAGCCCTGAGTCGAAGCCGTGGGCGTAACCCACGAAGGGGCCGGCGAGGCGAACCAGCTTGCGGTCGATCCCCTCAAAGTCACCGTCGACGTCCTTCTGGAGCCCGAGCAGCACCCGCTTGTTCCTCGCGTAGGAGCAACCGTAGACGCGATAGCCGCTGACCGAGCTGCGGCCCCCGAGCGCGGCGAGGTGGGCCTTCTTCTGGAAGACACGCGCCGTCCTTCGTCTTCGAGCCCTTGAGCTTGCAGGCACTGCCGGCGCCAGCGGGGGCGGGCGCGGCGGCCAGCAGCCCCAGCGCGAGGAGGAGACAGCGGATGCTCAATCGGTTGCTCATGGCTATGACGGTACTTGCAGCGCATCCGCGAGTCGGCGATCGGCACGGTTCGCTGGCAGCGGGCGCCCCGCGGCCTCTGCCGGGGGCGCCCGCGTTGGGTTTTTGTCCTCGAGATCACGGGTAAGGCGCCGAAAGATCACGGATAAGGCGCTAAAGCATTACGCCGCCCGTGCCGAAGAGCTAAGTGTGGGCCGGCGCACAGGTCCACCGCGCAACCCCCTTGCGCGCTCCTTCTGGGGTAGGGACCCCAAAACTGCCTTCCGCCGTCGCCTCGCACAGGGCGGCGGCGGAGCGTGGTTCGGCGACCCCAACCGCCCGTGACCCGGGTGGCCAACGCCGCTCGGGGCGCATGAGGAGCGGGGCGGGAGCGCCGCGCAGCCCGCCTGACGCGCGGCGGCCTCGGCGGCAACGGCGCAGCGATCGACGGCGAGAAGTGGGACGCGCGCGCCGACCGCGGGCACACCGTGCCTGACGGGTCAGCCCCTCTCACCGGTTGACCAAGGACATGTCCGAATAGCGGTCGCCCGCCGCGGCTCCGGCCGGCGCGGCCGCGTCGATGCGCGCGAGCTCGTCCTCGGTCAGCGTGATCTCCGCAGCGGCGACGTTCTCCTCCAGGTAGGAGCGGCGCTTCGTCCCCGGGATGGGCACGACGTCGTCCCCCTGGGCCAGCACCCACGCGAGCGCGAGCTGGCCCGAGGTGACCTCGCGCTCCTGCGCGAGCTCGCGCACCCGCTCGACGAGCTCGAGGTTGGCCGCGAAGTTCTCATCGGAGAAGCGCGGGCTGTGCCGGCGGAAGTCGTCGGCGTCGAGGTCGTCGACCGAGCGGATGCGCCCCGTCAGGAACCCGCGGCCCAGGGGCGAGTAACCAACGATGCCGATGCCCAGCTCGCGGACGGTCGGGACCACCTCCTCCTCGATATCGCGGCTCCAGAGCGACCACTCGCTCTGGAGCGCTGAGATGGGATGCACGGCGTGGGCGCGCCGGATCGTCTCGGCACCGGCCTCCGAGAGCCCGAGGTAGCGCACCTTGCCCTCGCGGACGAGCTCGGCCATGGCGCCGACCGTCTCCTCGATCGGCGTGTCGGTGTCGACCCGGTGCTGGTAGTAGAGGTCGACGTGCTCGACCCCGAGTCGCCGCAGAGACCCCTCGCAGGACTCCCGTACGTACTCCGGGGTGCCCCGCACGCCGCGGTCCATCGGGTCATTGCCGCGAACGATCCCGAACTTCGTGGCCAGCAAGACTTGGTCGCGACGGTCGGCGATCGCCCGGCTGACGAGCTCCTCGTTGACGTGGGGGCCGTACATGTCGGCGGTGTCGAGCAAGGTGACGCCGAGGTCGATCGCGCGGTGAATCGTCGCGATCGACTCGTCGTCGTCGCGCTGACCGTAGAACTCCGACATCCCCATGCACCCGAGGCCCAGCGTCGACACCTCGAGCCCTTCGCTTCCCAGCCTTCGCCGCTCCATCGTCGCCTCGCTCCTCCGGTCGCTCGGCCCTCAGATGTAGCAGGCGGGAGAAACGGTGAACGGGCCGGCCGCTCCGGAGCGGCCGGCCCGCCGGCCGCGCCGGAGCGGCCCGCACGCTAGGGTCGCGCCTATGGACGGCCGGCTGATCGGCGCCGACCTCGGGGGGACCAAGCTCTCGGTCGCCCGCATGCACGAGGGCACCTTCGAGGAGCACTCGCTCGTGCCCACCGACAAGTCCGGCGCCGACGCGCTGCTCGACGGGATCGTCCTGGCGGTCGAGCCGCTGCTCACTGAGGACACGGTGGCGCTGGGAATCGGCGTCCCCGCCGCCGTCGACTTTGTCACCGGCGAGGCGAAGTCGGGGGTCAACCTGCCCCTGACCGGCGTGCCGGTCCGCCGTATCCTGGGCGAGCGCCTCGGGATTGCGGTCTACGTCGACAACGACGCGAACTGCGCGGCGATCGCCGAGGCCCACGACGACGACGGCGAGCTCGCCGTCCGTAACCTCGTCATGTTCACCATCGGCACCGGCGTGGGCGGCGGGCTCGTGCTCGGCGGAAGGCCCTACCGCGGGGCCACGGGCGCCGCCGCCGAGATGGGCCATCAGCTCATCGGGCTGGATCTCGAGGACGGAGCTCCGCCGCCGTCCGAGCGCTTTCCCCAGCCCGGCTCGCTCGAGGCCCTCGCCGCGGGCCGCGCGCTCGACGGGATCGCCGTGCAGGTGGCGCAAGAGCGCCCCGCAGGCGAGCTCGGGCAAGCGGCCGCCCGGGGCGAGTCGATCACCGGCGTCGACGCCGTCCGCGCCGCGCAGGCGGGCGACCCCGACGCTATCGCCGCCGTGCGTCTGCTCGGCGAGCGCCTTGGTATCGGGATCGCCAACGCGATCCACATCTTCGACCCCGAGGTCGTCGCCATCGGCGGCGGCGTCGCGGTCGCCCGCGAGCTGCTGCTCGGCCCCGCGGAGGAGGTGGCGCGGCGCTACGCCCTGCCTGGTTGCGGCGAGCGGACCGAGATCCGGCTTTCGCGCTACGGGGTGGAGGCCGGACTGCGCGGCGCCGCGCTGATGGCGGCGCTGGAGCTGCGCGAGGAGGAGGCCGTCGCGGCCTAGAAGGGTCGTTGCGAACGAGAGGGAGAGCGTATGCAGCTCGGGATGATCGGATTGGGGCGCATGGGCGCCAACATGGTGCGCCGCGTCATGCGCGACGGCCACGAGTGCGTGGTCTTCGACCTCAATGCGGAGGCGGTGGAGGGCCTGGCCGGCGAGGGAGCTACGGGCGCCTCCTCGCTGGAGGACCTGGTCGCAAAGCTCCAAGCGCCGCGCCACGTATGGCTCATGGTCCCCGCGGGCGTCGTCGACGACCAGATCGCGAGCATCGTCGGGCTGCTCGACTCCGACGACGTGATCATCGACGGCGGCAACTCCTACTACCGCGACGACCTGCGGCGTGCCGAGGAGCTCCGGCGCAAGGGGATCCACTACGCCGACGTCGGCACCAGCGGCGGTGTCTGGGGGCTGGAGCGCGGCTACTGCCTGATGATCGGCGGCGACGAGACGGCCGTTGCGCGCCTGGACCCGATCTTCGGGTCGCTGGCCCCGGGCATCGACGACGCGCAGCGCACGCCCGGCCGCGACGATGCCAACGAGTCGCGCGCGGAGCACGGCTACCTTCACTGCGGCCCGCCGGGAGCCGGCCACTTCGTCAAGATGGTCCACAACGGGATCGAGTACGGGCTGATGGCCGCCTACGCCGAAGGACTGAACATCCTCCACAACGCCGACATCGGCAACCGCCAGCACGAAGTCGATGCCGAGACCACGCCGCTGCGCGACCCCGAGAACTACCGCTACGACTTCGACCTCGCCGAGGTCACCGAGGTGTGGCGGCGAGGCAGCGTGATCGCATCCTGGCTCCTCGATCTCACAGCCCAGGCGCTGCTCCAGAGCCCCGACCTCTCCGACTACGGCGGGCGCGTCTCTGACTCCGGGGAGGGCCGCTGGACCGCAGCCGCCGCCATCGACGAGGCCGTACCGATCCCCGTCCTCTCTGCGGCGCTCTTCACGCGCTTCGCCTCGCGCGGGGAGGCCGACTTCGCCAACAGGGTGACCTCGGCCATGCGCAACGCTTTCGGCGGCCACCTGGAGAAGTCGTCGACCGGCTCGTGACCGACCTGCGTGTCTTAGGCGACGCGGGGGCCACCGCTCAGGCCGCTGCCGCCTTCCTGGAGGAGGAGATCGCCGCGGCGAGGCGGGCGCGCGGCGAGGTGCACGTCGCGCTCGCAGGAGGCTCCACGCCCAGGCGGACCTACGAGCTGCTGGCGCAGGACGAGGACCTGGACTGGTCGGGCGTCGAGCTGTGGCTGGGCGACGAGCGAGTGGTGCCAGACGACCACCCCGAGAGCAACCTCCGCATTATCCGCGAGGCGCTCGCGGCCGCGCCACTCTCGGAGGAGCAGTTCCACCGGGTCCCGACCGAGCTCGGCGCGTGCGAGGCCGCCGCGGCCTACGGCGCCGAGCTGGAGGGACGGACAGGCGCGACCGGTAGCGGCCTCGCAATCCTGGACCTCGCTCTGCAGGGCGTGGGACCCGATGGGCACACGGCGTCGCTGTTCCCCAACCATCCCGTGCTCGAGGTAGCCGATCGAAGCTGCGCGGCGGTCCTCGACTCCCCCAAGCCGCCGCCCGAGCGGGTGACCCTCACGCTGGCCGTCCTCGGTTCGGCGCGCAGGATCGTCGTACTCGTCACGGGCGAGGAGAAGGCCGACGTGGTCGTGCAGATCATCGACGGCCCCGATCCCGCGATGCCCGTCAGCCTGCTGGCCGGCGAGCGCATGGTGATCCTGTGCGACGAGGCGGCCGCCTCGATGGTCTCTGACCATGGCGCATAGGACCGGGCACGAGATCGTCCTCGTCCGCCACGGCGAGACGGAGTGGAGCCTGTCCGGCCAGCACACCGGCACCACCGACGTCCCGCTGACCGACAACGGCCGGCGCGTCGCGGAGAGCCTGGGCGAGCGGCTCGGGGGCCGCGAGTACGCGGTGGTGATGTCCAGCCCGCTGACTCGCTCGCTCGAGACCGCCCGGCTCGCCGGCTACGGCGAGGAGGTGGCGATCCGCGAAGAGCTGCGCGAGTGGGAGTACGGCGCCTACGAGGGCCTCTCGACCCCGCAGATCCGGGAAGAACGACCCGGGTGGTGGCTGTGGCGCGACGGATGCCCCGATGGGGAGACGGCGGCGGAGGTCGGCGAGCGCGCCGACCGCGTGATCGCCGACCTGCGCGAGATCGACGGCGACGCCCTGGTCTTCGCCCACGGCCACATCCTGCGCGTCCTCGCCGCGCGCTGGATCGGGCTCGGTCCCGAGTGCGGGTCGCTCTTCGGCTTGGAGACGGCGACGCTCGGCTCGTTGGGCTGGGAGCGCGAGACCGCCGTCATCTGGATGTGGAACGCTCCGTAACCGAGCCATTGGGGCTCGCTGCCAGGAGGGCGGCGCCGATTGCTCCACCCAGGTCGCCGAGCTGGGCGATCTGCACGTCGGGCGGGTGCTCGATCGTGAACAGGTGCTCGTCGATCTCGCGCTGGATCGCGTCGAGGTAGCCGGGGCCCAGCCTGATGCCGAGGCCTCCGCCGATAACGACGGCCTCGACGTCGAGCAGGTTGCAGGCCGAGGCGATCGCCGTTCCCAGGGCGCCGATGGCACGTTCGACCAGCTCGAGAGCGAGTACGTCGTCCTTCTTGAGCGCACGTTCCCAGATGCCGGACGTCAGCCGCTCGCGGCCACGGTGCTCCATGATCGTGAACAGCTCGGTCTTGCGTCCTTGCGCCTGGAGCTCTCGCGCGCGGGTCTCCATGGCGGCGCGACCGGCGTAGGCCTCCATGCAGCCGCGCCGGCCGCACGGGCACTGGGCGCCTCCCCGCTTGACCACCATGTGCCCGATCTCCCCGGCCGAGCCGCGGCCGTCCCACACCTTCCCGTCGATCACGAGGCCGCCGCCGACGCCCGTGCCCCAGAAGACGCCGAGCAGCGACTGGTAAGGCGCCCCGGCGCCGAGCACGAACTCGGCGTTGGTCGCGACCGTGACGTCGTTTCCCAGGCGCACGCGCTCGACTCCCAGCGCCTGCGAGAGCGCCGGCCCGAGGGCGAAGGAGCCCTCCCACCCCGGGAGGTTGCGCGCCTGGGAGACGGTGCCCGTCGCGGCGTCTATCTCGCCAGGCGATCCGATGCCGACACCGGCAAGCTCTCCCGCGGGCACACCGGCCACCTCGGCCGCCTCGCTCAGGGCGGCGGCCAGCTCGTCGGCGACGGCCTGCGGGCCTCCCTCGCGAGGCGTGGGATGTCGCGCCTGGCCGATCACCTCGTTGCGCTCGTCGACCAGGACGGCCTGGATCTTCGTCCCGCCCAGGTCAATCCCGCCTCGTACGCTCACCGCCGCCTCCTCGTCGCATTCTGGCCGGCGAGCCTACCCGGCAGGCCCGACGGCCGGCCTTTTCTCGGCCTCGGCGCATACTTGGGCCGCGATCCAAGACGGTGAAGGCCACGACGCGCTGACATACGCACGGCGGCACTCATGCGGCGGTGCTACACTTGCGTGCTACACCCATGCCGACCAAGCACGAACGCATCGGAGTCGTCAAGGACCAAGCCCTCGTGGAGGCGCTGGAGAGCATCGCTCCACTGGTCGGCCCGACGGCGCCGGCGGCCAGGGTGGTCCACGATCTCGCCATTCGGGGCGCGCAGGCGCTGCGCGACGAGGAAACCAGTCGCCGCGAGCTGCTGCGGGAGCTGGCGGACTGGTCGACCAGCGATGACCCGCCATGGGATCCCGATGTCCTGTCGCGCATAGACGAACTGACGGCCGATTGACATTTCCCGACGCGCTGCTGCTGGCCGACAAGTCGGCGTGGGAGCGCGCCGGTGATCCCGAAGTGCGCGAGGAATGGACTCGAGCGCTGCTGTCGGGGCGGCTCGTCACCTGCCTGCCGGTGCGCTACGAGCTGCTGTTCTCCACGCGCGATGCCGAGGCATTCGCAGCGCTGGAGCGCCGGCTCGCCGCGCTGCGCGACGTTGCACTCACCGCGTCGGTTCAGCGCGCCGCGATGACCGCGCAACGCGAGCTCGCGGCGCTCGGGCCGCTTCACCACCTAGTGCCGCTGCCGGACTTGCTCATCGCCGCGGCCGCTCAGGAGCACAACCTCGTCGTGCTGCACGAGGACCGGCACTTCGAGACGCTCCAGCGCGTCATGTCGTTTGACGCCCGACGCCTTCTCTCCTCCGGGCCGATCTGACCGAGCTCCCTGCCCCGGTGCCGCGGCGATCACCGGCACCGGAGTGCCGCCCGGCACCGGGTGTCTCGACCAGTTCGACCGCGCGATGAACCGCTAGGTCGTCAGCTCGGCCGGCACGAGCGCGAGGCGCTGCGCCCTGCCGCTGCGCAGCACGGTGACCTCGACCTCTGAGCCGATGAGCTCGGCCACCATGAGCCGCTGGAGGTCGTCCACGGTCGTCACCGCACTGCCGCCGAGCTCGACGATGAGGTCCTCGGGCCGCAGCCCGGCACGGTCGGCGGGGCTGCCCTCGACGACCTCGACGACCTCCACCGCGGTGGGCGCCCGCCACTCGGCGCGCGCGTGAGGCGGGAGCGGGCGGGGCCCGCCGGCGACGCCGATGTAGGCGCGGCGCACGCGGCCGTCGCGCATCAGTGCACCGATCACCCGACGCGTGGGCTCGTTGATGGGCACCGCAAGGCCGAGCCCGATGCCGGCCACTGCGGTGTTGATGCCCACGACCCGGGAGCGGTTGTCCACCAGGGCTCCACCGGAGTTGCCGGGGTTCAGTGCGGCATCGGTCTGGATGACGTTGTCGATGATCCGCGTGGTCCGGCCGGCGCGCGCGGGCAGCGAGCGGCCCAGGGCGGATATGACCCCGGCGGTGATCGAGCCGGCGAACCCGTGTGGGTTGCCAATGGCCACCACCAGCTGGCCGACCCGAAGGTGCTCTGCGTCGCCGAGGGTGGCCGCCACAAGGTCGCTGGCTTCGGCGCGGAGCACGGCGAGGTCGGAGAGCGGATCGCTCCCGACCACGGTAAAGCTGAACTCGCGGCCGTCCGCGAACGAGGCCGTTCCACGGCGGCCGCGCCCCGCGACGACGTGGGCCGAGGTGACCAGAAAGCCGTCCGGGGTGAGCACCACCCCACTGCCCGCGCCCGCCGGCAGGTGCCCGCCGCGCGCGCGGCGGGTGATCCGGAGGTTGGCTACCGAAGGGGTCAGCCGCTCGGCGACGTCGACGACGACGCGCGAGTAGGCGTCCAGCGCGGCAGCGTCCTCCGGCTCAATTCTGGTTGGCTCGGGTGGGAAGTCCACCGGAGCGGTCATCAGGCAGCCTCCTCCGCCAGGTCGAAGCCGACCTCGAGCTCGCGCTCGTCGTTCCCGCGCACCACCGTGAAGGTCAGTCGGTCGCCGGCGCCGTCGAGCGCGGCGTAGAGCGCGTCGATGCCCTCCACCGGCGCCTCGCCCGCTGCGACGATCAGGTCGCCGCGCTGGAATCCAGCCTTGTCGGCCGGACTGCCCTCCTCGACCGCGCGTACGAGGATGCCCGCGCGCTCGGGGAGCCCCACGGCGCGACGCAGCCGCCGGGCGACCCTTGGCGGAGCGACGGCCACCCCCAACCGCCGCGGCCGCAGCTCCTCGCCGCGGCCGAGCCGCTCCACGCGCTCGCGATCGACGGGTACGGCGATGATCAGCCCGCCGTCCATCCGCACGGCGTTGAGTCCGAGCAGCCGGCCCTCGCCATCCACCAGCGGGCCGCCCGAGGATCCGCGAGGCAGCGGAGCGGTGTGCTCCACGGTGCCGGCGATCCGCCGCCCCCGTGGACCCCGGAAGGTCCGCTGGGCCGACGACACGTGCCCGTGGGTGACGCGCAAGCCGCGCCCGCCGGGGTTGGCGAGCGCGAGCACCGGCGCGCCGATTGCGGGGTGGTCGCCCTCGGCCCACTCCACCGGCTCCACGTCGCCGGTGGCGACCTCGAGCACCGCGAGGTCGCCCTCGCGATCTACGCCGGCGACTCGGGCGGTCTCCCGGCGACCGTCGCCGAAGGTCGCCGTCACCTCATCCGAGCGAAGGTTGTGCGCGTTGGTCACGACCCGGCCCGGGTCGGTGACGACGCCCGATCCGACGCCCCAGCCGCGGCCGAGGCCGACCACCGCGGGCCCGACGCGCTCGGCCGCCCTGCGGATGGCCGCTGAAGTCTCTTCCAAGCTCATCTCGCGTCCTTCCTCCCTGACCAGCACGGCCTAGCGGCTGTCGCCTTTCAGTTCGCCGCAAGTCCCCAGGTCAGTAGTTACTAGCAGTTTGCAAGCGAGTACCGTAGCAGGCCTGCGCGACTAGAGTTGAGGCATGGGGAAGCAGCCGACGAGGAGGGCCATTTCGGGTGCCCCGGCGACTGACCCGGCGCCGCCAGACGCGGCGGGAGACCCCGTGCCCCCGGCGACTGACCCGGCACCGCGAGACGCGGCGGACGACGCCGGGCCCCTCACGGCGCTCGCCGAGGCCCTGGACAGCGTCGGCGACCGCTGGACGCTGCTCGTCGTCGCCGCGCTGCTCGACGCACCGCGGCGCTTCGGCGACCTCCAGCGCGAGCTGCCCGGCATCGCGCCCAACGTGCTGACCAGCCGCCTCCGCCACCTGGAGCGCACGCGCCTCGCGGTCGCCCAGCCCTACTCGCAGCGCCCGCCCCGCTTCGTCTACGAGCTCACCGAGGAGGGCCGCGACCTCGCGGCCGCGCTGCGCCAGCTCGCCGACTGGGGAGCCCGTCACAACGAGGCGGCCGAGCCGCCCCGCCACGCCGCCTGCGGCACGCCGATGCAGGCGCGCTGGTACTGCGCGACCTGCGAGCGCCCCGTCGAGGACGACGAGGCCGACGACCTGCACTACGCCTGATTCTTGACCCCGAGCTCTCGCCGCGAGATCATCCAACGCGATGACCAGCGAGCTGACTTCGATCCCGAACGTCGGGCCGGCGGTGGCCCGCAAGCTCGGCCGGCTCGGCATCGTGGATTGCGACGACTTGCGCGGCCGCGACGCCGACGAGCTGTTCGAGCGGTTGTGCTTGCTCGACGGCCGCCGGCACGACCTATGCCTGCTGGACACGTTCGTCGCGGCGGTTTCCTACCTCAACGGTGGCCCTTCCCGTCCTTGGTGGGCGTTCAGCCGGGAGCGAAAGGCGCGGACGACGTGATCGAATTGCGCCTCGGCTGGGTGATCGTCTACCTCGACGACCCCGCCGCCGCCAGCGCGTTCTACGAGCGGACCTTCGGGCTGCGGGGCGAGTTTGCCGCACCCGACGGCTCCTACGCCCAGCTCGACACCGGGCCGACCAAGCTGGCGTTCGCTTCCTACCAGCTCGGTGAGAAGAACTTCGACGGCGGCGTGCGTCGCGCACCGCTCGACGGACCGCCGGCGAACGTCGAGATCACCCTCGTCGCCGACGACGTCGACGCGGCGTACGAGCGTGCGCTCGATGCGGGCTGTGCCTCCCTCGCGGCGCCGCAGGACAAGCCGCACGGCCAGCGCGTCGCCTACGTGCGCGACCCGTTCGGCACGCTGATCGAGCTGGCCACCCCGCTCTAGGCGGAAGTTTTCGCGGCATTTCAGCTCTTGCGAAGCCGGCGTGCGGGATTTCGTCCAGAGGTGGCGCGAATCAGCGCCGGCCCGCCCCCGCGACGCGAGGACGGGCCGTGCGCTTTCCAGCGGTGCTCGCGAGCGGCTTTACGCCGCGTCGCGCAGTGCGGCGAGGTCGGTGCTGCGCGCGAGGTTGCGCAGCGCCTGCTCTTCGATCTGGCGGGTGCGCTCGGCGGTGATGCCCAGCCGCCGGCCCGCGTCGCGAAGCGTCGTCGGCGCCTCGCCGTCGAGGCCGAAGCGCAGGCGTACGACGTTGCGCTCGCGCTCGGGCAGCTCCGCGATGGCCTTCTCGACCGTCTCCTCGCGCATGCGGTTTGCG
>Ga0183260_10000602_pt1 | contig 30518 bp, 26 predicted proteins | sample AntDrymUQ4972206_2_FD_129768 | JGI IMG/M metagenome (GOLD analysis project Ga0183260, IMG submission 129768) | Polar desert sand microbial communities from Dry Valleys, Antarctica - metaG UQ497 (22.06) (version 2) (version 2) | ecosystem: Environmental > Terrestrial > Soil > Desert | place...
CCACCACGGGAATCTGGATCTCGAGTGAGCGTCGTGGCGCCGCTGCGTCGTCCGCTGCGGGAATCGCCTCGGTGATCTTGCTCGGAAGGCCTGGCACGGGAGGCGGCGTCGCATTCGGTGGAGCGGGGACCGCATCCGGCGCAGTGGGCGGGGTCGCATTCGGAACAAGAGCTTCCGGCGCCAGCGGAACCGGCTGTTCCGAGAGCAAGGGCGGAACACGCGCGTCGGGCGCCGTGACGGATTCCGTCGTCGCAGCCGACGTATCGACTGTTGACGACGGCTCCGCGTGCGTTGCCTCGGCCGCGGCGGCGGGACCGTCGTCTGAGACCGCTACACCTTCCCGGGCGGGTTCTGTTCGAGTTTCCACGGGCGCAGTGCGATCCAGCGGCAGGAACCACATGCCTGCTGCACCACACGCAACTCCCCCCAGGAAAAGTGCGACACCCACCCAGCCCTTCCCCCTGTTGCGCTTCCTGTCACTCACGCAGCACCACGGGCATGCCCGCCTTCACAACACTCGTCAAGAGCGACGCGGTCCAGTTGGTGACGCGGATGCAGCCATGCGATTGCGTCTTGCCGATGCGCGACGGCTCCGGCGTGCCGTGGATGCCGTAGTGTTCCTTGGAAAGGTCAATCCACGCCACGCCCACCGGATTGTTCGGGCCAGGCGGCAACTTCGCTTTCTCGTGCTTCGGGTCCGCGTCCCAGAACAGGTCCGGGTTGTAATGGAACGTCGGGTTGACGGCGATGCTGTCGACCTTCCAGTCGCCGACCGGAAGCGGGTCGTGCTCGCTGCCCGTCGACGACGGGAACTGCGCGATCACCTTGCCGTCCGCGTCCGCGAGCAACAGCGTTCGATCCGACCGATCGACGATCACCTGAGCGGGAGCGGCAGGCGCCGGCGCACCGACCACATTGGGCACCTTGATCGTCGCGCCCGCCACGCCCACGTCGAGCCCGTGGTTGAGCGAACGCAACAACTTCGGACTCGCATGGAAGCGTTCGCCGAGCGCCTCGTCGGCCGCCGTGTATCCGAGTGCAGGCAACTTGGAACGCTCGATCATGTCCTTCGGCAACTCCACGAAGGGCCCTGCGACATCCGCGGCGAGAATGGTGTATTCCACCAGCGTCGGCACGACGTCGCGTTCGAGTTCTACCCACGTCTTCGGCCCCAGGCTGCCGTCGTCGTCCAGCCCACGATTGCGCTGGAAAGCGGCAAGCGCAGACTTGAAGTTCGATCCCTTCTGTCCGTCGATTTCTCCGGGCGAGAAATGCGCGCGGTCGAGCAGCACCTGCGCGCGCAGAACGGTCTGTTCCTCGGCAGGCGCGGCTGCGACCGGATCGCCGGTGAATTGCTGCGCCTCGGCGGCAGGCTCTGCTCCATCGACGGGTACTTCCGAAGCGGGAGTCTCTTCCGAAGGCGTCTGTTCCATCGCTTCTGCTTCGGCGGCAGGAGTCTGAGGCTCCGCCGCAGGAGTTTCCTGGGCAAGAACCGGAAGACCCATGAGGGCCAGCGGAAGCAACAGCAAGGAAACGGTCGGGTAATTCGTGCGCGTCATGATGGCAACACCTCGGTTCGACAGACGCGAATATGGCGTCAGGTGCCTGAACGCTGCGTGGCGCCTCGGCAGCCGGATCTGTCGCCCAGCCCGAAGCGGCAGATCGCGGTACTGCACGTCGCACCGCGTCGCCGGCGAGGTGGCCGTGGCAGGACGTTATGGCGCATGAAGTGATCGACGTTCGAGATGTGATGTCACGGCTTCGTCGCGAGTGCCCGGATAATGTTTGGCAGCGCTGCACCGTTTTTTCCTGATCAGTGCCTCAAAAGCTCAGCGCGAACGGCAACCCTCGGTCAAGAAGCGACGTTCAGATCGCACTCCTTTATCCTTGACCGACCGCGCGTTCGATCATGACTCCGGCCGCTTGACGCCGCCCATCTATGCAGAGGACCTCATCAATGAGAAATCGCGTTCACGTACACGCCGGCGGGCCGGACCTACCGGGTTTTCTCGGTGAAGAAGCACGCTAGCTGACGCGCGAACCTACCGCGTGCTGCTACTCATTGATTTCGTGGTGAATCGTTGCGCCGGATGTGCCTGAGCACTACCCCTCTACTCATATGCGTCTTCGGCATCGAAGTGCCGCGGCGCGGGATTCGGGACGACTTTTGGCCTCGGTCCTGGGCCGACCGGTTCGCAACTCCGGTCGGCCAGACGCTTGAGTCCCTAGATCGGGGGTGTTTCGGAGCGTCCGCTCAACGTTGGCTGGCACACGCAGGGGCAGGCAGTGGTTCACCATCCGGCGAGTAGAAGCAAATGGACGAATGCCGCATCCACCCGACGGAGCCGTGTCGATGAAAAGCGCCTGCACGACCACTACCACGCGACTGCTTCCCCTCGCACTCGCGATCACGCTTTGCTCTTGCGCAACCCGCGGTTCGAGCGAGGCCGTCGCCCTGGCGAAGGAGGTCGAGGAGGGCTCCGCGAGCGCCACGCTGGAGGAAGGCCAGCACATCTTCCGCTACGACACCTTCGGCAACGAGACGCTCTGGACCGACACCCTGCGTTTGCATGAAGTCGTCAACGACAAGATGCAACCGGTCGAAGCCCTGGCGCTCGGCCTCAAAGTCGACATGGACAAGCTGGACAAGAGCAAATTCATCAAGAACAACCCGCTCTCGGCCGGCGGTACGCGCGAACTGCTGCGCCAGGACGCCGTGGTCGGCCTCAAGGCTACCTTCGATGAAAACGGTGACATCGCGACGCTCGGCGTGACCTGTGCGCTCTGCCATTCCACCGTCGACAACGCGATGGTCCCCGGCATCGGCCATCGGCTCGACGGCTGGCCCAATCGCGATCTCGACGCGGGCGCCATCATCGCGATGTCGCCCGCGCTGACCGACGAACAGAAGGCGGTCTACAAATCCTGGGGCAAGGGCAGGTACGACGCGCGCTACAACCAGGACAAGCAGAACGGTCCGGTGGTCATCCCGCCAGCCTACGGGCTGCAAGGCGTGGAGCGCATCACCGTGACCGGCGACGGCGACCAGATCGCCTACTGGAATCGCTACGCCGGCGTGACGCAAATGGGCGGGCACGGAACCTTCACCGAGCCGCGCACCGGCGTCAGCGTCACCAACGGCACCGACGACCGGATCAGCAGCAAGCTCCCCGCGCTTCAGGCGTACCAACTGTCGCTGCCGGCCCCGCCCGCCCCGAGTGAAAAATTCAATGAGTCGGCGGCGCAGCGCGGCAAAGTCCTCTTCGAAGGCCAGGCTGGCTGCAGCAACTGCCACAGCGGCGCCACGTTCACCGACGCAGGGTCGCGGTTACACGCGCCATCCGAGGTCGTGAGCGAACCCGAGGCCGCGGGCGTTCCGAGCTATGCCTCGCGCAGCGCGACGAAGCAATACCGCACCTCACCGCTCAGGGGCGTCTGGCAACACCCACCGTATTTCCACAACGGCAGCGCGGCGACGCTCGAGGCGGTGGTGTCGACCTACAACACCCGCAAGTCACTCGGGCTTACGGCGTCCGAAGTCAACGACGTGGCGGAGTACCTCAAGTCGTTGTGACGCGCAGCCGATAGGCAGGACTGCGTCAGGTTGCTCGCGCAACCTGACCCACGAAAGCCGCCGCGCGACGAAAAAGTTCCAACGTATTGGGCCGCAACTCACGTATCCGCCTCACCGAAAGGTGCTTCCAAAACTTGACTGAACGGTCGCGGTACGGCGCGTTTAACGCCGCGTTTCAATACTCTCCTAAAAAGTAATATCGGCCGGTACGCGGGGTTTTGTTTCGACAGTGTTGTCTCAAAAAGGGGAAAGGTCATGGCCACACCGCAACCGGTCGCATTGGCGGGCAGCCTCGCAATCCTTGCCAGCTTATTGCTGGTCCCTGCGAGTTCGAGCGGCGCGTCAGCAACGCTGACTGAAAACGCCGCGCGGTCGCATCCGAACGGTCCGGGCGTTGTCAAGGCGATGCCCCACGGCAAGGGCAATGCCCAGCGTGGACGCGAAGTATTTCGTTTTGAAACGTTCGGGAACGAGGGTTTCTGGACGGACGCGATGCGGGTGCCAAAGGGGATGCTGGACAAGAAAATCACTCCGCTGCAGCTGCTCGGAACCGGCCTGATCATCGACGCCGATCGCATCGACTCCGCGATGCGAACCACCCTCGCAAAGGAACTCAAGAGCGATCTTTCGCCGCAGAAGGCTCCGATGCTCAACGATGTAAAAACGACAGTGAAGCTGATCGAAGCAAACGCGGTGGTCGGGTTGGTTCCCAAAGACAGCAACCGCGATGGCCGGATCGACTTGGCGTCGGGCGATAAGGTCGGAGTTTCGTGTGCGATCTGCCATACCGTGAGCGACAAGTCCGTGTACGAGATGCCGGGCAAGGGCGCTATCGGCAAGCGGATCGATGGCCCGGCAGCGCTCGTGCTCAACGTTGGCAAGTTGATGGCCGTCGCCGCCAACTCGCGGGCGGCGTACCCGAATCTGCAACTGGAGATAGGCGGCAAGACGATCGGCCGCGCGCCCAAAGGTTTGAGGGTTGATTCAACGGAAGCCGAGGTTGATGCCTACCTGGAAAACCCAGCTTTTTACCCGATTGGAACGTTCGACGAGACCCAGGACGGACACGGCAATTCGGTCGTGAACACGCCGCTGTTTCGTCAGGATCTAGCCGCGCCCTACGGAAGTGCCGGCGAGTTCGACAAGCTCGACGACATCAGCAACGGCTCGTACACCACCAATCTCGATCCCACGACGCTGGTGACGCCGGAGGGAAGGAAGTTCCTCAAGATCAAGGCTGGGGCCGCGGGCGAGGAACTCGCCAACAACTACGCGAAAATCCTCGAACAGACCGGAGTCAAGGGGCATCCCTACGTGCAGGCCGCGATGCACGGCAAGCCGGGAGAGCTGAGCAATCTCGTAGGCCGGCGTGTCGACAATGGAAAACTGCTGGACATGAATGCGTATCTTGACGCCCTCCCGGCGCCAAGGGGCGCCAAGGTGAGTGCGGCTACGGCGAAACGTGGCATGGCGCTGTTTCGCACCAACTGCACGGGATGTCACAACGTCAATCAGAGTGGGCCCGTTCCCACCGCGCTCGTCCGCATGGAGGAAATCATGCCCGGGTACAAGCCGGAAATTTTGGGCAGACGGCAGCCGCCCCTGAGCCCGGTGCAAAACTCCCCCGGGACCTTCGACGACAAGATGATTGTTGTAGACGCAAGCGACCGCGGCGAAATCAGAGGCAACGCCATGCCGCTACTGCTCGATCTCGCGCCTAAACAGCATTTCCTGCATGACTCCTCGGTAGCAGGGCTTGATCGCTTGCTTGATCCCGCGCGTGGGAAAATGGAGCCGCACCCTTTCTACATCTCAGCACCAACGGAGCGCGCGGATGTGGTTGCGTTCCTCAAGGGATTGAGCATCAGCGAAAAGGGAAAGCGATAGCCGAGAAACGGTGCCAGGTTCACTTATCGGTTCGATCGAGCGTCGCTGAGCTCAGCTGCGTACGCCGCGCGCCGAAAGTAGTCTCGATTCTCCTCTTCCGTTGCCGATGAGTGCACCTGGCACCGTTCTCTAAGGCACGCGTCACGAAAACGTCTTGGCCCCGCCTTGGGCGAGGAGTAGGCACTCCGCATCGGATTCGCGGTTAGCGCAGGCGTTCCGAAAGAAAACTCAGGATACGCTCGACCGCTTCGTGCGTCGGTTCGCCCTCGCGATCGATCAGGTTTATGGTCAGCACACTGTGCGGCGGCTCGGGTTGAGGCTTTGCCGATGCGGCGGGAAGCTCGATCCCCTCGAAAGCGTCGCCGAGCTCGCGTCGCAAAGTCTCGAAGCGCGGCGCTCTGCAGAACAGCGCGTCGCCGTGAAAACGTACCCCCAGCACCTTCAGCCCATCCTCGGCGGACCGGCGGCGCGCATTGACGAACGTCTCGGGCGTTACGTGGACCGCAGCAGCCTTCGCGCGGGTGATTGGAAGCGGGAACGACGGATGCCCCATGACGGGCGCCAGGACCCAAGGATCGAGGGTGAGCGTAAGCGCAAAGTTGCCGGTGACGCACATGCCGACAGCGCCGATACCGCGGCCGCCCATCTCCTCGTGGATATGGCGGGCGAGCGCGCGCAGCCAGTCTGCAATCGGGCTCGACCGATTTTCGGCGAGTACGTGGAATTCGCGGTTGATGCAGATTTTCAAGAGCTCAGGAATGCGGTTGAACGGCGTCGTCTTCACCCCGACGGGGCCGAACATCCTCGGCATGAACACGGTGAAGCCTGCGTCCACGACGCGCCGGGCGAAGTGCAACACCTCGGTGGAGATCCCCGGCACCTCGTGCATGATCAGCACGGCGGGGCCTTCGCCTTTTCGGTAAACGGTTCGCTCGCTTTCCTGATGAGTGAACGAGAACGTCGAGAAATCTTTCAGCAGGTCCATGACGGTACTCAATGCGCTGGCAGCCGAAATCCGACCGGCCACCGCAACTCTAATCTCCCGAGGCTCGGCCTTGGGTATTCTAGGTGTGAGGAAACGGTGCCAGGTTCAGCTATCGGAGCGGCCGAACTTCGCTGAGCGCAGCTACCTACGCTGCACGCCGAAAGTAAACTCGATACTCCTCTTCCGTTGGCGATAAGTGAACCTGGCACCGTTTTCGGGCAAAGCGCTCCAACCCGCGCCTCACAGCTGCGCCCACGCTGTGCGAACGCCCATGAAGTGGACGATCCCGATCATCGCGCAGATGGCGCTGCTCGCAAGCCAGAAGGTGAGCGTGTTGCCGGGGATCATCGGCATCAACACGGGGAACGCTACCGCCCGCGCGAGATAGGCAAACGTGATGGCGCACAGGACAACGCGAAGCAGCGGCAATCGTGGCAACACCCCGGCGCCGGAGCATGCGTAGGCCGACCAGACCAGCAACATGACGGCGACGAGGAGTGTCACCCGCGTCGGATGGGGCGAACCGGCCTCCGCCAACCGCGCCATGTGCTCCCCGTCGCCAAGGAAGCGATACCACGGCGCGCCGAACACGATGCAGCCGAGATGCAGCACCGCGGCGAGCGCACTCAGCACGCCGCCGGAGACGAGGAAGGGGTTATGGATTGTCGACACGGGTCTGGCTCTTCGAGCCCTTTGCGAGTTGGTCTCAGCGCAGGTGCTTCAGGAATCCCCGACGGCTTCGTGCTCCAGGACGCGTTGCACCCACTGATTCAGGCTGAGGCCCGCTGCGCTCGCGGCCGCGGTTGCGCGGGCGTGCAGCTTCGACGGCACGCGCACCACGAACTTGCCCGAGAAGTGGCGGTAGGGTTCGATGCCGCGCTCACGGCATACATCCAGAAAAGTCTTGAGGGAGCGCCTGCCTTCCTTGCGCAATGCCTCGACGCTGCGCGCATAGAAGTCCGCACCGCCGTTGAGTCCGGTGAATTCGCCGCGGAACTGATTGAGTTCCGGGTCGAAGCTGATCACCGCGTTGCAGCCATCGATGGTCATGAGATTGTTCACGTCATTACTCCGTGCAATTGCAGCCACTTTCGAACGCTGACCACGGCACCCTTGTCGGTGGTCGGTTCGGGATGGGGTCGATGAAACACCTGCACTTCCTCGAACAGGAACACCGCGATGCGCGAACCTTCGCGCTCCTCGATTTCGGCGCCCAGACTTTTCAAAAGTGACTCGATGTCACGCCAATGGATGTTTGCAGGCGTGGGATGACTGAAGAGCGCCGACAGAGTCCTCGTGTGCTTCCGCTGCATCGACTGAAAGTATCACAATCCGATACTACGGCGAAACATGTGTCGGGGAAACGTGGCGTTCCACTCAGGATGGCGAAACCGGGCTGCGTTCGAGCGATTGTCGCCGCCTGGAATCGTTGGAGGCCTTCAGCGCCGGGCATGCCAGCTGTGCTGGTGTTTCGGAAGGATCGCCCACAAGGGCGGCGGTCAGCGCCGCATCGAGCCAATCGGCGACAGGCTTGCCCAGCCAGTCGAAGCGCGCGGGCAGTGTGAGGTGGCCTTCCTTCGGGGCTTCGGCGTAGACGACGCGCGCGGGGTTTGCGCGTGCCATGGCGCGCACGGCGCGCACGTCGACGAGGTTGTCGGCGCCGCCCTGGATGAGCAGCGTGCACACGGGGACGCGCGCCAGGAACGGCGCGGTGTCGTGGGTGCGGAGGTCGGTGCCGATGCTTTGCGATGCGCGGTCGAGTGCGCGTTCGAAGTCGTCGCCCGAGATTTTCGTGCGTGCCCACCACGCGGCAAGGCGCTTGCGCCAGCTGCCGCTGCCGCCTTCCTTCGCGAAGCCGCCCATCCGACGGATGGCGTCGCCGGCGTTGGTGAAGGGTTCCATTGCGATGAGTGCGTCGACGCCGACCTCGGGATCGGCCGCGGTGTGGATCGCGGCGACCGCGCCGTAGGACACGCCGAACAGTGCGAGCGGCTCGCGCACGCGTGCCTGCTTGCGCAGTTCCCTGATGACCGCGGCGAGATCGAGTGCCTCGCGATAGCCGAAGGTGATCGGCGAAGAACCGGAGCGGCCATGCCCGCGCAAGTCGACGAGCACCGTGCGATAGCCGCGCTCGCCGAAAATCACGGCCCACGGCAGCACGCTGCGCGCGTCGAGGCCCCAGCCGTGCGTAAGCACGACGGTGCCGACCACGCGCGGCGCTTTCTTGCCGCGTGCTTCGAGCACGATGTCGAAATCCCACGTCTCGCGATCGAATGCCACGCGTGGCCGCAGGAGAAACGCGCCTGGCTCGATCACGGTGTAGGCGATGGGCACGCCGTCGTCGGTCAGCACCGTTTCGTGGCGCGATCCGATGCGCGGAAGCAACGCGTCCCATGCGCGCTCGATGCGCGGCATGCTGCGCAGCGGCGGTTGCAGGATTCGGTTGACGAGGGGGTCGGGGTGCGGTGCTGTCGGTGGGGCTTGGGTGTGTGCTGTGGAGAGCAGGAGAATCAGGAAGACTGTTGCTGGCCACGCACGCGCGGACCGCAGCGAGTGGATGTTGGAATTCGGCATCGCGGCATCATGCCGTTTTGTTTGAGGGCTCGCAGCCGCGCCAGCCCGATGAATTCATTCTTTGTGCAAGCACGGCCCCTCACCCCTACCCCTCTCCCGTGGGGAGAGGGGTTCGCATTGTTGTGGCGTTGCGGCGAAGTCGGACCCTGTCCCCTACCCGCACCTCGGCCTTCGGGCGCAGCGCTCAGGCGTTCATCGGGGCGCGGACCAGTGGTCCGCAAGCGCCCCTCTTCACCCCGTAGGGAGAGGGGTTCGCATCGTTGTGGCGTTGCGGCGAGTTCGGACCCTCTCCCCTACCCCTCTCCCGAAGGGAGAGGGGTTCGCATTGTCTTGGCGTTGCGGCGAGTTCGGGTGAGCGTTAGACAATGGGGGTGATGAGCTTGAGGATGGGGATGAAGAGCAGGGGCGAGAGCAGGGCCAGCGAGCCGATGGTCCAGGTGCGGGCAGCGAGCGGAGGCCAGTGGCGTACGTGGAGTTTGCGTTCGGCGAGGATCAGCAGCGGCTGTGCCATGAAGAACGCGGCCCACGACAGCCATGCCCATGCATCGCCGGGCACGAGGATCAAGTACACGTGCATCGCGGCGCTCAAGGTGAAAGCCGCGAGCAACGCGAGCAACGGGCTACGTCGCACCAGCGGCAGGAACGTGTGGATGCGCAGCCAGCGGCCCGTCATGAGGTTCCAGCGTTTGCTCCAGAATTCGCCGACGGTGCGCGAGAGGTGCGGCCGATCGTGGACGGGTTGCAGCTCCACGCCGAAGAGCCCCGTCGCCAATCGCACCGAAGACGTCATGATTTCGGCTACGGCGAGCACGAGCACGATTGCGGCGAGGTTCCATGCCACGGCCCGCGGCGCTTTGTCCCAGTCGAACGTGGCGCGCCAGAGCAGGAACGCGCCGACTCCGATGGCAAGTGCGACGAAGGTGCGCATGGCGGAATTCGTGTCGAAGCGGCGCGGCGTTGGGGTGGCGGTGAAGGTGTCGATCAGACCGTGCAGCGCGAACACGAACACGAGACGATTTGCGAAGACCGGATGTGTGCGGCCTGTTGCGAATTCCACGGCGGCGGCGAGCAGTACGGCGAGCAGGAAGGCCAATGCGGCGCGCAGCATCGGTTCGCCGTCGATGAGCAGGGGCAGCGGCGTCAGGGCGGCTGCGATGACGACGCCGATGCGGGCGCTGGTGCGGCTTCGTCCCAGCGCCGCGACGGCGAGCAGGGAGATGGCCCAGATGGCGAATCCGGTGGTGAGAGTCATGGGTCAATCGTGCCAGTAACGGGAGGCGCCGCACGGTCAAACTGCATGGCTAGTTCGGACCCTCTCCCCTACCCCTCTCCCGGAGGGAGAGGGGTTCGCATCGTTGTGGCGTTGCGGCAAAGTAGGACCCTCTCCCCTACCCACACCCCGGCCTTCGCGCGCAGCGCTCAGGCGTTCATCGGCGCGCGGACCAGTGGTCCGCAAGCGGTCCTCTCCCTGCTCGCGGGGAGAGGGGTTTGCTCGTGGGGGCTACGCGGCGCGGAGGGCGACGGTGACGGGGAGTCGCGCGGCGCGCCAGGCGGGGAGCAGGCCGCCGAACACGCCAATGAGGAGCGCCCAGATGATGCCCTGCACGAGGAGGTCGGGCGTCACGCGGAACGCAAACGCGACCTGCGAGAAGGTCTGGAAGTTGAGCGTCGACACCGTGAAGCCATTGAACAGCACGTAGGCCAACGCGCCGCCAACGATGCCGCCGAGCAGCGCCAGCGCGAGCGCTTCGAGCATCACCGACGCGACCACCGGTGCGCCGCCGAAACCGATCGCGCGCAGTGTCGCGATCTCGACCGAACGCGTCGACACCGCAGAGTACATGGTGTTGAGCGCGGCGAAGATCGCGCCGAGCGCCATGATCGAGGCGACCACGGTGCCGAGCACGTTGATGAAGGTGCCCGTCGCCGCCGATTGCGCGGCGTAGTAGGTCTTCTGGCGCTTGGCGTCGATGTTGATGCGCGGGTCGTTGGCGAGCGCCTTCTTGAATCCGTCGAACGCCTCCTTGTTCTCGAGCTGCACCTGCACCGAGGCGACGAAGCTCGAGCGCATCACGCTGTCGAGCGTGGCGCGGTCCACCCACACCTCGGATTCGTGCACGTCGCCGCCGGTCGCGAAGGTGCCGACCACTTCCCAGTCGCCGTCGCGTACCAGCAAGCGCTCGCCGATTGCGGTGTCCTTGAACTGGCTGCGGGCGTTGCGGCCCACGATGACCTCGCGGGCGCCGGGGCGGAACACGCGGCCGTCGGTGATCTTGAACTCGGGGCGCACTTCCATCGCCATCGGGTCGACGCCGCGCACGGGCACGTTCGACGGTTCGTTGTTCTTCTTGTTGGCGAGGTTGGTCAGCACGTAGCGCTCGGGCGATGCGAGCGGCTGGCCCTTCGCGTTCTTGCGCACGCCGGGTGCCTGCCCGACCACCAGCGCCTGGTCGCGATCGAAACCGCTGGCGAGCTCGTCGTTGGCGCCGGAGCGCAGCACGATCGCGCGGTCTTCCTTGCCGGTGCTCGCGAGCGTGTGCTTGAAGCCCTCGCCCATCGCGAGCAGCGCGACCAGCACGGTGACCACGCCCGCGATGCCGACCACGATCACCATCGAAGTGCCGAGGCGCTGCGGGATGTTGCGCAGGTTCATGGCAGAGATTTCGTAGATCTGGGACAACGCGTTCATTCGTGTTCCTCGACTTGCAGCTTTGTTGACCCTTCTTCCCAAGTGCGGGGAGAAGGTGTGCGTGTGGTGCCGGGTGAGGGGCTGGGCTTGCCGCTTGGTCGAATTCGAGCTTGCCGCAAGCTCGGCCCCTCACCCCTGCCCCTCTCCCGAAGGGAGAGGGGTTCTGTCCGTTGCAATTTCCAAACGAAATCGGTTGCAGCTCCGGCTATTGATGTCCACGTCGAATTCGAGCTTGCCGCAAGCTCGACCCCTCACCCCTGCCCCTCTCCCGGGGGGAGAGGGGTTCTAATCCGTCGCAATTTCCAAACGAAATCGGTTGCAGCTCTGGCTAGGAGAATCGGTTGCAGTTCCGGCTATTGATGACCGCTCAGCGCGTCGACGATTTTCAGTTTGCGCGCCTTGAGTGCAGGCATGAGTCCGGTGACGACGCCGAGCACCAGCGCCATCAGCCCGGCGTAGGCCCAGGTGCTGCCGTTGATGCGGAGGCCGGGCAGGAACGATTCCATCGCCTTGCCCATGCCGGGAATCAGGATGCTCACGAGCACGAGCCCGATGAGGCCGCCGAGCAGGCACAGCAGCATCGCCTCGGTCAGCACCAGCGCGAGCGCCCTGCCATCGGAGAAGCCGAGCGTCTTGAGGATGCCGATCTCGGGAATCCGCTCGCGCACCGACTGCGCCATGGTGTTGCCGGTGACCAGCAGGATGGTGAAGAACACCGCGCTCAGGATCGCCTGCACGATGAAGCCGATGTCGCCGATCTGCTTGATGAAGTTCTGGTTGAAAGCCTTCTCGGAACCGGTCTTGGTCTCGTTGTGGGAATTCGCGAACTTCCTGTCGATGGCGGCGGCAAGCGCGGCGGCCTTGTTCGCGTCCCTGGCGCGCACGATGTAGATGCCCGACGTGCCCTTGGCAAACTGGCGCGCCTCGTCGAAGTACTGCCACTGGAAGAGCATCGCGCCTTCCTGGCTCTTCGCCGTCTCGTCGCGACCCTCGAAGGTGCCGACGAGGTCGAACTCCCAGTTGTTGGAACCGTTGGCCAGCGGCCAGATGGTGCCCTGGATCGGGATCTTGTCGCCCACCTTCCAGCCGAAACGCCGTGCCAGCGACGCGCCGACGATCGCGCCGGTGCGCGTGGTCTCGAACTTGCGCCGCTGTTCGGGGCTGATCACGAACTCGGGATACATGTCGAGGTAGCTCGACGGGTCGACCGCGAACTGCGGAAAGAAATTCTTGGGCTCCTGGTACACGCCGCCGAACCATTGTGCGTGGGTCACTTCCGCGACGCCTTCGATGCCCTTGATCTGTTCGAAGTAGCCGATCGGCAGCACCTGCGTCAGCGAATAGCGGCCCTGCGTGACGAGGCGGTCCGCGCCTGCGAGGTCGACGCCGCGGTTGAACGCGATGATGAGCGCGCTGAGCAGGCCGAACAGCAGGAACGCCACCACGATCGACAGCAGCGTGAGGATGGTGCGCGTCTTCTTGCGGAAGAGACTGGCCCAGATGAGTCCGAAGTACTTCATGTTCTATTGCCTTGCGCGAGTTCTGGTTCTGGCGAGTACGAGGCGGTGTGGTCGCCCCCGCCCCTCACCCCAACCCCTCTCCCGTGGGGAGAGGGGTTCAGTCGTCAATGTGCGACCGCGGCGCCGTCGACCAGTTCGCCCTTGTCGAGGTGCACGACATGACGCGCGAACTCGGCGGCCTTGGGATCGTGCGTGACCATGATGATGGTCTTGCCGTGTTCCTTGTTGAGCCGTTGCAGCAGCGTGAGGATCTCGTCCGCGGTCTTGCGGTCGAGGTCGCCGGTCGGTTCGTCGCACACCAGCAGTTGCGGATCCGACACGATGGCGCGCGCGATCGCCACGCGCTGCTCCTGTCCGCCTGACAGCTCCTTGGGCTTGTGCTTGCCGCGATCCTTGAGGCCGACCAGCTCCAGTGCCACTTCGGCGTTGCGCTTGCGCTGCGCGGACGAGAGCTTCGTCAACAGCAGCGGCAGCTCCACGTTCTTCTGCGCGGTCAGCACCGGCAGCAGGTTGTAGAACTGGAACACGAAGCCGACGTGGTTGCTGCGCCAGCGCGCGAGCTGCCCCGAGGACATCTGGTCGATGCGCTGGCCGCCGACATCGACTTCGCCGGACGTGGGCGAGTCGAGCCCGCCGATCAGGTTGAGCAGGGTCGTCTTGCCGGAGCCGCTCGGGCCCATCAGCGCGACGAAATCGCCCTGCTCGATGTCGAGATCGATGCCGTGCAGCACCTGGATGGTTTCCGGGCCGCGCGTATAGGTCTTGGTGAGCCCGCGTAGGGAAACAAGTGCGCTCATGACTGGGTGGCTCCTGGTAACGCTTGGGTTGGATGATGAAGGATCGCGACTTGCGTCGCTCCTACAGCAAGACATGAGAACAGGATCGCGACTTGCGTCGCTCCTACAGCAAGACATGAGGTGTAATTTGTAGGAGCGACGCCAGTCGCGATCGGTTTCGCGGACAGCATCGCGACTTGCGTCGCTCCTACAGCAAGACATGAGGTGCAATTTGTAGGAGCGACGCCAGTCGCGATCGGTTTCGCGGTCAGCATCGCGACTTGCGTCGTTCCTACAGAAAGCTGTGCAGACGGCGTGTAGCAATGGGTGTGGGTCACGGCGTGTCGTTCGCGTCCGCGTCGGCTTGACGCACGCGTGCGCCGTCCTTCAATTCTTCGGCCGGCTCGAGCACGACCTCGTCGCCCGCTCGCAGGCCGGAACGCACCTCGCGCGCGTCGCCGACAGTGCGGCCGAGCGAGACCTTGCGCGTCGCGATGCGCCCGTCGCTGACGACGAGCACCATGTCTTCGCCATCGCGCTCGATCACCGCGGCCTCGGGCACGAGCAGGCTCTCCTTCGGCGCGGCCGCGGTACCCGTCGCCTGCACTGCAGGCTCCAGGAAACTCACCTTGACACCCATTTCCGGAACGATGCGCGGATCCTTCTCGAGCAACGCGATGCGCACCTTCACGGTGGCCTTGCTGCGATCCGCGGTCGGCACGATGGCGATGACTTCGGCGGGGATCTTCCACTCCGGGTAGGCATTGAGCTCGGCTTCGACGCGCATCTTCGGCATCACGCGCCCGATGTAGGCCTCGTTGACGTCGACCTGCACCTCAAGCGAATCCATGTCGACCAGCGTGCCGATGCCGGTGCGCGTGAATCCGCCGCCACCGGAAATCGGCGACACGATCTCGCCTTCCTGCGCCGCCTTCGCGACGATCACGCCGGCGAACGGGGCGCGTACCACGGTGTTGTCGAGGCCGATGTCAGAGAGCACGAGGCTGTCGGCCGCGACCTGGACGTTGCGCACGGCGCTCGACACCGCGACGCGGAGCCCATCGCGCTCGGATTCGGCCTGGTCGAGCTGGGCCTGGGCCACGAGGTTGCGGCTGCGCATCTCGCGCTGGCGGCGGACTGTCTTCTCGGCGAGCGCAAGTTGCACCTGCGCTCGCGAGACTTCGCTGCGCGCGGCGGCAAGCTGCGACTGCGACAGCTTGCGCTGCGCCTCGGCATCGATCGGCTCGAGTCGCGCGAGCACCTGTCCTTCCTCGACGCGCTGGCCTTCCTCGATCAGTAGCTCGGAAACCTTGCCGGTGATCTTGGCCGACACCGTGGCCTGGCGGCGCGCGGTCACGTAACCAGTCGCGTCGAGCACGGAGTTCGGCGCGTTCGCGCCGTTACCCGTGATCGACTGGACCGACGCGGTGCGGACTTCGACAGCGCCGCGAGCGCCGAACCACCACAAGGCGGCCGCAACCACCGCCACCGTAGCGACGACTGCCGCGATCCAGGTCCACAGGCGCGCTTCGCCGTGTCTGGCAGGCTGAGCCGTGCGGTCGATGCGTAGCTCCTTGAGCAGGTCAGCGGAGTCGTTCATTGCAGCGGCGCGTCGAATTCGATCATGTGATCAAGTTTGACTTGAGCCGCGCTGCACGTCACCCCGTCTTTCGTCACCCATCGCGTGTGACAGCCGTCATCCCCGCACGGGTTCCGCATCGCCTGTAGGAGCGTCTGATCGCGCGTAGCGCGAGCTGGCGCGAAGGCGAGGCGTCATGTGATCGCGCCACACCGCGCTTTGCGCGGTTAGACGCTCCTACAACCGGCGGCGTACCATCGTGCTCCGCCCGCAAGCAGAGGCCTGCGGTGCGGGCATGGCAGAATCGCAGCCCCTCTGGCGGCGACCCGCACCATGTCGGACATCTTCGCGGTACCCAAGCTGCCCTCGCCGACGGTCGCCGTCGCGGGCACCACCCAGCGATTCCCCGTGCGCCGCATTTACTGCGTCGGCCGCAACTATGCGGAGCACGCGCGCGAGATGGGTGCCCCGGTGGATCGAGAAACGCCCACCTTCTTCATGAAACCGGCCGACGCGGTGGTGGCCGACGGCGCCACGCTCGCGTACCCGAGCGGCACATCCAACCTGCATCACGAAGTCGAGCTGGTCGTCGCGCTCGGCAGCGGCGGTACGTACATCGATCCGGGGGCCGCGCTCGGGCACGTGTTCGGCTACGCGGTTGGCATCGACCTCACGCGCCGCGACCTGCAGGCCGCGGCGAAGGCGAAGGGCTTGCCCTGGGACACGTCCAAGGGATTCGACGGCTCGGCGCCGATCTCCGCAATCCACCGCGCGGACCGGATCGGCCACCCCACCTACGGCGAACTCGCGATCGTCGTGAACGGCGAAGCACGGCAGCGCACCGATATCGGCGACATGATCTTCGACGTGCCTTCGATCATCCACGAGCTCTCGAAGCTGTTCGAGCTCGCCCCGGGCGACCTCATCTTCACCGGCACGCCGGCGGGCGTCGGGCCGCTGTTGCGCGGCGATCATGTGGTCGCGACGTTTTCCGATGTCGCCCGCCTCGAGCTGCGCATCGGCGGCTGAGGCAACACCTCGTCCGCGAGGATTCTCGCAGGTCAGGTCGCGCGGCGACCTGACGGCATGGCGACCAATGTCAGGTCGGCGAAGCCGACCGGACCTACGATGGGACAAGCGCGAGCCTGTAGGTCAGGTCGCGCAGCGACCTGACGTCGCAGCCAGCTGTCAGGTCGGCAATGCCGACCTGACCTACGATGAGGCGAGCGAGACCCTTTAGACTGCTCTTTCACCCAGCCGACGAGGAGCGCGCCATGTCCATGATGCAGGAATTCCGCGATTTCGCGGTGCGCGGCAATGTGCTGGATCTCGCGGTTGCCGTAGTGATCGGCGCCGCGTTTGGCAAAGTCGTCACCGCGTTCGTCGATGGGCTGCTGATGCCGGCAATGGGCATGCTGCTCGGCGGTTTCAACCTCTCCGAGGCCGCGGTCGTGCTCAAGGCGGGACAACTGGACGCCGCCGGCAAGGAAATCGTCGCTCCGGTTCTCCTGAAGTACGGAATGCTGCTGCAGTCGGTGCTCGACTTCGTGATCATTGCGTTCGCGATCTTCCTGGTCGTCAAGGCCGTCAATCGTCTTCGCCGCCAGCCCGAGCCAGTGCCCGCGGCTCCGCCGGAGGACGTGGTGCTGTTGACCGAAATCCGCGACCTCCTGCGCGTGCGCGCTCCGTGATGCCCGTTGCGATGATCCGGTTCGGCCGACCGCATCGTGCGGCGGCAGTCCTTTTCGTCGCAACGATGCTCGCCGGCACGATCTTTCCTGGTGGGCTCGCCGCCCAGGCGGATGCGCAGGGCTCCCCGCCAAAGGTCGGGCCACCCCCGCCGTTCGTGGCGACGGTCCTCAAGCCTGCCGATATCGCGATCGCAGTGAAACTCCGCGACCGCCTGGTGCAAGGCAGCGAAGCCTTCCTCATCGCCGAGTCGTTGACCTCCGAAGTGGGTCCGCGCATGGCGGGCTCCGCCAACGATGCCCGCGCCGTCGCGTGGGCGCAGGCCAAGTTCAAGGAACTCAAGTTCGACAAGGTGTGGGTGCAACCGGTGACGTACCCGAAGTGGGTGCGCCGCTCCGAATCGGCGGAGGTCCTCGCGCCGTTCCCGCAGTCCCTGCGCGTGAATGCGCTGGGTTATTCGAAAGGCACGGGCGCGACGCCAATCGAGGCGGAGGTTGTCGAGTACTCGACGCTGGCCGCGCTCCAGGCCGCCCATGCAGACGACGTGCGCGGCCGCATCGTCTACATCGGCAACCGCATGGAGCGGTACCGCGACGGCAGCGGATACGGGTTGGCCGTCACGGCGCGCTCCGGTGGCGCGACAGTCGCGTCGAAGCTGGGCGCGGTGGCCTTGCTGATTCGTTCGATCGGCACCGACAACAATCGCCTCCCGCACACCGGCATGGGACTGTCGCTGAGTACGGCGCTCGCCGACTCGGAGCGCGTGGCCGCGGCGCCACGCTCCGCCTCCGGCCTGCCACTCATCGAAACGGAAATTCCTGCCGCGGCCATCTCCAATCCCGACGCCGATCTTCTCTCGCACCTGCTCGAGCGCGGGCGGCCGGTGCGCATCCGGCTCGCGCTCGACGTTGGCCTCGACGACGAGGCCCATTCGCACAATGTCATCGGTGAGCTCACCGGCACTACGCGCCGCGACGAAATCGTGCTGGCCGGCGCGCACCTCGATTCGTGGGACCTCGGCACCGGTGCACTCGACGACGCCGCGGGAATCGGCATTACCGCGGCGGCCGTGTTTCACATCGGCAAGTTGCAGGACCGGCCGGCGCGCACCCTGCGCGTGGTGGCTTTCGCCAACGAGGAGCAGGGAATCTGGGGCGGTAAGGCTTACGCCGAGGCGGCGCTCAAGGCCGGCGAGAAACACGTGCTGGTCGGCGAATCGGATTTCGGCGCGGACCGCGTGTACGCATTGCGCGCGGGAACGGGGTCCGAAGCCCAACCCGTGATGCGCGAGATCGCCGCGGCATTAGCGCCCGTTGGAGTCGAGTGGTCTGACGCTCCCGGGGCTCCGGGCTCCGACATCACCGCGCTGGTCGCGCAGGGCATGCCGTGGTTTGTGCTGGCGCAGGACGGGAGCACTTTACTTCGACTATCACCACACCGACAACGACACCATCGACAAGATCGACAAGCAGTCGATCGACCAGAACACCGCGGCGTGGGCCGCGCTGCTCTGGCTCGCCGCCAATGCCGATGTCGATTACGGTCGCGTGCCGCCGCCCGTCACCCCGTAGCACGCAATGCTCTTGTAGGAGCGGCGCAAGCCGCGATGCTTTTGCTGTGCGGCGGGATTTCATCGCGGCTTGCGCCGCTCCTACAACAGGCACGGGGAGAAGGGATCGGGGCTAGACGATGCGCGAGTGCTTGCGCGGGTCGGGCATCACCAGCGCGACCGTGAGCGCGACCCCGATGCACGCGGTGACGTACCAGTAGAACCACGATTCGTGCCCGATGGACTTGAGCCACAACGCGATGTATTCGGCGGTGCCACCGAACAGAGAAACACCGATCGCGTAAGGTAAACCTACCCCCAGCGCACGCACGTTGGCGGGGAACAGCTCCGCCTTGAACACACCGGCGATCGAGGTGTAGCAGCTCAGGACCGTCAGCGCGGCCATCACGAGCAGGAACGCCGTCCAGAAATCCTGCACGCCGGCGAGCGCGCCCATGACCGGCACGGTGCCGACGACCCCGAGCGCGCCGAACGTGATCAGCAGCGGCCGCCGACCCACGCGATCGGACAGCGCGCCGAACAGTGGCTGCAGCAGCATGAAAGCGACGAGCGTGAGCGTGGACAGCTGCGTCGCCGCCGGCTTGGTCCAGCCCGCGGTGTTGACCAGGAATTTCTGTACATAGGTCGTGAACGTGTAGAACGCGAGCGAGCCGCCCATGCCGAGGCCGAGCACGAACAACAGTTCGCGTGGATAGGCGAGCAATGCACGCACGGAGCCGCGTCGCTCGGCGAGCGGAATGGCCCGGAACGAATCGGTCTCGAGGATCCCGCGCCGCAGGAACATCGCGACTACCGCGCACAACGCGCCGACCGCGAACGGCACGCGCCAGCCCCAATGCTCGAGGTCGGGCTCGGACATCGTCGCCTGCAATACCAGCAGCACGCCCAGCGCCACGAGCTGGCCGGCGATCAGCGTCACGTACTGGAAGCTCGCGATGAAGCCGCGCCGCTTTGCGCCGGCGATCTCGCTCATGTAGGTGGCCGACGCGGCGTACTCGCCACCGACAGACAGGCCCTGCAGCAGGCGCGCCACGACAAGCAACACCGGCGCCGCCACTCCAATGGTGGCGTAACTTGGCGTCAGCGCGATCAGCAGCGAACCTGCGCACATCATCAGCACCGACACGGTCAGCGCAGCGCGGCGTCCGTGCCGGTCTGCGTACCAGCCGAGCAGCCATCCGCCGAGCGGACGCATGAGGAACCCGACCGCGAACACCGCAGCGACGTTGAGCAGCTGCGCCGTGGAGTCACCCTTCGGGAAAAAGCTCTTCGCGAAGTACAGCGCGAAGGCGGAGTACACGTACCAGTCGTACCACTCGACGAGGTTGCCGATCGATCCGCCGATCAGCGAGCGCAGTCGACCTGGAGGTGGTGTGGGTTTGGTTGCGCTGCTCATCAGTACGAACTGCGGACGAAAAAGCTCAAGCCCCTACACCACGGGGTAAAGAGGGGAGCTTGCGGACCACTGGTCCGCGCCCCGATGAACGCCTGAGCACTGCGCGCGAAGGCCGGGGTGGGGGTTGGGGGCGAAGAGGAGCGCTTGCGCACCACTGGTGCGCGCGACGATGAGCGACATCGGCTTGCGAGCCGATGGCCGGAGAGGGGCCGAGCTTGCGCCGCGGTTGTTTCACCCTTGGGGCAAGCTCGGCCCCTCATCCTCCGTGCGGGCACCTTCTCCCGTAGGGAGAAGGGAACGGCGGAATTCGGCGCGTTTGATGTTCAACGCAGGAGCGGGCTTGCAGCGAGCGTGGTCGAATCCTTGCCGAGCACTTCGCGTGCTGCAGCGCGAAGCTCGGCCGGACCCACGCGATTCTTTTCGCTCAGCAACTGCACGACATGGTCCAGGCGCTTCTTGTTGGCCGACTGCTTGCGGATCTCCGCGTCGAGCTCTGCGAACAGCAGCACCGCTCGTGCGGTGACTGCACCGGTCGAGCGCCGGGCGCCCAGGCTCTTGATGTCGGCCGAACGTTTGCGCAAGCCTCGCAATGCCAGATCGTAGCGATGCCGCGAGATGGTGCCTACGCGGCGCATGAGTTCGATCGAGTAGAACTCGGCAATGCCCTCGGCGATCCAGTCGGCGCCTTTCGCGCCGGTGATGCCGGTGACGACGTGCACCAACTCGTGCAGCAGCGAACTGGTTGCGTTTTCGCTGATCAGCGGACGGTCGGAGTGCATCCACAGCGAGCGCGGCCCGCTCAGCCCGCCGCGCCACATCGGATCGCCGGCGCCGGCGATGAGGATCTTGCGCGGCAGCCCCGAAAACGCCGAATCCATTTCTCGCAAGTGCCAGTTCACCATCGCCATGATGTCCTGGCGACGCATCCCCTGCCCGATCGGCGACGTCACGACGACTGCGGTGCCGTCGATGTTTTCGCGGCGGGTGCCGAGCTTGCCCGCGACGATCCAGCCGGTGGGGCGATCGAAGCTGCGGCCGGAACTGACTACCACCAATCCTCCGCCGGACTTGCGCGTGGGCAGGTACGGTGTCTCGACGCTCGTCCACCCCTTCGGGAGCTTGAAGTGCAATCGCGCGCGCGCGTCGGTGTCGCGCGTCGCGGTGGTGACCGCGGCGGGAAACAGGTTGTCGCCGCGTACGATCGCCCAGGTCGGCGTGATGCGCGCGTCGTAGGCGCCGGACGCGCGGCGGTGATCGATCAGGTGAAAGAACCCGAGCGAGCCGCCCTTGCGCGGGATCACCCAAAGCACGCGGTCGCCGTTGCGCGTGATGCGGCCCTCGCCGCGGACATCGAGGTAGCGCTGCGCCGGCATGTAGAAGTCGAGGACCTTGAGCCGGCCTTCGTCGGGCAAGGCAGCGATGGTGACGCGCGCTCCCTTGCGCGCTGGCACGAACTCCGCGGTGTAGTCGAGCCGGTACTGGCGGGCGGGTTGCGCCTGCACAGCGACGGGCCATGCACTGCCGGCAATCGCGCAGGCGATCAACAGCCAAGCCAGCGCGCCGCGCGACCCGCCCATCGGTTCCACCAATTGCCTCACGATCGATCCACTCCTCGCACCTTTGCGATGCGGCGCGAGCTTACACGGCGCAATGCAGTTAGCCCCTCTCCCACCGGGGTGAAGAGGAGCGCTTGCGGACCACTGGTCCGCGCGACGATGAACGCCTGAGCGCATGCGTGAAGGCCGGGGTGTGGGTTGGGGAGAGGGTACGATCTTGCGATGCATAGCCCCTCTCCCTTCGGGAGAGGGGTGGGGGAGAGGGTCCGATCTTGCGCGCGCGCCCACACGCATGCCAGCAAGATTCGCTCGCAAGGTTTTGTCGGACCCTCTCCCTCGATCCCTCTCCCGGAGGGAGAGGGAAGAAAAGCGACGTGCCGCGCCTACAGCCCCTCTCCCGGAGGGAGAGGGAAGAAAAGCGAAGTGCCGCGCCTGCAGCCCCTCTCCCGGAGGGAGAGGGAAGAAAAGCGAAATGGCGCGCCTACAGCCCCTCTCCCGGAGGGAGAGGGATGCACAGCACGGTGCCGCTTGGGCGCTCAAGCATGCGCGACGCAGTGCTTCACTTGCTTCGCAACCCGCCTTCGCTTCGCTCGGTTGCAAGCAGCACGCTCTCGCCCCGGAGGGAGAAGGGAAGCTCGGAGCACCGGCGTTGTTTAGTGGGGGATGGCGAGATCCGCAGCCGTGAGCGGGCGGTCTGCGGTGCGCGGGCGGGCGTCGATCACCGCGTCGGACGGCAGGGCCGTGCCTGTCTCGAGATGCGCCCAGACCCGATCGAGCGCGGCGTAGACATAGGGCAGCATCGGGACATACCGCGCGGCATAGTCGGGGAATGCGAGGAATGCATCGAAGTGCTGCGCATTGCGGACTTGCCAGTAGGTCACATTGCGTCCCGCGGCCCTGGCCTGCGCCACATAGGGCGCGCTGGTGAATGCCATCGGCACCAGACCGTCGTCCACGCCGTGCACGACGACGATGGGCACACCCGCTCGTGGCACCGACGCGCGGCTCTCGCGCACTCCCTCGCGCACGCGCTCGGCGTCGGCGCTGTTTTCCTTCCATAGCGCGCGCAAGCAACGCAATCCGGGCAACGAGGGATCCGCCCCCGTCGCCCTTGAGTCGATGATGCCGACGCCCGCATTCGGCGGAATGCCGCTCGCGTCGCTCCACCACGCGCCACGCTCCACCGCCGTCGCGGCGCGCGCGCTGAAGTCGGCATTCTGCGGCGCAAACGCATAACCGCACGGATGCTCGCCGGCACCGAAGCGTCCGTACGCGGAGGCGTAGGTCACCGCGACCGGGCGCCACAAATCGAATCCGACCGACAGCGCGCCGGCGCGCAAGGCTGCGTCGGTCCAGCCGTTCGCACGGAGCCGGTCGTACGTGTTTCGCGCCTGCGTCGCAGTGTCGGCGCCTTCAATGAGTCCGGCGGCCTCGAGAGATGCGCAGCGCAGGGTCCAGAATGGTGCCGATTGCGCGGTGAACGGTGGCTGCGGCAGGTTTTTCATGTGCAGCAGCGCGCATGGCATCAGTAATGCAGCTTCGGTGGCGACGTCGTAGAGCGCACGGGCGCCTTCGACGCTGACATTCGGTTCGCCCGCGACGACGGCATCCAGCCACTCGGTGGCCGAATCCCCCACACCGAGTTCCGCCGCCCGCAGCACCGCGCCTCCGCCGTTCGAGATCGCCACCGCGATGACGCGCGTGTTGTCGAAAGTGAAAGGCGCAGATTCGGGAAACGCTTCGCGCAGTGCGTGCAGACCGAACTCCGCGGCTTGCCGTACGTGCCGGCCCCAGTCGGCCTCCGGGTTGTCGCGCGAGTGCGCGTGCTTGAAGGCAACGCCGGTAGTCCCGCTGTCCGGCGCAAAGGCCGCGGCCTCGTCGCGGGTACCCGTCGTCCCGTCACCGCGCGCGCCCAGGTTGGCGTCAAGATCGAACCAGTCGGTCCCTGCGCCCTTGTCGGTATGCACGACCGCGCACCCTTTTGGCAGGCCCCACGCGCTCGCGACCGCGATCGCGCCGTAGACACCACGCGAACCGGACGCGGCGGTCACCACCAAACACGGCTTGTCGCGAACGAAGGCATCAGGCACCTGCGTCATCACGCGATGCGGATGGCGCGCACCGGGCACGGTCGCGAATGCGTGGAACTCGCGTCCGGGTACGTTGGCCACACAGCCGTACCAGTCTCCGTAGCCGCCAGTGGGTGTCAGGTCGGCGATGCCGCGCCAGTTGCTCCAGATCGCGCGGCGCCGGAGTTCCGTTGCGGTCGGCAGCTCGGGATCCGCGAACGGCGGCGGCGCCATCGCCTGCAATCCGGCGAGGCCGAGCCCGGCCGTCAGCAGGTCGTCGCCACCGCGATGCTCGCTGATTCGTTGCGCGGTGAACATGCTGGACGACGTCTCGGCGCGTGGTGGGGGCGTGCTCGCGCACGCGATCAGCGTACACGCCGGAATCAGCAGGAGCAGGGTTCTGTTCATGCCGCGAAGCTAGCAAGCACTGCACCGCGGCGCATCGTACTTTCGTACCAAGGCGCGGTGACGATGGACTGATACGCTTCCACCCATGACCGAACAAGCCTCACGCTGCATCCTCATCACCGGCGCCGGCAGCGGCATCGGCGCCGGAATCGCCGCCGAACTGGCGCGCGCCGGCCACCATGTCGTGGTGACGGACGTGGCGGCGGCGCCGACCGACGCCGTGGCCGCCAGCATCCTCGCGTCCGGCGGGTCCGCCGAGGCACGAGTGCTCGATGTCACTTCCGACGCGAGTGTGTCCGCGTGCCTAGGGGCCGTATCGCGACCGATCGAGGTGCTCATCAACAACGCCGGACTCCAGCACGTTGCCGCGCTCGAGGATTTCCCGATGGAGAAATGGGATTTCCTTGTGCAGGTGATGCTGGTCGGCGTTGCGCGGTTGACGCGCGCGGTGCTTCCCGGGATGCGCACGCGGGGCTTTGGCCGCATCGTCAACCTCGGCTCGATCCATTCGCTGGTGGCGAGCCCCTACAAGAGCGCATACGTCGCGGCGAAGCACGGCCTGCTCGGATTGTCGAAAGTCGTCGCGCTCGAAACCGCCGGAACCGACATCACCATCAACACGATCTGCCCGACCTACGTGAAGACACCGCTGGTCGACAAGCAGATCGCCGACCAGGCGCGCACGCGCGGCATTTCGGAAGCGGCGGTGGTCTCCGAAGTCATGCTCAAGCCCATGCCCAAAGGTGTTTTCATCGAGTTCGACGAACTCGCCGGAATCGCGGCGTTCCTGATGTCGCACGCGGCACGCAACATCACGGGGCACACCATCGACGTCGATGGCGGCTGGACGATCCAGTAGCGGTCACGCATGCCTTCCTTGCTGATCGCCGACGATCACCCACTATTCCGGGCCGCCTTGCGCAATGCGGCGATCGGCGCAGTCGCCGACGTCGAAGTGCGCGAGGCCGATTCGCTCGACGGCGTGCTCGCGGCGCTCGAAGCCGAGCCCGGCATCGACCTCGTGCTGCTCGACCTGCACATGCCCGGCAATCACGGACTCGCAGGACTCGCCGCGATCCGCGCGCAGTTCCCGGCCGTGGCCGTCGTGCTCGTTTCGGCGAACGAAGATCCGCACATCGTGAGGCGCGCGCTCGATCATGGCGCCGCGGGCTACATACCCAAGAGTTCGGGGCTCGACGAGCTACGCGGCGCGATCCGTGCAGTGCTCGCCTGCGAGCAATGGCTGCCGCCGGCACTGCGGGCCGCGGTGACACGCGCGCCGTCCGCACCAGCGGATTCGGATCTCGCCGCGCGCCTCGCGAGCCTGACGCCGCAGCAGTTCCGCGTGCTGGTGCTCGTCGCCGAGGGCCTGCTCAACAAACAGATTGCCGATCGCCTCGACGTACAGGAGCGCACGGTCAAGGCGCATCTGTCAGCGATTTTCGAGAAGCTCGGCGCGCGCAACCGTACGCAGGCCAGCGTCATCCTGCGCGAGCTCGAGATCACCGACCCGGCCCGGCAATCGCCTGCATGAACGGTGCGCGACCGATGCTCGCGTGCTGCGTTTCGCTGGGAGGCGGTTGAACTAATCTTGGCGTGCGGGATTGCCGCACATCGACGCCTCACTCACGAAGACTTCCGGAGACCAGCGAATGGCAACCAAGAAAGGCACTTCCAAGTCCGCCGCAGGCAATGCATCGAAGACGCTCTCGAGCAAGTCAACATCAGCGAAGTCCAAGTCCGCGGCCGGCAGTGCGCTCGCGCAACGCAAGTCTCCCGGGAAGGACACTTCAGCCAAGGCAGCGACCGCCGCATCCAAAGCCCTCTCCGACGGCCGCAGCTCCAAGGCAACCAAGTCAGCCGCCGGCAGCGCGCTCGCACAGAAATCCCGCAGCAAGTAGTCCGCTCGATAAAGCTCCTCTTCCCGCTTTGGGGAAGAGGAGCGCAGCCTGGGGTTTCCTTGTTCCGGAGAACCGGCATGGTCAGCAAGAACACGATTTGTCTCTGGTACGACCGTACCGCGCTGGATGCAGCGACGTTCTACGCCGAAACATTCGCTGACAGCGGGGTGAAAGCGGTCCATCGCGCACCCGGGGACTATCCCTCTGGCAAGGAGGGCGATGTGTTGACGGTCGAGTTCACCGTGATGGGCATTCCCTGTCTCGGCTTGAACGGGGGCGACGCGTTCAAGCACAGCGAGGCCTTCTCGTTCCAGGTGGCGACCGACGACCAGGACGAGACAGACCGCTTGTGGAACGCCATCATCGGAAACGGCGGGGAGGAAAGCGCGTGCGGCTGGTGCAAGGATCAGTGGGGACTTTCGTGGCAGATCACGCCACGCGCCCTGACCGCCGCGATCACCGATCCAGATGCAGCGGCCGCCAAGCGCGCATTCGAAGCCATGATGCAGATGGGCAAGATCGACATCGCCGCGATCGAAGCGGCGCGGCGCGGCTGACACGGAAGATAGCGCCATCCGACCAGCCGCAGGCTTGCGGTGAATCCAACCATCACCGTCTTCGAACGATCGCCCGATGGCGGCAAGGGACTCGCGCGCGACATGCGCGTTCGCTGGGCGCTCGAGGAAGTCGGCCAGACTTACGACGTTCGTCTTGTGTCCTTCAGCGCGATGAAGGAACGCGCGCATCGTGCGCTGCATCCTTTCGGGCAGATTCCGACGTATGAAGAAGGCGAACTCGTCCTGTTCGAGTCGGGGGCGATCGTGCTCCACATTGCCGAGCGCGGTGCGGGCCTCCTGCCGGACGATGCGAATGCCCGGGCGCGCGCGATCACCTGGATGTTCGCCGCGCTCAACACGATGGAGCCACCGATCGTCGATCGCGAAATCGCCGAGTACCTGGAGCACGACGAGACCTGGTACGAACAGCGCCTGCGTGGCGTCGACGATCGCATCCGTGGACGGCTGAGCGAACTTTCCAGTCGCCTGGGCGACACCGACTGGCTCGATGGCGCATTCAGTGCGGGCGACCTCATGATGGTCGAGGTGCTGCTCAGGTTGAGCGGATCGGGCCTGCTCGACGAATATTCGAACCTCTCCGCCCACGTGGCCCGCGCCGAAGCGCGGCCCGCCTTCGCCGCTCAGCTCGCGGTTTTAAATGGCATGTCACCAACGCACTGACAAAAGTCCGCTCAGTCCTAACGTTGAAAAAGTGCACACTGACCCCCGGTTTCCGCGAGATCACCGATCCTGCCCGCCAGCTGCATTCCTGACTCACGTCGTTCGCGCGCATGGCCACTTCCGTGCACAACGCTATACTGGGATCCGATGTCAATGAAGGCGCGTCGGGGCTATTGGGATGATCGGTAATGGTTTTCGCGCTGCGCTGCTCGCGTTCGGATTGTTCTGGTCGCAATCCGGGTGCGCTCAACCCTTGCCGTCTCCTCTGATCTTGCTGGGTGTGTTGCCGAACCCGTCGGTTGAGGGACAGATGATTGCTGGAAGATTCGAACACACGTCCTGCGCCGGCTCGTTGCCAGGAACAGTTTCCATTCAACAACACGTGGTAACTCTTACTGTCCCAGTCATCCTCAACCCTTGTGGTGTCCCGCCTCCCGGTCACGTTGTCGATGCTCCGCTGGGTGCATTTCCGCCCGGCGTATACACGCTGATCCTGGTCACTGCGCACGCAGACCAAATGTTTCTGCCACAGACGACGCAGTTCACCGTCCGCGCCGGACTCAATCCAGCTGCGGTGCCCGCGGCTTCGCGCCAGTTCCTCCTGTTACTGCTGCTCGCACTGCTCGGGGCAGGCGCCCTGCGACTCACCGCATCTGCCGGACGATCGCCATAGCCCGAGTCCCGGTCGCGACTGACGTCGCTCCTACAGGGGCGGCAATCTCGCTACGCGAAAAAGGGGACGGAGGGGATTAATCCGCTTCGGGCTGCGCTCCTACACCGTCAGTGCGGAGAGAGCTGCGCGCCCGACGAGCGCGTGCGCTTCCTGGCCTTCTGCAGCTCCCTGTTCCGCTTCTACGAAGCGTCGCAATCGCAGTGGCGGCGCGGCCAGCTCGATGACGTGCACTGGCGCACGATCGAGCAGCAGGCGACGAGCCTCGCGGGCCAGTCCGGCATCCGTCACTGGTGGACGCCGCGCCGAAACTGGCACTCGGCCGCGTTCCAGTGTTGGTTCGAGGCCCTGAAGTCCCCGCCTGCGTCGACGCTGTACGATCTCGACGCGAAGCGAGTCGGCGAGGAGTAGCGGGTCAGCAACGCGGCTAGCAGTGGCTTGGTCATGACGGTCTCGGCTGATGGCCAACGGAAGAGTTCCCCCGAGCGACGCGCGTATGCTCGCATGCGTGACATTCTGGTGGCCGTGGGTGGGAGATAGAACATGCGAATTCGATTTACGCTTGCGCTTCTGTTCGGATTGAGTCTCGCGATGCAAGCACCCGCGAAATCGGTCAAAAGCAGCAGCTACGATGCGCTGCTGACGCTGTTTGCTGACTGGCGTGCGTTCGAACAGCCGCCGCAGCGCGAAGGTGCGCCGGACTACACGGCGGCGCGCTTCGAAGCCGCCCACGCCAAACTGCCGTCTTATCAAAAGCGTCTGCGCGCAATCGATCGCAGTGACTGGTCCGCCGCGCAACAAGTGGACTGGGCGCTGATCGAGGCAGAAATGCACGGCTTCGATTTCAATCATCGGGTACTCAAGCCGTGGGTGCGCGATCCGGCGTTCTATCAAACGCTTTTCATGGAAGAAAGCGATGTGCCGGCGCACGAGGGGCCGACCAATCACGCGACTCTGGAGGTCTGGCAGTACGCGTTGCCGCTCCATGCAGCTGGTCAGGCCAGAATGGCGAAGGAGCTGGCAGTGATTCCGCCGCTGCTGACGCAGGCGCGCGAAAACCTGACCGGCAACGCGCGCGACTTGTGGATCGCTGGCATTCGCAATATCGAGCAGCAGCGGCGTGATCTTGACACCCTGGAAACCATGATCGGCGCCTCCGGCACGCCGGCGATTACTGCCAATCTTTCCGCCGCGCGTGAAGCATCCGATGCAATGGCGGATTGGCTGAAGAAGCAAGCCGAGAACAAAACCGGGCCGTCTGGCGTCGGCAAAGAGAACTACACCTGGTACCAGCAGCACGTTCACCGCGTGCCGCTGACGTGGCAGCAGGAAGTGGATCTGCTGCAGCGCGAGCTGAATCGCGCTTGGTCCAGCTTGAAGTTGGAGGAGCAACGCAATCGCGATCTGCCGCCGCTGGTCGCAGCGAACACGCCGGAAGACTTTGCCGCGCTTACCGACAAGGCCGTGGCCCGGATGATGGCGTTTCTTGAGACCAAGGCGATCATGCCCATCAAGCCCAATATGGAGCCGGCTTTGCGTGCGCAGATGGGCGCGTTTGTGCCCGAGGCAGAGCGCAACTTCTTTGCCATTGGCCTGCATTACGACCCACTGCCGCTTTACAGCCACTTCTATCACTGGTTCGAGCTGGCTCAGATACGCGACGAGCCGCACGCCAGCCCCATTCGTCGCGGACCACTGCTTTACAACATCTGGGACAGTCGGATGGAGGGCATGGCCACAGGCGTCGAAGAAATGTTCATGCATGCCGGAGCAGGCCAGTCAGGTGCACGTGCGCTGGACGCCGCGACAGTGGATGCAGCGCGAGCCAGAGCTGTTGAAATTCGAGCAGCACCTCTACCTGCGCCAACCGGGATATGGCACCAGCTACGTGGTGGGCAAATACCTGCTGGAACGCTTGCTCGCACGTGCCACGGAGCAGAAAGAGGCAGCCGATCAGCCGTTCGTGCTGCGTGATTTTTTTAAGCAGGTGAATGAGATTGGCTGCATACCGGTAACGCTGGTCGAGCAGGAAATGCTGGGTACCGGAGCAGTTGCGCACTAGGCATCAGTGGTCATGTTCAGTCCCGGCGAACGTTTAATCACCGGCTGTCAGCCTGACAACGCACTGTTCCCCCAGTTGCATACATGACTCTCCCCATCTCTCGGTTCGGCAGTACGCACGGATTGTTCACCGTTGGGTTGCAGGAATCGGATTGGACGACACAGCGTATGGACCGCACGCGATGCGTCGCACGAAGGCGTTACTGATCTATCGCCGGACGAACAACCTCCGGGCGGTCCAACTCCTGCTTGGCCGACGTCCCCCCAATTTTGAGTAGCACTCCGGTTTGGAGTCCAATCCCCCCGAGCAAGGAGATTGGACGTGAAGAAGCGTTTTTCCGAAGAGCAGATCATCGGCTTCCTGCGTGAGGCCGAC
>Ga0183260_10000603_pt1 | contig 30464 bp, 30 predicted proteins | sample AntDrymUQ4972206_2_FD_129768 | JGI IMG/M metagenome (GOLD analysis project Ga0183260, IMG submission 129768) | Polar desert sand microbial communities from Dry Valleys, Antarctica - metaG UQ497 (22.06) (version 2) (version 2) | ecosystem: Environmental > Terrestrial > Soil > Desert | place...
GACCGGCCCCCTCGCCTCCCAGCGTCCCCTGCGGCCATGTCCTCAGTCTGCCGGTCCAACGGTCGCTCGGCCCGGAGCCACGCGTCGCCAAACCGGTTTGACCGTCGGCGCATTCCGCCGCCCCGCCGATACCCCCTGATTGTTACAAATCGGACGTGACCGTCTATTCTCGAAGAGTGCATCCGCAGCTGCCGAGTGACACCGTGAAGCGGAGCCGAGCGAGCCTGGCTTTCGACGCCACTGTCGTGGTGACTGGCTTGAGCCTGGCTTTGGTTGCCTTCGCCTTGTTTTTGTCACGGTGGCAGCCCGTTGAGCCCGCGTTGTTGCTCACCCTGCCGATCATCGTGGCAATGGGCCGCTTCCCGGTGCTGATCGGACACATCGGACGGACAGGCAGCGGTTTTGAGGTCGGCCTCGAGTCATGCGTGCTTGTTTTCCTCGCTAACACGGTCGACCCCGTGACGACGCTGGCAGTCTGGGCGGCGGGAGCGCTGCTGGCCCAGGCTTACAACGGGAAGTCGACCAGCACGAAGTGGTTCAACGCAGGCCTGTCCGTCCTGGCGGCCACATGGGCGCTCGCGGTCATGGAGCCGCTCAAGGCCGATATGGCGGCCACGGGTCGCCAGCTGGTTGCCACCGCGCTGGGCGCATTGACCTATTTCTGCGCCGACCTCCTGCTTACTGCCGTCTCCCTCCGCCTCGAGGAAGGCAAGAGTCTGCGTGAGCAGCTGACCCCATCGGGCGTCATGACTGCTCTGACGGCATTTCTGGCCATTGCGTCTCTCGGCTTTCTCGGATCCTTGATCATCACGGTTCTGCCGAGCTGGTCCGCCGCCCTCCTGGCAGTTCCTGCTCTCACCGTTGTGGTGGCGTCACGCGCACTTTCTCGTGGTCGGGAGTATGCCCGGCGCTCGAAGGTCCTGCTACGTACGGCCGCAAACCTGCAGACAGTCCTGGACCGGACATCTTTGCTGGAGGCCCTGATCTCCGGCGCGCGACAATTGCTGAAGGACCGTCGCGTCAGCTTGAGTCGCGAAGCGCCGGGGCTGGACGAGCTCGGCGTCGCTGTCCCCGGTGTCGATGACAGCGTCTGGATCGTCTCTCCCCTGCTCAAACGATCTCGCGCCACCGCTGCCGCGGACGTCGAAGCCCTAGCTGCTCTCGTCGCGGTCGCCGAGGACGCGTTTGCCCGGCTGAGGCTGAGCGCCGCCATGACCGAGATGGCGTGGCACGACTCCCTGACGGGTCTGGCCAACCGCTCGTTGTTCATGGTTCGGATGCAGCAGGCGATGCAGAAGCACACCACCCAGGGTGGCCAGTTCGCGGTGCTGTTCTGCGACCTGGACGGCTTCAAACGAATCAACGACCTGTTCGGCCATGCCGCCGGCGACGAGCTGCTCGGCAGGGTGGGTGCTCGAATCAAGGCCGCGATCCGCACAGAAGACACGGTTGCCCGGCTGGGAGGTGACGAGTTCGCCGTGCTGGTTGAGAACGTCACCAGCCCCGACGATGTCGAGGCCACCTGCCAACGCATCCTCGAGTCGCTTCGCGCGAGGGTCCAGCTCACAACGGAAGAGGTGTCCATTAGCACCACGATCGGGGTGGCGATGTCCGCTACGGGAAGGTCTGCGGACTCGCTGCTGAGTCAGGCCGACTTGGCGATGTATCACGCCAAGCGGCACGGCAAGAACCGCTACGAGACATATCACCTGGCGCTCGGTGAGGAGCGCCGCCGGCGTATCGAGCTCGTGGAGAACCTGCGCAGGGCGATCGACTCGCGGGAGCTCGAGGTCTTCTACCAGCCCATCGTCAAGCTCAGCACCCGTGAGATCTCTGGGGTGGAAGCGCTCGTGCGTTGGCGCCGCGATGGGGAGCTGATCTCGCCGAAGCTGTTCATCCCGGTCGCCGAGGAGAGTGGTCTCATCGTCGGCCTCGATCAGCTAGTGCTCGATCTGGTTGTTGCGCAAGTGCCACACCTGCGCGCCGCTGCCGGCCGTCAGATCATCATCAGCGTGAACATCTCCGGACAGCATCTGCAGTCCGACGACTTGAGAGCCCGGGTCCGTACCGCCAGGCAAGAGATGGGGGATGTCAACCTTGTCCTTGAGATGACGGAGCGCGACTTCGTGGACAGCGATCGCACAACTCTTGCGGCCATGGAAGCACTGGCCAACGAGAACATCCGCTTCGCCATCGACGACTTCGGCGTGGGATTCTCGTCGTTCAGCTACCTGCAGCGCCTGCCGGTCAGCATCTTGAAGCTCGACCAGTCATTCGTCGAAGGTATCGAACGAGACGAAAAAGCCCGCACCCTCGTTCGCTCGGTCATCGTCATGGCAGACGCGCTCGGGATCGATGTGGTGATCGAGGGGATCGAGCGAGAGTCACAGCTGTACCACCTTGACTCCTGCGCCCGCGCTTGCTCAGGGCAGGGCTACTTCTTCGCCAAGCCGATTCCCTTTGACGAGATGGTCGCCATTCTGCGTGTTGCCGCCTCGCAGGTGACGCCCCGCATCGGCGGCACAACTATCCTGACCTGACTACTCCGCCAGTTCCTCCGCCGTCAACGCTCGAAGGACGCAGAACTCGTTGCCCTCAGGATCTGCCATTACGACCCAGCTCTGTTCTCCCTGACCGATATCGACCGTGGCGGCGCCCAGGCTTAGCAATCGCTGAACCTCGGCGGCCTGGTCGTCAGGTCGGAGATCCAGGTGCAGTCGGTTCTTGACCGTCTTGTTCTCGGGAACCTTCAGGAAGAGCAGGTCAGCTGCCACGCCGTCCTGAGGGCTGTCTTCAGCGGGTTCCAGCACATGCTGGTCGTCGCTGGCGTATGTCACCCGCCAGCCCAGTGCCTCGCGCCAGAATGCAGATAGGGTCTTGGGGTCGTGACAGTCGATGCCAAGGCATTGGATCACCAGGCTCATCCTGGGACGCTACGACGCGGTGGCTGACCAAACAATTGGTTTTCGAGAGCCCATATACGGTTGAGCCGTGACAGCCGCCTCCTCTGCCGCACAGAGTCGAACGCGGCGGGCGTCTGCTGCCCTTGACGTGATGACGAAACTGGTTCGGGCGTACGCCACTTCATCCGACGTGGAGCGCATCGCCGTCGTAGCCAACGCTCCCTTGCTGCCCGACAACGAGCGCGCGCACCAGATCGACGGTTGCGACCTCGTGTTCAGGTGTAACAGCTTCATCCTCGACGCACCCGGAGCACCAGCCCAACAGGGCAGTCGGGTCGATGTTGTCGTCTTCAACCGGGGCCTGAGAGCGACTCCGGTGTCGTTTTCGGGCTACCGCGACCGGCTCTATCTGATGGTCGAGCCGGGAAGGCTGCACTGGGAACCAGACGGGCGGCCCGGCTGGTGGCCTGCTGATCTGGGTCTTCTTCCCGTACCCAACCGCGAGATCACCTTGCCGCTTTCCGATGCGTTGGGTCTGCCGTCGCGCGACCAAGAGCTATGGGCCTCGACAGGTTTGATGGCCGCCTGGATCGCCGCAGTGCTGTTCCCCCGCGCTGAGCTGCTGCTCGCGGGCTATTCGATGCTGGACGAACCGGACCAGAAAGTGTGGCAGCATGCCTGGGGCGATGTCTGCATCGTCGGGCCGGAACACCGCCTCGAGGCCGAGGGAAGGCTGCTGCGATCGTGGATCGACATCGGACGTGCGCGCTTATTGCCGTGACGCTCGCCTGAACCGCTCACGCCCCACCCTCCCCGACCGACGCAACCAGGGAAAGAACCGCTCATGTCACCACTTCGACCCTCGGCAGTTCCCGGCGCGAAAGGCCTGGTGAGCCGCATTGACCAGGCCGTGCGTTGGCGCGCGGATGACCAGGTCGGCCCCCGTGTGGACGAGATCCATCAGCGCCTGGCAGCGTTGGAGCGACGGCTCGACGATTTCGGGCAGCGCCTGGACAAGCTCGGTCACGACAACTTCTGGACAGCCGAGGACGTACGCCGGATCGCCCCCCAGGTCGCCGCCCTCGACTACCGGCTCGAGAACATGCGTCAGAGTTCCCAGCCGGTCACCGGCTCGCCGGAGCAGCTCGACGAGGCCCGCAATATTCTCGACGAGGTGCGCCGGGAGCACGAGCGGATCAGGGTCCGTCTAACGGCGATTGCCTGGTACGAGGACCGCCTTCGCAAGCTCGAAGAGGGATTGGGTTCGACCGCAGCCGGCCCGGACGTCGTACACGCAGACGCGCCAGTTGTCGCCTCTGCCGAGCACGAAGACCAGGTGCCACGCTCCTGACCACTTTCGTGCACGTGAACAGTTTCAGGTCGTGCCGCCGGCTGCGCTGCCGCACTTTCGTGCACGTGAACGGTTTCTGATCCGTGCACTCTCAGTGCAACCGTCAACCTGGCTGGAAGAAGCGGCTCACCGCGTCGATGACCCGATCCACGTCGCCGTCGCCCATGGCGGGGAAGAGTGGTAAAGACAGCTGTTGGGCGTAGAACTCTTCAGCGTTCGGGCACATCCCTCGTCGATAACCGAGATCGGCATAAGCCGGGTGCCAGTACACCGGGAGATAGTGGACCTGCACCAAGATTCGCGTGGCGCGCAGGGCGTCGTACAGCTGCCGCCGACGCCCGTCGAGGACCCGCAACGGGTAGAGGTGCCACATCGGGTCGGCCCCTTCTCGGCACGGCGGTGTCGCGACCTCGTGGAGTGAGGCGAAGGCGCTGTTGTACGCCGCGACGATCTGGTCGCGTCGCTGCTTGAACCGGTCGAGCTTGCGGAGCTGCGTCACGCCCAGTGCGCAGAGCACGTCGGGGAGCCGGTAGTTGAGGCCGACCTCGTGCACCTCTTGGTGCCAGCCGCCCTCGTCGCCCATGCGCTGGGCCGAAGGGTCCCGCACCAGCCCGTGGTTGCGGAACTGGCGGGCCCGGTCGAGCAACGCAGGGTTGGTCGAGGCCACTGCCCCACCCTCTGCCGTGGTGAAGTTCTTCGTGGGGTAGAACGAGAACGTTGTCAGGTCGGCAAGGGAGCCGACCGGCCGCCCCTTCCACCTGCTTCCTACCGAATGGGCAGCATCTTGGACGAAGAGCGCGTCGCGCGCATGGGCAAGTTTCCGCAAGGCATCGGCCTCGACCGGATGGCCGGCGTAATCGACTCCGGTGATGGCCGCCGCACGCGAGGTCGCAGCGGCCTCGGCAGCACCCACATCGAGGTTGGCCGTGTCAGGCTCGACGTCGGCGAAGACGACGTCGGCGCCGAGCATGCTGGCGGTCGCCGCGGTAGCCACGAAGGTCATCGGCGACGTCACCACCTCGCTGCCCTTGCCGACGCCGGCAGCAGCGTATGCCGTATGAAGAGCAGCTGTTCCCGAGGTGACTGCAACGGTGGGAGCGCCTGTCCAGCCGCTAAGCGATCTCTCGAACCGCTCGACGGCTGGGCCGGTCGTCAGCCAGTCGCTTCGCAGGACGTCTACAACTGCCAAGATGTCGTCATCGTCGACCGACTGGTGGCCGTACGGGAGCGGATCATGCACCACAGCCGGGCCATCCGCAAGTGGAAGCTCAGGCGAAGCGTTCGACAAGGTCGCGCAGCTCCTCGGTGCCTAGCCACAGGTCGTTGTTGTCGGAACGGTAGGCGAAACCGTCGGGCACCGGATCGCCACCGACAGGCGGCTCGAAGCCCCACCCGGCGAGATAAGGCATCACGACATACCGGTCGGGCAGCTTTACGGTACGGCGCGAGTCGTCGGCGGCGATCATCTCCTCGTGCAGCTTCTCGCCCGCGCGGATGCCGATCTCGTGGACCGGCGAGCTTGGGGCGAGCGCGTCAGCGAGGTCGGTGATGCGCATGCTCGGGATCCGGGGAACGTAGAGCTCCCCGCCGTGCATCTGGTCGAAGGAGTCGACCACGAACTTCACTGCTTGCGGCAGCGTGATCCAAAAGCGGGTCATCCGCTTGTCGGTTATCGGCAACGACTTCCCGGCGAGTCCGAGCGCCTTGAACAGAGGGATCACCGAGCCGCGGGAACCCATGACGTTGCCGTAGCGGACGACGGTGAAGCGGCTCTCATAGCCAGCGGCGTAGTGGTTGGCCGCGATGAAGATGCGGTCGGCGCACAGCTTGGTGGCGCCATACAGGTTGATCGGGCTCGAGGCCTTGTCAGTGGACAGAGCGATGACCTTCTTCACGCCGCTGTCGATCGCTGCCTCGACCACGTTCTGCGAGCCGATGACGTTGGTCTGCACGTACTCGAAGGGGTTGTACTCCGCCGTGTCGACCTGTTTGAGGGCCGCAGCGTGGATGACGTAGTCGACCCCGTGCATGGCGCGCTCGAGGCGGTGTCGGTCTCGCACATCTCCGATGAACCAACGTAGACGAGGGTCGTCGTTGAACAGCGCCCTGACTTCATATTGCTTGAGCTCGTCGCGACTGAGAATCACCAAGCGACGAGGATCAAGGTTGTCGAGCGCATAGCCGACGAAAGCCTTGCCGAACGAACCGGTTCCTCCAGTGATGAGGATCGACGCTCCGGTGAGGATCGACATACCTTCAGCTCCGTTGAGTCGGCGGCCCTGCCATGGGGGGTGAGACAGAATGATACGGAAGCCGCAGCAACTGTGTGGCGCACACACCACACTGGAGGTGGGCAGGGTTGCGCGTGATTGCGGTCGTTCAGGCGCGGATGGGCTCCTCGCGCCTGCCTGGCAAGGTGCTGCGGAACCTCGGTGGTCTCCCGGTGCTTGGTTGGGTGGTGCGAGCACTTGAGCAGTGTCGACTCGTCGACGAGACGGTGGTCGCGACGTCTGTCCACCCGGGGGACGACGAGATCGAGCGGTATGCCGCCGAGGTCGGGATCTCGTGTGTGCGCGGCTCTGAGGAAGATGTGCTGGCCCGGTTCTGTCTCGCTCTCGACGAGCACCCTTGCGACGCACTCGTCCGCATCACCGCGGACTGTCCACTGCTCGATCCTTCGTTGGTGGACCAGGTGGTTGCCGCATGGCGAGCCGATCCCTCCTGGGACTACGTCGCGACGACGTTGGTCCGGACCTTGCCCCGAGGTCAAGATGTCGAGCTCGTGTCAGCTGTTGCCCTCCACCACCTGAACGAGGTGGCCCGAGGTGGCCACCGCGAACACGTCACGAGCCTGCTGTACACCGAGCCAGAGGGTCGGCGGCTGCTCGGGTTGTCGATCGCTCCGGATGCCTCCGACCTCCGGGTCACTTTGGACACTGACGCCGACTGGGCGGCGCTGTCTGCTCTCGTCGCGGGGCTGGGCAACCGCGTGCTGGGATGGCAAGAGATCGTGGCCTTCCTGCGAGCCAACCCAGAAGTGGTGGCGATCAATCGCGCGGTGCAGCAGCGTGCGCTTGATGTCGGCTGACAAGGAGCTGTGATGTCCACCGGTGAGCAGGCTGGCTTCCCCGGGAAACTGCTGGTGTGCGCCGATGCCGGCCGACGCCGAGGCGCTGGCCACGTCATGCGTTGTCTGGCGGTTGCTGAGGCTGCGCGCAAAGGCGGGTGGTCGGTGGCCCTGTCGGCGGACTTGAGCGATCTGGCCTGGTTGAGGCCGTGGGTCAACTCGCTCGAGGTGGAGAGGGTCGGCGTCGCCCCCACCGTGGAGTCACTGATGGAGCTTGTCGGCTCGGGGCAGCCGGACGCCGTACTGCTCGACCACTATCAGTTTCCCGACGTGGTGGCGGCGCTCACTGGCACCGGTGTGGTGTTTGCGAACCTCGAGGATGACGAGTTCGGCCGTCGAACTGCACATGTATCGATCGACTACGCCCTCGGCGCAGAGTCGGCGGTGCGCCCCGAGGACGGCTCGATGAGGTTGCTGCGTGGAGTCAGCTTCGCACCGATCCGAGCCGAGATCCGGGCCGGACGCGTCATGGATTACGAGGCTCGGACCCCATCCTCGAGGGGCCCGCTCGGCATTGCGGTTCTAATGGGTGGCACAGACGCTTTGGGGCTCGCAGCTACGGTTCGAGCGCTGATCGAGGAGACCGGCGCCACGACTGTGCCGGTCGACGGCGGTCTCGGTCTTGTTCGCCAGCTACGGGGTGCTGGCGCAGTCATCAGCGGCGCTGGCCTTTCTTCGTATGAGCTCGGCTGCCTCGGCATACCGATGGGGCTGCTGAAAGTCGCCGACAACCAGGAGCGCAACTATTGTGCCTTGGTGTCGGCCGGAGCCGCCGCGGGACTCGGTACGGCGGCTGAGCTCGAGGACCAGCCGCACCTTGTCAGAGACCGCCTCGGGGCCTGGTTGTCCGACCCGGCGGGCTTGGTGGCGAGGGCTGCAACCGGCCGGCGGCTGGTCGACGGTGAGGGTGCGGCCCGCATCATGGCTGCGGTCACCGCCACGCGCTCTGACCTGACGAGACGCTGACGCCTCAGCTGCGCCGTCCTCGAGGCATACGCTGGAGCATCGGTGACCACGATCGAGAGGGGAAAAGCGATGAGTGCGCGCAGCTATGGCCAGGCGGAGTTCGAGATCGCGGGGCGCAAGGTTGGGCCAGGTCATCCGGCGTACGTCATCGCCGAGGCCGGAAGCAACCACAACCGAGACCTCGAAACCGCCAAGCGGCTGATCGAGGTGGCAGCTGAGTCTGGAGCCGACGCGGTCAAGTTCCAGACCTACACTGCCGAAGGCCTCTACAGCCGGCACACACCTACCATGTCGTACCTCGAGGATTCCCAGCTGCTCAAGGACAGGGAGTCGGTCTGGGACCTGATCAAGCGAGTCGAGATCCCCTGGGAATGGCACCACGAGCTCGCAGACCACGCCAAGCGCAAGGAGATCCACTTCCTCAGCACTCCATTTCAGGAGGAGGCAGTCGACCTGCTCGAGTCGCTGGCCATGCCGGCCTACAAAATCGCGTCCTATGAGATCAACCACCTCCCGCTGATCGAAAAGTGCGCACGCACCGGCCGACCGCTGCTGATGTCGACGGGAATGGCGAGTCTGGGCGACATCGAGCGCGCGCTCGACACCGCCAACGCCGCCGGTGCCGACCGGGTGGCCATCCTGCACTGCGCCATCAACTATCCCCCTCACTTCGAGGACCTGAACCTGAGGGCGATTCCCACCTTGGCCTCGGCGTTTCGTATTCCGATCGGGTGGAGCGACCACACGAGAGGCCACACCGCTGACGTTGTCGCAGTGTCCCTGGGGGCGAGTCTCGTGGAGAAGCACTTCACACTGGGCCGCGATCAGGAGGGGCCCGACCACGCGTTTGCGCTGGAGCCCGATGAGCTGTCGGCGATGGTCGTCGCAATCCGTGAGGCGGAGGCGTCGCTCGGCGACTCAGTCAAACGGGTGACTGATGCCGAGGCAGAGATGTATGCACTGGGTCGCCGCAGCCTCGTAGCTGCCCGAGAGATCGCAGCCGGAGTCGAGGTCCAGCGAGAGGACATAGCGATCAAGCGCCCCGGAACCGGAATACCCGTGCACGAGCTGGATCTGGCCGTCGGACGGCGAACGAAGCATCACGTCGACGCGGACCAGGTGCTGACGTGGGCTGATCTTGGGTGAGGAGGCACTGACCCGGACGACCATGTCTTCGTAGGTGAGCGCCGGTGAGATCCGGCCAGCCCGGTATCCTGGGGGCGCAGGTGCTCCACTCTGGCGCACGCTCGCGCAGCAGACAGGCCCAACCAAGGTGAGGCGCCGTGAGAGGCGAAGTCGATGACCGCTGACGCAGCAAGTAGCGCCCCCCCGACAAAGCCGTGCATCGGAGTCATAGGTGCTGGACGCGTAGGAGCAGTGCTAGCGGCAGGACTGAGCGCTGCGGGATATCCACTGGCCGCGGTGGCTGGTGAGTCAGACGCTTCTCGTACTCGGATCGAGACTCTGCTGCCCGGCGTCCGAATCGACAAGCCCACAGCTGTCTCCAGAGCGGCAGAGATTCTGCTGCTGACCGTCCCCGACGACACCCTCGACAACGTCGTGCGCATGTTGGTGGCCTCGGGAGCAATCCGTTCCGGTCAGATCGTCGTACATACCAGCGGCCGGCACGGTTTGGGGGTTCTTCGGCCGGCTGTGGGGGTCGGCGCCAGAGGAATCGCCCTGCATCCTGCAATGACGTTCACCGGCACCGACCTGGATCTGGAGCGGTTGGCGAGTTGTACCTATGGCGTTACCTGTGCGTCGGAGGACCAGTCGATCGCTGAGGCACTCGTGACCGGCCTGGGTGGGCGCCTCGTCGCGGTGTCCGAAGCCAATCGCGAGCTCTACCACGCAGCGCTGGCGCATGGGTCGAACCATCTCGTCACGTTGGTGTCCCAGGCGATCGACTTGCTGCGCAGCGCGGATGCGGAGGATCCTGCTCTCGTGCTACGCCCGTTGCTTTCAGCCGCTTTGGACAACGCCTTGGCCTTCGGCGATGCGGCACTGACCGGACCGATCGTGCGTGGCGACGTCGAAAGCGTGGCGGCCCATCTGCGAAGCCTGGCGGCGCAGTCGCCCGCCACGGTGCAGTCGTACGTCGTCCTGGCGCGCGCCACTGCTAGCCGCGCGGTCGCCGCCGGGAGGCTCGAGCCGCGCCGAGCGGCAGCAATGGTGGAGGTGCTCAACGACGCCCTCGCCGGGCTCAGTGCGTGACAACACCTGATTCGAGGGCCGCCGGAGCCGGACAACACCACTTGGGAGCAACGGCCAACGGCAAGCGGTCGAGTCTCCGGTTGGCGACATCTCGGGCAGAGCTGAGTGCGCTCCTCCCACGGTCGAGGACAGCCCAGAATGCCCGGGTGGCGTTGGTTCCGACGATGGGCGCGTTGCATCGTGGCCACGCCGCACTCCTCGACGAGGCGCGGAATCGATCTGACCTCGTGGTCGCCTCCATCTTCGTCAACCCGATGCAGTTCGGGCCTGCTGAGGACCTCGCGATATACCCTCGGGACCTCGCCGCCGACACTGCCCTGTGCCGAGACCACGGTGTGGACGTGGTGTTCGCGCCTTCCGTTGACGCCCTCTACCCGGCTTGGCTGCCGGCCGTTACGGTCGATCCTGGTGAACTCGGCGGCATTCTCGAAGGCGTCACCCGCCCGGGACACTTCAAGGGAGTGCTGACGGTCGTGGCCAAGCTGTTCGGCTTGATCGATCCTGATGTGGCCCTGTTCGGTGAGAAGGACTACCAACAGCTGGTGCTACTCCAGCACCTGGTCAAGGAGCTGTGCCTACCGGTCGAAGTGGTGGGGGTGGAAACGGTTCGGGAGCCGGACGGTCTAGCGCTCAGCTCACGCAATCGGTATCTTTCGGACGCCGAGCGGGTCTCAGCCTCGGCTTTGAGTCGGGCGCTAGTGGCCGGGCAGGCGGCCGGACCGCGTGGTCCGCGCGCGGTAGTCGCTGCGGCTGAGACTGTGCTCGCGGCGGACCCGGGAGTCGCCGTGGATTATCTCACCTTGCGCGCGGCCGACCTGAGCGATGCCCCTTCGTCAGGCGACGCCCGGCTGCTCGTTGCCGCCACTGTGGGTACCACGCGCCTCATCGACAACGTGGCTGTGAGCGTCGGATAGAACCCCTGAAGATCGCCGGAGGCAGGTTGCGGTACACGAAGTGGTACAGCCAGTACCCCACGATCCCGTAGCCTCTCGCTCATGGCTGAGTCCCCCCGCTTGGATATGCCCGTCAAGCAATCCGATGAGTTGCCGGAGCAGATGCGGGTCAGGCACGAGAAGCGCGCCAAGCTCATGGACCGCGGAATCTCGCCGTATCCCGTTACCGTGCCGCGCACGCACACGATCAAAGAAATAGTCGACAGTTATCAATCTTCTGAGCTGGGCCTTGACTCCGCCACGGGCGACGAAGTCGCAGTAACAGGGCGGGTGATATACCTACGAAACACGGGAAAACTGTGTTTCGCCCGTTTACGAGAAGGAGACGGCAGCGAGCTACAGGCAATGCTGTCGGCAGCGCAGCTGGGACCGGAGTCGCTTCGAGATTTCAAGGCACTTGTCGACATAGGTGACCATCTAGCCGTCCAAGGCGAGGTCGTCACCAGCCGTCGAGGTGAGCTATCCGTCCAAGCGACGGCATGGCAAATAGCGGCCAAGACCCTGCGTCCGCTGCCAAGCGACCATCAGACTCTCAACGACGAGGCGAGAGTCCGGCTGAGATATCTCGATATGATCGTGCGTCCTGAATCTCGGGCTATCGTCCGCAACAAGGCGAAAGTGTTGCGTTCGCTACGGTCAACGCTTGATTCGCACGGTTTTATCGAGGTCGAGACACCCGTGCTGCAGCTAACCAACGGCGGGGCTGCGGCCCGACCCTTCCAGACTCATCTGAACGCCTTCGACCAGGCCATGCTGTTGCGCATTGCCCTCGAACTGGACCTGAAACGTGCGCTGGTAGGTGGGGTCGATCAGGTTTATGAAATTGGGCGCACGTTCCGAAACGAGGGTCTCGACTCAACGCACGCGGCCGAGTTCTCGATGCTCGAGGCATACGAGGCATACGGCGACTACAACACCATGGCGGACCTGATCAAGGCCCTTGTGGTCGATGCCGCTCGCGCTATCGGCCGAACGCGTATCTCGGGTCGTAACGGCGCCGACATCGACCTGGAGGGCGAATGGCGAGATGCCACTTTGTTCGAGCTGGTCTCAGAAGCTGTTTCCCATCCGCTGACTCTGGATACTCCGACGGAGACCCTCCGAGCGCTTGCCGAAAGCCACGCCGTGCCGCTACTAACAAACTGGAACAGTGGCGAGATAATTCTCGAACTGTACGAGAAACTCGTAGAGCACACGCTGGTCGTTCCTACATTCGTGAAGGACTACCCCGAGTCCGTACGTCCTCTTGCGCAACCTCATCGCACCCAGCCAGGTTTGGTGGAGGCTTTCGACCTCGTCATCAACGGGACTGAACTCGGCACGGCCTACTCAGAACTCAATGATCCGGTGATTCAGCGTGAGCGGCTTAGCCGCCAGTCGTTACTGGCGGCCCTTGGCGATCCCGAGGCGATGGATTTGGACGAGACCTTCCTTCGCGCGCTGGAGTTCGGCATGCCCCCTGCCGGGGGACTGGGCATCGGCGTGGATCGTTTGGTTATGCTGCTGGAAGGCGTGGGTATTCGAGAAGCGATCCTGTTTCCCCTCGTTCGACCCGAATAGCATGCGGCGTAAAGAAGTTCCGACTATTCTGGAGTTCTTGCAGATCCGCGATGGGAGATACTGGCTGTGGCGCAACGGGTGCACATTGTTCTTGAAGACGACCTCGATGGTGGCAATGCTGACGAGACGGTGAAATTCGGCCTTGACGGGACGAACTACGAAATGGATTTGTCGTCTGCCAACGCTGCGTCGCTTCGTGACGCCCTCGCGCCGTATGTCGCGTCGGCTCGTCGAGCCAGCGGAAGCAGAGGCAGTCGCAGACCTTCCCGCGGCCGCTCCGCTGGAGGCGACGCAAGCAACGCCTCACAGATGCGGGACTGGGCGCGCGAACACGGCTACACCGTCTCCGACCGTGGACGTGTCTCAGCTGACATCAAAGCCGCCTACGACGCAGCACACTGACCCCTCGTACCTGCGCCCTTTGGCATGAGCCAGTGCGTTTTGCCCGCTCGGCGTGGGAACAAGTCTCGCCGAGCAGCGGTTGTGACCCTTGACAAGATCGTCGCGTTCTGGACTGTGGTCGGAGCCGACTAGCATGGGGAGCGAGTGCACTAAGCAAGGAGCGATGGGGATATGTTCGAGAGGTTCACCGACCGCGCACGCCGCGTTGTCGTCTTGGCGCAAGAAGAAGCCAGGATGCTCAGCCACAACTACATCGGCACCGAGCACATCCTTCTCGGGCTCATCCATGAGGGCGAAGGGGTGGCGGCTAAGGCGCTTGAGAGCCTGAACATCTCGCTCGAGGCCGTCCGGGCCCAAGTGGAGGAGATCATCGGTCAGGGCCAGCAGGCGCCCAGTGGACACATCCCGTTCACACCGCGTGCCAAGAAGGTTCTCGAGCTCAGCTTGCGAGAGGCACTTCAGCTCGGCCATAACTACATCGGCACCGAGCACATCTTGCTGGGACTCATTCGTGAGGGCGAAGGGGTAGCGGCCCAGGTACTGGTCAAGCTCGGCGCCGACCTCAACCGGGTCCGCCAGCAGGTCATCCAGCTGCTCAGTGGCTACCAGGGCAAAGAGACCGCCACCGCTGGCGCCCCTACCGAGGGCGCCCCCTCGTCGTCTTTGGTTCTCGACCAGTTCGGGCGCAACCTGACCCAAGCTGCCCGCGAGGGCAAGCTCGACCCGGTCATCGGGCGCGGCAAAGAGATCGAGCGCGTGATGCAGATCCTGTCACGCCGCACCAAGAACAACCCGGTGCTCATCGGCGAGCCCGGTGTCGGCAAGACCACGATCGTCGAGGGTCTCGCCCAGGACATCGTCAAGGGAGATGTCCCCGAGACGCTCAAGGACAAGCAGATCTACACCCTTGACCTGGGCGCGCTCGTCGCCGGTTCGCGTTACCGCGGAGACTTCGAGGAGCGACTGAAGAAGGTCCTCAAAGAGATCCGGACCCGCGGTGACATCGTGCTCTTCATCGACGAGATCCACACACTCGTAGGCGCCGGGGCAGCAGAAGGCGCGATCGACGCAGCAAGCATCCTGAAGCCAATGCTCGCCCGGGGCGAGTTGCAGACCATCGGTGCGACCACCCTCGACGAGTACCGCAAGCACCTCGAAAAGGATGCGGCACTTGAACGACGCTTCCAGCCGATCCAGGTGGCGGAGCCGTCCATCGCGCACACCATCGAAATGCTCAAGGGTCTGCGTGACCGTTACGAGGCGCACCACCGCGTCACCATCACCGACGACGCCTTGGTGTCGGCAGCCACGTTGGCTGCCCGTTACATCTCCGACCGCTTCCTGCCGGACAAGGCCATCGACCTCATCGACGAGGCCGGCTCGCGGCTACGCATCCGTCGTATGACGGCTCCGCCGGACCTGCGGGAGTTCGACGAGAAGATCGCTGCTGTGCGCCTCAAAAAAGAGGGCGCGATCGACGCGCAGGACTTCGAGGTCGCAGCATCGCTGCGCGACGAGGAGAAGAAGCTGACTCTGGCGAAGGCAGAGCGCGAGAAGCAGTGGAAGGCCGGCGACATGGATGTCGTCGCCGAGGTCGACGAAGAGCTCATAGCAGAAGTGCTCGCGACGGCCACCGGTATCCCTATCGTCAAGCTCAGCGAAGCCGAGTCCACGCGGCTGCTCAAGATGGAAGACGAGCTGCACAAGCGCGTCATCGGCCAAGACGAGGCGATCCGGGCGCTGTCCCGGGCCATCCGCCGAACCCGCGCCGGCCTTAAGGACCCAAAACGTCCTGGTGGGTCGTTCATCTTCGCCGGACCCTCAGGTGTCGGTAAGACCTGGCTGTCCAAGACCTTGGCCGAGTTCCTCTTCGGAGACGAAGATGCCCTCATCCAGTTGGACATGAGCGAGTTCTCCGAGAAGCACACGATCTCGCGGCTCTTCGGCTCACCTCCGGGCTATGTCGGCTATGACGAGGGCGGGCAGCTCACCGAGAAGGTGCGCCGCAAACCCTTCTCCGTCGTGCTGTTCGACGAGGTCGAAAAGGCGCACCCCGACATCTTCAACTCGCTGTTGCAGATTCTTGAGGAGGGGCGGCTGACCGATTCCCAGGGTCGGGTCATCGACTTCAAGAACACGGTCATCATCATGACCACCAACCTCGGCACCCGCGACATCGCCAAAGGGGTCAACCTCGGGTTCCAGCAGTCGAGCGACGTGGCCGGTTCCTACGACAAGATGAAGGCCAAGGTGACCGAGGAGCTCAAACAACACTTCCGACCAGAGTTCCTCAACCGGGTCGACGAGATCATCGTGTTCCCGCCGTTGACACGCGACGAGATCATCTCGATGGTCGACTTCATGATCGACTCGGTCGAGATCCGGATGCGTGACCGCGACATGGGCCTCGAGCTCACTCAGGCCGCTAAGGAGCTACTCGCAAAGCGCGGCTTCGACCCCGTGCTGGGTGCGCGCCCACTGCGACGCACGGTGCAGCGCGACATCGAGGACATGCTGGCGGAGAAGATGCTGTACGGCGAGGTCGGTCCCGGCCAGATCGTGCTGGTCGACGTCGAGGGTGAGGGCGCCGATGCGCAGTTCACGTTCCTGGGCACGGCAAAGTCTGAGTTGCCCGACGCCCCTCCGGTAGCCGAGGCCCTACCGCCTTCAGGCTGAGAGTCCCTCCCGGCACGAGGTGTGGGCATGCTGGCTCACGGCAGAGCGAAGGTGCCACAGCTTGCTCGCACGACCAGACCGTCCGAGACAAGGGAGGCGAGCGCACGTTCGAGTTGCACGGCGTCGTCCCAGGTGGCGTCGATCACCGCGATGGGGACGGGCAGGTCGCTTTCTCGGAGCGCGGACAGGATGCGGCCGCGACACTCGCGGTCGGTCCCGGCATAGGTCTGGCTGTGTCGTCGCTCCTCGTTGGCAGCCGGGTAACCGGCCAGACGCCAAGCGCACAGCGACGAGACGGGACATCGGTCGCAGCGTGGGGCCGAAGCTGTGCAGATCACCGCTCCCAGCTCCATCACCGCGACGTTCCATCGTGCGGAGATGCTGGGGGACTCGGGAAGCACGCTGCCCGCCAGCAGACGTTCAGCCCTGCTGAGCCGTGCGGGTGGGTGCTCCACGCCGACGAGAAGTCGGCTCAGGACGCGACGCACGTTGGTATCCAGCACGACCGTGCGCTGGCCGAAGGCGAAAGCTGCGACTGCAGCCGCTGTGTACTCTCCGACTCCCGGCAGCCGCCGAAGGTCGTCCACGGACGACGGGACTCTTCCATCGTGCCGCTGCCCGATCGCCGCCGCTGCCTCATGCAACCGCAGCGCCCGCCGTGGATAACCTAGTCGGCCCCACCCGCGGATGGCCTGTCCCGGCGACTCCGCGGCCAAAGCCGCAGGAGCAGGCCAACGGCGCATCCAGGCGCCGTAGACGGGAAGCACCCGGGCAACGGGCGTCTGTTGAAGCATGACTTCGCTGACGAGTACGGCCCAGGGTCCCACCTCGGGACGGCGCCACGGGAGGTCCCTCGAGGAGCTGTCGTACCAATCGAGAATAGGTCGTTGGGCAGCGCGGCTGGGCATGTCGAGGCGATGATGCCACAGATGCGGTTGGGGCCCGGCTAGCGTGAATCCATGAGCACTGTGGTCCGCCCATCAGGGCCGCTGCCGACGCGCGTCTACTGGCTGCGTCGGCTCGTCCTGGCGCTGGTTCTCGTCACGCTCGTCGCACTGGTGTGGTGGTTCCTGGTCCGCGGCGATGATACCGACGGTGACACCGCAGGCGCCGCCGCCCAAGCGTCCGCAAGCGGTGACGGCAGCGGGCGGCGAACTGAGGCGAACCGCGGCCAACAAGCCCGGTCGAACCCCGAAGCCGAGGAGAGGCCCGTCCCTTCAGGCGACGGGAACGATCGATCCCAGGCGGCCGAAGGGCAGAGCGCCGCCCCCGGCTCGCCAGGAACGGGCCTGGATGCACCGGGCGAGGAGCCACTCCTCCAGCCGAGTGGTGACTGCGACCCCACCGACGTTGATATCGCCATCGTGGTGGACGACACGACCGAAGGTAGGGGGATGTCAGCTCGTCTGCGTTTGACGAGCGAGGCCGAGCCGGCCTGCACGTTGGCGATCACCGCCGACTCACTCGCCCTGCGAGTGACCTCAGGCTCCGACACGGTGTGGACAAGCCAAGAATGTCCCGACTCGGTTTCGTCGCGCCGGGTGGTCGTTCGTCAGAAACCGGCGACGGTTTACACCTTCGACTGGGACGGCAAGCGCTCGGTCGTCAACTGCCAGAGCCCGGGTGAGGTTGCCGGCGCGGGAGGCTACTGGCTCGAGGCAGCGCTGGTGGGCGCTGGTGTCGAGAGGGCCTACTTTGACATCACCTGACGTGAGGGCGGTGCCTCGTCCCTCACACGTAACGTTCGAGGATGCTCGACTCTGCCAGCCGGGAAAGTCCCTCCCGAACTGACCGGGCGCGCGTGTCGCCGACGCCTTCGACGGCTTGGAGGTCGTCGATACTGGCGGCCAGGAGCTTCTGCAGGGTGCCGAAGTGTTCGACGAGGCGTTCGACCACCGAACCGGGAAGTCGTGGCACCTTCGCGAGCAGCCGATAGCCTCGGGGGCTCACCGCACTGTCCAGATTTTCGGCGGCACCGAGTCCGAGTGGCCGAGCGGCCGAAGCGATGTCAAGCAGGTCAACGGCTGAGAGCGCGTCGATGTCGGCGAGCACGGAATGTGGGTTGCGCGCTCTTCGGCCAGATGGCAGATAGTCGCGCACCACGAGTTCGCGTTCATAGGCCACGCCTGCTACCAGCTCGTCAAGCTGCAGCGCCAGCAGTCGGCCGTCGATGCCTAGCACCAGCACGTAGTCGTCGATCTCTTTGGCGATGCGCAGCACCATCTCGAGGCGCTGGACCACGGCCGCCACGTCTCGAACGGAGACAAGGTCTTCGATTTCGAGTGCCGACAACGTGCCGGATACCTCGTCGAGGCGCATCTTGTAGCGCTCGAGAGTGGCAAGTGCCTGGTTGGCGTGCGCGAGGATCGCGCCGGTGTTCTCCAGCACGTAGCGCGTTTCTCCGACGTACAAAGCGATGATGTGCATGGACTGCGAAACGGAGACGACGGGGAAACCAGTCTGCCGGGCGACCCGGTCAGCTGTGCGGTGTCGCGTCCCGGTTTCCTGAGTGACGATGGAGTAGTCGGGCATCAGGTGCACGCCGGCGCGAATGATCCGGGTGACTGCCTCGTCACAGACGACTGCGCCGTCCATCTTGGCCAGCTCACGCATCCCCGCAGCGCTGAACTCGACGTCAAGCTCGAAGCCGCCAGTGGAGATCGAGTCGACGACCTTGTCGTTGCCGAGCACGATCAGTGCGCCTGTGCGCCCCCGGAGAATGCGCTCCAGCCCTTCGCGCAGGTCGGTGCCAGGGGCGACTGCAGCCAAAGTGGCGCGCAGCTTCTCATCCGCCGCCTGCTTGTCGCTGGCTGCCACTTCTGCCCCCCTCGTCCAGCCCCGTGGTGTGCCTGATCAGTGTAGAGCCAGGCAATCGTGAGACTGGCATCGGCGCAGGTCACAGTAGCGACATGGTCAGCCGACGACGTGGAGATCTGGGGGTATGGCGCAGGGGAGGCGGTCGACCAGCTGCAGCACCCGCAGGGCGGAGTAGAGGTCCCGGCACTCAAGGATAGTGAGCGCCTGGAGTGGGGGCAGCGGTGCCGGCGAGGATCCATGAGACGCCGGTATGACGGCATTGGTGAAGCCGAGCCGGGCGGCTTCGGTAAGCCGATGGCCGAGGTTGGGCACCGCCCGGAGCTCGCCTGCGAGACCTACCTCTGCGATCGCTACCACGCCATGCGGGAGAGCAACGTTGACGGCTGCACTCGCTACCGCAATCGCGATGGCAAGATCTGCCGCCGGAGCCCGCAGTGATGCGCCGCCGACCGTGGCGGCGTAGACGTCAGCTGGTCCCAGTTGGATGCCGACTCGGCGCTGCAGCACCGCCAGCAGCATCGCCAGCCGCGAGGAGTCGAGCCCACTGACTGCCCGACGCGGTTGGGCCGCGGAGGAAGGCGTCACCAGGGCCTGCACCTCCGCCAGCAGTGGTCGTCGCCCCTCCTGAGTCACCGTGACGCAGGTGCCGGAAATAGGTTCGGGGTGCCGCGAGACGAACAGAGCGGTGGGATCCCTCACCTCGACAATTCCGTGATCACAGAGGTCGAAACACCCGATCTCGTCGACTGGGCCGAACCGGTTCTTGACGGCCCTGAGCAGGCGCAGCCGGGAGTTGCGCTCACCTTCGAACTGCAGCACTACGTCGACTATGTGCTCCAGGGCACGGGGACCCGCGATCGTGCCGTCCTTGGTGACATGTCCGACCAGCAGAGTAGACAGGTGCCGTTCTTTGGCGACCCGCACCAGTGCCGCTGTCACAGCGCGCACCTGCGTGACGCCACCGGCAGGTCCGTCGAGATCCGTGTTCGCGACCGTCTGGACGGAGTCGACGATGAGGAGGTCAGGCTTGACCGTGTCGACATGGGACAACACGGCTGACAGGTCGGTCTCGGCCGCGAGAAAGAGCCTGTCCTCCATCGCTCCGGTGCGTTCAGCGCGCAGCCGGACCTGTGAGGCTGACTCCTCACCCGAGACGTAAAGGGTGTTCGACCCTCGGCGAGCGGCCTGGGCAGCAACCTCCAGCAACAGGGTTGACTTGCCGACCCCAGGCTCCCCCGCGAGCAGCAGGACCGACCCCGGCACGAGCCCACCCCCGAGCACCCGATCGAGTTCGGGTACGCCACTGCCCCATGACCCTGGCGCTCGCGCGGGGACTTCTGAGATCCGGACGGCCGGGCTGGTGACCGGCCCTGGCCTGGCACGCGACACCAGTCCGGCGGCGCCCACTTCTTCGACACTGCCCCACGTCTGGCACTCGCCGCACCGACCCATCCACTTGACGCAGGCCCAGCCACACTCTGTGCAGCGGTAGGAAATGGAGGCCCGTCCAGCAGCGGTCTTTGTCATGAGGCGACGCTATGGCACGCGACCGACAACACCGGCTGCGGCGCACCTGTGCGAGTCGTTGATGGCACTGATGGCGGGCCGGAGTCGGGCAGCCGCCTGGGGTGGCTTCACCTAGTAGTGCCGGAACCTGATGTTGATAGCGTAGTCCACCTCGAGTCCTTGGTGCTCACGAAGGATCCAGCCAGCGGAAGCGGGCGCGAACTCGATCCGCACGACCGCTTCGAGGTCGGCGCGCGTCTCGAACTTCCAGCGCATTTCTCGGCGCAGAACGCTCCACCCGCGCCGCGCGAAGAACTCGTCGACGGCTCCAGGGTCGTACGAGCGGAGGGCCGCCGTGAACCATCGTCCAAAGGTGCTGCGGGTGGCGTCGTTGTCGACGATGAATGCCACGCCGCCGTGCCGGATGACCCGGTCCAGCTCCTGCAGGCCCGGTTCACAGCCTGGGCCGAAGAAGTAGGCCCAGCGGGCCTGGGTGACGTCAATGCTCGACGACGGCAACGGAATGCGATGAGCGGAGCCGTGTAAGACCCTGACGTTGGGCAGCTTGCGGGTACGTACCCGGGCCCAAGTGACGAGGTCACCGTGCGGCTCCACACCGATGACCGAGGCCGCCTCGGCAGCAAGGAGAGGCAAGTGGTAGCCGTTCCGCAGCCGAGGTCCAGCACGGTGGCGTCGGTGAACCGGCGGATCGATCGCATCGCCGACTCGATCACCCCGTCTGGGTCGACAGCGCGGTTCTCGACCTCGTAGACGTGCGGATGCTCCCAGATGTTCGGGCTTGCCAGGGCACCGGCAGCGATCCGACCGGTCAGATGGTCACGACTCCGGAAGGGGTCTTGAATGAGGCGCTCAAGATCCCAGGTGTTCCGTTGGGGGCGAGCCAATCAACGTCGAGGCCCTCCAATGGCCGCTGGGCAGGCACCCCCAACCACTCGGAGACCCGCCGAGGGTCCCCGGCAATCTGCAGGTTGGTCAGCTCGACGCTGCCGCTAGCACGAGCCGATGGGTGCTCGCCACTGTCGACTTCCCACTGTACGAAGAACGGCAGCTGAGGGTCGGACTGCAATCCGCGGACGCCGATCTGACGCCAACGCAGCTCCACTCCGTCGGGCCGGTAACGGTTGCCGAGTACGGACTTGCGCTGTAAACGGTTCTCGACGACGGTGATGTCGTCGACGGCAACGACCCATCCGAGCCACCCCCCGCCGGCCTCCGACCTCGAACGTACGGCCTGTCCAAAGGGCGCCTTGTCAGAGGCGGGGTGATCGAGCACCTCGACGACTTCGATGAACTGGCCACCGGCCAAGGGCAGCACCGTGTTGCGCGTGCCGAAGCGCGGATGGATCCCTCCGTCTACGAACTTCTCACCCAGTTGCTGTGAAAGGCGAGCTGTGGTGGCCGCCAATCCATCGGGACCTGCTGCAAACGAGAGATGGTCAAGTTGCATCTCGTCATTGTGTCCGCAGCGAGTAGGGGCGCTGGCAGCGGGGTCGGATATGACTCGTTAGCCTCCCCCCATGAGAGAAGCCGTCCTCGATATTGGGTCCAACACGGGACATCTCCTCGTTGTTGACGCTCATCGGGGTGCAGCGCCGCTACCGGCCTTCTCCAAAAAGGCAGCGCTGCGGCTGGCCGAGCACCTGAGCGCCGCAGGGGCTTTGCGCGATGACGGTGTGGCCGAGCTGATCGCCTTCATCCGGGCGTCACTCGTTGTTGCCGAGGAGCAGGGCTGTGAGACCGTCACTGCTTTCGCGACGTCGGCCATCCGAGAGGCCACCAACACCGACAAGGTTCTCAAGACCGTGCAGCAGAAGACCGGTGTCAGCCTCACGGTTCTCTCCGGTGAGGAAGAGGCCCAGCTCACCTTCTTGGCTGTTCGTCGCTGGTTCGGGTGGTCCTCCGGCAGGTTGGCGGTCTTCGACATCGGAGGTGGATCGCTCGAGGTCGCGGCAGGTGCTGACGAACGACCCGACGTGGCTCAGTCACTGGAACTCGGTGCAGGTCGCCTCACCCGGGACTGGCTGCCTGACGATGTGCCCTCCGAGTCGTCATACAAGGCTCTGCGCAAGTACATCCGCACGGAGATCGCGCGTGAAGCGGGCGCACTGCTGCGCGCGGGTGTCGGCGACCACAGCGTGGCGACATCCAAGACCTTCCGTTCGCTTGCCCGCGTGTGCGGGGCGGCACCTTCGGCCGAGGGCAGTCACGTCCGTCGGATGCTGCCTCGCGGCGAACTGAAGAACTGGCTGCCAAAGCTTGCAGCGATGAACCGGGCGCAGGTGGCGCAGTTGCCGGGAGTTTCGCACGCCAGGGCACACCAGCTGTTCGCCGGTGGTTTGGTCGCTGAGGCGGTCATGGACCTGTATGACATTGAAGCGCTCGAGATCTGCCCCTGGGCACTGCGCGAAGGCGTGATTTTGCAGAAGCTCGACACCCTGTAGTCCGACGTCAGACAGCTTGAACGGCCAGTCGGCCGGTCCGTGCGGGTCCAAGCGTGCCTAGGCTGGAAGCGTGAGATCAGACTCCGACGCCCACCTCCCGGTCCGGGTCCCGCCAGCGCGGGTGGCTTTGTCGTCATCCTCGGTCTATCCGGAGTCAACCGCGGTTGCCTTTCAGTTGGCGGCTTCGCTCGGCTATGACGCCGTCGAGGTTATGGTGGGAATCGACCCGATCAGCCAGGATCCGGAAGCCATCAAGCACTTGATGGACTACCACGGAGTCCCCGTGTGCTCAGTACACGCGCCGTGCCTGCTGATCACCCAGCGGGTTTGGGGCTCTGATCCTTGGCACAAGTTGCAGCGCAGTGTCGCGATGGCGCAGCTGGTGGGTGCCGACACTGTCGTGGTTCACCCCCCATTTCGTTGGCAGCGCGATTACGCCTCGTCGTTCGTGGAAGGAGTCGCCAACCTGGAGGCGGAGACGGGGGTGGCCATCGCCGTCGAGAACATGTTCCCGTGGCGGGCTTTGCGCAGCGAGATGCAGGTCTATGTGCCGAGCTGGAATCCCGTTGACCATGACTTCGCGAACGTGACGCTCGACCTGTCGCACACCTCGACCGCCGGTGACGACACGATGGCAATGGTGGATGAGCTTGGATCACGGCTCCGACACGTGCACATGGCCGATGGCTCGGGTTCTGCCAAGGACGAGCACCTTGTGCCCGGACGTGGTAGTCAGCCTTGCGCTGAGCTGCTTGAACTCCTGGCCGCGCAGGGGTTCGGTGGTGATGTGGTCGTGGAGATCAACACTCGCCGAGCGGCATCACGGGGTGCACGGCGGGCCGACCTTGCGGAGTCGTTAGCCTTCACCCGGCTCAATCTTGCTGTTGCGTCCGTCCGATGACGGTGCCGTCGACCACAGGCTGGCCGTCGCTAGGGGCTGCGTGTGAGCTGGCTCAGGAAGCGGACGTGGTTACCCCGAAGACGGCAACGTCGCCTTCGCGGGATGCGAGTCAGGCTTCAGCGATCTGAGCGATGAGGTCACCCTCGGTCACGACGTCACCCTCGCAGACAGCAACTTCGGCGACGACGCCAGATACCTCGGTCGGCACGGGGATCTCCATCTTCATCGACTCCAGCAGCACAAGCGTGTCGCCTTCCTCGACGGGATCGCCGGCCTTGACGATGACGCGCAAGACATTGGCGACGAGTTCAGCGTGGACCTCGTGAGCCATGCCTTCTCCTTCGGTGGCCTCAGTTAAGCGCCTCACTCGACTGAGGTGTGGGTTCTTCGCGATCCTAGTGCCCGCTCGGCCCGCCCCGACCTTTCACGGGTGAACTGCGGGGGACAGTGGAGAGGTCTCCGTGATACGGCGGCGTACCCTGTGATCCGCACCTGTCGCCACCCATGGCAGGTCGCTCAAGGAGGATATGTGCTTCGTCGTTCCCTGCTCATGATGTCGCGGAGCGACAGGCTGAAGCACCTGGTGACGTCCATGCCGGTATCGAGTGGTGTGGTTTCTCGGTTCGTTGCCGGGGAGACGGTGCAAGAAGCCGCCGACGCGACCGAGAAGCTGGTCAGGGACGGACTTTGCGTCTCGCTTGACCATCTGGGTGAGGACACGCGTGATCGCAGGCAGGCCCAGGCCAGTGTCGACGCCTATCTGACGTTGCTCTCGCTGCTCACCAGTCGGGGGCTGGCCCACGGCGCGGAGGTCTCGGTGAAGTTGTCCGCCGTCGGCCAGGCGCTGTCCGAGGGTGGTCATCGGCTGGCTCTTGAGTCCTCCCGCCAGATCTGCCAGGCCGCAACCAACGCCGGGACTACCGTCACCCTCGACATGGAGGACCACACCACTACCGACTCGACGCTTGAGATTCTGCGGGAGCTGAGGCTGGACTTCCCCTCGACCGGCGCCGTGGTTCAGGCCTACCTCCACCGAACTGAGCAGGACTGCCGAGAGCTGGCCGATGACGGCTCACGCGTCCGGCTGTGCAAGGGTGCCTACAAGGAACCCGACTCAGTCGCGTACCAGGACCGTCATGAGGTCAACCTGTCATACGTACGCAGCCTCAAGGTGCTCATGGCCGGCCAGGGATATCCGATGATCGCGACTCACGACCCTACGCTCATCGAGATCGCTAGCGTGCTGGCCGCCCGCTACCAGCGAGACAAGGGCACCTTCGAGTACCAGATGCTCTATGGCATCCGGCCCGAGGAACAAAAGCGTCTGACCGCACAAGGTGACAGGGTTCGGGTGTACATCCCGTACGGCGACGAGTGGTACGGCTATCTAATGCGAAGGCTCGCCGAGCGGCCTGCCAACCTGGCGTTCTTCGCCCGCTCACTGGTGACAAAGAGCTGAACCCGATGGTCACTGCGGCAGTTGCCGCCGGACCGAGTTTCGGTGCGGCCGACGAGGCCCGGCGTGTCGCCCTGCGGCGTATGCGCAGCCTTGCACTCGGGTTGCTACTGCTGGCTGCCCTGGTCTTCGTGCTCACGCTGGACAAGGCAGGCGCCTGGGCTTATGTTCACGCGACAGCCGAGGCGGCCATGGTCGGCGCCATCGCTGACTGGTTCGCTGTCACGGCGTTGTTCCGGTACCCGCTCGGCCTGCGCATCCCGCACACCGCGATCATCCCTACTCGCAAAGGGGCGCTGGCTCGAAGCCTGCAAGCCTTTGTCACGGAGAACTTCCTCTCAGAGCCGGTCATCCGCCAACGGTTGGCCGATGCCGGGGTGAGTCGCCGACTCGGCAGCTGGCTCAGCGACGAGTCGCACAGCAAGAGGGTGGTCGACGAAGCGTCTACGCTCCTGCGTAGCGGACTGAACCGGATCAATGACGACGAGATGGCGGCAATCATCGAAACCGAGCTCATACCCCGGTTGGCAAATGAGCCACTCAGCGAGATCTCGGGTCGGCTGCTGGGCGATGTTGTAGAAGAAGGTGCTCACCACGGCCTGGTCGACCTGCTGCTCGTCGAGGTGCATCGCTGGCTGAGCAGCAACAGCGCACGCGTGACGGCCGTGCTGCGCACGCGTGCACCGTGGTGGACGCCGAAATGGCTTGACGACGCGGTAACGGACCGGCTGCAGGTGGAAGCACTCGCCTGGATTGCCGACATCAGGGATCAACCCGACCACGATGCCCGTCGGGCGTTGGATGACTTGCTGCTACAGCTCAGCAGTGACCTGCAACACGACCCGGCAACCATCGAGCGCGCTGAGCGGCTGAAGTTCCGAGTACTCAGCCAGCCGCAGGTCGTGGTCACCGCTGTCTCGCTCTGGGGGGCTCTGCGCAGGGCGCTGCTCGAGACACTCGAAGATCCGCACAGTTCTCTGCGGGCACGAGCCGTCACCCAGCTGCAGGCAGTGGGTAGGCGCCTCACCGCTGACCGTGGGTTCAGCACCCGGCTCGACGGCTACGTCGCAGAGGCAGCCGTGTTCTTCGTGGCGCGCTACGGAGCCGAGGTCACAACCGTCATCACCGACACCATCGACCGCTGGGACGGAAAGGAGGCCGCCGATCGAATCGAGTTGCACGTCGGACGAGACCTGCAGTTCATCCGCATCAACGGCACGTTAGTGGGCGGGCTAGCCGGTCTCATCATCTATTCGCTAGCCAAGCTGTTATGACCAGGCATTCGCAGAAGTGGTCCCGAACCGACGCCGGCCCGGCTGTTGAGGTGCGATCATGACCGGTCCCGCGTGCGTCGTCCACGACGATGAGCTGACACGCTACGACTTCGGCCCGGGCCACCCGCTGGCTCCCGTTCGGGTGGACCTCGCCATCTCGTTGGCGCGCGCACTGGGGATCCTCGACCTTCCTGGCCTCACCGTAGCGATGGCTCCGCGGGCCACCGACGAGCAGCTTGCACTCATCCACGAGGCCGACTACATCGCTGCGGTCCGAAAAGCTGGCGCCGACCCGCACGTCATTGACACCGCGCGCGGTCTCGGCACCGCGGACAACCCCGCGTTCGCGGGGATGCACGAGGCGGCCGCGCACATCGCGGGAGCCACCCTCGAAGCAGCCCGCCAGGTGTGGACCGGTCAGGTGTTGCATGCGGTCAACATCAGTGGCGGACTGCACCATGCGCTGGCCGGCTCGGCCAGTGGCTTCTGCATCTACAACGACCCCGCCATAGCGATCGCGTGGCTGCTCGACCAAGGCGCCGAACGGGTCGCCTACGTGGACATCGACGTGCACCACGGCGACGGTGTGCAGGCGGCTTTCTACAACGACTCGCGGGTTATGACGATCAGCCTTCATGAGGACCCCGCCACTCTCTTTCCCGGGACCGGCCGGGCCAGCGAAAGCGGTGGCAGAGGTGCCGATGGGCTGTCTGTGAACGTCGCGCTACCGCCAGGCACAGATGACGCAGGTTGGCTCAGGGCGTTCCACGCCGTCGTGCCGCCACTGCTGCGCAGCTTCGCGCCAACGGTCCTCGTGACCCAGCATGGCTGCGACTCGCACATGGACGATCCGCTGGCGCACCTCATGCTCAGCGTCGATGGGCAGCGCGCAGCCCACCTGGCGTTGCACGACTTGGCGCATGAGGTGTGCTCGGGGAAGTGGCTGGCCACGGGCGGTGGTGGGTACGCCGTGATCGACGTGGTCCCGCGCACGTGGGCGCATCTACTCGCGATCATTGGCGGGTCGCCGCTCGACCCGCGGACACCGGTGCCCGCGAAATGGCGGGAGTCTGTCCTGGAACTGACCGGTCGCCGTCCGCCTGCCTCGATGACCGACGACCGCTCGCCCCGCTACCGCGACTGGGCTGGAGGTTACGACCCCGACACCTGGTTGGACCGGTCTATCGAACAGACAAGGCAGCGGATATTTCCAGCCCATGGTCTTGATGTGTCTTGCTGAGACGGGCAGCCCGCCGCCTTTTTAACCAGTTTGCTTCCCCAACAGTCCCTTTTGCCACTACTCTCACGCTTAGCGCAGGCGATATGGGCTCTGGCGGGGAAGCCGGAGAGCGTTGGCGCCGAAAGTTGGTGCGCCATGGACTCCCACCTCCCGGAAGATGACCTCGTGGACGTGAACTTCCTGACCGTCGCCGAGGTCGCGGCCAAGATGCGTGTGTCGAAGATGACGGTCTACCGCCTGGTCCACAGCGGAGAGCTGCCTGCTCTTCGGGTTGGGAAGTCCTTTCGGGTCTCCCAGTCTGCGGTGAACGACTACCTGCGCAAGTCCTTCTACCAGGCAGGTTGACGCGCTTTGCATGCGTGCCTTACTCGATTCTCGGCGCTCATCATGCGCAAGGCCCGCTGACCTGTCGACGTCCTCGCACTTCCAGCGTCGAGTGGCCGGCCCGGTGACCGGTAGGCTGTGACGGCCGTGTCTCACCATGCGGCGCCACATCAGCTCAGCGGGCGGAAGACCTGGCGAGCACCCAGCAACGCCTGAAAGGTAGACCGTGGGCTCAGTAATCAAAAAGCGTCGCAAACGTATGGCGAAAAAGAAGCATCGCAAGCTGCTCAAGAAGACGCGCATTCAGCGTCGCCGTCAGGGCAAGTGAAGGCCTGACGCCCTCATGGGTCGTGTCGTCCTCGTCACCGGAGTCTGCGGGGAACTGGGCGGCCGATTCGCACGACGCTTGGCCTCTGATCCGGCTGTGGACGAGGTCATCGGTCTAGACGTCGCACCAGCTCGTGGTGACCTCGGCGACGTGCGCTTTGTTCAAACCGACATGTGCAGCCCAGTCGCAATGCAGACCATTGCCGCAGACGGCGTCGACACGGTTGTGCACCTCGGTGGAATCGCACCTCCGAATGTCGACGGTCTTCGCAGTGCGGTCGACGAGCACAACGTCATCGCTACGATGCAGCTGCTCGCCGCCTGCCAGCAGGCGTCCGGCGTACAGCGTCTGGTCGTGAAGTCCTCGGCTGCGTTCTACGGTTCCTCAGCCGAGGACCCAGGCATCTTCACTGAGGACATGTCACCTCGGCGGCTTTCAGGCTCCGCCAGACGCTGGGTCGAAGCCGAGGATTACGTCCGGGGTTTCGCTCGCAGACGGCCGGATGTCCACGTCACTGTACTCCGTCACGCCGACATCATCGGGCCTGCGATCGACACTGCGATGACGCGCTACCTGCAGCTACCAGTTGTGCCGACCGTGCTCGGGTTCGACCCGCGCCTCCAGTTCTGTCACGAGCAAGATGCCCTCGATATGCTGCACCACTCGACGCTGGCAGGCGCGCCCGGCACCTTCAATGTGGCCGGCGACCAAGTGCTGACCCTGGCCCAGGCTGTACGACGGCTCGGACGCCCCGATGTTGGTTTTCCGCCATCCCTGTTGAGGCTTCTCGGTTCGCTGATTCCGCAGCTGCGGCGAGCGGACCTGTCCCCGACCCAGATCTCCTACTTGACGCATGGGCGAGGACTGGACACCACGGCTATGCGGCGGACGTTGGGATTCGAGCCGAAGTTCACCACACCTGAGGCGCTTGACGATTTCGCTCGTGGGTCGGGCCCTGGCGCAGTGCAGCCGGAGCGGGTTGACGAGCTCGAACGTCACATCGCTGCGATCGTCTCGAGGGTAGGGACTCATGGTCAACGGTGACGTCCGCGAGATGCCGCAGCGAGGGCAGTCGGCCGTTGATATCGCGGAGACTGGAGTCGATGCGACCGAGGAAGCCTTCGGCGCCGACATCGGGGACCAGCAGTCGGCCGAGTTGCTGTCACTTCTCCGGCGCCGGATCACGGGCGACTACGAGGTCGACCAGTTCGGTTTCGATGTCGAGCTCACTGAGCGGTTCTTGCTCAAGGCCCTGCGGCCACTCGCCGAGAACTGGTTCCGGATCGAGGTGCGGGGCGCCGAGAACATCCCGTCGACCGGCGGCGCACTCATTGTCTCCAACCACTCAGGAACCTTGCCGATCGACGGTCTGATGACCAGCGTCGTGGTGCACGATCACGCTGGTAGGTTCCTGCGGATGTTGGGTGCTGATCTGTTGTTTCGGCTGCCGTTCATCGGTGAGCTTGCCCGCAAGGGCGGAGCGACGCTGGCGAGCACCGAAGACGCCGAGCGGCTCCTTTCGCGCGGTGAGCTCGTCGCCGTGTGGCCGGAGGGGTATAAGGGCATCGGAAAGCCGTTCTCGGAGCGCTACAAGCTGCAGCGCTTCGGTAGAGGCGGGTTCGTGTCTGCTGCAGTGAGAACTGGGGTACCGATCGTGCCGTGCTCCGTCGTCGGTGCCGAGGAGATCTACCCGATGATGGGGAATGTGGCTCCACTGGCTCGTCTACTGGGCGTGCCCTACGTTCCTGTCACGCCCTTCTTTCCCTGGCTTGGGATCCTCGGACTCATTCCGTTCCCGTCCAAGTGGCTGATCGAGTTCGGACAACCCCTCCCAACCGACACCTTCCCGCAGGGGGCGGCTGACGACCCCGCGCTGATCCTCACCGTCACGGATCAGGTGCGCGACACCATCCAGCAGACCGTCAACTCGTTGCTGCGGCGCCGCAGGAGCTTCTTCGCCCGAGCGCTGGCCGGCTCGGGAGGCGGCTAGCAGGCGGGCTCTCA
>Ga0183260_10000604_pt1 | contig 30458 bp, 31 predicted proteins | sample AntDrymUQ4972206_2_FD_129768 | JGI IMG/M metagenome (GOLD analysis project Ga0183260, IMG submission 129768) | Polar desert sand microbial communities from Dry Valleys, Antarctica - metaG UQ497 (22.06) (version 2) (version 2) | ecosystem: Environmental > Terrestrial > Soil > Desert | place...
ATGCCGCCTTGCGGAGCCTCGTCGCCCGCACCCCCGGCACGTCGCTGGAGCTGCGCGGCGGTCCCAACCGGCCGCCCCTGCCGTCATCCTCCTCGGCTGAGCTCGTGCTGCGGGCCCGCCGGATCGCCGCGGAGCTGCAGCTGCCCCCGCTCGCGGATGTGGCCGTCGGCGGCGGCTCCGACGGCAACTTCACCGCGGGCATCGGCGTACCCACGCTGGACGGCCTCGGCGCCGTCGGTGCCGGCGCGCACGCCGAGGGCGAGCACGTCCTGGTCGAGGCCATGCCCCAGCGGGCGGCGCTGGTGACCGGACTCGTCCGGGAGCTCCTGTCCTGTCAAAGTGGCTGAAAGCCCTGTCCTCCAGGGGTATTCTGAGCGTGCGCGCAGGTCAGAGGCTCGGGATTGGCGGGTTCGATTCCCGCCACCTCCACCAGCCAGCCAGCCAGCTGACCGACTGACCGAACCGACCGACCGAGCAGAAAAAACGGCCCCTGACCTGCGGAATCGCAGATCAGGGGCCGTTCCGGTCGGTCCCTGGGCACATCATGGGCACAGGGCCGTGGAGGCGGCATGGCATCGATCGAGGACCATTCGGCACCTCAGCAGACTGGTTGGCGGATGAAGGCCATCGGACGCACCCGCGGGTGGTGAGCGACACATTGCACGCGGCGAGTCTGGGTATGACGGTCGTCGGCGTCGCGCACGCGTCGCCTACCCGAGGAGACCAGCTTATGGACATCGTTCGCAACGACGACGGCACCCTTATCGTTCCTGTGCGGCAGCCAAGGCCGCGCGACACTGATGACAGCGCGGATACTTCGTCCGTCCTTCTTGGTGACTCGGGTACGCAAGAGGATGCGGCGCCCACCACGCGCCTCCTCCACCCGGGTGAAGGTGGCTACGACGAGGCCCTCGCCGAATGGGACCACCAGCGGAACCCCGATCGTGGGCCGGCCGTGTCGACAGCGTCCGGCCGGCAGGAAGCCATGGCCCTGGTGCACGCGGTGGCGACCTCATCCGACCACGCAGTCGCGCCGGCATTGGAGGCGCTCGACGATCCCGAAGCGAGCGGCGAAGCGTTGCGTCACGTCCTCGTCGGCGGCGTCCACTCTGTAGAAGCCTTCGCCGGCGAGGTCGCAGCGGCGGAAGGCGGCGAGCCGCTCCGCGCCCACGAGGCGACGAAGATCATCGGTGAGGTCTTAGCCGAGCTCGATTGATTCCTCGGCGCCTGAGATGAGCGCCGCCGCAGCGCTGCTACCCCGATGCATCGGCTGGAAGCCGTATCCGCGTAAGACCTCGGCTGCGGCGTACCGTCCCGGTCATGGCTGACGACGGGCTCGGGCTGGTCGTGCGCGACTTCCTCGAGCGAGTCGTCAACACCCGCGACAGCGCCGCGGTCGACGAGCTCGTGTCACCCGACTACGTCGGTGAGGGGTACGGCTGGCCGTCGACCCGAGCCGAGCTGCGCGCGTTCTACGAGGCACAGGTCGCGACCCGGCCGGACTGGCGCATCGACGTGCAGGAGACGACTGAGGTCGGCGAGTGGGTCGCGGTGCGCGCGTACGCCGGGGGCACCGTGGTGGCCGGCGACGGGACGTCACGCCGACAGGACCTCGAGTGGCTGACGGCGTACCGCGTCGTCGACGGGCAGATCGCGCACACCCACCTCCTGTCGCTGCTCGAGCGCGACTCGCCTCCGCCCGGCTGACTCGGCTGCGGCATGATCCGCCGAGGGAGGTGCGCGCGATGACCCGCACGGGGGGCCGGTACGCCGCTGTGGCGCTCGCTGTGGTCGCGGTCGCCGTCATGTCGTCGATACCGACAGCAACCGCGTACGTCGACCAGCACGGCGCGCACCACGGCGCCGCGCAGTTCGCCGTCGAGCGGATCGACGCCTACCAGGTCGCGATCGACATCGACGCGTCCGGCGAGCTGCGCGTCACCGAAACCATCGACTACGACTTCGGCCTGAGCCACCGGCACGGCATCTTCCGCAACATCCCGGTGCGGTTCGACCACGACGAGACCTACGAGCGGATCTACCCGATCGACGACATCGACGTGCGCGGCGGCAGCGGCCGCACGCCCACCGACACCGAGATCTCGGACTCCGGCGGGGTCAAGACGCTGAAGATCGGCGACCCGGACAAGACGATCACGGGGCAGCACCGCTACGTCATCAGCTACGTCGTACGCGGCGCGGTCAACCGCTTCCCCGACCACGACGAGCTCTACTGGAACGCCGTCGGCACCGAGTGGTCGGTCGCCGCGGGTCCGGTGTCCGTCGTCGTCACCGGCCCGGCGGACATCGGTCAGACCGCCTGTTTCGCCGGGCCGCAGGGCAGCTCGCTGCCCTGCGAGGGAGGGACAAAGGCCGGCCGCCGCGCGACGTTCCGCCAGGAGACGCTGCAGCCTGGGGAGGGGCTCACCGTCGTCGTCGCGCTCCCGCCCGACACCGTCGCCGACCCCGGGCCGATCCTCGACGAGAAGTTCGCCTTCGAGCGGGCCTTCGCGGTCACCAAGGCGTCGCTCGGGCTCTTCTCGGCGCTGCTGGCGCTGCTCGTCGCCGCCGTGGCGTGGCTCTACTGGCGCGTCGGCCGCGACCGCCGCTTCGTCGGCCAGATCCCGGGGCTGCTGCCGCCGGACGGCGTCGCTGCGGTCGAGGAGCGGCAGCCGCTGCTCGCCGAGAACGAGGGGCCGGTCGAGTACCAGCCGCCCAAGGACATGCGCCCCGCGCTGATGGGGGTGCTGATCGATGAGCGGGCCGACCCGCTCGACGTCACCGCGACGATCGTCGACCTCGCCGTACGCCGGCACCTGCGCATCGATGAGCTGCCGCGCAGGTGGTTCCTCTCCCGGCAGGACTGGCGGCTCACCAAGCTCGAGCCGGCGCCGGACGACGCCCTGTGCACCTGGGAGGAGCAGCTGCTCGACGCGCTGTTCGACACCGGCAACGAGGTCGACATCTCGGACCTGAAGAACTCCTTCTACGTCGACCTCAAGAAGATCCAGACGTCGCTGTACGCCGACGTGATGAGCCGCGGCTGGTTCACCCGGCACCCGGACAAGGCGCGCGGGCTGTGGTTCGCGGCCGGTGCGGTCGCCACCGCGGCCGGCGTCGGCATCACCGTCCTGCTCGCTCGCGAGACGCATCTCGCGCTGGCCGGCCTGCCGTTTGTCCTCGCCGGGCTGCTGCTGCTCGCGATGCACCGCCGGATGCCGTCGCGCACCGCGAAGGGGAGCGCCGCACTGGCCCAGGCGCTCGGCTTTCGTCGCTACCTCGCCACCGCCGAGAAGCTGCAGCTGCAGTTCGAGGAGGGCGCCGGGATCTTTGCGCGCTACCTGCCCTACGCCGTCGTCCTCGGCGAGACGAAGCGGTGGGCCAAGGCGTTCGAGAGCCTCGGCGCCCAGGCCGGCGACCAGGTCTACTGGTACGGCGGTCCGAGCGGGTTCGACGCGAGGCACTTCGCCGACTCGGTCTCGGCGTTCTCGTCCGCGACGTCCGGCACCGTCGCCTCGACACCGAGCTCGTCGGGCAGCAGCGGGTTCAGCGGCGGGTCGTCCGGCGGCGGTGGCGGCGGTGGCGGCGGTGGCAGCTGGTGATCCGGCGGCATCCCGGCGAACCGGACGGCGTACGCCGTGCCTGACCTGCTCACCACCGTCGCCCTGTGCGCGGCCGCGGCGCTGGCCGGCTGGGTCGACGCGGTCTCCGGCGGCGGCGGGCTGATCCAGCTGCCCGCGCTGCTGGTCGCGCTGCCCGGCGCGGGACCGGCTGCGGTGCTCGCCACCAACAAGCTGTCCAGCGTCTGCGGTACGGCGGTCGCGACCGCGACGTACTACCGACGGGTGCGGCCGGACCTGCGGACGGCGCTGCCGATGGTCGGCGCCGCCGTCCTCGGATCGGCCGGCGGCGCGGCGTGCGCGACCCTCATCCCGACCTCGGCGTTCCGTCCGCTCGTCCTGGTCCTGCTGGTGCTGGTCGGGCTCTACACGTTCCGCCGGCCGGACCTCGGCGCCGACCAGGCGCTGCGGTTCAGCGGCCAGCGGCACTACACGGCGGCGGTGCTCGCCGCGGCCGGCATCGGCTTCTACGACGGCATCTTCGGGCCGGGGACGGGCAGCTTCCTCACCTTCGCCCTCGTCGGCCTGCTCGGCTACTCCTTCCTTCAGGCGTCGGCGAAGGCGCGGATGGTCAACCTCGGCACCAACGTGGGCGCGCTCGTCGTCTTCTTCTCGCACGGCGCGCCGATGGTGCGCCTCGGCCTGACCATGGGCGCCTGCAACGTCGCCGGCGGCTGGCTCGGCGCGCACACCGCGATCACCCGCGGCAGCCGGTTCGTGCGCCTCGTGTTCCTGACCGTCGTCGGCGGCCTCGTCCTGCGCATCGCGTACGACGTCGTCGTCCCCTGATCGGCGGGGTGAGTGACCTACAAGGTCATCGCCCCGCTCGCGCGCCTTCCGTCTGCCCTATTTCGCGGGCTTCTTGGGCTTCTTGGTCTCGCGACCGCCCTTGTCCTTGGACTTGCCCATGGCGCACCCCTTCTCGTCGTACGGCGCAGGCGTCACGCTACTCGGCTGTCGTCCCCCTCGCGCGCGAACACGGCGTCGGGCGGTGCCGGCGGCAGCTGCGGGTGCCGGCGGGTGACGATCAGCGCGACGCCGGCGACGATGACCGCGCTGCCCACGAGCACCGGCGTGCCGAGGGGCTCGCGCAGCGGCGGCAGCGCCCCGAGGGCCACCGCGACGACCGGGTTGACGAAGGCGTAGGTCGCGACGAGTGAGAGCCGGACGTTGGCCAGCAGCCACACGTACGCCGTGAACGCGACGAACGAGCCGAAGACGACGAGATAAGCGAAGCCCACCCACGCCCGGGTGCCGACCTCGGTCAGCCGAAGCTCGAAGGCGTCACCGGTCACGAGGCTGGCGATCCCCATGGCCGACCCGCCGCAGAGCATCTCCATGCCGGTCATCACCAGCGGCCGTCGCGGCAAGGGGGCCGAGCGAGACCAGTACGACCCGCAGGCCCAGCTGAACGCCGCGAAGAGCACCATCCCGGCCCCGACGTGGTCGACCGACTCACCCCGCGGATCGGCCAGGATCACCACGCCGACGAAGCCCAGCGCCAGGCCGAGCACCCCGAGCCTCGACAGCCGCTCCCCGCCGAGCAGATAGGCGAGCAGCGCCAGCCACAGCGGCATCGTCGTCACGAGGACCGCCGCGACGCCCGAGCTGATCCGCTCCTCGGCCAGGACGACGAAGCCGTTGCCGCCGAGCAGCAGCGCGGTGCCGACGACCGCCGCCGAGCGCCACTGCGGCCAGCCGATCGGGTCCGGCCGGCCGTCGCGGGCCGGACGGCGTACGGCGAAGGCCAGCATCGTCGCGCCGGCGAGGACGAACCGGGTCGAGCCCATCAGCAGCGGCGGCAGCCCGACGTCGCCGGTGTCGGCGCCGATGGCGTAGCGGATGGCGAGGTACGTCGAGCCCCAGATCACGTAGACCGCGGCCAGTGCCGTCCAGATCCGCGCGGTGCTCGGCGCTCCCATGACCAGAACCTACGTGCCGGGGCGAGCGCATATTCCGCGCGGCACGCTCCTCGGCTCCGACTGGCAGGACCTGCGTGGGACGATGGCAGGAATGAGCACGCCGACGATCGCGCCGGTGCGGGTGGACCAGCCCGAGCAGGACGAGGACACCCGCCGGGACACGCCCTGGGTGACGATCGTCTGGAACGACCCGATCAACCTGATGTCCTACGTGACGTACGTCCTCCAGAAGCTGTTCGGCTACTCCCGCGAGAAGGCGACCTCGCTCATGCTCGACGTGCACCACAAGGGCCGTGCGGTGGTCTCCTCCGGCGCCCGCGAGCAGATGGAGCACGACGTGGCGCGGCTGCACGCGGCCGGCCTCTGGGCCACCCTGCAGCAGGACTGACGAGCATCGTGGCGAGGCGGTTCCGGCGTACGTCGCACGGCGTCGAGGTGCGGCTGGACGACGTCGAGGCGCAGGTGGTCGCCGGCATGGCGCACAGCGTCCTGGCGCTGCTCGCGGACGGCGTCACCGACGGTGACGAGGTGCTCGAGCGGCTGTTCCCGGACCCGTACCGCGATGACCCCGAGGCCGCGGCGGAGCTGCGCGCGCTGATCGTCCCGGACCTGCTCGAGGCGAAGCGCGCGTCGCTCGAGACGATCAAGGCGACCCTGGCTGCGCGGGACAAGCGCGGTCGCCTCGTGCTCGACGACGAGCAGGCTGAGCAGTGGCTGACCGGGCTCAACGACGTCCGGCTCACGGTCGGCACCCGGCTCGGCGTCACCGAGGACCCAGAAGAAGACGACCCCCATGACGAGGACCCGGCCGACCGGCCCGACGCGGACCTGCAGCTGCTCGACGTCTACCGGTGGCTCGGCTGGCTGCAGGAGGGCCTCGTCGACGCCCTCACCGAGTCGCTCTAGCTGGAGATCTATCAGCGGCCCCCGGCGCCCCCTTCATCCGTGATCTGTGATGGTCGTCGGGACAGCTTGATCAGCCCAGATGAGGCCTAAGGGGGGTCAGAGCGGGCGGGCCGCGTCCACCACGAGGTCCGCCCGCGGGCCGCGCACGTACACCTCGTTGAGCGCGCCGAGGACGAGAAGCTGCACGAGCGCTCCGACGACGATCCGCGGCACCTGGTAGCCGAGCCCGTCCACACCGGCGGGCAGCAGCGCGCCGACCGTGCCGGGGGAGACGGCGAGCAGGACGAGGAAGTACACGCTCGCGTACGCCGCCATCGCGATCCGTACCGAGTGTGCCGCCGCCAGGAGCACCCGCGGGTCTCCCTCGAGGGCCACCCGCTGGTCGGCCATCGCGACGAAGCTGAGCAGCAGCGCGCTGAGCAGCGCGACCGGCAGCACGGCGATCGGCTCACGGCTGCCGATGTCCTCGATGTCGAGCCCGTTGGCCCCGAGCAGCCCGAGCGCGATGAGGGCGGCGCTCGTGCTGCCGAGCAGCGTGATCGCGAACAGCCGCAGCGCCGGCCGGCCGAGCAGAGCCGCCCGCCGCATCGCGATCGCGAGCCGCCGGTCCTCGTCGCCGACCGGCGGGACGACCGACTGGGTCACCGTCCGCACCCCGCTCGCGTCGACGGCCGGCGGCGGAGGCACCGGCTCGGCGCGATGCGCGGCAAGGACCCGGATCAGGCCGAGGAACAGGATGGTCCGGGCGAGGCCGACGACCGGGAACAGCGCCACCTCAACCGGTGCGGACAGCGCGCTGGAGGGGATCAGGTCCGGCAGCCCGGCGAGCAGAGCGACGGCGTACGCCGGCCACCCGGCCCGGCGTACGGCGGACGCTCCGCTTCGCAGGGCCGGCAGCAGCACCCGCGGAGCGTATCCGGCCGCCGGGTAGGGTCGGCCACATGCTGCGGATCGCCCGCGCGCTGCGTGACGAGATGGTCGCGCACTCGCGCGCCGACCACCCGGACGAGGCCTGCGGTCTGGTCGCCGGATCCGGTGGCGCGGCGACCCGGGTGATCCGGATGACCAACATCGCGCGGTCGCCGACCTTCTACGAGATGGACCCGCGGGAGCAGCTTCGGGTGTTCAACGAGATGGACGACAACGACGAGGATCTCGTTGCGATCTACCACTCGCACACCGCGACCGGGGCCTACCCGAGCCGCACCGACATCTCGATCGCCGGCTACCCGGACGTGCACTACGTGCTGGTGTCGACGCGAGACGCGGAGGACGCCGAGTTCCGGGCGTACCGGATCGCCGACGGCATCGTGACCGAGGAGCCGGTCGAGCTGGTCTGACGGGAATGACGGCGTTGTCTACTGTCTTGTCCAACGGTGGACCCTGTTCAACGGTGGGCCCAACCCCTTCCCACGAGGAGAACCGGACCGATGGCCGTGCAGGTGCGCATCCCGACGATCCTGCGCAAGCACACCGACGGCGAGAAGCAGGTCGTGGGCTTGGGCCAGACGCTCGCCGATCTCTTCAGCGACCTCGACGGCCGCTACCCCGGCCTGCGCTCCGGCCTGGTCACCGACAACGGCGAGCTGCACCGCTTCGTCAACGTCTACGTCAACGACGAGGACGTGCGGTTCATGGGCGCGATCGCGACTCCGCTGTCCGACGGAGACGTCGTGACGATCCTCCCGGCCGTGGCCGGGGGCTGACGAACGGCGTACGGCGATGGCCCGCTACGACTCGCTGCTGGACTCCGTCGGCCGCACCCCGCTGGTCGGGCTGCCGCGGCTGTCCCCGTCGCCGGACGTGCGGATCTGGGCGAAGCTCGAGCAGGACAACCCGACCGGCTCGATCAAGGACCGCGCGGCGTTCTACATGATCCAGGCGGCCGAGGCCGACGGCCGGCTCACGCCGGGCTCGACCCTCCTCGAGCCGACGTCGGGCAACACCGGGATCTCGCTGGCGATGGTGGCCAGGCTGCGCGGCTACTCGCTGATCTGCGTCATGCCGGAGAACACGTCGGTGGAGCGCCGGGCGCTACTCGAGATGTACGGCGCGTCGATCGTGACGACACCGGCCGCCGGCGGCTCCAACGCCGCGGTCGCGCACGCGAAGGAGATGGCGGCGGCCAACCCGTCGTACGTCTTCCTCTACCAGTACGGCAACCCGGCCAATGCGCAGGCGCACTACGAGACCACCGGTCCGGAGCTGCTCGAGGATCTGCCGACGATCACCCACTTCGTCGCCGGGCTGGGCACGACCGGGACGCTGATGGGCACCGGCCGCTTCCTCAAGGAGAAGGTGCCGGGCATCCGGGTCGTGGCCGCCGAGCCGCGGTACGGCGACGTCGTCTACGGCCTGCGCAACATCGACGAGGGCTTCGTGCCGGAGCTCTACGACGCGTCGGTGCTCGACACGCGCTTCTCCGTGGACTCGCACGACGCGTTGCGTCGTACCCGTGAGCTGGTCGAGCAGGAGGGCATCTTCGCCGGCATCTCCTCCGGCGCGGTCCTGCACGCGGCGCTCGGCGAGGCGGCGAAGTGCGTCAAGGCCGGCGTCCGCGCGGACATCGCCTTCGTCGTCGCCGACGGCGGCTGGAAGTACCTCTCGACCGGCGCGTACGCCGGCACCCTCGAGGAGGCCGAAGCCCGCCTCGAGGGCCAGCTCTGGGCCTAGTTCGCCCGGGGCGCCCAGACCGGAGCGCGGGCGCGTCATACGCGACGCGCCGACGCTCCGGTCGGGGGTGAGGCGCGGCACTGGAGCGCGGGCGCGTCATACGCGACGCGCCGACGCTCCGGTCGGGGGTGAGGCGCGGCACCGGAGCGCGGGCGCGTCATACGCGACGCGCCGACGCTCCGGTACGGCGGTCCACAGATCCACGGCCAGCCGAGTCCTCGGGTGCGGCGCACGACGACGCTGGCTCGATGCCTGCCACGACTGCATTCACCGCCGCCCATGCGCGCCTCGACAGCTGGCTGAGCTCGCACCACGGCGTCGTCGCCGATCGTGACCTGCGACGGCTCGGAGTCTCGCGCCACTACGCCAGGTCGCAGGCGCGCGCCCGGCGGTGGCGGCGCGTGCACGCCGGCGTCTGGTGCGCCTACACCGGTCCGCTCACGTTCATGTCCCGATGCGCGGCGGCGCTCGCTGCCCTCGGCGACACGGCTGCGCTCGATGGTCCGTCGGCGGCGGCCGTCCTCGGGTTCCGTCGGGGCCGAGTCGACGGCCCCGTACACGTCGTCATCCCCCACGGAACGCGGCGTCGATCGTTGCCGAGCGTCGTCGTGCGACAGAGCCGGACCCTGACGGACCGGTCGTGCGTCTTCCGCAACGGACTGCGCGTGGTGCGGATTGAGCGCGCCGTGCTCGCGATGGCGGCCAAGCGAGGAACGGACGCAGCGGCGGTAGTCACGGAGGCGGTTCAGCAGGGACTCACCGTGGCCGAGCGGCTGCGCGGCACCCTCCTCGCGCTCGGCAACGTCGCCGGCCGCTCGCACCTCCTCGAGGCGATCGGCGACGCGGACGGCGGCTCGCGGTCCGGGCTGGAGGTTCTGTTCATGCGCATCATCCGCCGTGCTCGGCTGCCCGTCCCGGTGCAGAACTTCGGGCTGGTCGTCGACGGTCGTCGGCTGTGGCTCGACGTCTGCTACCCGGCGCTGCGCATCGCGGTGGAGATCGACGGCAAGGCGTATCACCTGTTCAGCGAGGACTGGGAGAACGACCTCGACCGTCAGAACGCCTTGGTCCTCGACGGCTGGCTGGTGCTTCGGTTCTCCGCTCGGGCGATCCGCGGGCATCCGGACGACGTCGCGCGCCGGGTGGCGAAGGCGGTCGCCGAGCGTTCTGCCTCGATTCCCCAGCGCGACCGGAGCGCGGGTGCGGCATAGATGGCGCGCCGACGCTCCGGTCGGGGGTGAGGCGCGGCACCGGAGCGCGGGTGCGGCATAGATGGCGCGCCGACGCTCCGGTCGGGTCGCGGGATCGTCGGGTGGCGCGGGTGTGGCGAGCGTCACATCGTCAGGTGTGTTGCGGGGCAGTCATACTGCGGTTGTGCGGAACGAGCCCATCGGCATCTTCGACTCCGGCGTCGGCGGGCTGACCGTCGCGCGCGCCGTTCTCGACCAGCTCCCGCACGAGCCGATCGTGTACGTCGGCGACACCGCACACGGCCCCTACGGCCCGCTGCCGCTCGCCGACGTCCGCCGGCACGCCCTCGCGGTGATGGACCACCTCGTCGCCGAGGGCGTGAAGCTGCTGGTCATCGCCTGCAACTCGGCCAGTGCCGCCTGCCTGCGCGACGCCCGGGAGCGGTACGGCGTACCCGTCGTCGAGGTCGTCGTCCCCGCCGTACGCCGGGCCGTCGCGGCGACTCGCAACGGCCGGATCGGTGTCATCGGCACCCGCGCGACCATCGAGAGCCAGGCGTACGACGACGTGTTCGCCGCCGCGCCGGGCGTCACCCTCACCACGGCCGCGTGCCCGGACTTCGTCACCTACGTCGAGCGCGGTGAGACCTACAGCCCGGAGCTGGTGGCGGTCGCCGAGCGCTACCTCGAGCCGCTGATCACGGCCGGCGTCGACACGCTGGTCCTGGGCTGCACCCACTACCCGATGCTGACCGGCGTCATCTCGTGGGTGATGGGCGACGGGGTCACCCTCGTCTCCAGCGCCGAGGAGACCGCGAAGGACGTCTACAAGGCGCTGGCCGGGCACGACGCGTTCCGCGACCCGACGCTGCCGGAGCCGCCGCATCGTTTCCTCGCGACCGGAGACCCGCTACCCTTCGCCACCCTCGGCCGACGATTCCTCGGACCGGAGATCGCCGACGTGGAGGCGGCCGCGCTCGCCGGCGCGGCCCTGACCGGGACGGAGCACTAGTGGACCTGCACGTCCTAGGCTGCTCGGGCACGTTCCCCAGCGCGGACTCGGCGTGCTCGGCCTACCTCGTCCGGCACGAGGGCTACTCGCTCCTGATCGACGTCGGCAACGGCTCGATCGGCGCGCTGCAGCGCATCGGTGGCCTGCTCGACGTCGACGCGGTGCTGCTCAGCCACCTGCACGCCGACCACTGCGTCGACCTCGCGGCGTACTCCTACGCCCGCCGCTTCCACCCGGAGAAGCCCGATCGGCTGCCCATATACGGCCCCAAGGGCACCCAGAGTCGGCTCTGCCGGATCTTCGACAGCACCCCGCGCGACGGGCTCGAGGGCGTGTACGACTTCCACACCGTCGAGTCCGGGCGGATGGAGCTCGGCCCGTTCCAGCTCGACCTCGCGCCGACCAACCACCCGATCGAGTGCTATGCCATCCGGGTGACCGCCGACGGCCGGTCGATGACCTACTCCGCGGACACCGGGCAGAGCGACAAGGTCGTCGACCTGGCCCGGGAGACCGACCTGTTCCTGTGCGAGGCGACCTGGCTCGAGGGCATGGACTACCCGGACTACCCGCCGGACGTGCACCTGCGCGCCCGTGAGACCGGCGAGCACGCGGCCCAGGCCGACGCCGGCAAGCTCCTGCTGATCCACACGATCAGCTACCAGGACGACCAGATCGCGCTGGAGCAGGCCGCGGCGGCGTACGACGGTCCGCTGGGCCTCGCCGTCGCCGGCGCGTCCTACACCGTCTGACCGCCGACCTGCACCCCGGCTAGGCGGCGAGCCGCCGCCGGCGGACCGCCACTGCCGCACCGACGCTGAGCACCAGCGCGAGCACCGGCACGGCGTACGGCGCGCCCGTGGCGGGCAGCGGCGCCGGCTTCGGTGCCGGCTTCGGCGCGGCCGGGGGAGCCGGCTGGCTGCTCGGCCCGGGCAGGGTCGGCCGCCCGAGCGTCGCGCCCGGGTAGGCCGTCGACCACGCGCTGCGGCCGAACGTCGCGGCGTAGACCCGGTTGGTCGCCTTGTGGTATTCGAGGTCGGTGACCGGCGCCTGCGGCAGGTCGCTGCCAACCGCGAGCCAGGTCTTGCCGGCGTCGCGCGAGACGTAGACGCCGACGTCGGTGCCGACCAGCAGGTCCTTGCCGACGACGAGGATGTCGCTGACCGGCGCGTCGGGCAGGTTGGCGGAGATGTCGTTCCAGGTGTCGCCCTGGTCGTACGACGCGAGCACGTGCGGCTTGCTGTCCGCCGACTTGTAGCCGGAGAACGTCAGGTAGACCTTCTGCGGGTCGAGCAGGTCGACGGTCAGCCGGCTGACGTATCCGGCCGGCACGAACAGGTCGCTGGACAGCTGCGTGAACGACTCGCCCGCGTCGCTCGAGCGCCAGACGTTGCCGTCGTCCGTGCCCACGAAGATCAGCCCGGTGTCCTGGTCGGTGACCTCGAGGGCGCTGATCGTGCCGTAGTTGCGGAACAGCGGGTTGGGCTCGGCCCCGGCGCCGTTGGAGAAGTCGGCCGGCGACCCGCTCACGAGCTCGAAGTTCACGCCCTTGTCCTCGGACCGGTAGAGCTGGGTGCCACCGGTGTAGACGATGTCCGGGTTGGTCGGGTCGAGCTCGACCGGGGTGAACCAGTTGCTGCGGTTGGCGCACACGACGGCGCAGACGTTGGGCCCCTTGAACGACTGCCCACGGCCGTCGAAGTAGACCGAGCAGGCGCCGTACTGCGAGCAGCCGTAGTAGACCGTGCCGTCGTCGGGGTTCACGACCGCCGCCAGCCCGTCACCGCCGTGGTAGTTGACCCATGTCTCCGGCGCGCCCTTCTCGTCGCTAGCCGCGAAGGACTTGTTGACGCCGTTGTCCTGGAGCCCGGCGAACAGGTGCGTCGGGTCCTTCGCGTCGACCGCGATCGAGTAGAGCTGGCTGTACGGCTCGTACTCGGCCTTGTCGAAGCTCGCGCCGTTGTCGTCGGAGCGGTAGACGCCGCCGTCGTTGCCGACGTAGAGCCGGCCCGGGACCTTCGCGTCGTAGGCCAGCCCGTGGTGGTCGGCGTGGCCCGCGGGCGCGCTGCCCCAGGTGACACCACCGTCGGTCGTCTCGGCCATGTTCACGCCGGTGGCGAAGACGTGCAGCGGGTCCTCCGGGTCGACGTACAGGCGACCGAACCACCAGCCGTAGACGAAGCTGCCGGTGACCAGGTCGACGCCGGCACCCACGCCGACGAAGGTCGCGCCCCCGTCGTCGCTGGTGTAGAAGCCGGCGAACGCGCCGACCTCGGTGGACTTGTAGGCGTAGACCCGGCCCGGCTTGGACGGTGCGTAGGCGATGCCGATGCGTCCCTCGCTGGGGTTGGAGGTGAACGCCGGGCCGCCGGAGCGGGCGAACGTGCTGCCGCCGTCGGTCGAGCGGTAGATCCCCGTGCCGAGGCCGGTGTAGTAGCGGCGGTCGGGCTCGCGGTAGTTGTCCCACATCGTCACGAGGACGTTCTGCGGGTCGTTCGGGTCGATGGCCACGTCGACCGCGCCGGTGCGCGCGTTGGCACCCTCCAGGACGAGGTCCCACGTGGTGCCGCCGTCCTCGGACCGGTAGAGGCCGCGCTCGCCGCCCTCCTGGTAGAGGTGGCCGGTCGCGGCGACGAAGACCCGCTTCTCGTTCGTCGGGTCGATGGCGATGCGGCCGATCCGGTTGCTCGTCGGCAGGCCGACGAACTCCCAGGTCTCGCCGCGGTCCTTCGACCGGTAGACGCCGTTGCCGCCGTACGTCGTCGAGCCACCGCCGGGGCCGGCCTCGCCGGTGCCGACGAAGAGCACACCGGTCGGGGAGATGGCCATCGCGCCCATCGTCTGGATGTTGCCGACCGGCCAGATCGGCTCGAACCGCTTGCCGGCGTCCTTCGACACCCACACGCCGCCACTGGCCGGCAGCGCGTAGACGGTGTCGGCCAGGACCGGGTCGACCGCGACGTCGAGGATGCGGCCGCCGATGTTGGTCGGCCCCTCCAGGCGCCAGTCCGCGGCGGCGACGTCCGGCGCGGCCCGCGCCGTGATCCGCTTGAGGCTGTCGGCCTGCGCGATCGCCCGCGGATAGGCGCCGGCCGGGATCACGCCGCGGCGGGCGTCGATCGCCGGGGTCTCGTCGGCCGGGCTCAGGCCGAGCTCGCCGTCGGTCGGCAGCGCCGGCTGCAGCACCGAGGCACCCGGCGCGGTCGGCCTGGCCGCGGCGGTCGCCGCGGAGCCGGAGGGCTGGTTGGCCAGCGCCGAGGCGAGCGCGGCGGGCAGGACGAGCAGGGACAGTGCGGCGCGGCGGCGTGCGGTGAGGCGCATCAGTGACCATCCCGGGAGCGTGGGAAACGGATATAGGAGACATTCAACGCGAGGTGGGGCCGTTCCTTCCCAGCAGGAGCGCGTCCGGCGTACGGCGAAGGTCTGCGGTTACCCTCGACGGACGGACCCTCCCCATGCGCCGCCTGACCCTCGCCGTGGCCGCACTCGGTCTCGTGCTCAGCGCTACGTCGAGCGGCGCCGACCTGGCCGCCGACCTGGCCGCCTACGGGCCACCGGGGCCCGGTCCGGGCTACATCGCGACCGACAACGTGAGCTGGCTGGGCAACATCCCGGTCAACACCGACAGCGCCGGTGCTCGGATCGTCGGCAAGACGCTCTACGTCACCGAGGACCGCGGGCTGACGATCTACGACATCAGCACCCCGGAGCTGCCGAAGCCGCTGTCGTTCCTGCCAGTGCCGCAGATGCCCTACTACACCGAGGAGGACGTCGACACCAACGGCAAGGTTCTCCTCATCGGCGGCTACGGCACGCTGAACGTCATCGACGTCCGCGACCCGCGCAAGCCGAAGGTGACCTTCCAACTCCAGGGCGCCGACGACCACACGATCAGCTGCGTCCTCGACTGTTCGTACGCCTACGGCAACTCGGGCCTCATCGTCGACCTCACCGACCCGGAGGGGCCGAGCGTCGTCGGTGACTGGGCGAAGGGCACGAAGGCCCCGAACGGCGGCCACGACGTCACCGAGATCGCGCCGGGGCTGGTTGTCACGTCGAGCTCGCCGGTGCTCTACCTCGACGCGCGAAAGAACCCGCGCAAGCCGACCGTGCTCGCGACCGGGTCGCTGCCCGACAGCCGCTACATGCACGGCAACCTCTGGCCGCGCGGCGGCAAAGACCGCTGGCTGGTCGCCGGCAGTGAGACCTTCGGCAACTGCTCGCCGACCGCCGGCGGGCTGATGACCTTCGACACCCGCGGCTGGGAGAAGACGAAGAAGTTCCGCCTCGTCGACGAGTTCCATCTCGGCACCGGGCTGCCCACCGCGGGCAACTCTGCGTATGACCAGTTCTGCGCGCACTGGTTCACCACGCACCCGAAGTGGCGCGATGGCGGCCTGCTCGCCATGGGCTGGTACGAGCACGGCACCCGCTTCCTCGACATCGCGAAGAAGGACGGCCAGATCAAGGAGATCGGGTGGTTCCTCCCGGTCGGGGGCTCCACGTCGGCGGCGTACTGGGTCAACGACAAGGTCGTGTACGCCGTGGACTACCAGCGCGGCATCGACATCCTGAAGTTCTCCGGTAAGCCCTCGTCGAAGGTCGTCCGCGTGCCGGGCACCGGGGCGCCGGCGAAGGCGGCGGTCGCCCGCCCGCGGGTGCGGTTCGAGGGTGCGGCCGGTCGGCCCTCGGCGTACGTCTGCCCCCTCCCGGCATAGGCTCGCCCCGCCCGGGGACGCCCCGGAGGTGGCGAGGAGACCCGAGTGCCAAGACCTGACGGCCGCGCAGCCGACGCGCTGCGGCCGGTGACCCTGACCCGTGGCTGGCTGACGCACGCGGAGGGCTCCGTGCTCGTCGAGTTCGGCGGCACGCGGGTGCTCTGCGCGGCCAGCGTGAACGAGGGCGTCCCGCGCTGGCGCAAGGGCAGCGGACTGGGCTGGGTGACGAGTGAGTACGCGATGCTGCCGCGCGCGACGCATACCCGTAGCGACCGCGAGTCGGTCAAGGGCCGGATCGGCGGCCGCACCCACGAGATCTCGCGGCTGATCGGGCGGTCGCTGCGCGCGTGCCTCGACCTCAAGGCGCTCGGCGAGAACACCATCCAGCTCGACTGCGACGTGCTACAGGCCGATGGCGGGACGCGGACCGCGGCGATCACCGGTGCCTACGTCGCGCTGCACGACGCGGTGACCTTCCTCGGCTCGCGGGGCCGGCTGACCGGCACGGCGATCACCGGCTCGGTGCAGGCGGTCAGCGTCGGCATCGTGAAGGGCGAGCCGGCCCTGGACCTCTGCTACACCGAGGACGTGTCGGCCGACGTCGACATGAACGTCGTCATGACAGGGGCGGGTGGCATCGTCGAGGTGCAGGGCACCGCCGAGAAGGCGACGTTCGACCGGCCGCTGCTCGACCGCCTCCTCGACCTGGCGACCGCGGGCTGCGCCGAGCTGGCGCTGCTGCAGCAGATCGCGCTGGAGTCCCCGGTCCGCCCGACCGCTCCGTCCGGCGAGCCGTTCGTCGGGTGAGCCGGCGGATCGTCCTCGCGACGCGCAACGCGGGGAAGGTGGTGGAGGTACGCCGGATCCTCGCCGCAGAGCCGGCGCTGGCTGGGCTCGGCGTGGAGCTGGTCGGGCTCGAGAGCTTCCCCGACGCGCCGGAGGTGGACGAGACCGGCGACACGTTCGCGGCGAACGCGCTGCTGAAGGCGCATGCGATCGCGTCGTACACCGGGCTGGCTGCGCTGGCCGACGACTCCGGCCTGTGCGTCGACGCGCTCGGCGGCGACCCGGGCGTTCGCAGCGCCCGGTGGGCCGGCGAGCCGTCGGACGACGCGGCCAACCTCTCACTCGTGCTGTCGCAGACCGCCGATGTGACCGACGAGCGGCGCGGTGCGCACTTCGCCTGCGCGGCCGCTCTCGTCGTACCGGGCATTGGGGAGCGGGTCGCCGAGGCGCTCATGCGCGGGTCGCTGATCCGTGCTCCGCGCGGCGACGGCGGCTTCGGCTACGACCCGATCTTCGTCCCGGACGGCGAGACGCGGACCAGCGCCGAGCTGTCGCCGGCTGAGAAGGATGCGATCAGCCACCGCGGCCAGGCCTTCCGCGCGATCGCCCCGACGGTCGCCGACCTCCTCGGCGGCCGCTCCCCGTGATCCGCTCGCGGTGATCATGGAGAAATCCGGTGCCGACCCAGCCCGACGCGCCGGACTTCTGCAGTTTCGCGCCGCGGCGTGCAGCAGATCGCGGCGGTTCCCGCGTCTTGTCGGACATGACGACGTCGACGCGTGAGAGGACGGCGATGACGCGCATGCCCGCCGACGCCAAGTCGGCCGAGTTCGCCGCCTTCGTCGCGACGTCCGGTCCTCGGCTGCTGCGGCTCGCGTACGGCCTCACCGGCGACCGCGGTCTGGGCGAGGACCTGCTGCAGGAGGCGCTCGCGAAGGTGTACCTGCGCTGGAGCCGGATCACCGACTCCGGCGCCGCCGAGTCCTACACCCGGCGCGTGCTCGTCACGACGAACGTCAGCATGTGGCGCCGCCGCCGGGTCGCGGAGACCCCGACGAGTCAGCTCCCTGACACCATCGGCGGCGACGCGTACGCCGATGTCGACCGGCGCGACGAGCTCTGGTCGGCGCTGGCCATCCTCGGCCGCAAGCAGCGCGCCGTGGTCGTCCTGCGTTACTTCGAGGACCGCGACGACGCGGAGATCGCGACCCTGCTCGGCTGCAGCACCGCCACGGTGCGCAGCCAGGCGGCGCGCGCGCTCGCGCGGCTGCGGCTCGTACCCGGCCTCGGTGCACGACCGGCCATCCCGTCTCCCGCCCCGCAGAAGTGGAGCCAGCCATGACCGAGCTCGAGAGCGCGCTGCGAGAGGGACTGCACGACCGGCTCGACCAGGTGGGGAGCGACTCCGTCGGCGACCTCGGCCGCGGCGTGCCGTACCGCGCGGCGCGGATCAGGCGGCGACACGCTGCGCTCGTCTCCGTCGCAGCGGCGTCCGTGCTGCTTGCCGGCGTCGGCGCGGCGATCGCCGTACCGCGCTGGCGTGAAGCACCGGCGACCGTCCGCGTCACCGTCGATCCCTCTCCGACTCCGACTCCTGGCGGCTCCGAGGTCGCGTCGCGCACAGAGGAGTACGTGCGGCAGTTCGCGGCCGGCGACTTCGAGTCGATCCGCGAAGACATGACAACGACCGCGCGCACCGCCTTGACCGTCGACCGGATCTCGACGGTGTGGCGGTCGATGGTCGGTTCGGGCTCGGCCGTCGACATCGGCCCGGCGCAATCGTCGAAGACGGGCGACCGCCGGGTCGGCTTCGCTGTGGCGGAGTCGCGACAGTACGCGGGAACGGTGTACGTGGTGTTCGACGACGGGAAGGTGAGCGGGCTGCTCATGGTGGCGTCGAACAGGCAGGGGGCCTCCCAGACGGATCCCTCGGTTCGCCGCGCGGAGCAGATCGTCGAGCAGCTCGCGTCGAATGACGTCGCCGGGGCGCGCCGCGACTTCGACGAGACGATGCTCGCCGGGCTCTCCGAGGAGCAGCTCAGCTCGACGTGGGCGCAGGTAGAGCGCACCTACGGGCCGTGGCAGAGCCACGGTGACCATCTGGTCACCGTGACCCGCTCGGGCTTCCGCGTCGTCGACGTCATCAGCTACTTCTACGAGGGCGTGATGAAGGTGCGGGTCTCCTTCGACGACCGGCGCCGCGTCGCCGGTCTCTACGTGCTCGTGCTCGACGCCTGACGGACCAGTAGACGTTGCAGGGCGATCCAGCGCCCGGCGGGCGACGATGAACCTCCGCTAATCGCTCAGCGGCGTCAGGTCTGTGGACGGCGCCTCCTATGTGTCACTGGCTGGCGGCATCTTGGAGGCATGCCGCTCCCACGCCACACGGATCAAGAGCTCATCAGTGTCGCCGCGGTCTCGACGTGCATCACGGACTTTCTAGACCGGATAGGCGAGCCCGACGCCGATGGCGTGCGGCGGTACTACCGCCAACGACTCAAGAAACTCGGCGTCGCTGTTGGGCACTGGAACTCCTCGCCCCGCTATTGGTACTCCGACGAGGCTCTGACCGCAGCTGTCGCTGTGTCGACGAGCGTGGCGGGAACCCTACGTGCCCTTGGCATACCAGTGACCGGCGGCCAGCACGCGCACATCGGCCGTCGAATCGTTCGGGCTCGAATTGATACGTCGCACTTTCTCGGACAAGGTCACCGCCGCGGCGCTGTATCCCCGCGCCGAGACTGGCGCGACGTTCTCGTTGTCCTTCCGGAGGGCTCTGGCCGTCCGAAGACCCGGTCTCTGCGCGCGGCATTGCGCGCGGCCGGCGTCCCATGGCAGTGCGCGGGATGTGCCCTCGAAACGACGTGGCAAGGGCGCCCACTCGTCCTGATGATCGATCACATCAACGGTGACTGGCTGGACAACCGACTGGAAAACCTTCGCCTGCTCTGTCCGAACTGCCACTCGCAAACGAGCACGTGGTGCCGGAATCGACGGGCTAGTCGTGCGGCTAAGATTGGCCTGTAGGCGCGCTTGGTGGAACTGGACATACACGCCGGCTTTAGGTGCCGGTGCCTTCGGGTGTGGGGGTTCGAGTCCCCCAGCGCGCACTCGTCGGCAGGAGACTGTGTGAGCCGCCGCGAAGGTCCGGCGTACGCCGTAGCGCCCCGTCTTGGAGGATCCGTGCACCGTCCCGGCCGTCGCCTGCTCTCGACGATCGCGGGCCTCGCCCTGCTCGCGACCGTCCCGATCCCGAGCGGCTCGGCGGCCGAGCCGCCGCAGACCGGCTTCGAGGCCAACGGCGGCACCGCGTGGACGACGCACGAGGAGGAGCTGGCGTTCCTCGCCGCCGTGGACCAGGCCACCGAGCGGGTCGACCTCGAGGTGATCGGTCAGACGAGCGACGGCAAGCCGTTGCACCTGGTACGGCTCGGCTTCCCCCGGCCGCGGGCCGCTTCGGTGGCTCGCACCGAGCCGGTCGAGCTGCACATCTGCACCCAGCACGGCAACGAGGCGGCCGGCCGCGACGCGTGCTTGTCCTACCTCCGCGACCTCGCGTTCACCACCGACGCCGACCTGCTGAAGCAGATGGCCGAGACCACGATCCTGTTTGTGCCGACCGTCAACCCGGAAGGTCGGGCGGGCAACACCCGGGCGAACCTCGAGGGCGTCGACATCAACCGCGACCACCTCAACCTGGTCTCGCCCGAGTCGCGTGCGGTCGCGAAGGTCGTCCGCGACTACGAGCCGGAGATCTCTGTCGACCACCACGAGTACGGCCCCGGCGTACCCGTGGCGTACGACGACGAGGTCCTCTACCTCTGGCCCCGCAACCTCAACGTGGACGCCGAGATCCGCGAGCTCGGGGTCGAGTTCTCGAAGGAGCACCTCAACCCGTGCCTCGCCGAGCAGGGCTACAGCTCCGACGAGTACGGCCTCTACGCCGCCGGACCGGTCGATGTCACCCAGACCGCAGGCGATGGGGACGAGGGCATCGCGCGCAACCTGATGGGCCTTCGGCACACCGTCGGGATCCTCGTCGAGAGCGGGGTCACGCAGAACCTGCTCAACGGCCCTGGGGAGGTCATGACGGCGGAGAACCAGAAGCGCCGGGTGGCCAGCCAGATGGCGACGATCGGCTGCACGCTGACCTTCGTGAAGGCGAACGCGGACCGGCTCGTCGCCGCGCAGCAGGGCTCGGTTGCGCGCAAGATCGCCGAGGGCCGCGACCAGAGCGCGCCGGTCTACTTCCAAGGCCAGGACGAGGACACGACCATCGCCGGCGATGCACCGCCGACCGTCGAGGCCGCTGCCCCGTGCGCGTACGACCTGACGGCGGCCCAGGCCGAGGAGCTGGCCGGGATCTTCGAGCTGCAGGGCATCGTCGCCACGCCGCGTCCCGGCGGCGTCCGGGTGCTCATGGCGCAACCGGCCGAACCGGTCATCCCGCTGCTCCTGGACGCGCGAAACGAGGACCGCGCGGCGACCGACGGCACCGTCGTCGATGTCTGCCCCGCCTCGGGACCGGCCGCCCCGGCACCCGTGCGCCCGGCGCCGGCCGCCCCCGCCCCCGCGCCCGTGCGGCCCGGGCCTTCGACGCTGCCGGCCACCGGCGGCGTGCCGCAGGCCGCGCTGCTCGCCCTCGTGCTGCTCGCCGGCGCGACCGCCGTACGCCGCTCGCCCAACTCGGTCTGATCGCGCGACACCGTGACCCGAGCGTGACCCACGACGCATGGCTCCGCCGAGGGGCGCCCGCTAGGCTGCGGCGCCAGGCGCGTCGCCGACGTGACGCCCGAACTCGACCGGGGGACCGCTTCCACCGTGGCCGGCCAGCCGCTCGTGCTCATGGAGAAGGTCAACAAGACCTTCGGTGACCTGCACGTCCTCGTCGACGTCGACCTCGTCGTAGACCGGGGCGAAGTCGTCGTGGTGATCGGCCCGTCCGGGTCCGGCAAGTCGACCCTGTGCCGATGCATCAACCGGCTCGAGAGCATCGACAGCGGGATCATCTCGATCGACGGCGTTCCGCTGCCGGAGGAGGGCAAGGAGCTCGCCCGGCTGCGCGCCGACGTGGGGATGGTCTTCCAGTCGTTCAACCTCTTCGCACATATGTCCGTGCTCGACAACGTGACGCTCGGACCCATCAAGGCGCGCAAGGTCCCGCGCAAGGAGGCGGAGGAGCGCGCGCGCGAGCTGCTCGAGCGGGTCGGCATCGCCGACAAGGCCGGGCGCTACCCCGCCGAGCTCTCCGGCGGTCAGCAGCAGCGGGTGGCCATCGCCCGTTCGCTGGCGATGGACCCCAAGCTGATCCTCTTCGACGAGCCGACGTCGGCGCTGGACCCGGAGTTCATCAAGGAGGTGCTCGACGTCATGACCGAGCTCGCCGCCGACGGGATGACGATGGTCGTGGTGACCCACGAGATGGGCTTCGCCCGCTCGGTCGCGCAGCGGGTGGTCTTCATGGACCAGGGTCGCATCGTCGAGTCGGCCACGCCGGAGCGGTTCTTCACCTCGCCCGAGAGCGAGCGGGCCCAGGACTTCCTCTCCAAGATCCTCGCTCACTGATTGCCAGGCCCATCTAGAAGGACGGAAGGACAACGCAATGCGCAGTCGCAGAATGCTCAGCACCGTCGCACTCGTCGCCTCGCTCGCTCTCGCGGTGAGCGCCTGCGGCAACGACGACGAAGGCACCGGGAGCAGCAGCGAGCCCAAGAAGGCTGAGTTCGCCGCCGGCTCCACGATGGATCGGTTGCAGAAGGCCGGGAAGGTGAAGGTCGGCACCAAGTTCGACCAGCCGCTCTTCGGCGTGAAGGGCGTCTCCGGCACGGTCGAGGGCTTCGACGTCGAGATCGCCAAGGAGATCGCCAAGGAGCTCGGCATCGCCGAGAGCGGCATCGAGTTCGTCGAGTCGATCTCGAAGAACCGCGAGGACTACATCGTCAACGGGACAGCTGACTTCATCGTCGCGACCTACACGATCAACGACAAGCGCAAGGAGAAGGTCGGCTTCGCCGGCCCGTACTACGTCGCGGGCCAGGACATCATGGTGAAGAAGGACAACACCACGATCAAGGGCAAGGACGACCTGGCCGGCAAGAAGGTCTGCTCGGTCACCGCCTCGACGCCGGCCACCCGGGTCAAGGAGCAGGTGCCGACCGCGCAGCTCACACTCTTCGGCACCTACACCGAGTGCGTCGAGGCCATGCGCAACGGGCAGGTCGAGGCGACCACGACCGACAACGTGATCCTGCTCGGGCTCATCGACAAGTCTCCGGACGAGTTCAAGCTGGTCAACGCGCCGTTCAGCGAGGAGCCCTACGGCATCGGCGTGAAGCTCGAGGACACCGCCTTCCGCACCTTCATCAACGACGTCCTCGAGGAGATGGTCAAGGACGGCCGGTACAAGAAGGCGTACGACAAGACGCTCGGCAAGGTCCAGGCCGAGATGCCGGCCCCGCCGGCCGTCAACCGCTACTAGCCAGCCGCTGACCGGACCGGCATGGACGCAGTCACCGGCAACCTCGGCGCCTTCGCCGACGGGCTGCTCGTCACGCTGAAGCTCAGCGTGCTGTCGTTCGCGCTGGCCATGGTCATCGGTGCGGTGATCGCGACGTTCCGGGTGAGCCCGGTCGCCCCGTTGCGGGCGGCCGGGCTCACCTATGTCGAGGTCTTCCGCAACATCCCGCTCACAGCGTTCTTCGCGCTCGCGGTCTTCGGCCTGCCGAAGGTCGGCGTCACCTTCGGTGGGAGCTTCTTCACCTTCGCCGTCCTCGTCCTCTCGCTCTACACGGGCGCATTCGTCAGCGAGGCGCTGCGGTCCGGCATCAACACGGTCGCGGCGGGCCAAGCCGAGGCGGCCCGATCCATCGGACTCACCTTCGGGCAGACCCTGCGGCTCGTCGTCGTGCCCCAGGCGCTGCGCACCGTCGTCCAGCCGATCGGCAGCCTGTTCATCGCGCTGGCCAAGAACAGCTCGATCGCCTCGGTGTTCGCCGTCATCGAGCTGACGTCAACCTTTGAAGGGCTCACCGACAAGGAGACCGACACCCTGGCGCTGCTCATCGGTACGGCGATCGCCTACCTGCTCATCACGATCCCGGCCGGTGCGCTGACCGGCGTCGTCGAGCGGCGGGTGGCGTTCAAGCGATGAGCGCTGTCCTCTACGACCAGCTCGGCCCGCGCGGCCGGCGCCGCGTCCGCATCGCCTCGCTCGCGGGGTACGCCGGCATCGCCGGGCTTCTCTTCGTCGCCCTCCAGCGGCTGGACGACAAGGGCCAGCTCGAGGGCCGGCGCTGGAAGAACCTCACCAACCCGGACCTGCTGGAGTTCCTCGGCAAGGGCCTGTGGGCCAACGTCAAGGCCGCGCTCGTCGCGATGGCCCTTGCCCTCGTCTTCGGCGCGGTCTTCGCGCTCGCCCGGCTGTCCCGCAACCGGCTCGTCCGATACGGCGCGGGCAGCGTGGTCGAGTTCTTCCGCGCCCTGCCGCAGCTGCTGCTCATCCTCGGTGCGGCGATCGTCCTGCCGCGCTACGGCTATGAGCTTCCGGTCTTCGTCTACCTCGTCGTCGGGCTGGTCCTCTACCAGGGCTCGGTGCTGGCGGAGATCCTGCGCGCCGGGATCCTGTCGCTGGACCGGGGGCAGAGCGAGGCGGCGTACTCGGTCGGCCTCTCCTACGGGCTGACGATGCGGCTGGTCGTCGTGCCGCAGGCGGTCCGCCGGATGCTGCCGTCGATCGTCAGCCAGCTGGTCACGCTGTTCAAGGACACCTCGCTGGGCTTCGTCATCGGCTACGAGGAGATGCTGCGCCGCGGCAAGTTCGCCACCGTCGAGTTCGGCGAGTCGCTGCTGCAGATCTACCTGCTGATCGCCGTCATCTTCATCGCGGTGAACATCTGCCTGTCGCGGTTCGCGCGCTGGCTTGAAGGTCGCCAGCAGCGCAAGTACGGCGCCGCCGGCGCGGCCATCGCGGTCACCGGCGTCGAGGACCTCGCCGTCCTCGACACCCCCTAACCCCGACTTCACCCCACCCCCCACCCCACGACTTCACCCACTGAATCCACCTGCTGGGGCCCGAAAACGGGCTGCTTCAGGTGGATTGGGTGGGTGAAGTCGGGAGGGGGGCGGGTCAGAAGTCCCAGACCGGCTCGGCCGACTCGCGCACGGTGCCGTCGTCGCCGACGACGAGGAACCGGTCGAACGACCGCATGAACCACCGGTCGTGGGTCACCGCGACGACCGTGCCGTCGAACTGCGCCAACCCCTCCTCGAGTGCCTCGGCGGACGCGAGGTCGAGGTTGTCCGTCGGCTCGTCGAGCAGCAGCATCGTCACGCCGCGCACCTCGAGCAGGAGGATCTGGAAGCGCGCCTGCTGCCCGCCGGACAGCTGCCCGAAGCGCTGGTCCGCCGCGCCGTCGAGCTCGTAGCGGCGCAGCGTCCCGACCGCCTTGCCCCGGTCCATCCCCTCGGCCCACAGCAGGTCCACCAGGGTTCGCTCGTGCAGCGCCGAGCTGTCGTGGGTCTGCGCGAAGTAGCCCGGTACGACGCGCGCACCGAGCTTCCACTCGCCGGTGTGCGCGATCGGCTCGCCGGCGAGCAGCCGCAGCAGGTGGCTCTTGCCGGTGCCGTTCGGCCCGAGCACGCCGACCCGCTCACCGTAGAACACCTCCGTCGTCACCGGCTTGGTGAGGCCGGCCAGCTCCAGCGCGTTCAGGGTGATGGCGCGCACGCCGGTGCGTCCGCCGCCGAGGCGCATGGTGACCTTCTGCTCCTTGGGCCGCTCGGCCGGCGGCCCGGCCTCCTCGAACTTCCGCAGCCGGGTCTGCATCGCCTTGTAGCGGCTGGCCATGTCGGGGGAGATCGACGCCTGCACCTTGAGCGTGTTGACCAGGTCGATCAGCCGCTGGTGCTCCTCGTCCCACCGGCGATGCAGCTCGTCAAGCCGCTCGAGCCGCGCCTTTCGCGCGTCGTGGTACGTCGCGAAGCCGCCGCCGTGCACCCACGTCGTACGCGCCTCGACGGTGACCATGCGGTTCGCCGTGTTGGCCAGCACCTCGCGGTCGTGCGTGACGAACAGGACGGTCTTCGGGCAGTCCCGGATCGCCTGCTCGAGCCAGCGCTTGCTCGGCACGTCGAGGTAGTTGTCCGGCTCGTCGAGCAGCAGCACCTCAGCGTCGCCGCGCAGCAGCGCCTGCAGCGCGAGCTTCTTCTGCTCGCCGCCGGAGAGCGTGCGCACCAGCCGGTGCTCGCACTCAGCGAGGGTCCAGCCGAGCGCGGACGTCGTGCAGGTGTCCCACAGCACCTCGACGTCGTACCCGCCGGCGTCGCCCCACTGGGCGAGCGCGTTGGCATAGCGCATCTGTGTGCGCTCGTCGTCGGTCTCCATCATCGCCAGCTCGGCCTTCTCCAGCGCTGCGGCCGCGTCGCGCACCGCCTCGGGGGAGAGCCCCACCAGCAGGTCGCGGACCGTCGAGTCGTCGCGGATCGACCCGATGAACTGCCGCATCACGCCGAGGCGCCCCCCGACGGTCACCGTGCCGGCGCCCGGGGAGAGATCCCCGCTCAGCAACCGGATCAGCGTCGTCTTGCCGGTGCCGTTGGCGCCGACGAGCGCCACGTGCTGCCCGTCGCCCACGCGGAACGACGCATCCTCCAGCAGGGCCCGGCCGTCGGGCAGCAGGTAGCCGAGGTGGCTGATCTCGAGATGACCCATGGGCCCACGGTCCCATGCGGGCTCCCAGCGGCGCGCAGTGATTTACCGCGGGGGCGTATGGTGCGCCGCGACGAGGGGGGTGGGCATGCCGACGTACCGCGTCGCCACCGACATCGCAGTGCCACCACAGGCGGCGTACGACGCCGTCGCCGACCTCACCGGGCATCCGGTGTGGGCGGCCGACCCGATCGAGGTGACGCCGGTCGACGACGCGCCCGTCGTCGCCGGGAAGCGCTACCGCTCCACCGCGACGTCGAAGGGCAAGACGTTCACGGCCGACCTCGTGGTCACCGAGCACCAGCCGCCGGAGCGGTTCGCGTTCACCGCGACCGACGCGACGGGGTGCTACCAGCACCGGTTCACCGTCTCCCCGACGCCGGCCGGCTGCCGCGTCGAGCGCGAGATCCACGGTGACCTCACGACGTCGCAGCGACTGCTGTTCGCGCTCGTCTACCTGCCGGTGAAGCGACCCAACGCGAAGAAGGCGATGGGGCGCCTCCGCGCGCTACTCGAAGCCCCCTCCAACGAATGATCTTGCTGTCGATGTCGACAGCTCAGAGGCCGCGTCGCGCCGCGCGCTGCCCCGCTGAACGTGGGAGTCACACCAGCGAGCGGTAGACCTCGGCGGTCTGCGCGGCGATCGCCGGCCAGGAGAACTCGGCCAGCACGCGCTCGCGTCCGGCCGCACCCATCGCGCGCGCCCGCGCCGGATCGGCGACCAGCGAGTTGACCCGCTCGGCAATCGCGCCGGCGAACGCCGCCGGGTCGGTGGGTGTGCCGTAGGCGTCGCCGCTCGGAACGAGGTCGACGAGGTGCCCGGTCTCGCCGTCGACAACGATCTCGGGGATACCGCCGACGCGGCTCGCGACGACGGCGGCGCCGCAGGCCATCGCCTCGACGTTGACGAGGCCGAACGGCTCGTAGATCGACGGGCAGACGAAGGCGACCGCGTTGCTCATAAGCTGCACGAGCTCGGGCCGCGGCAGCATCTCGCGCACCCACGTGACGGAGTGCCCGCGCTCCGTCAGCCCGGTGATGTGCGACTCGACCTCGGCGCCGATCTCCGGCGTGTCCGGCGAGCCGGCGCACAGCACCAGCTGGGCGTCCGGGGAGAGCTGCTCGGCGGCGTCGAGCAGGTGCACGATGCCCTTCTGCCGGGCGATCCGCCCGACGAAGAGGACCACCGGACGGTCCGGGTCGAGGCGGAGGCCCAGCAGCACGTCGCGGCGGAGGTCGGGCGCGTACTCGTCGGTGTCGACGCCGTTGTGCACCACGTGCACGCGTTCCGGCTCGACTGCCGGGTAGCAGCCGAGGACGTCGTCGCGCATGCCGGCGGAAACCGCGATGACCGCATCGGCCCCCTCCAGCGCGGTGCGCTCGCAGAACCGCGAGACGGCGTACCCGCCGCCGAGCTGCTCGGCCTTCCATGGCCGCAACGGTTCCAGGCTGTGCGTCGTGACGACGTGGGGTACGCCGAACGTCATCGCGGCGAGGTGTCCGCCGAGGTTGGCGTACCAGGTGTGGCTGTGGACGACGTCCACGCCGCCGAGGTGCGCGGCCATCGCGACGTCGACGGAAAGCGTGCGCAGCGCCGCGACGTGCGGCGAGTCGCCGACGATCTCGTCCCAGGGCAGGTAGGACCGGGCGACCAGCGCGTCGTCGCGGGGCGCACCGAAGCAGTGCACCTCCACGTCGACCAGCCGCGACAGCTCGCGGGCGAGGTACTCCACGTGGACCCCTGCACCGCCGTACACCTCGGGCGGGTACTCCCGCGTCAGGAGGCCGACCCTCACGCGACCACGCTCTGGTGCTTGCCGATGACCACGATCCCGTTGTCGGAGACGGTGTAGTGCTGGCGATCGGCGACCGGGTCCACGCCGACGGTCGCACCCGGGGGGACCTCGACGAACTTGTCGAGGATCGCGTTGCGGACGACCGCGCCCTCGCCGATGCGTACGCCGTCCATCAGCACCGCACCTTCCACCTGAGCGCCGGCGCCGACACTGACCCGCGGGCCGACGACGGACCGGCGTACCGTCCCGCCGGAGACGATCACGCCCGGGCTGACGATCGAGTCCAGAGCCGCCCCCCGTCGTCCTTCCTCGTCGAAGACGAACTTCGCCGGAGCGACGGTGCCCTGCCACGAGTAGATCGGCCAGTCCTCGTTGTAGAGGTTGAAGACGGGGTGCACCGAGATCAGGTCCATGTGGGCGTCGTAGTAGGCGTCGAGGGTCCCGACGTCGCGCCAGTAGCCGTGATCGCGCTCCGAGGAACCCGGCACCTCGTTCGACGCGAAGTCGTACACCTGTGCCGCGCCGCCCTCGACCATCATCGGGATGATGTTGCCGCCGAGGTCGTTGTTGCTCTCGTCGACCGCGGCGTCGGCCGTCACCGCCTGGATGAGGCTCTCCGTTCGGAAGATGTAGTTGCCCATCGACGCGTAGACCTGGTGCGGCGCGTCCGCCAGCCCGACCGCGTCGGTCGGCTTCTCCCGGAAGCCGGTGATCGTCGTGCCGCCCCCGGTCTCGATGACGCCGAAGCCGCTCGCCTGCTCGAGCGGCACGCGGATGCCGGCGACGGTGACCGCGGCCTCGGCGTCGATGTGCTGGGCGAGCATCTGCCGCGGGTCCATGCGGTAGATGTGGTCCGCGCCGAAGACGCAGATGTGCTCGGGCTTCTCGTCGTAGATGAGGTTGAGGTTCTGGAAGATCGCGTCCGCCGAGCCGGAGAACCAGTGCGGCCCGTGCCGCATCTGCGCCGGCACCGGCGCGACGTAGTTGCCGAGCACCGGTGACAGCCGCCAGGTCTGCGCGATGTGCCGGTCGAGGCTGTGGCTCTTGTACTGCGTCAGTACGACGATCTGCCGCAGCCCGCCGTTGACGAGGCTGGACAGCACGAAGTCGATCAGGCGGTAGTTGCCGCCGAAGGGCACAGCGGGCTTGGCGCGGTCCGCGGTGAGAGGTGCGAGGCGCTTGCCCTCGCCGCCGGCGAGGACCATCGCCAGGACGTGCGGGTTACGTGGCACGCTTCGCTCCCGGGGCCGTGGTCGGGGCCTACCCCATCACACGCGGCTGCGCCGGGGCGCGCGTCGGGTCACGAGCGGATGAATTTCCCGACGTCGTCGACGTACACGCGCTCGCCCGTGAAGAGCCGCGCGTCGGCGTCGTACGGGAAGAGGATCGACACCCGCCAGCGCATCGCCTCGCCGGTGGCCGGCTGGCCGAGCCAGTCCTGGCGCCAGGTGCCGGTCACCTCCGCCTCCTCGTACACCCCCTGCGGCCCGATGACGATGTTCTGCAGGTCGAACACGACGTCCGGGAAGCCGCCGAGCAGCTCGGCGTAGAAGCGCGCGGCGCCCTCGTGACCGTCCCAGCGGTGCCCGGTCTGCACGAGCTCGTAGACGCAGTCCGGCGTGAGTGTCGCGAGCAGCCCGGCGATGTCGCGGGCGTCCTCGGCCTTGGAGTGCGCCTTGTAGAGCTCGCGCACCTGGGCGTAGCCCTCCGGGCTGAACTCCCGCCGGTACTGCTCCAGGACGCGCTCGTCCTTGGCCATCGCGTGTCGCCCTTTCTAGAGGGTGAGCAGCATCCTCGTGTTGCCGAGAGGGTCGGCTTGTCGAGCAGCCGCGCGTCGCGGGCGTAGGCGTCGACGAGCGCGCGGACCGCCGGTACGTCGGAGGTCCGCGCGGCGCGGACGGCGTACGTCACGGGTGGCAGCGTAGATCCCGGCGCTCGAGGCCCGTCTCCCGCGCCGCTCTCCCCGACTTCACCGACCCAGTCCACCGTTCTGGGCCGGTTTGGGCGGCGGATTCATGCGGCGGACGCAACAAGGAGCTCGGCGAGCACGTCGTGCGGCTTGCGCCAGCCTAGGGTTTTGCGTGGTCGGCCGTTGAGCTCGGCGGCGACGAAGCGCAGGTGTTCGGCGG
>Ga0183260_10000605_pt1 | contig 30445 bp, 33 predicted proteins | sample AntDrymUQ4972206_2_FD_129768 | JGI IMG/M metagenome (GOLD analysis project Ga0183260, IMG submission 129768) | Polar desert sand microbial communities from Dry Valleys, Antarctica - metaG UQ497 (22.06) (version 2) (version 2) | ecosystem: Environmental > Terrestrial > Soil > Desert | place...
CGACTCGTCGCTGTCGTCCTCGGTGCAGAGCATCATGGCCGCCGAGGTCGGCGACGCCCAGGCGGCATACGAGTACTTCCTGCTCAGCGCCGCGGTCGACCTCGCCAACCTCGCCGGCAACGTCGGCGACGGCATCCACGTCGCCTCCTGCGGCGGCGTCTGGATGGCGATCGTCAACGGCTTCGCCGGACTGCGCGACCTCGATGGCTTCGACGTCCGTCTTACGCCGCGGCTGCCGGCGGACTGGGACGGCCTGCGCTTCCGCGTGCTCGTGCGCGACAGCCGCCTCGAGGTCGACATGACGCGCGAGGCGACCACCTATACGCTGCTGGCGGGCGAGCCGCTCGGGCTGCTCAGCGACGGCCAGCACGTGACGGTCGCGCCCGGCATGCCGGTGACGCTGCCGGCGGCGGTGCCGGTACCGGTGCTCGGCGATGTGGCGGCGCCTGAGAGCGCGGCGGCGGGGTAGGGGTTCGTCGGCTTGTTCTTCGGCTGAGACGCGTTCGCGGCCCGTCGCAGCGCCGACGGGCCCGTGGCAGCCCTCGACGCTGCGGACCAGCGTGTCCTCGGGTGCTCTCGTAGCGTCAGGTGGCCTCGACGGACAGCCGCCGCGCGGGAGGTCTTGGTGATCGCGCCTTGGCGGCGCGTTTCGCCGCTTGAGTTCTCGCTGAGCACGAGTAGCTCTCCGATCCGAAGGGTCACAGACGCCGAATGGCCCAAGCGATCATGGCCGTCCTTCGGATCGCCGGAGCGGTCGCGTCGCGCGCGCTCGGCTGGAGTGCGCCAAGCAGTCGTTCGAGGCTGCCATGCCCCGTGACCGGCCCGGGCGAACGTCAGGTGAGTGGCGCTGCGATCATCGGGCCGTGTAACGCGTACGCCTGGGCGGGCAGCTGCAGACCTCGCGCGTACCCGAGAGCAGCTCACCGGATCGCCTGCGCGGTCTCGGTCGCCGTCCAGGTGCCACGCAAGTCCACGACACCCTCGGCGCCTGGCTCGTCCGCCACGGCGAAGCCAACCACGCGATCGTAGGCGGCCGCGTCGGGGATGCCGGTGTCCATTACCGAGAGAGCGACCTCGTAGTCGCCTCCGAGCAAGCTCAGACGCGGGATCTCGAAGACCAGTCGGGCCGCCCCGTCCCCCACGGCCGGTGCGCTCTGGGTGGCGAACAGCCCCCGTCCATCCAGATCCCTCACCTCCAGGCGCAGGAGTGGACCAGTCGCAGGCCCGGTGGCACCTAGCGTCAGCGCGATTCGCACGGTCTCGCCGGCGCGGAATACGTGCGAGCGACGGCCCTGGTCGTCCTGCATCTCCAGCCCTGCGATCTCCCAAGCCGCCTGCCCCGCGCGCGGAACCGCGGTCGTGTCGGGCAGCTCGGTACCGAGTAGCTGATGGTAGAAGAGCAGGCCCTGCGGCGTTGGCCCATCGAACACGACGCGGCCGCCGTCGAGCACGACCACTCGCTCGCACATCCGCTCGATCGCCGACGCTGCGTGCGAGACCAGCACCAGCGTTGCGCCGTCCTCGACGATTCGCTCGGATATGCGCCGCATGCACTTGCGCTGAAACGCCTCGTCACCGACGGCCAGCAGCTCGTCGATTAGCAGCACGTCGGTCTCCAGGTGCGCAGCGATGGCGAATCCCAGGCGCAGGTACATCCCGGACGAGTAGGTCTTCACCGGGGCCTCGATGAAATCGCCCAGCTCGGAGAAGTCGATGATCGCATCCAGCCGCTGTTCGATCTCCGACTTGGACAGGCCGTGCAGAGCCCCGTTGAGGTAGATGTTCTCGCGCCCGGAGAAGTCCCGCGAGAAACCCGAACCCAGCTCCATCAGGGTGACGATGCGCCCCCCGCAGCGGACCGTGCCCCGGTCGGGCGGCACTATCCCTGCCAGCACGCGCAGGGTCGAGGACTTGCCCGCGCCGTTGCGCCCGATTAGGCCGACCGTCTCGCCGGGACGTACGTGCAGCGACACGTCGCGCAAGGCCTCGACTCGCGGCGGGCCCTTCGGTTCGCTGCGCCCAAGCAACAGGCCCTTGAGCGTTCTGCCCTGGTCGGCACGCATGCTGAACGAGCGCGAGACCTGCTCGAGGACGATCTCTCCGGGCGCCAGGCCCCGGTCGCCCGCGCCGCTCATACCACCACCGCGAGCTCTCGCTGCATGCGACGGAACAGCAGGTGCCCGCACGCGAGCGCCAGTCCTGCCGCAAGGGCCACGTAGACCAGGGTCTTCCACGTCGGTGTCGCGCCCTCATAGAGCACCGACCGCGTCGCGTCGATGAAGGGGGCGACCGGATTCACCCACGTGAGCAAGATTCGCGCCCACTCGTTGTCCGCCACGCCGGGCAGGCGCTCGGGCCGGAAGAAGATCGGGCTCAAGAAGAACCAGGGCAGGAGCACGGCGCTCAGAATGGGCTCGACGTCGCGGTAGTTGGCATGCAGCACCGAGACCATCAGAGACAGCCCGAGCACGAACGCGAACAGGCACAGCACGAGGACCGGGAGCAGCAGGAGCGCAGGATCGAACGTCCCCCGCACCGCGACCACGATCGGGGCCAACAGCAACAGCAGCCCGACAAAGGTGAAGAACTGGACGCTGACCACCGCGGCGGGGATGGTCTGGCGGGGGAAGCGGACCTTGCCGATCAGCGAGCTGTGGTTGAGGAACGCCGTCGATGAGCTTATGAGCGACTGGGAGAAGAACAGCCAGACGAACAGTCCCACCATCAGGAACAGGGGGTAGTCCTCCTCGCTGACCCCGGGCAGCAAGCGGCCGAACATCAGCCAGTACGCCCCCATGAGCACCAGCGGGTTGACGACATACCAGAGCAGACCGAGCGCCGAGCCCCGGTACCTCTGACGAAGCTCGCGGCGGACCATCTGTCCGAACAGGTAGCGGTAGCGCAGCACGGCCAGCATTATGGACGTCCTCCGCCCGCTCGACGCGTCCTGCCGGGGTCGATCGCTAGGTCCTCCGCGAGGCGGCCGGTTTGGCGAGCAGCACGTCGGCCGGCGGCAGCGACTCGGGCGAGGGCCCCGTCGGACCCATGACGGTCGGGGCGTGGGCGCGTATGAGCGAGCGGGCGACCGTCGTGTCGATCAACGTCAGCGACAGCATGGAGTCCGCACTGGCCCGGTAGCGCCCAAGGATCTCGGGGACCTGCACGCCGTACTCGCCCTGCTCGGCGACCCTGCACCACAGGTCGTAGTCCTCGAAGCCGACGAGTCGATGGTCCTCGGAGAACCCTCCCAGATCAATCAGTCGCTCGCGGCGGACCAGCGCCATCGCGTCGATGTAGTTGTCCGTCTCGAGCCGCGCGGGATCCCACGGCTGGGCCGAGATCAGTCCGTCTGGCACGCCCGCCCGCTCGCAGGCCAGTATCCCGAATGCGAACATCGCCGCCGGGTCACGCTCGAGGGCATCGACCAGCCGCCCCAGCGCGCTCGGATAGATGGCGTTATCGGCATCGAGCACGAACACGAAGTCGCCCCGAGCATGGGCGCTGATCGCATTGCGAGTGCGCCCCAGGCCCCGGTTGAGCGTGTGCTCGAGCAGCACGGCCGGGATCCACGGCCGCTCTAGCAGGAGCGTCTCGACGGCCGCCAGGGATCCATCACTCGAGCAGTCGTCGACTACGACGACCTCGTAATCGCCGTAGTCCGAGGCCGCCACGCTGTTCAGCGCGTCGACGACCTTGCGCTCGTAGTTGTGCAGCGACACGCCGACGGTGACTCGTGGCTGCGCGGCGCGATACGCGGGTGTCTCGGCGACGACCCGCAGTCCGGCCTCGTTGCGGCCGGAGGCGGCTCGTGGGGAGTTCAACGCCTCCAGCTGGCGGCGCGTGTGATCGGTCTCGATCGCCAGACGCTTGAGCGCCGACCGCACGGGCTTGAGCTCGGCACGGACCGCCTCGACGATGGCGTTGGGGGTGCCGGGCGGCAACGCCACCGGCAGCACGGTGCTGCCGCGACCCCGAAACAAGCGACGACGTCTGACGACCTCCTCGGCGATGGCGATCAGTCGCTGGGCTGCGGGCGCCATCGACAGCTCGGAGCGCACGAAGTCGTAGGCCGCGACCCGCATCTCGGCGAGCCGCGTCTCGTCGTCGAGCAGATGATCCGCGAGCAGTGCGAGGTTCTCGGCACGCGCGCTCACGAGATGCTCGCCCGCCGCCAGCGGGGCGAGGTCGAAGGAGTGCTCGGTGAGCACGACGCATCCGTTGCAGATGCTCTCGAGCACGCGCACCCACTCCAGTCGGTTGGCGCTCGTCCGGTGCATGTTGAGCAGGATCTTCGCCTCGCGCAGCTGGCGGTACTTCGCTTCGCCCACGAGATAGTTGGCGAGCGGCCCGGTCTTTGGAGCTTCGGGAGGGATCAGAAGCCGAGCCTGGCGCGGCCACAGCGTCCCGGCGTAGCCGGCGAGCAGGCGGTCGCGCCTACCCTCCGCCGAGCCCAGATAGAGGACATCGATCGGCCGCGCGACGCTCTCGTCGCGGTTCCAGTGATCCCACTCGCTCGAGTAGCCGAGCTGGAAGTGCTCGGCGGCAAGGCCCCGAGCTCGCAGCTCCGGCACGACGCTGGCCCGAATATCGACGACGGCGCCGAGTGAACGCGAATAGCGGCAGGTCTCCTCGAACCACGGGGTCCCCGGCTGCTCGACGCAGAATCCGATCGTCTTATCGAGGTGCCACGGCGTAGGACCGCCTGCGTCCTGCGCTAGTGCGAAGAACTCATGGGGGACGACCACGTAGACCGTCGCGTCGTCGAACGGCGGGAAGCGCTCATGCGCAACCGCGACGTCGGCGCCCTCCTGCGCCACCGCCTTCGCGACCGCCGACAGGAGCTCGTTGACGAAGTGGTTCGAGCGCTGGCTGGTCAAGAAGCAGAGCGTGGCCACGACGTCTGCCGCTAGCGCTGCCGCAAGCGCTCAGACACGTAGCGTGCCGCCATCGACATTATCCTCAACGGTCGAGTCAGCCTCCAGATCGTGGAGCTCTCGAGCATCTGCAGGCGGAGCGCAGCGTCGCGCGCGCGGCGGCCGAACTCCGCCTCTTCGTGCAGGGTCGAAAGGTCGGCCCACTGGCGCTCGGCCTGCTCCAGAGCCGTTGCGAGTCGGTGGTTGTCGACCTGCAAGCGCCGCTCCCTCGCACGCGCCAGCTCGAGCTCCTGCTGGAGGGATCGGATCGCGGTCTGGCTCGCGAGCGCGTCGTCGGGCGCCTGGTCAGCTGGCCGCGTTGAAGCCGTCACGTGGCGAACACTAACGCGTGAGCTCAGGAGTCGACAGCACCGAGCCATCGGCGACGCCGCTGCTTCGCCGCTCGCAAGGGCGCGGTGATACGCCAGCTGAGAGAGCCCTGGATCGCGGCCAGGCTCGCGTCGCGAGCCTGGCCGTCGGCGCGGAGCTTCGCCAGGTGCTTCTCCTTGAGATGTAGGTCCTGGTGCAGCAAGCTCACCTCTCGCCGCGATGCCGACAGCTCAGCGTCATGGCGACGAGTGAGCTGCTCCTCGAGTGAGCGTGCGTGGACTTCCGCCTCTCGGATGACCTCCTCGAGCTCGTCCACGCGCCGCTTCAGTGCGCCGGTCAGCGAGGCCGGGCTGTCGGCGCCATCGCGACCTGCGGCCGCCACGACCACGAACTGGTAGGTCGCGGACTCCGGGTCCTGGGTCGCGTGGGCCAGGACGTCGGGCGAGAACGCGTTCGGGTCGATCGGGATCTCGGTCTCGGTCGGCCCCCGGGTCACGCGAAACTCCTCCTGGACCACCAGGTCGGCATCGGCAAGGAGCTGGTCCACCGCCGGCTTGTCGAAGAAGCGCAGGTGAGTCCTGTCCAGAAGGCCGAGCTCGGTGTACCGGAAACGTCCACTGAGCAGCGCGAGCGCCACCGCCGCATGCGCGACGTTCGGGATCGACACGATCACCCGGCCATCCTCACGTATCACCCCGGTGACGTTGCGCAGGACGGCAAGCGGGTCGCGCAGATGCTCCAGGACGTCGAGCAGCAGGACCGCATCGAAGTCCAGGCCGCTGAACGCCTCCTGCACGTCGAGCTCCTCGACGTCGGCGATCACGACCTGCTCGCAATGCTCTTCGGCCTCGCGCGCGCTCGCCGGGTCGACCTCGACGGCGCAGACGGAGCATCCGCGCTGCACGAGCGCACGCGCCACGGATCCGTCCGCCGCGCCGATATCCAGCACCCGGCTCCCTGGCGCCACCGAGAGGATGGCCAGCGTGCGCGAGCTGTTCAGATCGGCGAGATCGATGTCCTGTGCATACCTAGACGTACTCATCGACCCGCCTTGACCTTGCCTGCGCGAAGAGGTCGATCCACGACCCGGCGGGCTGCTCTGCGGTTACGGCGTCGGGCGTGCCGGCAGCATGATGCTCAAGCTCCGGAGGGGCACGGTCTCCAGCGTCGTAGATGACTCCCGCCTGGGGCTGCAGCGCCCGAATTGCGCAGAGGTAGAGCGCGAGGTTGTCCGGGCCTGAAACGATCACGGCGTCATAGAAGACCTCGGCGGCAGCCAAGTGGTCGATGGTACTTCCCTCCAGGACGTCGAAGCCGAGACGGCTGGAGAGGTCCCAATCGCCTTCCGGCGCCTGCGGGGCAGACACCGTGATCGCGGCGCCGATCGATCGAAGCTCGCTGATCGCACCGAACATCCGCGCAGAGGCGGCACCGGCGGTCGGATCCGGAAGGCGCTCGGCGATCACCAGGATCCGTCGCGGCCATCCCTGGGCTCGGAGCATTGCTCGTTCAACCGCCCCGGGAAAGCCGGGATCCCACAGCTCGTGGGAGGCCAGCAGAGCCGACCACTTGGCCTCGACCCGGGCGGCGTTGCGCTGGAACAAGCGCGCGTTCACCCCTGCGTCGAGCGGCGGCGATACGTGGTGGACAACTTGGGAGTGCGGCTCGTAGAGCACCTGCTGGCCGTGCTGGCGAATGGCGCAGCACAGGTCGACGTCCTCGTAGTAGCCGGGGTAGTAATCCTCGTCGAAGCCCCCGACCAGGTCCCATGTGCTCTTGCGCACGAGCAGAGAGGCCGCAGAGCAGTAGTCCACACGGCGCCGGCACCCGTAGCGAGGGCTAGCCGGGGAGCGCCCTCGGCCGACCTGCGCGGTGGTCCCGTCCCTCCATATGACACCTCCCGCCTCCTGCACCGAGCCGTCGGCAAACAGCAGGCGACTGCCGATCGCGCCTGCCTCGGGGTGCTCATCGGCGGCCTGCAAGAGCGACTCGAGCCACCGAGGCGCGACCTGCGTGTCGTCGTTGAGGAAGACCAGGAACGCGCCTCGGGCTCGTGCTGCCGCCAGGTTGCAGCCCGCTGGAAAGCCCAGGTTCACGCGCGAGCGCTCTACCCGCGCGCCCGCCACGTCGCGCTCGCAGAACGCCGCGACGTCGTCGTCGGCGCCGTTGAGAAGGATGATCAGCTCGAACGGCGTATCGGCACCGACGTTGCGGGTCAACGCGGTCAGGCAAGCTCGCAGCATCTCGACGTTGCGACGGCTGAGCACGACGATCGAGGCCCGCGGTGCGTCGCTTGTCGGCAGGGTTATCGTTGTCACCGGCCGCCTGTGCTCCTTCCGCCGATCACCCGCCGGCGCGTCATCGGCTTCGGGTGCAGAAGCTGGCGCTGGAGCGCATTCGCACGCGGTTTCGTCTTCACGAGGTCGAGCGTACAGCGAGCGGTCCAGCGGTTGTGCGGCTGCTCCCCGCACGGGAAGCCTCGCGAATGAGCGCGGCGAACCGCGTTCGAGCGACCGATCCTGCGCTTCGAGGAGTCTCGCCGAGCCCGGCGCTCGCCGGCCGCGACGCCGGGGCGGACCTGAGCGGCCTGCTGGTAGAGTCGCCGCCGTGACAGCGGGCGACGGGGCAGGTGTGGTCGATGATCGGGTGCCCCTCCCGCCCCCGGTACTCAGGCACCGCGTCGGGGGCGTCGACGATTACGAGCAGGTGGGCTTGCGCATTCGCAGCGACCTGGTCGAGCTGCTACCGCCGGACTGGTCCTTCGAGGGCAAGCGCGCGCTCGACTTCGGCTGCGGAGCGGGTCGCGTACTGAGGCACTTTCTCGGAGAAGCGCAGACCGCCGAGTTCCATGGCTGCGACATCGACGCCGACAGCATCGGATGGTTGAAAGCTCAGCTCTGTCCGCCGCTGCACGTGTTCCAGAACGGGGAAGCGCCCCCACTGCCGCGGCCCGACGGATTCTTCGACCTGATCTGGGCGGCCTCGGTGTTCACCCATGTCACCGATCAGTGGAGCGCGTGGATGGTGGAGCTTCATCGCGTGCTCAAGGACGGCGGTCTGCTGATCGCGAGCTTTCTCGGCCCGGGCATGTCCGAGACGCTGGCCCAAGAGGAGTGGGAGGCGGACCGGATCGGCATGAACGTGCTGCGATACGCCCAGGGCTGGGATCAGGGAGGCCCACTTGTCTTTCTCTCACCGTGGTGGATTGCGGAGCACTGGGGCCGGGCGTTCGAGATCCTCGACCTCCGTGAGGCCGGCTTCGGCACTCCTCAGGACAGGGACGCGATGCAGGGCGTGGTGCTGCTCAAGAAGAGGGGCGAGTGCCCGAGCCAGGAAGAGCTCGAGCGAATTGACCCTGAGGAGCAGCGGGAGATCGCCGCCCTGCAGCACAACATCCGCCAGCTGCACGCGGAGTCGCAGACGTTCTACGACGATTTGCAATGGTCGCTGCAAGGCCGCGAACGCGGGGGCGAGCAGAGCGGCGAGCTCGAGGCGCTGCGTTCTGCGCTCCGCACCCTGGAGACCAGCCGGAGCTGGCGCATCACGAGCCCCCTGAGACAGGCGGGGACGGTTGCTCGCAGCCTGCTTCCCGGCGCTCGGCCTGCCTTGACCCTGCCTGCCTTGCTGCACAGACAGCATCGCGCCTCGCCCAGCGCGGACGCTGGGGACAGGAGCTCGTCGACGAGCCGGTCAGGCGCTCGCTCGGACGCGTCGCCCCCCGTACCGCTACCCGAGCCGCCTCTTCCCGGCGCGCATACGACCGCGAAGCTCTCGCGCGAGCTCGCGAGCGAGCTCGGGCGGCCACCCGACTGGATGTACCCCTGGTCGCTCGCGCCCGGGACCGCTGCACCGCTCCTGCACCCCGAGCTTCCAAGCGTTCACCGTACTCGTGCCGAGATGATCGAACCGGCGGTGCGCGCGGCGCTTGCCGAGGCCGGCCCGAAGGCGACCGCCCTCGATCTCGCCTGCTCCGAGGGCTACTTCGGGCAACGGTTGCTCGAATGGGGAGCGCAGCGAGTCATGGGAATCGACATCAGGGCGCAGAACGTGCGCCGGGCGGAGCTCGTCCGCGATCACTTTGGAATCGATCCGAGTCGACTCTCCTTCCAGCAGGGCGATGTGTTCGACATCGATCCCGAGACCGTGGGCCGCTTCGACGTGGTCCTGCTGCTGGGGCTCATCTACCACGTCGAGGACCCCGTCGGCGTGGTGCGGCTGGCCCGACGCCTGACGCGATCTCTGTGTGTCATCGAAAGTCAGCTGACGCGCCAGAATGGGCCGATCATGCACGGGCAGGGAGTCCCCGATGTCCTCTTCTCGGCGGACGCGAGCTTTGCCGTGGAGCTCGAGGAGGACAGCGATCACAACCCGCTGGCATCGACGCCCGGCGTTCTCAGCCTGATCCCCAACCGCGCCGCGCTCGAGCTCATGGTCCGGGTAGCCGGGTTCGACCGCGCCGAGATCGTCGAGGCGGCTCCCCATCACAATCCGCAGTATCGGGTAGGAGACCGGGCAGTCGCACTCGGCCGGGCCCAGAGGACACACAGCTAGCTGCTTCGGCCCGGGATCCAGCCCGCGCCCCACTTGCGCTTCAAGGCCACGGCCGATCGGATCCACTGCTCGCCATATCTCGGGGCCCAGGCAGCGTGGTGAACGACGTCCAGGTCGGCGACGACCACCCGCCGGCCCAGGGCCCGGGCCTGAAAGCAGATGTCCACGTCGTAGCCGTGAAAGTCCGCAGCGAAAGCCTCGTCGAACCGAAGCTGGCGCACGGCCCACGGCGAGAGTGCCATGAAAAGGCCGTCGACCACATCCACGTCCTGCGGGGTCTCGCCGGGAAACTCGATGCGTCCGCTGCCGAGGAGCGCCGGAGCCCGCACGCGGCCGAAGCAGTCCGCTTCCCACCAGGCGAGGCTACGCACCCCGCGGGCGCCCACGACGCCTATCACCGCTACGTTCGTCTCTGCGATCCGTCTGCGTAGCTTGGACGCGAACTGCCGGTCGACGATCTCGACGTCTTCGTGGAGGAGCACCAGCACCTCGAGGTCCCGATGCCCCCCCGCTTCGTCGAGGATCCGGTTGTAGGCAGCCTGCAGCGAGTCGTGGCCCGGCTGCGCCAGGATCAGCGAGTCGGGCTCGGCGACGCGGCGGATACCCGGCAGCGCCCGAGCACGGTACGTGGCGTCGGATGCGACGGCGATGCCGAACGCGATCATCGCGCGAAGGTAATGCATCGACGCGTCTGTGCGGCCGTCCGACCGCTCGGGGTAGTGTCCCTGGCCGTGGACTACGACTGGCCGCCACCGACCCCCGAGGGGCTAGCTGCCGCCATCGGAGAGGGCCATACCGCGATGTGGTGCGACTGGCCGGTCCTCGACGGGCGCGCAGCCGTCGATGAGCATCTGTGCATCGAGGGCTGGGCGTATTGCGAGCGAGGGCTCGAGGAGGTGGTCGTCGTCGTCGATGGGGCCCGCCACAGCGCGTATCTCGGGCTGCCGCGTGCCGACGTCGACGAAGCTCTTCCTGCTTTCGACGGTCAGGTGTCGGGCTTCAGGCACGTGCTCGACACGCGCGGCTGGGCACCGGGCGCCCATGACCTCAGCGTTGTGGCGCTCGGCCGCGACGGGAGAGCCGTGGGCCAGGGCGGTGTCGTGACCTGCGGGCCAGACCTCCCGTACCGCGCATGGCGGGAGCGACACGGCTCGGCGCCGGCGGTCGCCGTTGACCCCTCGGCACGGCAGCCACCGCTGATCCTCTGCGTGCTCAAGACCGGAGCCTCTGGTGCCCCTCTCGCCGAGTCACTGCAGCGACAGTCGCACCGCAACTGGAGCCTGGCCGACGGGGGCCTGGGCGTCACCCTGGAGGAGATCGCCCGCGACGACCGGCCGGCGGTGATCGTCGAGGACAGCGGGTTCCTCGATCCCTCGGCGCTGGCACGGCTGGCCGCCGCGATGAGCGCAAGTCCGCCCGCCGACCTCGTCTATGCCGACGAGGATTCGCTGGTCGCCGACGGAGGTCGCGGCGCGGCCTTCTTCAAGCCCGGCTGGTCGCCTGAGCTGCTGTTGAGCATCGACTACGTGGGCCCGCTGGTGGGAATCGGCGCCCAAGCCGCTCGAGCCGCGCTTGACGCCGAGCCTGATCCGCCGGCGACGATCTACGACCTGCTCCTACGCCTTGTCGACGCGTCGGTGCGAGTCGAGCGGGTCGCCGAGGTGCTGTTCACCTCCCAACGTCCGCGTGTGCCTTCGGATGACCACCGGGCCCGCAGAGCGCTGGAGCGGCTGGGTGCGCGGCGAGGACGCAAGCCCCGGATCACACGGCTCGCGCGTCCGGGCACGCGGGAGGTGAGCTGGGACGTCGAGGGTCAACCGCTGGTGAGCGTCGTGATACCCACGAGCTACTCCCGCGGCCTGGTGAGGGAGTGTCTGCGCTCGATCCGCGAGCACAGCACGTACGACAACCTCGAGGTGGTGCTCGTCGACTCGAGCGCGGAGCGCCTGGCTTCCAGCGAGCCCGAGCTTGCCGGCCTCGCGCATCGCGTCGTCTCCTACGACGGCGAGTTCAACTTCTCCAAGGCCGTCAATCACGCGGCGCAAGCCGCCCGTGGCGACTACCTCGTGCTGCTCAACGACGACACCGAGGTGCGGTCTCCCGATTGGGTGCAGAGCATGCTCGCCCAGGCCCAGACTCCCGGCGTCGGGGTCGTCGGCTGCAGGCTGATCTACCCGGACGGGCGCGTCCAGCACGGCGGCGTGGCGGTGCACGCGGGCATGCCGTGGCATCTCTACCTGGGCTTCCCCGCCGACGCGCCGGGCTATCGCGGGATGCTGGAGGTGGCGCGCAACTGCAGCGCAGTGACCGGAGCGTGCATGCTCGTGAGCCGCGAGCTGTTCGCTGAGCTGGGCGGGCTCGACGAGGCGATGGCGGTGAACTTCGCCGACACCGACTTCTGCCTGCGCACCGTCGAGACGGGCCGACGCGTCGTATGGACGCCACACGCCGTGCTCGTGCATCACGAGCGATCCTCGTTCTCGCCCCGGGCGGGGTGGGCCGACGTCGAGCGATTCACCGGACGCTGGGGCGCCCCCTATGCCGACGGCGATCCCTACTATCACCCAGCCTTCATGCCCTCTCTGTACTACGAGCTGCGTCCCGAAGGACCCGGCGGCCGATCCGGACCGGATTCACCGTCGGGCGTTGCGGTCTCGCAGCCGGAAGCGACGGCGTCCGCTCCCCCCCTGGCGGACCTGGAGCCCATCGGACCGCCACCCGGGAACGATGAAGACATCGCCGCGGCGATCTCGAGCGGTCGCCCGGCGATGTGGTGCGACGAACCTGAGCTCGACACCGGGTTTGCCTGCTTCGGGTTGCTCAGGGTCTCGGGGTGGGCGTGCTCAACGGCGGGCATCGAGATCTTCGTATACCTCGACGGCCGGCCTCACGAGCCTCGGCTCGGCATGCTTCGCGATGACGTGTCGAGTCGCTTCGGAGAAGAGCTGAGCGGCGCGGGCTTCTCCCTCCTGATCGACCTCGATGCTCACCGCGCCGGCCGCCTCGAGCTCGTCGTCGCGGCGCGCACTCCAGACGGAGTCACGATCGGGGTGCGCGGAGAGGTCGAATGCCGTCCGACCCCCGCAGCGGTGCGGTCGCCGGAGTGGGAGCGCCCCGGCGAGCCCGAGGACCCGGATGTACCCGACGCCGGCTCTGCGTCCGGCGAGAGATTCGTGCCGGAGGGGTGGCAGGGTCGGCTGATCGCGATCGAGCACGAGTCCCGCTACCGGTGGGCGGAAGGCCTGGCCGGAGGTCGCGACGTTCTCGACGTAGCCTGCGGCGTGGGCTACGGCAGCTCGGTCCTCGCCCGTGCAGGCGCGAGGCGAGTGCTCGGCGTGGACGTCAGCCCCGCCGCGGTCGACGAGGCTCGTGAGCGAGCTGGAGACCTGGCGGATTTCGTCGTAGGCGACCTGCACAACCTCCCGTGCGAGGATCGGTCGTTCGACCTCGTCACCTGCTTCGAGACGATCGAGCACGTTGCCGATCCCGGTCGCGCCGTCGACGAGCTCCGGCGGGTGCTGCGATCGGACGGCCTGCTGCTGCTGTCGTCTCCGAATCGCGATGTCTACATACCGGGCAATCCATTTCACGTTCACGAGTACACGCCGGGAGAGCTCGAGGACGCACTGTCGGCGCGCTTCGCGCATGTCCGTCTCTACCGCCAGCAGAACCACCTCGCTTCGCTGATCTGCGACGACGAGACCTTCGCCGTCGCGGGTCTCGATCAGCAGATCGAGACCGACATGCGCAAAGGCGTCGCCGGGATAGCCGGCGAGGAGCTCTACACGGTCGCCGCCGCCAGCGACTCGCCCCTTCCAAGCCTCCCCTCCGTCGGAATCCTCGGTGGGGTGTTCGATGTCAAGGCCTGGTATGAACGCGCGCTGGCTTGGGAGGAGCGTGCGCTGGTGGAGGAGGCTCGCGCGCAGGCCTACAAGGCGATGCAGAGCGGGGTCGAGTCCGAGATCGAGCGCCTGGCGACGCTGCAAGCGACCATACAGGCGTCGTTGTCCTGGCGGCTCACGAGACCGCTGCGATCGGCGGGGCATTGCGCACGACTGGCCAAGCGACTCGTGAGCCCCGGGCGCGCCAAGCTGCGGCGCGTGGCCGCTGTGGTGCGGGCGCGTGTCCGGGAGCGGCACACGTCGCGCAGCTGAGTGCGGGCGTTCGGGAAGCCTCGCAGCGTGATGGCATCAGGGCCGCTAACGTCGTCTGGCTGTTCTCCTTCGGGCGCTCCGGGTCGACCTGGCTGAGCGCCATGATGGCAGAGATCGAGGATCACACCGTGTGGCATGAGCCGGCGGTAGGAGCACTGTTCGGCAACTTCTACTATGGGACCGGTGGATCGGTGAGGCACACGACAAGAACCCCCTGTTCATTCTGGGCAGTCGCAGGGAGATCTGGCTCAGCCTGATACGTTCCTTCGTCCTCGACGCAGCCCGAGCGATGTTCCCCCAACTGGGCACCAAGGCTACGTTGCTGGTGAGGGAGACATATGGCTCACTGGGTGCGCCACTGCTCGTGGAAGCGCTGCCGGAGAGCGCGATGATCCTCCTCGTTCGGGACCCGGGGGACGTGGTGGCGTCCAGTTTGGATGCTTTCGCCCCGAGGAGCTGGGGCGCGAGCTTTCTCAGCGCTAATGACGTGCCGGACTTTGACTGTGAAGACTGGGCCAGTCTCTATATGCGGAATGTGGGGAGCGCAAGGCAAGCCTACGAGAACCATGCAGGGCGAAAGATCCTGCTCAGGTACGAGGACCTGAGAGTCGACACGCTAGACACGATGAAGCGGATCTACTCTTCGCTCGAGATAGCCGTCGACGAGGAGAGGCTCGCTAACGCGGTGGCGAAGCACTCGTGGGAGGCGATCCCCGAGGATCAGAAGGGACAGGGGAAGTTCTACCGCAGAGCCAGTCCCGGAGGGTGGAAGGATGACTTGACCGCCGAAGAGGTGCAGACGGTCGAGACGCTCACCGCTCCATCCTCGGAGAGTTCTACTCGTGAATCCTTTCCGACCGGAAGCGAGCATGGGTCAGCTGCGCCCTGTGCGCGCCAGAAGGGCCACGATGTCGTCAGCGGTCGCTTCGATCGAGGCGTGGGGTTCGACGATCAGCTCGGGGCGAGGCGGAGGCTCGTAGGGTCATCGACTCCCGTCAGCCCCCTGAGGATCCCCTCGCGAGCGCGCGCGTAGAGGCCCTTCGGATCGCGCCGCTCGCACTCGCCCAGCGGCGTGGCGACCCAAACCTCAATGAAGGGGAGTCCGGCCGTCTCGTGCAGTTCTCGAACCTGGTCGCGATCGGCTGCGTAGGGAGAGATCAGGGCGACGATGGCGACGATCCCGGCGTCGGCGAGCAGGCATGCCACATGTCCGCTGCGGCGAGCATTCTCGCTCCGTGCCGGCCGGCTGAAGCCGAGGTCCCCGTTGAGCCCGTGTCGCAGGTTGTCGCCGTCGAGCGGGTAACTGGGACGACCCCGTGCGACGAGGCGTTTCTCGACACCGGCACCGATGGTGGACTTGCCGGCTGCGGGCAGGCCGGTCAGCCAGACGGTGGCGCCGCCGTAGCCGAGCGCCAGCCAGCGCTCGTCGCGTGTGAGCTCGCCGGCGTCCGGCGTCACGTCGGGGCTCCGCTTGCTCAGCATCGCCGGAGTTGAGCACTGGATGCCGAAAATGTCGTTCTTCGCGGGTGCCCGAGCCAGCTCGAAACGCTCGACGGCTCGCTGTGCGGGAGAATGACGCGGTGCTGCGCTATTGCCACCGGGCCGAGGTGCGGGCATGAGCCACGACGCGCCCGAGCGCGCGCTGGAGCGAGCGCGCGCCCGAGCGACGGCGGCGCGCGGGGCTGGCGAGTACGCCGAGGCCGACCGGTTCGCGGCGCTCGACCAAGTTCCGGGCGACGAGTTGCTGAGGCTTCACGGGTGGGCATTTCTCGAGGTCGACCCCTCGGGGATCCGCTCGACGCGCCGCTTCGGGGCGCCTATCACGCTGCTCAGGCGGGGGCTCTTACGGCTGCTCGTCCAGTACAACGCACAGCTCGTGTCACAGCAGACGCATTTCAACCTCCGTCTCCTGGATGAGGTGGCTCGGCTGCACGGCCGCGTGGCACGGCTCGAGCAGCTTGCCGCGAAGAGGGATCAACGCTGAGCGGTCGCGTGCTCCAGGTTCTGAGCAGCGCGGGGCCGCACGATGCCGTAACCACCCAGGCGCTGGCGTGGAACCGGATGATGCGCTCGTGGAACGTGAAGGGCGAGATCTTCGCCGAGACGCTTGACCCGGCGCTCGACGCGTCGGTGCGTCCGATCGCCGGGCTGGAGCGCGATCTCGCGGCCGACGATCTCCTCGTCATTCACTACACGGCCTACGCTCACGCGCTGGACGCCACCCTCGATCTGCCTCAGCGCAAGCTGCTCGTCTACCACAACGTTACGCCCGCTGAGCTCCTGTGGGACTGGGAGCCAATCGCTGCCACCCGCTGCGCGTTGGGTCGCGCCCACCTGCGCGAGTACGCCGCACGCGTCGAGGCGACGGCGACCGCCACGGCGTTCAACGCGGCCGACCTGCGGGCGGCGGGGTTCGACGAGGTGCACGTGCTCCCCGCGCTGTACTTCTTCGACCGTGCCCGCCTGAAACCCGGCGTCGACGGCGAGGAGCCCGATGACGCGAGCACGGTGATCTTCGTCGGGCGCATGTCGCCGAGCAAGCGCCAGGACGAGCTGATAAAGGCATTCGCCCTCTCTAGGCCGCGGCCACCGCTGCGAACTGCTCGACGATCTCCGCGCAGAAGGCCGGCAGCTCGCCCGGCTCGATGTCGTGGTTCATGGCCTAGATCTCACCATCGGAGATCGACAGCAGATCGACCTGCACGCCGGCGTCGATGACGGCCTGGCGCGGCTGCTCGAGCTCGACCTGCTCGACGCCATCGGCGGCCAGGATCGCGATCCTGCGGCCTTGCAGTTCAGAGGCCATCGCGCTATGCCGCCAGCCGCGTGCGCAGCATGTCCTTGGCTTGCTCTGCGCCCTTGCGGCTCTCGCTCTGCGCCTTGCGAAAGAAGGTGGCGAGCTCGTCGTCGCCGGCGCGCTCGGCGTCCTGGATGTAGTTCTCCAAGCGCAGCACGTTGTCGAGGCACTTCTCGGTGAACCAGATGAGGTTGTAGTCCTTGTCCTTGGTGCCTGTGATCTCGCCGGTCTCGCTCTGGGTCGACATGCGTAGCTCCTTGTGTCGCTCGTGATCCGGGGGCCTTGGACAGCGTGTATCCGGCGGGGTCACAGCATGCGAGCAGTTGCGCGCCCGCTACGTCGCCGCCGAGGCCGGCTCCTCGCCTGCGACCACGGTCGCCAGGCGCAGCACGAACAGCGCGCCGCCTCCCGGCGCCTCGGCGACGCGGATCGTGCCGCCGTGCGTCTCGACGACCTGGCGCACGATCGCCAGGCCGAGTCCCGATCCGGGGCGCCCGCGGGCCGTCGCGCCGCGATAGAAGCGATCGAAGACGTGCGCGCGGTCCTCGGCGGAGATGCCCGGCCCGTGGTCGCGCACGCTCAGCTCGCCGCCGCGCAGGCGGACCTCGACGGCGGCCCCGTCGGCGTTGTACTTGGCCGCGTTGTCGAGCAGGTTGTCGACCGCGCGCCCGAGCCGGTCGGGCACGCCCTCGACGAGCGTGGGCTCGAGCTCCTCGGCGATGACGACGTTCGGGCGGCGGCGGCGCGCGCTGGATCGCCTCGGCGACGAGGGCATCGAGCTGGACGTCCTCGACGTCGGACAGCGGCTCATCGCCGCGAGCGAGCTCGATCACGTCGGTGATCAGGGCGCTCAGGTCCTCGGTCTCGGCGCGCACGTCCTCGAGCAGGCGGCGGCGGTCGTCGGGCGGCAGCTCGCCGCCCGCCAGCAGCACCTCGATGTTCGTGCGCAGCGCGGTCACCGGCGTGCGCAGCTCGTGTGAGGCGTCGGCGACGAGCTGGCGCTGGGCGTGGACGGAGTCGTCGAGCGCGCGGCGCGAGCCCTCGAGCGTGTCGAGCATCGTGTTGAAGCGCAGTGCCATGCGGCCGACCTCGTCGTCCCCGGTGGCCTCGACGCGCCGCCCGAGGTCCTCGGTTTGGGTGATGTGCTCGGCGGCGGCCGTCAGGTCGCTGACGGGCTGGATCACGCGGCGCGAGAACAGGCGGCTCAGGATCGCGGCCAGCAGCGTGCCGCCGGCGCACAGCGCCGCGAGCACGAGCCGCAGCCGCGACAGCGTCGAGTCGACGTTGGCGAGGCTGCGCACGAGCTGGATCGCGCGGCCGCCGGGCAGCGCCACCGTCAGCACGCGCAGGTGGACGCCCTCGGCATGCGTGTCGCGCAGCACCGTCCGCCGCTGACCGGCCGCGACCTCCCGGTCGACATCGTCGACGGGCACCGAGATGTCGGCATCGGCGGGCCGCTTCAGGACGTCGCCCCCGTGTCCGAGCAATTGCGCGGGGCCGTTGGGATTTCCCGACCGCGTGGAGGGCGGTGGCAGACGTAGCTCGCGACCGGGACCCAGCTCGCGAGCGACGAGCCGCTGCACCTGCCCGTACTGCGCGTACAGGCCGTCGTCGACCTGCCCGCGCAGCTCGCTGCGAAGCGCGACGTAGGCGACGATCGCGACGAGCACGACGGTCACGCCGACCGTGCCGGCGACAAGCAGGGTCAGCCTGTGGCGCAGCGCGATCATGGATCGCGCAGGACGTAACCGACGCCGCGCACGGTGTGCAGCAGCCGGCGCTCGCCGCCGGCCTCGGTCTTGCGGCGCAGGTAGCCGATGTAGACGCCGAGCGCGTTGGAGGTCGCGCCGAAGTCATAGCCCCACACGCGCTCGAACAGCGTCGCTCGCGTGAGGACCTGGCGCGGGTGCTCGAGAAACAGCTCGAGCAGCGTGAACTCCGTGCGCGACAGCTCGATCAGGCGGCTGCCGCGCCGGACCTCGTGTGCGGAGCGGTCGAGCTTCAGGTCCGCGAACGCGAGCGTCGGGCCGTCGGGCTCCAGCCGCCGCAGCAGAGCGCGCAGGCGTGCCAGCAGCTCGCGCAGCGCGAACGGCTTGACGAGGTAGTCGTCGGCGCCGGCATCGAGCCCGTCGACGCGGTCGTCGATCGCGTCGCGCGCGGTCAGCATCAGCACCGGCGTGCGGTCGCCGGCCGCACGCAGACGGCGGCAGACCTCGAGGCCGTTGACGCGCGGCATCGCGACGTCGAGCACGATCGCGTCGACGGCGCTTTCGGTGAGCAGGTCGAGCGCCTGCTGGCCGTCCTCGGCCAGCGCCACGTCGTGGCGCCGAGCGCCAGCGCGCGCTGTAGCGCGGAGCGCACGCCGGGCTCGTCGTCGACCACCAAGACCTTCATGGTGCTCGAGAGCCTACGAAACGGGCCTAAGGAAGCGCGAAGGCCAGATCAGGCGTCGGCGCCGTACCGCTGTCGGGCTTGCGCGATCACCCGGCTCAGGAACACCGGGTTCCCCACCAGGTAGCGCCGCCACATTCGCTTGGGCTCGATCGCGAGTCGGAAGATCCACTCAAGTCCGTTGTCCGCCAGGGAGGCCGGAGCGCGAGGCACGTGCCCCGATACGTAGTCGAAGAGCGCTCCCACATTCCACAGCACGCTACATTCCAGGCGGCCCACGGTGCGCTGCGCCCACAGCTCCTGCTTCGGGGTACCCATGCCGACGAGAAGGATGTCGGGCTGGCACGCGTTGATGTCCTCGATCACGCGCTCGTCGTGGGCGGAGCCGACCTCGAAGTAACCATGGTGCGTGCCGACGATCCGCAGCCCGGGGTGCGCGCGCAGCAGCCGCTGGCCTGCCTGGGCCGCGACGGCCGGCTCGCAGCCGAGCAGGTACAGCGAGGTGTTGCGCTGCTCGCACATGGCGGCCAGGTCCCAGACCCAGTCCGCCCCGGTCATGCGGTGCGGAATCTCGGTGCCGATCGCCTTGGCGGCGAGGCGCACACCGTAGCCGTCGCAGTAGATGAGATCGGCCTCGTCGAACGTGGCGCGCAGCTCGGCGTCCTCGCGTGACTGGTTGAGCACGTGCGCGTTGACGTAGGTCACGCGCTTGGTGGGCCCGTCGGCGCCGACCCAGCTCGTGATCCGCTCGAGCATCTCGCGCGGCTCCTCGAGCTCGATCGAGATCTCGAAGATGCGCGACTGGCGCGACTGGCGCGACTGGCGCGACTGGAGCGCTGGCGCAGCGGTTGCGTCGACCTCGTGCACGGCCGGGGATGCTAGACGCGCTTGCCAGGTCGCGCGAGGAGATCCAATAGCGTGGCCGTCCGTGCCGGCACCCGCTGTATTGCGTGCACGATCCTCACAGCTCGCGCGGCGGGTCGGCGGCGCGCTGCGCCGGCGTATGCGCCGGTCCGGGCCGCCGCTGAGCTATGACGCCGTGCCGGGCCGGATCCATCCCGATGACGACATGAAGCACCCGCAGGACGCGGACGCCGCGCACTACGCGAGTGTCGGCCGCTCGGCGATCGCGGCGATCGGCCAGGCGCTCTCCGCCGCCGACCGCAGCTTCGACGACGTCGAAGCGTGCCTGGACATGCCCTGCGGCTACGGACGCGTGCTGCGCATGCTCGCGCATGAGATCCCGGGCGAGCGCATCACCGCCTGTGACATCAACCGCAAGGCGATCCGCTTCTGCGCGTCGGAGTTCGGGGCGACGCCGTTGCGCTCCACGCCGAATCTCGACCGCGTGCGGTTCGGGCGCTACGACCTGATCTGGTGCGGCTCGCTCGTCACGCACATCGACGAGCGGCGCGCCGAGCGCCTTCTGCGACGCTTCGCCGACGCACTCGTCCCAGGCGGCGTCGCGATCGTGACGATCCACGCCGAGCCACCGCTGACCGGCCCATACGCGCCGCTCCGCGGGCAGATCACCGCCGCGCTGCAGGAGCGCGGTCATTTTCACGTCCCCTACGAGAACGCGCTGTTCGACTACGGCCACGCGTGGCACTCGCAGCAGTACGTCCGCCAGGCCTTCGCCGTGGTCTCAGACGACGCGGTCCGGCTCGTCAGCCACCAGACGCGCAGCTGGGACGATCACCAGGACGTGCTCGCGTTCCGGCGCGAGGCGTGAGCGCAAGCGCCCCAGCGCCGAGCGCCCGATCGTCCTGGCATCGTTGACGCCGTGCCGACCGTCGCCATCGATGCCCGCGACGCGTATGCGGGGCAGTTGCGCGGCTGGGGGCGACACACGCGCGATCTGCTCGGCGGTCTGCCCGAACGCGCGAATCTCTCCTATCGCGTGCTGCGCCGCGGCGGCCCCGGACCCGAGCTGCTGTTCGAGCAGCTCGGCCTGCCGGTCAGACTGCGCCGTCTGCGCGCCGACCTCGTGCATTCACCGAACTGCTTCTTGCCGCTCGCGCGCCCATGCCCGGGGGTCGTGACGATCCACGATCTCGCCTTCGAGGAGTTCCCGCAGGACTTCTCGGCGCGAACCGGCTGGAAGTACCGCACGTTCACGCCGCAGGCCGCGCGCTCGGCGGAGCGCGTCATCTGCGTGTCGGGCTACACGGCGGCCGACGTCGTGCGTCGTTACGGTGTGGACGAATCGCGCGTGCGGGTGATCCCAAACGCGCCGTCGCTCCCGCTCGGCGATCAGCCGCCGCCGGAGGAGGGCCCCTATCTGCTGGCGGTCGGCGACCTGCGCCCGAAGAAGAACCTGCTGCGGCTCGTCGAGGCCTTCCGCGCGCTGCGCCGCGAGGGACTCGAGCACCGGCTCGTGCTCGTGGGCGTCGACGGCGGACAGGGCGCGCGCGTGCGCGCGGCCGCCGAAGGCGAGCCGGTGCAGCTGACCGGCTACGTCGACGACGCGCGCCTGGACGCGCTCATGCGCGGCGCCGACGCACTCGTGCACCCATCGCTCTACGAGGGCTTCGGGCTCGTGCTCGTCGAGGCGATGGTGCGCGGCGTGCCCGTCGTGGCGGCGCGGGCGACGGCGCTGCCGGAGACCGGCGGCGACGGCGCCGAGTACTTCGACCCGCTCGACGCGCAGGACATGGCGGCTGCGATCCGGCGCGTGCTATCCGACGCGCAGCGGCGCGCCGAGCTCGTGCGGCGCGCGCATGCGCGCGCGGGCGCGCTGTCGTGGAAGCAGACGGGAGCGCTGACGGCGGCGGTCTACGAGGAGTTGCTGTGACCCCGCGCCCGCCGGGAGCCGGCGCTCGATGAGCGCCCCCGCGACGACCATCCTCGTGCTCAGCGTCGACGAGGCGCACCTGCTGCGCCATTGCCTGCCGGCTGCGGCGCCCCAGCCGGGCGCGGAGCTGCTCGTCATCGACAACGCCTGCGAGGACTCGACGCGCGACGTCGCCGCCGAGCACGGCGCGCGCCTGCTGTCGCTGCGCGAGCGGCGCTCGTACGCCGCGGCGATCAATGCGGGAATCCTCGCGACGGAGACCGACGCGGTCCTCCTGCTCAACGCCGACTGCGTTCTCCATGAGGGATTCCTCGCGGCCGCGCGGCCGCGCCTGAGCCAGCACGGCGTGGGCTCCGTCGCGCCACGGCTGCTGCGCGCCACCGGCATGGAGGTCGCGCAACGACTCGACCGGGTCGACGCCGCCGGCATGGTGGTCGACCGGCGGCGCAAGAACACGCTGGTCGGCCACGACGCCCCGGCGTCAGCGTACGGCGCCGCCGCGGATGCCTTCGGCGGCGACGGGGCATGCGTGCTGTACCGCCGCGAGGTGCTCGAGGCGTGCGCCGTCGACGGCGAGGTGCTCGACGAGGACTTCGAGCTGTGGGCCTCCGACGTCGACCTTGCCTGGCGCGCGCGGCTGCTGGGCTGGCGCTGCGTCTACGAGCCCAAGGCGATCGCCTGGCACGTGCGCTTCTACTCGCCGACGACGCGCTCAGGCCTGCCGGAAGCGCACCGGCGCCTGCAGTTCCGCAACCGGCTGCTGATGATGGCCAAGAACGACGCCTGGTCCGACGTGCGCGGTGACCTGCACCGGATCGCGCTGTACGAGCTGCTGGCGCTGGGCCACGTGGTGCTGCGCGAGCGCCATCTGCTGCGCGCCTATCGCGATGCGCTACGCCACCTGCCCGCGGCGCGGCGCAGACGGCGGGTCGTAAAGTCCAAGCGGGCGCACGGAGTGAAGGCGCCCTTCGGCCTGCGCGCGCCGCGGTGAGAGCCGCGCTGCGCGATCAGCCCTGGGCGAACAGCGCCGCCACGTCGGGCGCCATGTAGTAGTCGGTGCCGCCGTCCTCGCGGCCTTCGGTCGAGATCGGCAGTTGGCGGCCCAGCTTGCGCGAGTAGCGGCCGGGCCAGGCGAGGATTCCGGCGACGCCGTGCGCGCCCTTCTCGAGCCCGAGCCGGGCGGCGATGTCGTTGCCCGCGAAGCGCTGCCCGGGAGCCCCGGACAGCACGTCGAAGAGCTGACGCGCGGGCGGGGCGAGGCGGCCGTACAGCCATGCCGCCTGGTCAGCATCAGCCGCCGACCAGGCGGCGGCCTCACGGCCGCCGTGCGAGCCGCGACCGCGACGGCCGGGAGCGGCCCACGGGGGACCGCCGCGCGGCGGAGCGCCACGGTCCGCCGCGAGGAAGTTCGCAAACCAGACGTAGAACTCCGGCACGCGTTCCTCGGGAACGGCGACCGTGACCTGCTTGTCGGCCATCAGACCTCGCGGGTCTCGGTCCCTGCCGGCTGCTCCCGCTCGTCCGGGCCGGTGGCCTCGTGGCGCGGCCGGCAGCCGTGATGGGTGCGCCGGCGGTGCCGGCGGCCGGGGAAACCGGCCAGGAAACGGCCGTAGAACGCGTAGAACTCGGCGACGCGATCCTCAGGAACGGCGACGGTGATCTGCTTGTCGGCGGATGTCGATTCGGTAGTCATGTTGTTGCTCCTTTGGCTTGTACCAAGAAGCATAGTACAAGTAAATACTTAAGTAAAGTATCGGGTCTTGCAGCGTCCTGAAGTCATCGACGAGCGGCGCTGCGGGCGTCCTCGTAGACGACCCACGTCGCTCGGGCGGCGTCGAGCCACGACCATGCGGGCGGTGCCGGCGCTGGGCGACGCGCGGCCGCTCCGGCCGCGAGCAGGCCCGCGAGGTCGTCGGGCTCCACGAACGTCGCTCGCTCGCCGAGTACCTCGCGCAGCACGGGCAGGTCCGACGCGACGACCGGCGTCCCGCACGCCAATGCCTCGACCGTCGGCAGCCCGAAGCCTTCGTCGTCGGAGGGAAAGACGAGCGCACGGGCGCCGCTGTAGATCGCCGCCAGCTCGTCGTCGGACACGTGGCCGGTGAGCGTCACGTCGGGCAGCTCGTGCGCCCACGGCTTCGTCGCCCCGACGAGCACGAGCGCCAGCTCGCGCGGCGCACGCGCGAGCGCCGCGATGCGCTTACGCGGGTCGGGCGTCTGCAGGCCGCCGACCCAGACGAGGTAGTCGTCGGGTAGGCCGTAGTGCCGGCGCACGGCCGCTACCTCCTCGGCGCCGCGCTCGTGCATTGCCGGTGCCGGGGCCTCGCCCACGACGACGATCCGCTCGCGCCCGATGCCGAGGTGCTCGACGGCGTCCTTTGCGACGGCGGTGGTCGGCACGATCAGCCGCACGGCGCGCTGCACGGCGAGGTAGCGCATGCGAAACCGTACGCCGCTGCGCAGGTACTCGCTGCGGCGCTTGAGCGGGACGAGGTCGTGCAGCGTGACGACCTGCGGGACCGGGGGGCGCAGCAGCGCGCCGTCGATCCACGGCGAGTGAAAGACGTCTGCGCGCCGCGGACGGTGCGTCTCGGCGATCTCGTGCTCGCCGGCGGTCTGGAGCAGGGCGTCGAGCAGGCAGCTCGTGTAGCGCCCGATGCCGCGCGGGTCGGTCGCCGGCCGGCTGTCGAACGCGAGCCTCATAATGGGCCTATCGCGCTAGGCCCGCACGGTTGCGATCGAGACAGACCCTAGACCGGCCGCGGCGAGCAGGATCGGCTCGACGCGATCGGCGTAGGCGTCGGCGCCGAAGCGCTGCGCCCATGCGCGTGCGGCGGCGCCCATCTCGTTGCGCCGCGCGAGCACCTCGAGTACCGCTGCCGCCAACTCGTCGGGCCGGCCGGGCGCGACGAGGCGGCCGGTATGGCCGTCGACGACGGTCTGGGCCAGGCCGCCGACGCGCGTCGCCACGACCGGCGTCCCAGCGACCATCGCCTCCGCGAGCACGGTGCCGAAGGGCTCCTCGCGCGAGGGCGCGACGAGCACGTCGAGATGGCGCATGACCGCGGCCCCGTCGGCCACCCAGGGCACCTGCTCGATCCCCTCCGCCGCCCGCACGCGCGCAACGTAGCCGGGATCGCTTCCATACGGATCGGATCCGACGATCACGATCCGCGCCCCGGGTGCGCCGGCGCGAATCGCCGGCGCCGCCTGCACGAGGTCGAGCGGGCCCTTGCGCGACTCGAGACGGCCGACGAAGCCGACTACCGGGCCGCTTCTCGCCGCCTCCGGCCACGGTGGCGCGACGTCCGCCACGTCCAGCTCAACGGGGCAATGGACGACGTGCGCGTCGAGGCCGGGCAGGCGCTCGGCGACCGCGCCGGAGTCCGCCAGCACGGCGTCCGCACGCGACCAGTGACGCGGCACGCGGTCGACGATGTCGTGCACGTGCAGGACGGTGCGGTGGCCGCCCAGCGCAGGAAGCAGCCGGCCGCAGACCGTGCCGTTGAGGTAGACGAGGTCGGCCCGCCGGGCGAGCTGCCGCGCACGCGGCCAGCTCGCGATCGCGCGCATGCCCGCACCGCGGTCCAACCGCCCGAGCGCCAGCCGGACCAGCGGGAAGCCGGCGTCGTCGAGCGGGCCGTCGCCCGGCGTCGCGAGCGTCAGCGCGTGGCCGCGCTCGCGCAGCCGTCGCGCCAGGCGAAGCAGCCCGATCTCAGCGCCGCCCGGGTGGGCGACGGCACACACCGCCAGGATCCGCACGTCGCGATGATCGCAGCGAGCCCCCGGCCGTCGCTACGCGACCCCGCGCTCGACGCGGGCCAATGGGCCCCTGAAGTCGATCGCCAGGTCGGCCACCAGCCCTTCGAGCCCGTCGCGAGCGGCAAGCTCGCGCTGACGGGCCGGGCTGGCGTGGTCGAGGAGGTCACCGAGCAGCTCGAGTTGCCCGTCACAGCCGAGCACGCCGGCGTGCGGTGCGCAGGCGCCCATCAGCTCGGTCGCCACGTCGCGGACCGAGACGGCGCGGCCGCGAACGGGATCGACGAGATCGGCGTCGACGCCGTCGCGGGCGGCGAGGAAGCGGTTCTCGTCCAGGACCTCGGGCGCGTGCACGAGCGCCGCGTCGGCGTGGCCGTCGACGAGCTCGAGGCGGACGAGCGACTGGATGAGCGCGACGAGCGCCGCCGTCGCGCCCAGCGTGGACTGCGCGTCCATGATCCGCAGCTCGACGGTGCCGAGCTTGGGCTGCGGTCGCACGTCCCACCACAGGTATGTCGGGTCGGGGAAGGCGCCGCAGTCCAGCAGCAGGTCGACGGCGCGAACGTACTCGCCGTAGGAGCCGAACGCGCGCGGGATCCCCACGCGGGGAAAGGCCTGGAAGAGCGGCGTGCGCGCCGATGCCAGGCCCGTGTCACGGCCCTGCCAGAACGGCGAGTTCGCCGACAGCGCGAGCAGCAGGGGCACGTGGGCGCGCAGGCGATTGAACGCGGCGATGCCGGCCTCGCCGGACGGGCATCCGACGTGGACGTGCAGGGCGAACGTCGGCTCGCGGCGCGCGAGCTCGCGCATCGACCCATAGACGTCTTGGTGGCGCTCTCGCGTGGAGACCTTCATCTCGTGCCACACGGCCGAGGGGTGGGTGCCCGCAGCGCCGGCGCTGAGGCCGAGCCCCTCCAGGACGCGTCCCAGCTCGGCGCGCAGCTGCGCGAGCTCTTCGATGGCCCCGCCGACCGTGGCGTGAACGCCGGTGCGCAGCTCGACGGCGCTGGAGTGCGTCTCGGAGCTGACGTGATCGCACGTCGCCTCGGGCCAGGCCGCGAGCACGTCGTCGATGGCCGGCGACAGCGCCCAGCCGCGGCTGGGGTCCAGCAGCATGACCTCCTCCTCGAGGCCGAGGTCGAAGTCCGTCTCATGGCCGTGAGACCACTTCGACCACGGTGCCGATGAGGCCGACTTGGTGGGCTCAGGCGGCACGAGCGGCCCCGGCGCCGTAGGAGACGGCGGCCCGCGCAAACGCCGCCAGCAGCCGGTCCTGCTCGGGCGAGTGGACCATGCTCTCGGCATGCCACTGCACGGCGACCGTGAAGTTGCGGTCGGGGGCTTCGAGCGCTTCGATCACGCCATCGGCCGCCCAGCCCACGGCGCGCAGGCCGCTTCCGAGCCGGTCGACGGCCTGGTGGTGGAAGGAGTTCACGCGTACCTCGCGATCGCCGAGGCAGCCGGCCGTCAGGCTGCCGGGCTCGAGCTTCACGTCGTGGGTGGGGGTTGATCCGGCTTGCGCCTGGCGATGCTCCACCTCCGAAGGGCGCTGCGAGGGAAGATCCTGTGTCAGGGTGCCGCCGCGCGAGACGTTCAGCACCTGCAGGCCGCGGCAGATCGCCAGCACGGGCATCTCGTGAGCCTCGGCGGCGCGCAGCAACGCGATCTCGAAGCGGTCGAGCTCCGGCTCGGTCGGGCCAAGGGCGGGGTGGGGGTCGTCCCCGTAGGCAGCAGGATGCAGATCGGGTCCGCCGGATAGGCACAGCCCCCAGAGCCCGTCCAGCAGCGCCTCGATGCCAACTTCGTCCATCGGAGGGATGACGACCGGCACGGCGCCCGCACGGCGAATCGCCTCGGGATAGCTGAGCCCGAGCGCGAGCTCGCGCGCGGCCGGCTCGCTGCGCGGGTCGTGGCGGACGCGCTCGGGGGCGCGCATCTCAGACGTGCTGAGTCCGATGATCGCGTGCGCAATGCGAGCATCGGGCACGGTCAGGCTTGGGTTGCTGGTGGTCATCGGACTGAGCTGGATTACGGGTTTGTACCCCCAGCGCCTCGGCGCAGAACCGCCACTCGGTCCAGTCGCGCGGCTCGGGATTAGCCCGTCGGTCGAGTCGCCGGTGACGCGAGCCATATCAGGCGGGTTCCAATCCTGTGCCTGACGGGTAGTTTCCGTGCCGACAGCACGATCCAGCGGAGGAGAACCATGGCTGAAGAGCAAGACGCACTGCAGGGCGATCCCGAGATCCAGAGCGGCACCGAGACACCGGATTTCGTCCAGGAGTCCGGTAGCCACGCAGGCGACGAAGGCGAGCAGGACAACGCCCCAGACAACACCAGCACAGGCGCGGTCACCGATGGCGCGACCGGCGACAACCCCAAGACGGACGCCCCGGACCTCTAACCGGGCCGGCGTCTGAGCGCAACCGGACCGCGGCGCTCCGCTGACACGAAGCGAGAAACGAGACGGCCGACCATGCCGCCGAGGTCTGCCAGCATCGGCGCTAGGCTCGCGCACCGCCCGGCGTGTATGGACGCACCGCGGTGGGTAGCCGAAGCGCAGTGTCTGTTGACTACCAAGAGCGGCTGCACGAACGCCTCCCGGCGCTTCCGCAAAGCATCGCGCCGTTGCGCCACTCGGTGCTCGGGTTCGCCAGCGACAGCGGTGCTTCGGAGCGCCAGCGCGAGGACATCGCCTTGGCGGTCTCCGAGGCGCTGAGCAACGCCGTCATTCACGCCTATGTCGGCCACGAGAGCCCTGGCCTGGTGGCGGTGAACGTACGCCGGCGGGGACGGTGGCTGGAGGTGGTGGTCTGCGACGAGGGCGTCGGAATGCTGCCGCGCACCGACAGCCCCGGTCTGGGGCTCGGGCTGCCGCTCATCGTTCGCGTGACCGAACAGCTCGAGCTCGAGAGCCTGGATGAGGTGCCGGGCATTCGCGTGCGCATGATGTTCGCCATCGGCTGAGCGCTGATCGTGCCCAAGCGGCGATCGAGGTCGCCGCGCCAATTCGCCAACTGACGCGCGAAAAGCGCGTCGGCACGTTAGAGTCACGCGGGTCCGTGCGCTCCGTTCGGGACGCACCGACACTTGATCGTCCGAGGGGCGCGCCTGCTCGCACGCCGGCAGGGGTTGGACCCTCCCAAACCGTACGGAGCTCTGCGTGACCAGCGAGGCCCGTGAACAGCGCGACCAGTTGCGAGCCGCGCAGCTGATCAAGCTCGGCGAGCTCAGCATGAGCTCCGAGCGCGAAGGCGACGTTCACAGCATCTGTCTGTTCGGCGAGTTCGACCTCGCCACCGCCGAGGCCGTGGAGCGCGAGCTCGAGCGCGTCGAGGCCACCGACACCGCGGCGATCATCGTCGATCTCTCGGGGCTTGAGTTCATGGACTCAAGCGGCGTGCGGCTCATGCTGATCGCCAATGCCCGCTCACGCGCGGACGCCAACCGACTCACGCTGCTGCGCGGGCCGGCTGCCGTGCAGCGGGTGCTCGAGCTGTCCGGCGTCGAGAGGCTCCTGCCGTTCGCCGACTGATCGAGCAGGCCGCGTTGCGCGGTCGCCAGGCCGCGATCGGGCGTTTTGCGACGCGGTCCCGCCGCGCACACGATGACCAGCCGGGTCGGCCGGTAGCATGCGCGCGATGATCAACGAGCTTGACTTCGTCGGCGTTCCTTCGCAGGACGCCGAGCGCGCACGCAGCTTCTACGTCGAGACGCTCGGGTTGCGGCCCGACGATCACTCGCGCTTCGAGTTCTGGGTCGGCGAGAGCTGCTTTGCCATCTGGGAGCCGGCGAGCTTCGGCATGACGTTCGCACCGCAGAAGAACGCCCATCTCGCGCTGAATGTCGACGACGTCGCGGCGGCGCGCGCAACGCTCGAGGGCAAGGGAGTCGGGTTCTTCGGCGAGGTCATGGATACCGGGGTCTGCCACATGGCGTTCTTCTCCGATCCCGACGGGAACGACCTCATGCTGCATCGCCGCTACGCACCCTACGACTGAGCTTCGGCCATCCGGGAGCTGCAGGAAGCGGTCTGGGCACGCATGCCCGCCGGGGCTGCGCCTGAGCGATTGCGGCTACGGCGTACGTTCCTGCTGGACAACGTCACGGCGCAGTCCGTGGTGCTCGACCTCGGCTGCGGCGCCGGTGAGTTCAGCGCAGCGCTGGCGCAGGCCGGCGCGCGGGCGGTCGCAGTCGACGTCGCGCACGAGGCGCTGCGCCGTGCGAGCGAGCAGGTGCCCGGCCTCGACGTGCGCCACTGGACGGCGAGCGAGCCGCTGCCGCTCGCGGATGGCAGCGTGGACGTCGTCTGGGCGGGCGAGGTCATCGAGCATGTCGTCGACGTCGCGCCGTGGCTGTCGGAGATCCGCCGGGTTCTGCGACCGGCCGGTGTGCTCGTGCTGAGCACACCGCACCACGGAGGAGGCACGCTGCTGCGCTTGGCTCTCAGCCGCCGCGCGTTCGCCGAGCACTTCGAGCCGCGCTCCGATCACGTGCGCTTCTATTCGCCCGCGACGCTGCGGGCGCTGCTGGTGGACTTCGACTTCGACGTCACCGAGCTGCGCCTGGGCGGTGGGCTGCCGGGGCTGCGCAGCACGATCCTGGCGCGCGCGGTGCGCCGTTAAGGAATCGTCAATCAACAAGAGCACGGTTTCGGCACCCGCCCGCGGCGCCAGACATCACCCGCGATGCTCGCAACACCACCAGTATTGCTGCGCTCGCGTGCGGCATCTGGCATCCACGGATCGGGCACCCAAAC